>Ga0068707_1000305_pt1 | contig 30355 bp, 25 predicted proteins | sample YNPNPMetaG_FD_66600 | JGI IMG/M metagenome (GOLD analysis project Ga0068707, IMG submission 66600) | Anoxygenic and chlorotrophic microbial mat microbial communities from Yellowstone National Park, USA - YNP NP MetaG | ecosystem: Environmental > Aquatic > Thermal springs > Hot (42-90C) >... | reverse complement strand
GGGCGCGAGCGCCAGTGCAGCGCAACCTTGTCATGCACAGCCAGGGCAATCCGTTTAGGCGGGTATTTGGGGATAGCCTCTGTTCCCAGGTGGAGACGCCGGGCGTGGGTGTGCACGAACTCATTCCAGGTGCGTTCATCTACCGCTAAAGCGTCCAACTGGCGCAACACTGGCTCACTGGCGATCAAAGGGAGCTGACAGGCGAGCGCTCCCAAGAGCCGTTCGGGCGCCATATCCGTCAGGATGAGCCAGCGCACCGGCCCGCCGGCCTGCGCGCGGGTCTGCTCCAACCAGGCCTGGCGTTTTTCGGGCTGCGGCGGCACGTCTACCAGGATCGCGCCCTGCCGCGTGAGGATCAGACTCAAATTGTAGGGCGCCAGCCCCTGTTCCACAAAAACCCCTTCTGCAACTTGTTGCATAGACCACCCTCAAGCAAGTGATGACAGACCAAGCGAAGACGCCTGAACGTCCAGCTCAGGCCACATCCAGCCCGGCCAGGACCGCCCGAAGCGGCTCAGCGTCGGCCAGGGAGACGCCGCCCTGCGCCACCTGAGGCGAACCACCGCCTTTACCACCCAGGGGATCGAGCAAGGCGCGCAGCAAAGTGCCAGCGTGCAGCTCAGGCCAGTCGTCGCTACGCGCACAGACCACTTTGACGGCCTGAGCCGGGCCACAGGCCAGCAGCACCGCCGTCTGAGGCCGGGCCCGCAGCCGGGAGGCGATCCAGCGCACTTCCTCAAAGCCACGCTCCGGCCAGTAGCCCCGGATGACCTTGCGCCCTTGAGCGGTAACGGGAGCTGCTGCCCAAAGCGCATCAGCTTCAGCCGCCAGCAAGGTTTCCTTAAGCCGCCCCATCTCTTTGTGCAGGCTTTTCAGCTCGTCCTGCAGGCGGGTCACAGCGGCGGGGACCTCCTCCTGCCGTACGGTGAGCGCCGCGCTGACCTGCTGCAGCAGCCGCAGGGTCTGCTGATGGGCGCGCAAAGCCCGCTGACCGCAGACAAAGCTCACCCGAAGGCCGCCCTTGTAGCGCTCCAGGCCCACGATTTTGAGCTGTCCGATCTCCCCCGTCTGCCTGACGTGCGTGCCGCCACAGGGATTGGCGTCGTAATCGGCGATTTCGATGATGCGCACCTGGCCGGTGACCTGCGGCGGACGGCGCAAATGGAAGCGCTCCAGATCGTCCGGGTCCACCAGATGAACGGTCACGGGGCGGTTTTCCCAGATGACGCGATTGGCCTCATCCTCAACCGCAAGCGCCTCCTCCCAGCTCAGGGTTGGCCGCTCCAGGTCAATGGTGCTCACGTCACGCCCCAGGTGGAAGCTCACAGTTGGAGCCTGCAGCAGGCGCAGAAAGGCGGCCGAGAGCAGGTGCTGACCGGTATGCTGCTGCCGATGATCCTGACGGCGCGCCCCGTCCACCTGCGCCAGCACCGACGCGCCGGGCGCCAGAGGCGCGGCCAGCAGATGCCAGATGTCCTCCGTCTCCTCATCAACCCAAACCTCAAGCACGGGGATGGCGTTCAACGTGCCGGTATCGTGAGGCTGCCCGCCAGAGGTGGGATAGAAGGCCGTGCGATCCAGCCGTACCGCCGGCCCACGGTCCGTCACCTGTTGGTCCAGAACCGTCGCGGTAAAGGTCAATTGATAGGCGTCTGTGTAGTACAGGCGTTCCGTCATAAGCTGCTTTAGCTCCCTTCTCCTGGAGAAGTCTGGTCCCCTATGGGTAAATCCAAAGGTAAGGTGAATTTAAAGGTGGCGCCGTGGCCCGCCGTGCTTTCCACCCAGATCCGCCCATGATGCGCCTCGATGGCCAGCTTGCAGAAGGCCAGTCCCAGCCCTACCCCGCGCGTGTCCCGTTGTGTATGGCCGCGCACGTAAGCATCGAAAATGGCCATCTGCTCTTCCGGCGGAATGCCTGGGCCTTGATCCTGAACGGCAAATTGCCAGGTACCAGCCGCGTGGTCTTGAGTGATGGTCAGGGTAATGCTGGTGTCGGCTGGCGAAAATTTGATGGCGTTATCGAGCAGGTTAATCAAGACCCGCCTTAAGAAAGAACGATGGGCGACAATCCCCGGCGCGACGGTGTCGAGCTGAAAGACAAGCTGTTGGCGACGCAGGCTGGCCATGTGATGGACCGCCTCCTCAACTTCGACCAGCAGGTCATCCAGAGAAAACAGCTCGAAGGTCAGGGACGTGTGGCCGGCTGCCATGCGGGCCGTGTCCAGGAGGTTGTCAATCAGATCGTTCATGCGGATGAGACTGCGCCGCGCCAGCTTCCAGGCGGCCTCCCATTGTTCGCGCTCTTCCGGCTCGCAGTCAGCCATCATCTCCAGGCTTGTGCGCATCACGCCCAGGGGATTGCGCAGGTCATGCACGATCATGTGATTCAGGCGGGAGCGCATTTCAACCAGGTGGACCCGCTCGGTCACATCGTGTCCCAGCCATTGATAAGCATCTTGCTGACCGTAGCCGACGAGTTGGATGATGTGCGATTCCAGGATGCGCACGCCCTGGGGCGTTGCCACCTGCAGCTCCCACACAGGCTGCTGACCGGCCAGCAGGTCCGCTGCAATCTGGAAGAAGCGCTCCGGGGTGAGCTGGATGAGGGCGAAAGCATCTTCGCCTGGCTGCAGCGCGGCGCCAAAAAGCTCCCGCGCCGCGCGATTGGCCTCCAACAGGCGACCGCGCGCGTCAAAAATCAACACCGGAGCAATGTTGAGATCAAACAGATTCTGATAGCGCCGTTCAGCCCTTTGCACCTGCTCAAACAGGCGGGCGTTTTGCAAAGCCGAAGCGGCCAGAGCGGCCAGGGCCAACATGGTGTCGCGCAGCTCGGCCATGTCGGTTCCCGGTTGGGGATTGATCATCTCCAGCACGGCTACGACCTCATCCCCCATCCGCACGGGCAAAGCATAGATGGCCTGCGTGGAAAAGCCAGTCTGTTTGTCTATGGTGCCATAAAAACGGGGATCCTTGGAGACATCGGGCACCCAAACCGGCTCGCCCTGTTGCGCTACCCAGCCGACCAGCCCTTTGCCCTTGGGTACCCGAACCCCGACAATCTGCTTTCCAGCGCCCCCGGAGGCCGCCTTGAAGAGCATACTGCCATCCGGCTGCGCCAGGGCGATCGAGATGGCTTCGGGCCGAATCTGTTCGTAAGCCAGCCGCATCAGGGCTTCCAGGATTTGGTCAGTATCCAGGATGGTGTTTAAGGTCCGCGTCGCTTCGTACAAAAAGGCCAGACGGGTAAGGGCCTTCTGCGTCCATTCCATCAGGAGGGTGTTGTGCAAAGCCGAAGCCAGGTGATCGGCAAAGGCAGCCAGCAGGCGCAGCTCCTCAGGGTCATAACGCATGACCTTGTGGCTTCCCAAAATGAGGAGGCCAATGGCTGAACTTCCCGAAAAAAGCGGCGCCAGCAACCAGGAGCGACACTCTGGATCACTGATGAGAGTAAGCCAGTAAGCTGGCTGAGGCTGGAGTTCGACAATCACGGGCCGTTTGGCGCGATAGATCTCTTGCAAGATGGGATTTTCTCCCAGATTGATTTTGACAGGTGGGGACTCCAGGGGCTCAGCTTCTCCCCGTCGGGCTTCGACGGTCAGGGTATCACCACTTCCCAGAAGAATAACGGCACTATCGTAAGCCACCAGCGAGGCCAGATGATCCAAAGCCGCCGCCAACAGGGCTTGCATCCCCATCGGTTGCGCTAGAGAGCGGGTCGCTTCGATGAGATTGGAGAGGGAGGTTTCAGAGGCCTGAACAGCCTGTAAGGAAGCCCGCAGCGCTTCCTGACGCCGCTCATCCTGCCAGCGCAAAGTTTCCACCCGCAGAAGCAGACGGTGACGTCCCCAAAATACCACCAGAGAAACCACGCCAGCCATGCCCAGGAAATAGGCGTAATGGATCATGTCCTGGCTTTCCGGCAGCCAGATTGTCAGCCCTGCCCAGGTCACGTAGGTGAGCACCAAAAGGACGCCATACCACCCTGGAGATATTAACAAAAAACCCAATCCCACGATGAGCAACATGAAATTGGTGCTGGTCTTGATGTCTCCTGTCAGATGCAGATGGGCAGCACTATTGAACAACACAATCAAGGTCATCAGAGCACTGACGGGATGGACCCAGGCCGGGCCAACCTTGCCACGCACCGCCCAAAAGCCCAGGAAAAACAAAAGCAGCGCGCTGAGTGCAGCCAGGAGGCTCATCCTGGGCCCCAGGTCGGGAGGCAGAATGAGGTAATGAGAGAGGCTCAGCATCAGATACATGCCGCCCAGGAAGAAGGCGGCAGAAGGCAACACATCCAGCGCAGCAGCCTGCCAGGCTGTCTGTCTGCGTTCGCGCGGGAGCGCGGTCATCTTCTCGATCCTGCTCCTGACTTGTTCAGTCAAAGCTCACGATCTCCTTCCCCTGCAGCCGCTCCCGGATGCGTTGGGTAAGCAAGGTGAGATGCTCCCCATTGGCGATAAAATCCAGGCGATCCACTGGCACCGTCAGCACCGGACATAAGGAAAAGTGTTGCACCCATTCCTCATACAGCTTGTTGAGCTGCTCCAGATAGTCGCGCGGGATTTGCCGCTCGTAATAGCGGTTACGCTGTTGAATCCGCGCCATCAAGGTCTCCACCGAGGCTTTCAGGTAAATCACCAGGTCCGGAGGCGGTAAAATGGAAGTCACGGCCTCGTACAGCTCGTGATAGGTCAGATAATCCCGCTCATGCATGTAGCCCTGCAGGTAGAGATTGCGGGCGAAAACCTCTGCATCCTCATAAACTGTGCGATCTTGAATGACGGAATCAGGGCGCTCCAGCAGTTGACGGTGATGGAGCAGCCGCCGCGCCAGGAAGAAAACCTGGGAATGGAAGCTCCAGCGCTGCATATCGGCGTAGAAATCGGCCAGATAAGGGTTATCCGCCACACTTTCCAGAAAAGCCTCGTAGCCCAGGCGCTGACTGAGCAGGGTGCTCAAAGTCGTCTTGCCCGCTCCGATGTTACCGGCGATTGCGATAAAATACTTCTTCATAGCTCCCCATCCCAACCGTGATTTTTACCCCGGCGAAACAGACCGGTTGCCCTGACAGCGAAAGGCGCTCTCCCCTGACCGCCGCCTGCTCAAGAGCGCAGTTCATCAAAAGAGGCAAAAATGCTTTCGGACTCCATCAGGGGCAGGTAGACGATAAATTCACTGCCCACGCCGGGCTCGCTGTTGACCGTCACATGGCCCCCGTGCGCCTCGACGATCTCCCATACCAGGGCCAGACCGATGCCCATGCCCCCTACCCGACGACGCATCGAGCCATCAACCTGATAGAAGCGCTCGAAAATGCGGGTGAGCTGTTCGGGAGCAATGCCCACGCCCTCATCTTTGACCACGATCACGGCCTGTCCGGCTGCGCTCTGAGCAGAAACCCGCACCTCATCGCCCGCCTCGCTGAACTTGATGGCGTTTTCCACCAGGTGCGAGATGGCCAGACGCAGGCGCGAGCGGTCACCCTTGACCGTTAAAACTTCCACCGGCACCGACAGGCTCAGGGAGATATTGCGCTTGCGGGCCGCGTTGGTGAACTCGTTGATGATGTCGGCGAGCAGCGGGCTGAGCGCGATGGTCTCCAGATGTTCCGGCTGCAGGCCACCGTGGAAAACCGTCAGGCCCTGGATCATCCGGTTCAGATCGCTCGCCCGCTGATAAATCACCTCCAGCGCGTGCCGCTGCTGCTCCGAAAGGTCCCCTAAAGTCCCATCCTGAAGCATTTCCGTGTAGCCCAGGATCAGGCCCATGGGGGTGCGCAGCTCATGGCTCACATTTTGCAGCATCTGCGTGCGCACGTCGTTCAGGTGTTGGGCTTCTTCGTAAGCGCGCTGCAGCTCCTGCGCCTGCGCCATCAGTTGCTCCAGCAGTCCGGCGTTTTCCAGCGCCAGAGCCGCCTGATTCACCAAAGCCTGGACCCAGGCCTCCTGCTCCTCCGTCAAGTCCGTCGACAATCCCAGCAACAAAACTCCCAGCAGCCGCCCCGCCGTGCGCAGGGGATAGAAGCGATAGACCCCTGACTCCAGACGTCCCCAGACCGGGCATTCTATCCCAACCGACTCGGCCTGCGCCTGCAAATAGGGGACATTCAGGCGCGTTTCAAGCTGCATTTCGCTCAACACCAGGTCAATCGGCAGCTCATAGAGCAAAGCTTCTGAAGAGGCGCCGCCCGCCGGCAGGCCAGCTTCCCATACGTGTTGGATTTGGTGAGCTTCGTCCAGCATCCCCACTTCGATATGGGCCTGTAACTCGTAAAGCAGGGTTTCGGAGATCAGCTCAACCAGGCTCTCCGTGGAGCGCGTCGCTGCCATCAGCCGCCCGGAGCGCACCAGGCGTTCCAGACGCTCAGCGGCCTGGAGGCTTTTTTCGTAGAGACGGGCATTTTCCAACAATACGCCCAATTCCGTCGCCAGGGATTCCAAAAAGCGCATGAACTGCGGGCGATCCAGGCTGAAGGGTTGGGAGGTAGCCAGGACAAAGAGCAAGGCGGTCTCTCCCGCCACGCGCACCGGGACCGCGTAGAGTTCGCGCGCCTGACGCCCCAGCCAGGCGCTGACGGCTTCTCCGCCCAGCCACAGCGGCATACCCGCCCACACATCGGCCCAGGGGGTGGCGGATAGGGATTGAGCCGGAAAAGGCCAGTTGCCGTCGGGGGTCACCGGAACGAGCAGGCCCCCGGAAGCCGGCTTCAGAAAAGCCTGGAAAGGGAAAGGCAGGGCTTCGCGCAGCAGCTTCGCCGCCTGAGACAGCACCTCGTCCTGACGCAGGGCCGAGGCTTCCAGCATGACCTCACGCAACAGGTGGGTCTCCTCCAGGCGATGCTGCAAGGCTTCGTACAGCCGCGCGTTGACCAGAGCATTGGCCAGTTGATCGGCCATGATTTGCAAAGCGGTGAAATCATCGGGAGAAAAAGCCCCTGCCTCGGTGGATTGGACGTCCAAAACACCGAGCACCTCGCCCCGATGGCGCATCGGCAGGGAGATTTCGGAGCGGGTATGGGGCAGGAATACGTTGACGAAGTGCACCTTATCGGCCCCGACATCCAGGGCAATGCGCGGCTCGCCGGTCGCAGCGACATAGCCCACCATGCCCTGCGCCCCGATCTTCAGCTTGTGCCCCAATTCCAACAGGCGACGTCCGCCTTCGCTGTTGGAGGCGCGCAATACCGCGTACTCACGTTTCTCGTCAATCAGAAAAATTCCGACATGATAAAAGCCAAATTGGGCGCTGATGAGATGCGTAACCCGCTCCAGTAAATCGTTGGAGTCAATCAATATGGTGGCATCACGGCCTACGCTGGCCACCGCTTCCAGGCGCACCAGACGCCGTTGGGATTCCTGCCAGACCTGCGCCCCCTGCAGGGCCTGAGTCACCAGCCGCGCCAGGGGCTCCAGCTCCCGACGCTGCGCCGCGGACAGGTCGAAGTCCTCCGGCACCGGCCAGAGCACGCCATACGATTCGGCGTTTTGTACCAGCAGCGGGAAAAAGAGAACGCGCGGCGCCGCCGCCGCGAGGTCAAAATCCTGGCTACCCCAAAGGCTCACTGCGGAAGTTCGGGCCAGCAGGGCCGGTAGCTGATCCAGCCAGGGTTTTACCCAGGGTGAATCAGCTCCCGGTCCGATCACCCGCAGCGCATCCCCTTTGTCGTGCCAGAGCACGCCCTCCTGGTCGAGTCCCAGGCTATGGCCTAAAACCGCCAGGATGTCTTGAAATAGAGAGCCGGTGTCCATCTCACGACCTCCGCGAGCGCCGGGGGCGCTCTGCCAACTTTAAGCCTCTTCCGGTGCCGACAGGCCCAGACGGTGCTTCAACACCTGCAAAACCTGCGTCGCCTGCTGCAGGCCCGAACGCAACGTGTCCGTCACGCCCTCCGGCCCCAGCGGCGGCTGTTGCATCATCGCGGCACCAATCTGGCCTACCGCGGCACTGAGCGCCATGAAATCGCAGACTGCATCCCAATTCAGCGCTTCGATCGAAGTCGGCACGACTGGCTGCGGTCCAGGGCGCCAGGCCGGAGCGGGGAGGGCGCTCACATCCAGAGGCAGAGCGGGCTGTCTCACCCCCGCCAGGGAGGCGCGAATCTGCGCCTCGATGGTGTCCAAATCCCCCGGATGACGCACAAAGTCCAGTTGACTGGCATCCAAAACCAGCAGGGGGGCCGCCGTGTAGCTCTGGAAGAAGCGCTCGTAAGCCCCCCGCAGGGCTTCGATGTATCCTCGATCCATGCCCCGCTCGTAAGGGCGATCGCGCATGGCGATCCGCGCCATCAGGGTGTCCGTATCCGCCCGCAGATAGACCATCAAGTCCGGATGGCGTATCTTCTCCGCCAGCGCTTCGTAAAGGCGGTCGTACATGGTCAGTTCATCACCTGTCAGGTTCAGGTGCGCAAAGAGCCGGTCCTTTTCAAAACAATAATCGGCAATCACGCTGCCCTGAGTGGCCTGCAGTTGTGTGGCCTGTTGCTGCCGGTAACGGCTCAGCAGGAAGAAGATCTGCGTCTGAAAGGCATAACGAGCGCGGTCGGCGTAGAAATCGGAAAGGAAAGGATTCTCTTCAAAGGCCTCCAACACCAGAGAAGCACGAAAACGTGGCTGCAATAGCCGCGCCAGGGTGGTTTTACCCACGCCGATGACGCCTTCAATCACGATGTAAATAGGATTAGAATCCGGGTTCACAACGCCTCCCCACCTTGATGCGGTGCTTACAAACCAAAGCATACCCTGAAACCAGGGAAAGTCAAAATTTTGAATCCGGGAAAAAGGCTGGTTGCCCTCCAGAGCGCACGATCCAGGGGGGGACGCAAACCCGGCGCGACCTGAATGGCGACAGGAGCTGTGCTTACCGTAGAGAGGGCGCTCCTCCATGCCTGTCCAGGGCCATAAAAGCTTTCAGGGATAAAAAGCGGCTTCCCAGCCGATTCAGGCCAACTCAAGAATCGAGGTAACTGCTCAGGCTGGCGGTTAAAACCGCGCTGCTTTCTGCCCCTCGAGGGTGGCATCCCTATGCCGCCCCGCCAGCGCATAGGGATGCGCTGGCCACGGAATAAGACTTCGGCCGCCAGACAGTAGGTGGCTAAGCAGTTACAAATCGAGGGCAGGCCGATCTGAGGGTACAGGAAATCAGCGCAAAGCCTGAGCCAGGCGCGCCCATTCTTCCAGGGTGAGAGTTTCGGCCCGCCGGGTTGGGTCCAGCCCGGCCTGACACAGGGCCGCTTCGACTCCAGCCGCCGGACGGCCCAGGGCGCTGGCCAGGGTGTTGCGCAGTTGCTTGCGCTTTTGGGCAAAGCCGGCGCGCACGACGGTGAAGAACCAGCTCACATCGTCAACCGGCACAGGCGGTTGGGCATAGGTATCCAGGCGCACGACGGCGGATTCCACCTGCGGCGGCGGGTAGAAGGCGCCGGGCTTGATGCGGAACAGCAGGCGCGGCGCACCATAAAATTGGACGCTTACCGCAAGCAAGCTCATCTCCCCCGGACCGGCGACCAGACGCTCGGCCACTTCCCGTTGCACGGTGACCACCAGCCGCGCTGGACGCACAGGCGCTTCTAGAAGATAGCGTAACACCGCTGCCGTAATGTAGTAGGGGAGATTGGCCACCACGTGAAAGTGCTCCAGGCGCGTTCCCCACAAGGGTGGAGCGGGCGGGGCCACCATTTCCAACAAGGTGGGAATATCCAGGGTGAGGATGTCCCCGTGCACCAGCCGCACCTGCGGCCAGGCCCCCACCGTATCCTGCAAGACAGCGATCAGGTGCGGGTCCGTTTCGACGGCGATCACCTTGCCCGCGCGCCGGGCCAGCTCCTGCGTCAGCGCTCCCAGGCCAGCGCCGATCTCCAGCACCGTATCCGCCGGCCCGGATTCCGCGCCGGCGGCAATGCGCGCCAGCAAGGCCGGGTCGCTGAGGAAGTTCTGCCCTAAAGCCTTGCGCGGGGCCAGGCCGTAGCGACGTAACAGAGCGCGCGGATCTTCTGCCATCTCAGGGGATGATGTAGGGGAAATAATAGGGCACCGGCTCCAGCAGGTACACATCCACCCAGTTGTACCAAAGGCGGAGATTGTCATCGTCGTAGCCCAGGTCCACCCGCCGGCCCACGATGGCCCCACCGGTATCCTCGGCTGCCCCACAGCCATACCCAGGGATGTAGAGCTGGGTATGCAAGGGAATCACACTCGGATCCACGGCCACAATGCCATAGCCCATGGGCAGTCCCGTGCGTGTGCGTCCATACCAGGGTGAATCGGGCGGCGTGCCGGCGGTCGAAGCACTGTAAGAGGTCGCCAAAACCCGGACGACGCGCCAGTAATAGACCGTTCCGCATTCGGTCTGCAACGGGCGCAGCACCACTTTGGCGCCATACCCCATGATGCGGCTTTTGGTCGGCTTGGCCACGCTTTGCCCCTCGACCCAGCGGGCGACTTCCTGGCCGTTTTCAAAACGCACCCGGATACGCTGCTCCAGCACCCCCGGCTCGCCCTCTTCCAACAGGGCCTGATGGTCCAGCTCCAGATCGTAGTCGGGGCGCCATTCTGTGTCGAAGGGGATCGGGCTTTGCTGAACGTAGACCCGTTCGCTAACCCGCACTACCTTAATTTCCAGATCAGCGCTGATCGGCGTCTCCAGTCCAGGCTCCGTGTAATCCTTGCCGTTAAGGACGATGCCCAGGTCGGCCAGGACATCCCCTACCCGATCGCGATGGGTGCGGGCCGGGATGGTGCGGCCGTCTACCTGCACCACAATGGGCAGCGAGCGCTCCAGACGGATGTGCATGCCGGCCTGGATCGGGGTCGCCGGGTCGGGATAGAGGCGATCGGCCAGGTAAAGCCGCATCCCGGCACGGGTCAGAGCTTCCCCGACCGTCGGGGCATCGGTGTAAAAGCGCTTTAAGACGCCTTTTTCTTCCAGGATAACTTCAACCGCCCGTCTGATCACCAGACGACTGCGCGTTTCCGGCGGATCGGAAGGCAAAGGCGCTTCGACCTGCAGGGTGTCATGGGGTTGCAGCACAATGCCGGCCTCAGCCAGGATGTCGGCCGGGAGGGAGGCGACGGTGTAAATCACGCGCTCCTCGCCGTCCGCGATGATGACGACGGGCCGCGCCCGCTCGATGCTGACGGTCATACCCTCTTGCAGAGGGGTGTCGAGGTCGGGGGTAATCCGGTCTTCTGGCCGCAAGGTCAGGGCCCGGTCCAGCAACAAGGCGCGCACCGTCGGCTGATGGGTGGCAACAGGCCGGGCCACGCCATCCAACACCAAAACGATAGAGGTTAAAGAAGCCTGATAGCCTGCTGCAATCCCGGTGAGGAGCAACAGGGCCGTTAATCCCGTAATCCAGTGTAAATGCTTCTTATCCATGGTCCTGAAGGGCAACAAAAAAACGAGGTGATGCGCTCACCCCGTTGACGGGAGATGATCGCCGAGAGGTGACGAGGGACAGGCTACCCTGCGGCACCCAGGCTTTCCTCCTTACCGTTGCTTCCTCCCGGACCTGGCGGGGTTCGCAGGCGCCTGCCGCGCAGGACCCACCCCCCGGCACCCTTCGAGGATCATCTCCCCATGAGTTCATAAGCATAGCTATCTTAAACGGAATTCAGGACTTGTCAAGTGCAGCGGGCAACCAGAAGGCGATGGTCAGACCACCGCCGGGCGTCTCCTCCGCCCAGATGCGTCCGCCATGCGCCAGCACAATCTGCCGGGCAATGGTGAGGCCCAGACCAGACCCCCCCGTCTCACGACTACGCGAAGCTTCGGCCCGCCAGAAGCGCTCAAAAATCCTCTCCCGCTGCTCCGGCGGCAGGCCAGCGCCAGTATCGGCAATGCGGATGGTGAGGCCGGCCCCCTCACGCTGCGCCAGGAGGCGCACGGCCTTCCCTGCTGGAACGTAACGCAGGGCATTGTTGAGAATGTTGTGCAGCACCTGCGTCAACCGATCCATATCCCCCTGAACAGGCGGCAGGTCGGGAGCCAGCTCCAGCGTCAGGGCCAGGTTGCGCTCCTGAAAGCCCGGACGGTAGAGGTCCACCAGGCGTTGCAGCAACGGCGCGATGTCTACCGGCCCCAGGTTCAGGCGCAACTCCCCGGCATCCACCTGAGCCAGCAGGCGCAGGTCCTCGATGAGGCGGTTCAGCGTCCGCACCTGATCCAGGGCCGGCTCGATGTTCTCCGGCGTTGGGGCGTAGACGCCATCGGCCAGGGCCTCCAGCGTGCCCTGGAGCACGGAAAGGGGATTGCGCAGCTCGTGGGCAATGTCGGCGGTCTGCATCTGCCGGGCGCGCTGCGCCCGCTCCAGGCTTTCGGCCATCAGGTTGAAGGTGCGCGCCAGCTCAGCCACCTCATCCTCCCCCTGGACCGGAGCGCGGACCCGCAGGTTGCCCGTCGTGATGGCCTGCGCTGCCGATTTCAAAGCCTGCAGGGGAGCTACAACGCTCCGCACCCACAGGCCGCCAATGATGAGGGCCGCCACAAACGCCACCAGCCCGGCGATGATGATGGCACGACGTACGCCCCGCAGGAAAAGCAGCGCCGACTGCTCCAAAACAACCTGGCGAATCTGCGGCGTCCAGAGCGTGACGTAACCCACCACGACACCGTTAGCCTGAATGGGGAACTCTGCAGCAACCGCCGGCTGCGTGTAGGTAACCAGGCGCGTTTCGGCCACGACCCGCCCTGACGTATCGGTCACCCGCAGGGCTACCGGACGCACCGCCCCCCAGGTTCCAGCCATGCCTGGCGGGACATTGCCCTGCGGATTGGCCCGCGGACGCCAGACCAGCAAAGCCGGGAGGACGTCTTCCAGGCCTTCCCAGGAGCCGTAAGTGAGGTAGTAAGTGCCCAGGGCCGTCGCGACCTGCTCCCCTACGGTGCGGACGGCGTAGCGCCGAACCTCCAGCTCGGCGCTACGCCCAATCAGCACGCTTTCGGTCAACAGGGCGAAGGCCATCACGCCCACAAAAGCAAGCAACCATTTGGTATACAGTTTCATCCAATCCACCCGATTACCGATTATCGTCGGGGCCCCCGGCCTTCCCCGCCCCCTACCCCAGTCCAGGTTGCATTCAGCTTGTAACCGACGCCGCGGACCGTTACGATCAGGTCAGCGGTATTGGGGCTTACCGTCAGCTTCTTGCGCAGATTCTTGATGTGCGCATCAATGGTTCGTTCATAGGTCTCGAAGGCCACCCCCTGCACCGCCTCTAACAAGTCGGCCCGCGAAAAGACGCGCCCCGGCTGCGCCATGAGGGTCGCCAGCAGGGCGAACTCCGTCGGGGTCAGCTCGATCGGCCGACCTTCGCAGGTGACCTCCCGGCGGGAGTGATCCATGACCAACGGCCCAACGCGCAGCACCTCTGGCTTAACCGGCTCACCGCGGACCCGGCGCAGGACCGCGCGGACGCGCGCCACGACTTCGCGCGGGCTGAAGGGCTTGGTGACGTAATCGTCCGCTCCCAGCTCCAACCCGATCACCCGATCCGCCTCTTCCACGCGAGCCGTCAGCATGATGATGGGCAGCTGAGGCAGCTCAGCCCGCGCGCGCCGGGTGAACTCCAACCCGTCCATTTGGGGCATCATCAAGTCCAGGATGACCAGGTCGGGCTTTTCCTGACGGGCGATGAACAGGGCATCCTTGCCGTTAGAGGCGGTGAGGACGCGGTAACCGCTCTGCTCCAGGTAGCCGCGCAGCACGCGCACAAGCTGCAGCTCATCATCTACAACCAGGATCGTCTCCATACCTACTGCCGCGTCGCCTCCTGCGCCAGTTCCGCCGCCAGCGCTGCGCCAACGATGCCCGCGTTATTGCCCAATTGCGCCGGCACCACCGGCACCCGCACGTTCAGCAGGGGCATAAATTTTTCCTGTTTTTTGACGATGCCCCCGCCGATAATGATGAGATCAGGCCAGAAGAGTTTCTCCATGGTCTGCAGATACCGATCGAAACGCGCCGCCCAAACCTCCCATTTGAGGTTCTCGCGTTTGCGCGCCGCATCCGAAGCGAAGGCTTCCGCTTCCATACCGCCCAGCTCGATGTGCCCCAACTCGGTGTTGGGGAGCAGGCGGCCATCCACAAACAGGGCGGTGCCAATCCCCGTGCCCACGGTGACGATGAGCACCACGCCTTTCTGGTGCCGCCGCCCCGCCCCAAAGTGCATCTCGGCGATGCCCGCGGCATCCGCATCATTGAGCACGGTACAAGGACACCCGGTCGCCTCCCTGAACAACTCGGCGGCATTGGTACCTATCCAGCTTTTATGGATGTTGGCCGCCGTCAAAGCCACGCCCTGGCGCATGGCAGCTGGGAAACCGCAGCCGATAGGCCCCTTCCAGGTAAAGCGCAGGGCGATTTCCGCAATAACTTCGGCGACCGCCTTAGGCTTGGAAGGTTCCGGCGTAGCCAGACGAATGCGCTCGGCCAGCATTTCCCCGCGCGCCGTATCCACCGGCGCCCCCTTGATGCCTGATCCGCCTACATCTATGCCTAAAATCTCCATAGGTCCCCCCTTCTATCCGGTACGGCAGGGGAGAGAGGGCTTTTTCTCTCCCCTGGCCTGTGTTTATGCGGTTTTGGCAGGAGCGTCGGACGCGCTCTCGTCCGATTTGACATCCAACACGTCCGGCAGCTTCATCCCGGCCATCTCGAAGAGGCTCTGCAGCGGCGGCAGGGATTGTACCATGCCGGAAAGGAAACGCGCCGTCGTAGGGGTTCCGCTTTCCGTGCCAGAATCCCACACCACCACTTTGTCAATCTTCAGATTCTTGATCGCCTCGACCTGGGTGCGCACCAATTCGGGCAGTTGACCGGTGATCATGAGCAGGGCAGCCAATTGCGGATTACCGCCTGCCGCGTCCACAATAGCCTTAAGCCCTTCGGCCTGTTTGAGCAGCAGCTCGCGATTGCCCCGCGCTTCGGCTTCGAGTTTGGCGTAGATCGCGTCCGCCTGGCCTTTGGCCTCGCGTCGGGCACGTTCGGCCACCGCGTCGGCTTCGATCTCCACCCGCTGTTTGGCGATTTCGGCCTTGACGACCACATCGGCGTACTGCGAAGCGCGTTCGCGTTCGGCGCGCTTGAGTTCGGCCTGCTGCTCGGCCTGATAGGCCTCCTCCAGCGCCTTGGCGGCCTGCACCTTTTCGGCGGCGATACCGCGGCGCTCCGCCTCCGCCTCCCGCTCGCGGCGGATGGCGTTCGAGTCGGCGATGGCAATGCGCGCCTTGTTCTCGCCTTCAACCGCATCGGCATTCGCCGCGGCTACGCGGATGCGCTGATCGCGCTCTGCCTCAGCTTTGCCGATTTCACCGTCGCGCGTCTGTTCAGCGACAGCGCGCTTGGCCTCATTGACGGCGCGGGCGGCCGCTTCCCGCCCCAGGGACTCGATGTAAGAAGCGCCATCGGTGATGTCTTTGACGTTGACGTTGATCAGGCGCAGGCCGATCTTCTTCAGCTCCACCTCGACGCCGTTGGTGATGTTTTCGACGAACTTATCGCGGTTGGAGATGATCTCCTCGATGTCCATGGTCGCGATCACCACGCGCGTCTGGCCAAAGATGATGTCCTCGGCAATGCGCCGAATCTCATCCCGCGAAAGGCCCAACAGGCGCTCCGCCGCGTTTTCCATGACCCCCGGCTCGGTCGAAATGCCCACCGTAAAGGTCGAAGGCACGTCAATGCGGATGTTCTGCCGCGAAAGCGCGCCGCGCAAATCTATGTCCATGGTGATAGGGGTGAGATCGAGGAAGGCGTAATCCTGAAAAACGGGTAAGACAAAGGCGGCGCCGCCGTGAATGCAGTGCGAGGAGCGCCGACCTTCCGGTCCCCGCCCCACCTTACCGTAAATCACCATGATTTTATCGGGCGGGCAACGCCGATAGCGGGAAATCACCCAAATCAACAGGCTGAACAGAACTACGGCGAACCCGATCAACAGAAAAATCAGCTCGATACCCATGCCCCCTCCTCAAGGTTAATGATAAAGGATGAATGTGTAGAAATGATGAAGAGCCAACGAGCGCGTGCAACGCTCTTCACGCCTACCCTATCCGCCGCGCGCCTCACGCCTTTTCCACCAGCACGAGGTCGGGCGCAAGCATGGCGATGACGCGCACCGGCGTGCCGGTCGGCAGACGCTCAGCGGCATCGGTCATGGCGGGCAGCTCGCGCAGCCGTCCCTGCACGCGCACCTGCACCTGTCCCTGCCCGGTGCGCTGCGGCGGGACAGGCAGGTAGACCGTGCCGACCTGGCCAACGGCGTTGCGCAAATCAACCGTGCCCGACTCGGCCAGGTTATAAACCAGGCCCATCAGCCAGAAGACCAACAGGAAGAAGACACCGCCGATGGCCACCGCGCCGAGTACGGCCAGCGGGATCGGCAGGCCCAGGCGCAGCAGAAAGGCCCCGCCCCAGCCAAAACCGATGAAAAAGGCCAGGAGGGTGCGCAGCGAAAGCAGCCCTGGCCCCGGCATACCGTCCTCATGGCCACCGGGTACGGCGTCACCATGAGACATCTCCCCATGAAGGTCAAACGCCCCCGCCTCATGCCCGCCAGCCAGATCGTGATCCCCGCCCAGGCCCAGCAGGGTGACGATGAGCTGCAAAACCAGCAGCGCCATGGATACAATGCCCAGAGCATAAAAAATCTGCAAAGCCATAAGCCCCCCTTTCACACCGGCACCACAAAGGGTTCGCGCGCCAGGGTGCTCAGGGTTTCGCTCCCCTGCGCGGTCACCAGCACATCATCTTCGAGGCGCACACCGCCCAGATTTGGCACGTAGATACCCGGCTCCACGGTAAAAGTCATGCCCGTCCCCAGGAGCTGAGCATTGCCCGCCGTGATGTAAGGAGCTTCGTGCACGGCCAGGCCAATGCCGTGCCCCGTGCGATGGGTGAAGGCCGAACCCCACCCGGCCTGCTCGATGACCCGGCGCGTGGCGGCATCCACTTCCTCCGCCGGCAATCCCGGACGCGCCGCAGCGCGCCCGGCGGCGTTAGCGCGGGCCACAATCGCCCAAATATCCAGCAACGGCCCCGCCGGCGTGCCCAGAACGACGGCGCGCGTCAAATCCGACACATACCCCGCCACGATGGCGCCCCAATCCACCACCAGCCAATCCCCCGGCGCCAGGGGCCGGTCACCGGGGACGGCATGAGGCAGCGCACCATTGGCACCCGCGGCCACGATCGGCTCGAAGGCCAGTTTATCGGCCCCGTGCGTGAGCAGCGCCGCGATCAGGCGGGCCGCGGCCTCGCGTTCGGTCATGCCCACACGCACCTGCGGCAGCCAGGCCAGGAAGGCCTGCTCGGCCACAGCGACGGCGCGGCGCATGGCCTGGAGTTCGTCCGCGTCCTTGCGCAGGCGCAATTCCGCCCACAGTTCATCTACCGCCACCAACTCGATGCCCGGCGCGTAGCGCTTAAGCAGCCGCGCCTCGAACAGGCGCATCTGCAGCGCGGCCACCCCGACCCGTGCCTCGGCCAGCTCCAAAGCAGCGCAGGCCTCATGGAAAGCCGGGACGTACCCCTCTTCATCCGTGTAAGGATACACCTGAGCGTTCTGCACCTTACCCGCTTCAAAGGCAGGCAAAATGACCGCCGGGGTCTGATCCACGGGGAAGAGCGCCACGATGGGACGTTCGCTCAGGTGAAAATCCCAGCCCGTCATGTAGAACAGATCGGGACCGGGGAGCAGGGCCAGCGCATCCAGGCCATGCGCCTGCGCGCTATCCAAAGCAGCCTCCAGACGCCGTGCAACCATGAGCACCTCCTCAAAGACAAACGTGGTAAAATGATGTCGCGTCTGGCCCAAGGCCAGCCACGCGAAGAGTCCATCCTGAATCCTATACCGGGTTGCCGATGGCAGGAGTTACGATGATCGTGCGTTTACCTTTAGGACTACTCGAATCGAACACGTATCTGATTTACCATCCGACCAGCCGCCGCGGGGTGATTGTTGATCCGGGGGGTGAGGTGGCGCCCCTGCTCGACGAAATCACGGCGCGCGGCCTTACGATCGAGGCCGTGTTGAACACGCACGGGCATTTCGATCATAGCGCTGCCAACGCGGCCCTGTGTCGTCACCTGGCCATTCCCCTGGGCCTGCACCCGGCGGATCGGGAACTGTTGGAGCAGGGCGGCGGCGCCGAGTGGTTCGGCCTGGATTACGAAGCCTCCCCGTTCCCCACCCTCCTCCTGGAAGACGGCGTGAGCCTGGATTTCGGCGGTCTAAAGATCGAGGTGATCCACACCCCCGGTCACACGCCCGGCAGTGTGTGCCTGTATCTGCCCGAAGCAGCGGCGCTGCTCACCGGGGATACGCTCTTTGCCGGCAACGTGGGTCGGACAGACCTGCCGGGGGGAAGTGCGCGCGACCTGACCGCCTCGCTCAAGAAACTGGTGCAGCTTCCTCCGGCCACCCGCATCTACCCCGGCCACGGTCCAGAGAGCACGCTGGCCGAAGAATGCCGCAGGAATCCCTGGCTGAGGCGGCTCTGTCCTAATCCCCAGTGAGCATGCGCATCAGGCCCAACAGGCCAATGCCGAGCTTGACCCCCGCCGCCGGGGAAGGGGCGGGGACGACCTCCTGTCCGCTCTCATCCACGGTGACCGAGGACTGATAGTAAATCCACCCGGCCAGGGCGCCGATCAAGGCGCCCAAAGCGCCCCCAATAAGCAAAACCCGTACCTTAGCGTTCATATCCGCTTCTCCTCCCAACAGATAAGTTACCCCCCCAGAGTCCAGAGATTTTCTATTTTTTGCTCTGGGGTGACCATGGTTTAACCACGGCGCAAAGCGCGCCAGATGGCCTGCGCCTGCGCGGCGCGGCTTTCGGCTGCGATGAAAGGCCCGGCCAGCTTATGGCTAAACATCTCGACGTAACGATGGCCCAGGCGCGCGTAAGCCGTAATCTGCCGCAACACCCCGCTGAGCCAGAGGCGCAGGCGATAAATCCCATAGGTGAGGGCCGCCACCAGGGCAAAGCCAAGCAAAACCGCAATCAGCAGGTGCAGGCCGAGGAAAATCAGGGCCAGATCACGCCCGGTAGCCAGTCCCCCCGCCTCGAAATTACCTCCGCTCACCATCATCACCGTGTAGAAGAGTCCCAGGGCCAGCCCAACGCCCAGGACCACCCACATCAGCCAGCGGTAATCTGGATAGCGTTTTTGCATCGTCCACCTCCTCTGGTCAGGTTGGTACTTCTAGTATAGCCGGGGTAGAGCAGGAAACAAGCGCCCTATTCCGGCAGGGGAATATCCGCGCCGAGCGCCTGCAGGATGCGTTGTTGCAGCTCCCACATGCGCGCCTTCTGGGCCGGCTCGGCGTGATCGAAGCCGAGCAGATGCAGCATCCCATGCACAATGAGGAGCTGCAATTCCTGCACCGGTTGCGCCCCTACCTGTTCCGCCTGTGCCTGCGCCCGCTGCAAAGAGATGACGATGTCGCCCAGATAGCGCGGCGAGGCCGCCAGCCCCGCATAGGGGCCGATGGTATCGTTGGCAAACGAGAGCACGTCGGTGGGAGCGTCTACGCCGCGGAATCGCCGATTCAGGTCCCGCAAGGCCTCATCGTCGCTTAACACAATCGCCACCTCACAGGCGTAAGGGATCTGCTGATGCATGAGCACGGCCAGCGCAGCCAGCCGCAACGGTTCCAGGTCGGTCCAGGTGACCGATTCCTCAACTTGAACGTCAATGATGTGCGTCACTTGCTGATTCATGGATGCCTTCCTCTTGTCGTTTTTGGGGATATTGAATGCGCGGATGATAAGCCCCGCGCAACAGCTCGACATAAGTGCGCCGGACGAGGGCCAGCTCATGCAAGGTCAGGGGACAATCGTCGAGTTGCCCATCCCGGCTGCGCTGATCGAAAATCTCCTCGACGATACGGGTTAACTCCGCGGCGTCGGAGGTGCGCCGGGCTCGCGCTGCCGCCTCGCAGCCATCGGCCAGCATCACCAGCGCGGTCTCCCGACTGCGGGGCGTCGGCCCCGGATAGCGGAAATCCGCCTCATCCAGGGTCTCCTGCGCCCCCTGATCCAGGGCCTTTTTGTAGAAGAAACTCACCTGCGTTGTCCCGTGATGTTCGGTAATGAAATCCTGCACCCGTTTGGGCAGCCGGGCCTGTTGCGCCAGGCGCACCCCATCCCGCACGTGCGCGACCAGGATGTCCACGCTGGTACGCGGATCCAACCGGTCGTGCGGATTGCTGATGCCCAATTGATTTTCGATGAAAAAGTAAGGGCGCATCAATTTGCCAATGTCGTGATAATAGGCCCCCACGCGGGTAAGAAGGACGTTGGCCCCAATGCGTTCCGCGGCCTGTTCGGCCATGCTGGCCACCATCATCACGTGATGGTAAGTCCCCGGCGCCTCCCGCAACAGACGCTTGAGGAGCGGTTGATCAGGGCGGCTCAGTTCCAAAAGGCGAAAGGTCGTCACCAGATCAAAAGCCGGGGCCAGGACGAAGAGGCTGCCTACGGTCAAGGCGGCAGAAAAAAGCCCGGAAAGCAGGCACATGGCCACGCGGAGTGAAAAAGTGAGCAGCTCCTCAGTCCCAGTGAGGGGGGTGAAACTGAGCATCGCGATCACAGAAAAGACGCCCGCTAACAATCCGGAGCGTAAAATGGAGCTAGCGTCCTCATAGCGGGGCAGGAGGAGCACCGCAACCAGACCACTCAGGCCATAGAGCGTGACCAGCTCCAGGGACCGTCCCCCAATCCAGGCCGCCACGCCCGCCAGATAGATGGTTCCGCCGATGGCGGCGGGAAAGCTCAGAGCCGTGGCTACCGTCAGGGAAAAACCGGCCAGCGGAAAGAGATAAAGCAACAGGCTGCCAGCGGGCACGAAAAAGCGCGCCAGGACCATGTAAATAACCAGTAAAAGGCTCAGCAGCCCTTCCAGGCGCCAGGTCGCCAGCACTTCGGGCGCAAAAGCCCGGAGGTAAGCCCCCAGGAGGAAAACGCCGCCCAATGCCAGAAGCAGCGCTTTAAACCAATCGTTCGCGTTGGTGTCGCTCTGTAAAAGTCCCAGGGCGGTAAGCTTTTCAACATCCAGCGCGGTCACGACTGCGCCTTCACGCACAATGATCTCCCCGCGCAAGATGGGATGAACGACCGGAGCCGTATGATCCGCTACCTGTTGACGCGCCTGAGCTGTAGCCTCTTCATCCAGGAAACTGTTGGGGCGCAGGAAGTGTTCGACCAGCAGCACGACCGCCGCGGCCTCATCCAGGGTCAAATCCAGCGAAACCAAAGCCGGCACCCGTTCGCGCACGTCGGGCAGGTCCTCTGGACGGATTTCAAACTGCCGCAGCATGTTATCAAGCAGGCGCAAGGTTTCCTGCTCGACGGTGTTCCAGGAGGCTTCGGGAAGCGCGAAGAACAGGCCGATATCCGCGGCGGAAAGGGTAGCCAGTTCCGGCACGCCCCGCACCCAGGCCACGCGCTCCTCAAACGTCGCGTAAGGATCGGCGCGCAGCACATCGAAGAAGTGCAGCACCTGCCGGACGTACTCCACCTGCGCGCGAATGACCTGCGGTTCCACGCGCACATATACCGGCTGGACCCGGCGCACGGCCTCTTCACGAGCCTGTTGGGTGAGGATGGCGCTGACGTAGGAAAGGTCACGCGGCGAGCGAATGTCGCGCTGGGCCACCTCATTTTCCCGAATCACATACAGGGTACGCAAAGGGAAAAAGATGATGAGGCTCGTAACCAGCGTGAGCATCACGGCACAGCAGAGCTGACGCACCAGCCACTGCGCCTGCGGATTACGCACCTTCTTTGTAATCTGTCCCATGCCCCCTATTGTAACGAATTGAGGGTAAAAGGCAATAAGCCCGCCCCCCGAAACGCCTTGACGAAACGGGCGCTGCGGCCTCCTTCGGGCCGGAGAAGCTGCCGGGACTGCTGGCGTGCCGGTCGCGCTGACCCGTCAGGCCAGGTGCGGGGGAATAACGTCACGCTGAAAGATTTCCTCCTCTGTTTCGCGCCGCCGGATCAGGCTGGCCTGATTCCCCGTCACCAACACCGAAGCCGGGCGAGGTAGCGCGTTGAAATTGCTCATCGAAACTTCCTGATACGCGCCGGTATCGAGCAAGGCCAGCACGTCCCCTACTTCAACCTCAGGGATGGGCACAGCCGGGAGCAGACGATCGCCGTAACAACTGCGCCCGATGATGTCGGCCTTACCGGTAAACGGCGCATCAGTCTTGTTGGCGAACAGGTAGTGATGCAGATGATGCTCATACCGGCCCCCGGTGAACCAGAATTCGGTGGTATCCACAACCACGACGGTCCAGCGCACTGGCGTTACCGTGCGTTTGATCGCCCGCACGGTGGTGAGGTGAATGCCGGTATTCCCGAACATAGCGCGCCCCGGCTCCAGTTGCAGCGTCACGCCGCGGGTTTCGATGCCATGGCGCTGCAACTCACGGCGCAGGGTCGAGGTGCAGATTTCCGCGTAGGCTTCAATAGTGGGAGCGGGATGCGGGTTGGGATGGCCGGTGATGGTCTCCATCAGGCGCGCCAACACAGCGTAGCGCGGACGCGAGCCAAACAGGGCCATGAGTTTGGAAATCCCATGCAAGGCCGCGTACTGTACCGGTTCAGTGTAATCCGTCGCCGCATTGAAGGGGTCACGCGGAAGGGCAAAGCCCCCGCCGATGTCAATTTCCTGCGGCTGATACCCGCCCAAAGCGCGACAGACCCGGCTGATCTCCGCCGCATAAGCAGTCATCTGCGCTTCCCAATACCGCAGGGAGCGCTTGTGCCGTCCATGATGTTGATGAAAGCCTACAAGCTGCATGTGCGGTGAACGCAGTACCCGCGGTGCTATCGCCATCACCTGCTCGAAGGTCAGCCCGCCCTTATAAGCCAGCGCGGCCAGGTCCGTCGGTGCCAGGCCTTCCGCCACAAAGTCTGAGGGTTCGATAAAGGTCTCCAACACCGGCTTAAGACGCAGGCGGACGGCAGCCCTGACGCCAAGCTCAGCCGCGGCGCGCTCGATAGCCTCAACTTCTTCCAGGCTATCTATGGTAATACGGCAACCTGCGGCGATGCTACGCCGGATGTGCTCCGGGTCTTTAGGAACGCCGTTTACGGAGATCAGAGGCGGGGGATAACCAGCCTGCAACGCCATCGTCAGCTCACCGGCGGAGTAGATATCGCAGCCGCACCCCTCTCTGGCCAGGATGCGCTGAATCGCCGCCATCCAGTTCGCTTTAGCCGCGGGCATCACCACCACCGGACCGTCAGGCCAGCCGGCCTGAAACGCCTGCTGGAAACGCCGCACATTGCGCCGGAGCTGATCCTCGGAGAAGACAAAAAGGGGCGAGCTGAACTCACGCAGCAGGTCGAGCGTGTTGCAGGCCTCGATGTACAGGTGTCCGGTGCGCGTTAAAAGGCATTCATCTATCGTTTGTCCGGTCATCTTTCCTCCTCAACCACCATGTCTCCCATCCAGCTCAGGCCTGATCCGGCCCAAGCCAGGGTAATTATGTACCTTTCGGGCGGAAGGTCAAAAAGCTTTGAGCCGTCCCGCCCCGTCCCCAGCCCTTCGTCCGGCAGCCACGGCCCGACCCGAGCGGCATCCAGGGGGTCCCGTCCGCGCCTACGCATGGACCGTGTAACATGACAAATGTCATATTTTTTATGTGACATTTGTCATGGAAAAACCCCGGCCAATCTTTTATACTCATTTTTGAGAGCGCTCCCACAAAAGTGAGTTTTTAAAAAGGTTTTATATGGGAGCGCTCCCAAAACTATCGTTCAATAAATTTCCTTGGCAGCAAGGAGAGCCATGCCCCTCACGCTCGAAGACATTGCTCGCATAGCTGGCGTTTCGCGCTCGACCGTTTCGCGCGTCATCAACGGCGACGAAAAGGTCAAGGCCGAAACGCGCGAGCGGGTCGAGGCCGTGATTCGGCAGCTCAACTTCCAGCCCAACCTGGCCGCCCGGAGCCTGGCCGCTCATCACACCGGAATTATCGGGGTGGTGATTCCGGCGGGCGTCTCGCAGATCTTTGCCGATCCTTATTTCGGCACCTTAATCCAGGGAGCCAGCTCGGCCTGCTACTCTCATGACTACTCCATGATGTTGTGGCTGGCCGAACCGGCTTACGAGCGGCGCATGATCCGACAAATCCTCCATGGCGGATTGCTGGACGGCGTCCTGGTCTCTTCCATGCTCATTGACGATCCGATTGTGCAGGCCCTGTATGAGAGCCAGATGCCCTTTATCCTGATTGGCCGGCATCCAACGCTGCAGGTGAATTATGTGGACGTAGACAACATAGACGGGGCGCGCAAGGCAACATTGCATCTGCTGACGCAAGGGCGACGTCGGGTTGGCACCATCACCGGCCCCCACAACATGATCGCAGGTATAGACCGTTTACAGGGGTATCGCGAAGCGTTGGAGGTCTACGGCCTTCCTTACAATCCAGAACTGGTAGCCGAGGGCGACTTTTCGGAACGCAGCGGGTATGAAGCGGCGCAGCGCCTGCTCCCCCAACACCCGGATGCGCTGTTTATCGCCAACGACGTCATGGCCCTGGGGGCATTGCGGGCACTCCGGCAAGCTCACCTGCGCGTGCCTGACGATGTGGCGATCGTAGGTTACGATGACGGGCCGGCAGCCGCTCAGTTTGAGCCGCCCCTGACCACCGTTTACCAGCCCATTCACGAGATGGGCCTGGTCGCCACGGAGACCCTGTTAGACATCATTCACAATCCAGGGCCAGAGACCCGGCGCATCGTTATGGAAACACGCCTGATTGTGCGTGCTTCGTGCGGAGCCATTACGATTTGAAGAGGCCAGGAACGTTCCTTTTGGGCACCAAGAGCATTGTCCCAGAGCACACAAGAGTTACAGAGAATTCAGCCAGGAATCTTCGTGTTCTCTGAGGTGAGGCTCTACCGTGAACTTATTTTTTAGAAGGAGGTGATGTGCAGGAGACCCAAATCATGACGTTTGTTTTACCCAACAACCTTTCAACCTTATCACATTTCAACTTTTAGAGAAGGAGTGAAGTCATGGCACGCAAACTGTTGTACACCCTGATTGCGCTGGCGCTGGTTGGCGCTATGCTCGCCGGTTGTGGCCCCAAGCCCACTGCCACCCCCACCCCGGCCGCCACAGAGACGGCTGAGCCTACCGAGGCTCCCACCGAGGAACCTACCGCAGCTCCGACGGAAAAGGTCAAGGTTCGCTGGTTTGTCGGGCTTGGCGCTGGCTCCGATGAAGGCGCTATGGCCGGTCAGCAGGCCGTTGTGGACGAGTTCAACGCTTCCCAGGACAAGATCGAACTGGTCCTGGAAATCGTGGACAACAACGTCGCTTACGACACCCTGGCGACGCAGATTGCTGCGGGCAATGCGCCGGACGTCGTCGGCCCCGTCGGTATCCGCGGTCGCGATAGCTTCAAGGGCGCCTGGATGGACCTGCAGCCTTTCATCGAGAAGTACAACTACGATCTGAGCGACTTCGACCCCAACATGGTCAAGTTCTACCAGGTTAAGGACGAGGGTCAGTTAGGCATCCCCTTCGCGATCTTCCCGTCCTTCATCATCTACAACAAGGACCTGTTCGATGAGGCCGGTTTGGCTTACCCCCCGACCAAGCACGGCGCGCCTTACGTGGACGCCGAGGGGAAAGAACACCCCTGGGATATGAACACCCTGCGTGACCTGGCGATGAAGCTGACGGTGGATAAGAACGGCAACGATGCGACCAGCCCGAACTTTGACCCGCAGAACATCGTCCAGTTCGGCTTCATGAACCAGTGGACGGACCCGCGCGGTATCGGCACCTTCTTCGGCCCCGGCTCGCTCCTGGCCGAGGATGGCAAGACCGCGCAGATTCCGGAGAACTGGAAAGCGGCCTGGAAGTGGACCTATGACGGTTGGTGGAAGGATTACTTCATCCCCAACGGGCCTTACGGTGGTGCGGATTTCCTGCAGGGTCCGGGCGGCCCCTTCTCTTCCGGCAACCTGGCGATGATCCACATCCACATGTGGTACGTAGCGCCCTGGGCGCTGGGCAATGTGCCCTTTGATTGGAATCTGGCCGCCACGCCTTCCTACAATGGCCGGATCACCGCTAAGATGCACGCCGATACCTTCGGCATCCTGAAGGGCAGCAAGCACCCCGACGAGGCCTTCCAGGTTCTGACCTACATGCTGAGCCCGGAAGTTGCGCCTAAACTGTTGAATGTGTACGGTGGTATGCCGGCTCGCCTGTCGCTGCAGGGCGACTACTTCAAGAAGTACGGCGAGACCAATTTCCCCGGCAAAGAAATCAACTGGGACGTTGTCGTCGAGGCCATGGCTTACGCCGACAATCCGAACCACGAGAGCTGGATGCCCTCCTTCCAGGAGACCACGGATCGCTACAACGAGTTCTGGAACAAGCTGGCCAACACGCCGGGCCTGGATTTCGATGCTGAAGTTGAGGCGCTGCGCGCTGATCTGCAGAAGATTTTTGACGCAGCCCTGAATAAGTAGGCTGCCTCCTCATCGGATCGGCCTGGTCCTTAACAAAGGACCAGGCCGAAACACTAAATTTTACAACCAGGAGGTGCATGATGACCCAAAAGCTCGCCTCTGGAACCGAGCCCAGGCGTTCCAAACCTAAGATGACGGCCCGCCAAAAGCGCGAGGCCCTGACCGGGCTGGGCTTTCTCAGCCCCTGGATCATTGGGTTCCTGCTTTTTTACCTCCTACCCATGATCGCTTCTTTCGTCTTTTCGCTGATGGATTTCAATCCGGCGGTGCCCGACCAGGCCCGCTTCATCGGCTTTGCCAACTGGCAACGCGCCTTGTTTGTGGATAAAGAGGTCCGCCTATCTTTTATCCGCACCGTCCAGTTTGCCGCAATTTCCCTGCCTATCGGTATGGGCTTTTCGCTTTTCCTGGCTATTCTGCTCAACTCCAAATACGTCCTGGGCAAAAACGTCTACCGCACTCTGTTCTACATGCCCACCATGATTCCCCTGGTAGCCACGGTGCTGATTTGGAGCGGGGTGCTCAATGAACAGACCGGGTGGATTAACATTCTCATCGAACGCCTGACCGGGATTAAAGCCACGGGGACCGAAGGGATTCGCTGGCTGGCCGACCCCAAGCTGGTCTACTTTGCCTACACCATGTTTGGGCTGTGGGGTGTGGGTAACGCCATGATTATTTTCCTGGCCGGCCTGCAGGGAATTCCCACCGAGTTTTATGAAGCCGCCGAAATTGATGGCGCCAACTGGTTCCAACGCCTGTTCAAGATCACCCTCCCCCTGCTTACTCCGGTGATTTTCTATGAGCTTGTGTTGGGGGTCATTGGCTCGTTGCAATACTTCCTGGCACCCTTTGTGTTGAACGGGGGGACCGGTTTTCCGGAAGGCAAGACACGCTTCTACATGGTTTACTTTTACAAACAGTCTTTCTCATTCTTTAACATGGGCTATGGCGCTACCCTGGCCTGGTTAATGTTCATCGTGGCGCTCATCCTCACCGTGCTGCTGTTCGGCACGTCAAAGCGATGGGTCTACTATGCTACGGAGGAGGGTTAACATGGCTCAAGAAACATCAGCAACCAAACCCAAGCGCTATATGTCTAAGAAAGTACGCGAAGGGCTGATCACCCTGGTTCTCACCGGACTGACCCTGGCGATCCTCTTCCTGTTCCTGGTGCCCATGGCTTACGGTGTCGCCACCGCGCTAAAAACTGACTCCCAGTTTTCCAAGGTAGGCGCGCCCTGCTGGCCGGCTTCGGAGAAGAAATTTACATACCAGGGTAAGGAATATGACGTTTACTATGTGGACCTCAATGGCGAGCGCAAGGAGATGGCGCTGGTCGTTAAAGGCCGCACCAGCAGCAAGCTGGTGGATATCCACAACCCTGAAGCCGGATTGATTGAATGGGAAGGGTCGTGGCGTCAACTGGAGCACGCCTGGGTCCTCGACCCGCAATGGGAGAACTTCACTGAGGCCTGGAACACCATCAATTTCCCCCTGCTGCTGCGCAACACCCTGATGTACGCGCTCATCACCACTTTTGGCGCGGTGATGTCAGCGTCGCTGGTGGCTTATGGCTTCGCACGCTTCCGCATTCCCTACAAGCAGGTCCTGTTCACGCTCATGCTTTCGACGGTGATCCTGCCCGGCGCGGTGACCCTCATCCCGACCTACTACATTTTCCTCAGGCTGAACTGGGTTGGCACCTGGCTTCCCTTGATTGTGCCGGCCTTCTTCTCCTGGGGCACGAACGTATTCCTGATCCGGCAGTTCTTCCTGGGCCTACCCAAGGAGCTGGACGAGGCGGCGATGATTGACGGGGCGGGCCCCTTCCGCATCTTCTGGTCCATCATCCTGCCCCAATCTGTGCCGGCCCTGACCGCCGTGGCGCTCTTCCACTTCTTCTGGGCCTGGAATGACTTCTTCGGGCCGTTGATTTACCTGGCGGGAAATCCGGATAAGTTCCCGATCACGGTCGGCCTGACGGCTTTCAACAACCTCTACTCCCAGTCCACCAACCTGATTCAGGCTGCGGCCTTGACCTCCGCTGTCCTCCCCGTCATTGTCTTCTTCCTGGCGCAGCGTGTCTTCATGCAAGGCGTGGTGGTCACCGGCGTGGAAAAATAACCTGAGAGGGGAAAGGCGCGATGCCCCGCAACACAAAACACTACGGACTACACCGCTGGATGGGGTTGGGGATAGCGCTCTTGCTCATGACGGCCTGTTTACCAACCTTTCCTACAGGAACGCCTTTTCCCTCTTCCACGACAACTCAGTCCAGCTATCCGCAACCTGTTCCCGGCCAATGGACGGTTTATCCGGATTTAGAGCTGGGCGAAATCAGTCCCCTGGTCTATGGAGTCAACCATGGGCCATGGGCCTTTATCACCGACAAAACGCTACCCCTGGCGCAGGAAGCCGGGTTCACCTTGATCCGTTTTCCCGGCGGCAACTGGGGCGATGAAAACACCCTGACGCCAGAGCAGGTGGATCAGGCCGTAGCGCTGGCCCGACAAGTAGGGGCCGAGGTGATGCTCAATGTCCGCCTGTTCGAGGGGACGCCAGAGCAGGCGGCGGAGCTGGTGCGTTATGCCAATATCGAGCAGGGCTACGGCATCCGCTACTGGGGCATCGGCAACGAACCGAGTCTGTACGCGACCGCGCGCGGTGTCCCGGATTACGGGGTCGAACGCTTCAACCGCGAGTGGCGGGCCTTCGCCCAGGCGATGCGCGCCGTAGACCCGACCATTCTGCTGATAGGCCCGGAACTCCATCAGTTCGGGCCGGATTTAGCCAGCACGCCCAAAGACCCGGCTGGCTTGGATTGGATGACCGAATTCCTGAAGGCCAACGGCGATTTGGTGGATGTGGTCTCCATTCATCGCTACCCCTTTCCTCAGGGGCGCGGCGGGCAGGCGGCCACCATCGCTGAACTGAGCCGCGCCTCCGCAGAATGGGATACCATCATTCCTTACCTGCGGCACCTGATTCAAACCACAACGGGACGGGACCTGCCCATCGCGGTTACCGAGGTTAATTCCCATTGGTCCAACGCCAGTGGGGGAGAAGCGACCCCGGACGCTTTTTACAACGCCATCTGGTGGGCCGATGCGCTGGGACGGATGATCCAACAGCGGGTGGCGCTGGTCGCCTACTTTACCCTGCAAAGCAACCCTGGCATCGGAGGCTACGGCCTGCTGGCCCGCTCGGCGCCCCGTCCCACTTATTACGTTTACCGCCTTTACCGGCAGTTTGGCACGCGCCTGGTCTACAGCACCCATGACCGTGCCGACACCGGCCTTTACGCGGCCCGGCGGGATGACGGCAGCCTGACTATCTTGTTGGTCAATCTGGGGACAGAAGCGATCACGCAGCCGCTGGACATTCAGGGGCTTTCTTCGGCCAGCGCGGAGGTCTGGCGCCTGGACGCCAATACTCCGGCAGAACGCATAGACGCGGTTACCTTCATCGGTCCCACCCCGGTTACCTTGCCGGCCCAATCGGTCACGCTTTTTGTGATAAAACCTTAATCTTGACGTCTGGAGGATAGCCATGAGATTGAAATCCGCAATTTTACCCGTGTTGTTGATTCTCGGCTTGCTGGTGAGCCAGCACCCCTGGGGGAGCCTGGCCAAAGCCGCCCCGTCAGCATCGGAAAGTCGGAGGCACAACGCGCCCCTGGTCGGAACGCTTCCTGTTATCGCTGACTTCGAGACCGAGGGGGTTGACACCTGGTTCACCTACGGCGACTGGGGGAATGGCGCCAGCCTGGGCAAGAGCGTGGTGGTCACTACCACGCTTTCCACCCTGGGCGCCCCTGAAAACAAGGTGATGCAGGTCA
>Ga0068707_1000304_pt1 | contig 30524 bp, 33 predicted proteins | sample YNPNPMetaG_FD_66600 | JGI IMG/M metagenome (GOLD analysis project Ga0068707, IMG submission 66600) | Anoxygenic and chlorotrophic microbial mat microbial communities from Yellowstone National Park, USA - YNP NP MetaG | ecosystem: Environmental > Aquatic > Thermal springs > Hot (42-90C) >... | reverse complement strand
CTTGAACTTGCACATATGATAGTTAAAAATGGAGAAGGTGTTACAAAATTTATTACCGTAGAAGTCAAAGGTGCAAAAACTTCTTCAGATGCAAAAAGAATTGCAAAAGCTGTTAGTAACTCATTACTTGTAAAAACAGCTCTATATGGTAATGATCCGAACTGGGGAAGAATAATAGCTGCAGTTGGTTATTCTGGTGCAACAGTAAAAGAAGAGAGTATTCAGATATTTATCAACAATATCTGTCTTTTTGACAAAGGAATACCTACTATGAAAGAAAATAAACTGCAGGAATCCCTTGAACAAAAGGAGGTTCAAATTTTAATTAATCTTAATATGGGCAGAGGCAGAACTAAAATATTCACATCTGACATATCTGAAGAGTATGTTAAAATAAACTCTGCTTACAGAACTTAGCAAATTTTCAGAGAAATATTTTTTTCAGTTTGGTTTAAATTAAATATTGATGGTAAAATAAAAAATGGTAGTCAATGAACTTAATGATTTCAGGTCAGAAATTGACAGAATTGATAAAGAAATACTTAAACTTCTCAATAAAAGAGCAGAACTTGCCTTAAAAATAGCAGAGATAAAAAAGAAAAAAGGCCTTTCCTTCTATGATCCTGTCAGAGAAAAAAGAGTTATAAATAATCTCGTAAAGTTAAATAAAGGACCTTTCACGGATGATACAGTAAAAACCCTCTTCAGAGAACTTCTTTCAGCAACTCTGGCACTTCAGGAGTCACAAAAAATTGCTTATCTTGGTCCAGAAGGCACATTCACTCATCTTGCTGCAATAAAGTATTTTGGAAGCTTTGCCCAGTTTGAAGCTGAAGAAAGCATAAAATCAATTTTTGAATCTGTTGAAAAGGGATTGTCCAGATTCGGTGTTGTTCCAATAGAAAACTCAAATGAGGGGACTGTAACCTATACCCTTGATATGTTTACCCAGTATGAAGTAAAAATTTCTGGTGAAATAATAATTCCAATAACCCACCATCTTCTTTCTCTTACAGGAGAAAAAGAGAAAATAAAGAAGATTTATTCCCATCCTCATGCCAGGGCTCAATGTAGAGAATGGTTAAACAAAAACATGCCTAATATACCTCTTTATGATGTCTCATCTACTGCAGAAGCAGCAAAGCAGGCTTCCTTAGATGAAGAAATTGCAGCAATAGCAAGTGAATTTGCAGCAACCCTTTATGGGCTTAAATTTATAGCAAAGCATATTGAAGATTACAAAAACAACTACACAAGATTTTTTATACTAAGCAAAAATTTTCCCAATAAAACAGGCTCAGATAAAACATCCATAATGTTTTCCCTTCAGGACAAACCAGGTGCACTTTACAATGCCTTAAAGCCTTTTAAAAATGCAAATATAAACCTAACAAAAATAGAATCCCGTCCAGCCAAGATGCGTAAATGGGAATACATATTTTTTGTTGATTTTATAGGTCACATTGAAGAAGAAAAGGTTCAAAAAACTCTTGACGAAGTAAAGATGTTTTGTATAGAACTTGTCCATCTTGGCTCATATCCAATGTTTTAAAATAATTTATTACTTTAACCATTTGAAAAAATGGAAAAGGCAAGGATAAAATACATAATGTTTTAAAATTTAATGCCCTTAGAAATTTTTACTCTGAGGGGAAACCCTGAAAAGATATGATTAACTTTAAAGAATTTGAACAGGCTATATTATCAGATAAGTTAAATGGTATGTCTGATCTTGAAATCGGAAGGAAGTACAGAATTACATATCGCCAGCTCGAAAATATTTTAAGAAATGCAACAGGAGTAAGCATAAGTTCATTAAAAAAATATAAGGAAGTCAAGAAACTTGCTCCAAAGGATTTTAAAGAAGAGACAACTACTGTATGGAGTTTTAAAAGCCGTGGCGATTGGGCAACCCATAGTGGTGAATATAGAGGAAACTGGTCACCTTATATCCCTAGAAATGTAATTCTTAAATACTCAAAACCCGGAGAGCTTGTTTTAGATTATTTCTGCGGTGCTGGTACTACCGCAGTAGAAGCAAAGCTCCTTGGGAGAAGATGCATAGCCCTTGATATAAATGATAGGGCTATAGAACTGGCAAGGGAAAATATTGATTTTAAAATGCCAGGTCATGAGTCTTTAATAATCTATGAACCAGAATTATTCGTTGGTGATGCAAGGGATCTATCATTTCTAAAAGATAATTCAGTTGACCTGATCTGTGCCCATCCACCCTATGCAGATATTATCCATTATACAAATCATAAAGAAGGGGATTTATCTTTTTTAGGGATAGATGAGTTTTTAAAAGAAATGGAAAAGGTGGCTAATGAGAGTTTTAGGGTTCTTAAACCAGGAAGGCAATGCGCAATTTTGATCGGAGATATGAGAAGGCATAAGCATGTAGTACCTTTAGGATTCAAACTTATAGGAGTCTTTCTTAATGCTGGTTTTAAGCTAAAAGAGTTGATAATAAAAAGGCAGCATAATTGTAAGACTACAGGATTCTGGTATAAAAATAGCATTAAGTATAATTTTCTTCTTCTTGCTCATGAATATCTACCTATATTTGAAAAACCATTTTATGACCCATCTTACATAGCTGAGCAAACCACATTATATCAGGATTTGCCAACCATAAGCCAAAAAGAATCCTTCAAAGGAAAAGTAAATAAACTTGAGACAACCACCGTCTGGATTTTTCCTGAAAATAAATTGGACTTATTCTTAGAAAAAAATGTAATTAAAAGATATGCACCAAGTGGAAATTATAAGCTAATTGAGTTTATATACAAGAATAACACTAAAAAATTTGCTCTAAGTTCATTTTTGGATAATATAGAACTTTTATATATTAAATCCCCCTGCCTTGAGCTTAAGCAAATGAATTATGAATTTGTTGAAAAATATCTTAAACATTTAAGGACACTTATCGGGAATGCTATTAGTGTTATAAAGAAAGATGGATACTGTGTAATTCAAACAAAAGATATACGAATAAATGGATATGCTACCCCAATGGCTAAATATATAGTTGATATGCTTGAAGATATGCCTGAATTATTTTTAAAAGAGATCGTAGTAGTATCAAAGGAAAATCATAAAGTGCAAGAATCATTCGCTAACTTAGAAATTACACACCAATATTTATTAGTTTACAGGAGGCTGTAGTATTGAATGAAAATGACTTGAGAGAATTTATGACCTTTAGAAAGGAAGGCAAAAAGATATCACCTCTTTTTGTTTCTAAAATTAATGATAAATTTATAGTTGCTGTTTATCAAGGAAATATAAGTGACTACGATATTTTAATAAAATATCGCCAGAAAGAAGGTAAGAGATGGTCAAATATAAGGACACCCAAGCATATTCATTGGGCTGTTGACATCCTTATAAAAATGCATTCTAATAAGGAGAAGACTCAGGAATTTTTAGATTTTTTATTCCAATGCTGGGAAAAAACTAAACCGATTAGGTCGCATGAAGAGAGAGAAAAAATTTTGAGCATAGAGTATCTATTGGAGTCTAGTCGTCATGAAATCGAAGAATACGAGGAGTTGGGGACGAGGGGAGAGTACAGTATCAAATTTTTAATACTTTTGGCAAAGCTTTTAATGCTTCAAGAAAAAACTAATTTAGAAACTGCTTATATGTTTAAAAAGTTATTAAAGGCACTTAAGTCAGGTGAAGATATTTTTAAGATTGTCTCAATTGCTTCACATACAGGCGGTAGGAAAAGATAAGACAAGGTATATTTTTAGAATTTTATGACAAAAAAATTTATTGGAGGAATTTATGATTAAACCACTGCAATATGTGGAAAAAATTCAACCTTATATTCCAGGGAAACCAATTAAAGAAGTTGAAAGGGAGCTTGGAATAAAAGAGTGTATAAAACTTGCCTCTAATGAGAATCCTTTAGGACCTTCACCAAAGGTTATAAAAGCAATTAAACAGTTTCTTTCTAATCCAGCAGAACTTGCAAGATATCCTGAAGGAAGCGGATATTACCTGAAAAATGCCTTATGTGAATTTTTTGCTAAAAAAGGGATAAATATAACTCATGATGAGATAATGCTTGGTAATGGTTCAAATGAACTAATAGATATTGCTGTAAAAACCTATGTTGGTCCCGGTGATGAAGCTGTTATGGCAAAGCCTTCCTTTATTGTTTATGCAATGAGTGTAATTTCTCAGGGTGGCATTCCGAAAGAAGTTCCTTTGAAAGAGTGGAGACATGACCTGAAGGGAATGCTCAGTGAGATAAATAAAAAGACCAAAATTGTATTTATATCTAATCCAAACAATCCCACAGGTACAATTAATTACAAAAAAGAATTTGATGAATTTATGAAAGCTATTCCTGATGGCGTGCTTGTTGTTGTTGATGAAGCCTACTATGAGTATGTTCAAGATAAAAATTATCCTCAAAGTCTGAACTACTTTAAAGAAGGAAAAGATATTTTAATTCTTCGAACTTTTTCAAAAGCCTATGGATTGGCAAGCCTTAGAATTGGTTATGGAATAGCAAAAAAAGAAATTATAAAGGAAATGAACAAAATAAGAGAACCTTTTAATACAAACACAATAGCTCAGATTGCAGCAGAAGTTGCTCTTAAAGACAGAAGACATTTAAAAAAAGTGATTGAGACCAATGAAAAAGGTAAAAACTATCTTTACAGAGAACTTGATAAAATATCTTCAATAAACTATCTACCTGCCCAGACAAATTTTATTTACATAATATTGCCTGAAAAAGTAAGCTCAAAAGAAACCTTTGACTATTTAATCAAGCAGGGAGTAATCATAAGACCTGTAGGTCAAAATGAAATAAGAGTTACCATTGGTTTAGATAAAGAAAATAAAGCCTTTGTTGAGGCTTTTAAAAAATTTTTAGGGGGCTAAAAGATGGATATTATTGTATTAAAACCAGAAATAAGTGATGAGCAAATTGAAAAACTAGTAAAAAAACTTGAAGCAAAAGGGCTTAAACCACACATTTCAAAAGGTACAGAAAGAACAATAATTGGTGTAATCGGAGATACATCAAAGGTTACAGAGGATGAAGAAAATGCTATAAGAGCAATTCCATGGGTTGAAGATGTTGTAAGAATTCTTAAACCTTATAAACTGGCAAGTAGAGACTTCAAAAAAGCAGACACTGTAATTCAGATTGATGAATTACAAATTGGAGGTAAAAAAGTTCATGTCGCAGCAGGTCCTTGTGCCGTAGAAAACAGGGTAACACTTCTTGATATAGCCGAGAAAATTAAAGCCGCTGGTGCAACATTTTTAAGAGGGGGTGCTTTTAAACCCCGCACATCTCCCTATTCCTTTCAAGGATTGGGGATTGAAGGACTTAAATATCTCAAAGAAGCTAAGGAAAGAACAGGTCTTCCTGTAATAAGTGAAATAATGGACCCAAGAGATATAGATGTGATGATAGATTATGTCGATATCCTTCAAATAGGTACAAGAAATATGCAGAACTTCAAATTGCTTATGGAGGTTGGCTCTGTTGATAAACCGGTATTACTCAAAAGAGGAATGTCTGCAACAATAAAAGAACTTCTTATGGCAGCTGAGTATATACTTTCAAGGGGAAATGAAAAAGTTATACTCTGTGAAAGAGGAATAAGAACCTTCGAGACTGCTACAAGAAATACCCTTGACCTTAGCGCTGTTCCTCTGCTTAAATCTTTAAGCCATCTTCCTGTAGCTGTTGACCCAAGTCATGGAGTTGGTAAAAGAGACCTCGTTACACCAATGGCAGTTGCTGCTGTTGCTGCTGGTGCAGATATGCTTTTGATAGAAGTTCATACAAATCCTGAGGAAGCTCTTTCTGATGGAGAACAGTCCCTTACTCCTGAGCAGTTTAAAGATATGATGGATAAAATTAAAGCGGTTGCAAAGGCTATTGGCAGGGAAGTTTAATGGAGGATGGATTTAAAACCGTATCAATTATTGGAGTTGGATTAATTGGAGGTTCTTTTGCTTTAGCCTTAAAAAATAAAGGATTGGCAGATAAAATTATAGGCTATGGAAAAAATGAAGAAAGACTTAAAAGAGCAAAAAATCTCGCAATAATTAATCAATTTACAACTTCATTAAAGGATGCAGCTTTAGCAGACCTTATAGTTCTTGCAACTCCTTTAGGAGTCTTTGAAAAAATTGTATCAGATTTGGCTGAATTTTTAAAAAAAGGGACAGTTGTTATAGATGTGGGAAGTGTTAAAGAATGGGTTGTAGAAAGGATTGAAAAAATTTTACCTTCAGGAGTTCATTTTGTCGGGACCCATCCTATTGCTGGTTCTGATAAGACAGGTTTTGAATATGCACGGGCAGAGCTTTTTGAAGGGGCAAAGGTAATTATAACACCAACGGAAAGAACTGACAAATCAGCTCTTGAGAAAATATCTATTTTATGGAAAAAAGTCGGTGCAGATGTTGAATTTATGTCAGCTAAGGAGCATGACAGAGTTTATGCCTTAATGAGTCATTTGCCTCACCTTATTTCCTTTTGCATGGTAAATGCGGTATCGGAAATAGACAGAAACTTAATAAACTATGCTGGTTCAGGATTTAAAAGTTTTACAAGAATTGCTAAAAGCTCTCCTGAACTGTGGGGAGACATTTTTATTTTGAACAGTGACAATATTTTAAAATGCCTTAGTATTTTTTGCGACCAAGTAGAAGAGATAAAGAAACTGATTAAAGAGAGAAATTTAGATGAATTGAAAAAATGCATTGAAAAAGCAAAAAATCTTAGAGAGAGAATTTCATAGAAATGAATTTTGAAAAAATTATAATTCATAAACACGCTCAAGAAAGAATGCAAGAAAGAGGAGCAACTGAAGAAGAAGTAATACAAACTTTAAAGGAAGGAGAAAAATTTCCTGCAAAATTTGGCAGAATTGGTTTCAGAAGAAATTTTTCTTTTGAGGGAGTTTGGAGAGGCAAAATCTATAAAACAAAGCAAATTGAAATTTATGGAGTTATAGAAGATAATAATTTTGTTGTAATAACAGTTTTGGTAAAATATTTTTAGTAGGAGGGGAAATAACATGAAATTAAGCTATGATTCTAAATATAATATTGCTTACATAAAATTTAAAGACAAAACTGAACAGGTTGAAACCATTCATCTAAGTGACGAGGTAAATATAGATCTTACTCCCGACGGTAAAATATATGGGATAGAATTATTAAATGCTAATGAACAACTTCAAATTTTAAAAGATATGAAATTTATTTTTACTGACCAATCTTCGGGTTTAACAATAGAATTACCAATCAATTTTAAATCAAAGGTAAATTTATAAAGTTCTTTATTTTAGAAGATTAAAATTAGGGAGCTAATCATTATGAATAGAGTAATTGAAAAAGCAAATTTTCTCAAAGGAGAAATAACTCCACCACCTGATAAATCTATATCGCACAGAGCAGTTATGTTTGCCTCTCTGGCAAAGGGTGAATCAAGGATAAAAAATTTTCTATGGGCAAAGGACCCAATAAGTAGTCTTAATGCAATGAAATCTCTTGGAGTAAAAATTGAAGTAAATGATATAAAGGAAATTATAGTTCAAGGAGAGGGGTTACAATCCTTTAAAGAGCCTGAAGATGTTATTGATTGTGGAAACTCTGGAACAACGATAAGGCTTTTAAGTGGAATACTGGCAGGGCAACCTTTTTTAAGTATTCTTAGCGGAGATGAATCATTAAGGCAGAGACCAATGAAAAGAATTATTGAGCCTTTGAGGCAGATGGGAGTAGAAATCTGTTCAAGAGCAGAAAACAGATTCCCTCCAATTGTAATAAAAGGTGGAGATCTGAAAGGAATTAGTTATGAAATGCCTATTGCAAGTGCACAGGTAAAAAGTGCGATTCTTCTTGCAGGACTTTTTGCTAAAGGTGATACCACTGTAAAAGAACCTCATAAAAGCAGAGACCATACAGAAAAAATGCTGAAAAGTATGGGTGTTGAGCTTTATATAACAAATAATACAATTAAAATATCTCAACCATCACAGGAGCTAAAAGCCTTTGATATAGCTATCCCAAATGATTTTTCTTCAGCAGCCTTTTTTATCGGAGGAGCTTGTTTAGTCCCGGACTCTGAAGTAATAATCAAAAATGTTTGCCTAAATGAAACAAGAACAGGCTTTCTTGAAGTTTTAAGATCAATGGGAGCAAAAATTGAAATATTTAATTTAAAAGAGCAAGCAGGAGAACCTGTGGGAGATATTTTAGTGAAAAAATCTTCTGGACTTAAAGGAGTTACTGTCCAAGGAGAAATAATTCCGAGACTAATTGATGAGTTTCCTATTTTATGTATTATTGCAACTCAGGCAGAGGGTTTAACAGTTATCAGGGATGCGAAAGATTTAAGAGCAAAAGAATCAGACAGAATTAAAGCAATAGTAACAGAATTAAGCAAAATGGAAGTTCCCGTAAAAGAATTAGAAGACGGAGTGGAGATAAAAGGTCCTTGCAAGCTTAAAGGAACAGAAGTTTATTCCTATAAAGACCATAGAATAGCTATGGCATTAAGCATTGCAGGATTAATTTCAGAAGGTAAAACTACTATTATAGATGCTGACTGTGTTGATATATCTTTTCCCGAATTTTATAATTTGCTTGAGATACTTCAGAAATGAAAAAAGTTATTGCAATTGACGGACCTTCTGGTGCTGGTAAAAGCACAATTTCAAAAGAGGTAGCAAAAATTTTAGGATTTCAATATCTTGACACAGGTGCTTTATACAGAGCAGTGGCATACCATTTTTTTATAAAATTTCCCAATATCAAAGATTTTGCAAAATTATCAGACAGGGAAATTAAAAAAGAGCTTGAAAACATAAAAATTCAGTATGAAAACAGTAGAATTTTTCTCAATGGAAAAGATGTATCATTATTCATAAGAGACCCTGAAGTAGGTGCTGTTACATCTCAAATTTCTGCTAAACAAGTCATAAGAGATTTTTTGCTTCCTCTTCAAAGGGATTTTGCTCAAATAATGGACATTGTAGCTGAAGGCAGAGACATGACAACAGTTGTATTCCCCGATGCATGGAAGAAATTTTATCTTGATGCTTCTCCTGAAATAAGAGCCAAAAGAAGATATGAACAATTACTAAATCTTGGGAAAAAGTTAACCTTTGAAGAAGCATTAAAGGATGTCATAGAGAGAGACAAAAGAGATTCTTCACGGCAGAATGCACCATTAAGAATTAGTGAAGATGCTTTTTATATTGATACATCAATGCTTACAACTCAAGAAGTTATCTCACTGATTTTAAAAAAAGTTGCAGAGTCTGCTTAATATCTTGTATTATCAAAAACAATATGTTGAAAGAGATTTTTCTTGTTGAAGGTGCGGGATTCTGTTTTGGGGTAAAGAGAGCTATTGACATAGCCTTTGATGTTGCCAATAAACATAAAGAAGGGGTTTTTACCTTAGGTCCTATAATTCACAATTCTCAGGTTGTTGAAAAACTTAAGGATTTAGGTGTTCATACCTTAGAAAATATCCATAGTGAAAATATAAAGACCTTAATAATTAGAGCTCACGGAATTCCCAAAGAAAAGTATGAAGAAATTAAAAAGCACGGAATTGAAATCATTGATGCTACATGCCCTTTTGTGAAAAAAGCTCAAAGCATTGCTGAAAAATTAGCCTCTGAAGGTTATCAAGTTCTTATTATCGGTGATAAAGAACATCCTGAAGTTAAAGGAATTTTTAGCTATGCCGGTGAAAAAGCTTATGTAATAAGCTCTGATGAAATTCCTTATTTAAATAAAAAAATTGGTATAATCCAGCAGACAACCCAGCCAATGTCCAAAGTTAAAGAAATAATGAATAAAATAATTAATTCTCTAAATGAATTTGAAGAAATAAGAATTTTTAATACTCTTTGTAATTTTACTTCAAAAAGACTTGAAGCAACAGAAAAAGTTGCAAAAGAAGTTGATGTAATGATTGTTGTTGGTGGAAGAAACAGTGCAAATACAAGTCAGCTTGCAAACCTTTGCAAAAAGCTCGGAGTTACAACTTATCATATAGAAGAGGCGAAAGAAATTGACAAAAGTTGGTTTAAATCTGCTAAAAAAATTGGTATAACAGCAGGTGCATCTACACCTCAGTGGATTATTAATGAAGTAATTGATAAAATAAAAAGTTTATAAATTTAAGGAGGAAAAGGACCATGCAGAATCAGCTTAGTGAAAAGCAAGAATTGATGGAAAGTCTCTACGAAGGCTCTCTACCTCATGTTGAGAGAGGAGAAATAGTAAAAGGAAAAGTAATAAGTATAAAAAATGATGGGGTAATAGTTGATATAGGTTATAAGTTTGAAGGCAACATTCCATTAAGTGAGTTTTCAGAAGAAGAATTAAAAAACTTAAAAGAAAATGATGAGATAGAAGTTTTTATAGAAAAAATAGATGATTCAAACGGCGTTATATCTCTGTCAAAGGATAGAGCAGACAAAATCAGAGGTTGGGAAACACTTATTTCAGCGTCTGAAAAAGGAACTCCTGTAGAAGTTAAAGTTGTTAGTAAAACAAAAGGAGGCGTTTTAACTTCTTTTCATGGCATTCAAGGCTTTATACCTGCATCATTGCTTGAAATCAGAAAACCAAAAAATCTTGATGAATATGTAGGCAAAACTTTTAAAGTAAAAATTGAAAAAATTGAAGCACCGAGAAATCTTTATGGTTCATGGAGAAACTTAAAAGCTTCCTTAATTCTTTCACGAAAGGCTTATCTGGAAGAAGAAAAAGAAATACTTAAAAAAGAAACTCTTAAAAAAATAAAAGAAGGTGCAAGAATAAAAGGCATTGTAAAAAATATAACAAACTATGGAGTATTTATTGACCTCGGCGGACTTGATGGATTTCTTCACATATCAGATATATCCTGGGGGAAAGTGAAGCATCCATCTCATTTTTTTGAAGTCGGCAAAGAATATGAATTTATTGTATTGAAGTTTGAATCTGAAAATGACCGCATTACTCTGGGATATAAACAAAAAAGACCTGACCCATGGGAAAACATAGATAAAAAATATCGCGCTGGAATGAAAGTCAGAGGCAAAGTTATAAATATAGCAGAATATGGCATTTTTGTTGAGATTGAGGAAGGAGTGGAGGGTCTTTTACATGTTAGTGAACTTGATTGGCTTACACCAAAGCACCCTACCTATTATGCAGACATTGATGACTGGATAGATGTTAAAATTCTTGAAATTGACAAAGAAAAGAGAAAAATGTCATTAAGTCTAAGACAGTTAAAACCTAAACCATGGGATATTGTTGCACATAAGTATAAAGTTGGAGATAAAATTACAGGAAGGATTAAAACTTTAACAGACTTTGGTATCTTTGTAAGGCTACCAGAAGGAGTTGATGGTCTGGTTCATATATCAGATATATCATGGACAAAACACATAGAGCATCCATCTCAAATGTTTAAGAGAGGGCAAAAAATAGAGGCAGTGATTTTAAATTTAAATCCAGAAAAAGAAAAACTTTCTCTTGGCATAAAACAACTCACTGATGACCCATGGAAAAAAGAGATACCAGAAAAATTTAGAGTCGGCGAAGCATATAATGCTAAAATAATAAAAAAGACAGAGCATGGTTTATTTGTTGAACTTGAAGGAGAGGTGGAAGGATTGATATACAATTCAGAGATTGATAAAAATAAATCTCTGAAAGAAGGAGATGAAGTGCGAGTCTTGCTTATAAAAATTGACCCTGAGAAGAGAAAAATAGGTTTAAGCATGAAGAAGGTAGAAGAAAGTGAAGAGCAAGAAACTTAAGATTTTTTTATTAATTGTCGGACTTCTATTATTAATAAGTTTTCTTGTAACAATTATGGAAAGCAATCTTTCTGGAGGCAGGGTTGCAATTGTAAATGTAAAGGGAATTATAGCGGATTCAAAATCAATTATTGATGAACTAAAACAATACAGAAAAGACTCTACAATAAAAGCAATAGTTTTAAGGGTAGACAGCCCTGGCGGAGCGGTAGTTCCATCTCAGGAGATATATGAAGAAATTAAAAGAACAATAAAATCAAAACCTGTGGTCGTTTCAATGGGATCTGTTGCTGCTTCCGGTGGTTATTATATCTCATGTCCTGCATCAAAAATAGTTGCCAATCAAGGAACTCTTACAGGCTCAATAGGAGTCTTAATTGAGATACCAAATATTAAAGGGTTGTTAGACAAAATAGGTGTTAAGGCTGAAGTAATAAAAAGTGGTAAATATAAGGATATAACTTCACCATTTAAAACTATGCAGAGTGATGAAAAAGAAGTATTGCAGAATCTTATAGATGATGTTCATAAGCAGTTTATCAATGCTGTGGCTGAGGGAAGGAAAATTCCCTATGATAAAGTTCAAAAAATTGCTGACGGAAGAGTTTTTACAGGATTAAAAGCTAAGGAGCTGGGACTTGTTGATGAAATAGGTGACTTTGATACTGCAATTAAAATTGCTGCTAAATTAGGAGGTATAAGAGGAGAGCCGGAATTGGTAATGAAAAAATCTAATATTTTGCATGAGATTATAAAAGGAGACACAGAATCTCTGATAAGAAAGATTCTGCCTAATATTCAGTTATATTATCTTTATATGCCACAAACACAAATTCATTAGGAGGTTTTTATGAAGAAATCAGAATTAACAGAAAGAGTTTCAGAGAAAATTGATATTTTAACAAAAAAACAGATTGAAACTATCATAGATATGATATTTGAACACATGAAAGATGCTTTAACAAAGGGAGAAAAGATAGAAATAAGGGGATTTGGTAATTTCAAAGTAAAGCAACGGCAAGGAAGAATAGCAAGAAATCCAAAAACCGCTGAAATTTTAAAAGTTCCACCTAAAAGAGCAATCAGCTTTAAAATGAGCAAAGCTCTTAAAGATGCATTAAATAAACTATAAAGTGTTAATTGATGTTCAAAATCTTAATATTCTTTATAAAGACTATATTTATGTAGAAGGACTTAATTTTTTTATTGATAAGGGAGAGATTCTCTCAATTGTAGGAGAAAGCGGTAGCGGAAAAACACTAACAGGACTTTCCTTTATCAATCTTTTACCTGAATACTTTAAAGCAGAAGGGAAAATAATATTTGAAAACAGAGATATACTAAAACTGCCTGATTCAGAATTCATAAAAATCAGAGGGGAAAAAATATCCATAATATTTCAGGACCCTATGGCTTCTCTCAATCCTGTTCTCAAATTAGGATTTCAGGTAGCTGAAATGATTATTCAACATTATGGTGTTTCAAAAAAAGAAGCATTTGAAAGAACCTTTGAGGTATTTAAAAAGCTTAAAATACAGAATTTTATTAATAGTTATCCTCATCAGCTTTCAGGTGGAATGCGCCAGAGAGTGATGATAGCAATGGCTACTGTTTGTGAACCAGAGCTTATAATAGCTGATGAGCCTACAACTGCACTTGATGTCACTGTTCAGGAAGAAATCCTTGACCTTCTTTATTATTTAATTAAAAATAAAGGGAAATCCATGCTTTTAATAACCCATGATATAAACATACTCGGTGAATATGCAGACAGAGTTATGGTTATGTATGCAGGTAGAATTATGGAAATGGGTTCTGTTGAGGAAATTTTTAAAAATCCATTACATCCCTATACAATAGCTCTCTTAGAGTGTGTACCTGTGGAAGGTAAAATTATGGAAGGGATTCCGGGTAATGTTCCAGACCTGAAAAAATTGCCTTCTGGATGCGTTTTTGCTCCAAGATGCAAATATAAAAGGAAGGAGTGCATGGTTGAAACTCCTTCCCTCAGAGAAATAATGCCGGGTCATTTTGTTAGATGTTTTCTACATTGATTCCTTTGATGTAATCTCAATTACTTCTTTTATGTGTTTATCTATCATCTCAGGTAAAAAGGGGATGTCAAGATTTAAAAATCCGCTTGTAATAAGGCTTGTCGCCTCATCCTTTGTCATTCCCCTTGACATAAGATATTCAACCTGTTCTTCAGAAATAGGACCAATTGATGCTTCATGGGAAAGGTCTGCCTTGTCTGCGCCATGAGAAATTAATTGAGGTATTGCATATATGGAGGCATCCTTTGAAAATATTATTCCCCTACAGTCAAGCCTTCCCATACAGTATTGTTTTGTTTTTGCAATAAGGTCTCCACGAGAATAAATTACGCTTTTATGGTCAGCAATTGTTCTTGCAAGGGACTCTCCCTTGGTATCCTTTCCTTCAAAAATAATTTTTGACCCCAAATCAATATATGAATCTTTAAGTCCGTAAATTACAGTATTAAATCTTGCTGAAGCTCTGTCACCTTTTAAGTAAACTGTAGGGAATGACTGTATTGATTTTACAGGTTTAAGCAATGCATAATTATTTACATAAACTCCATCTTCTTCAACAACTACTGCTGTGCGGGGTCTTACATAGAAGTTTTCAGCCCAGTTGTGTATCATTGTAAAAAAAAGCTTTCCACCCTTTTTAACATAGAATTCCGAAATTCCAAGATGTATTCCAGTTGCATCTGACCTTGAAAGTGTACATCCAGTGATTACATGAAGTTCAGCTCCTTCTTCAACAATTATTATATTATGAACATTCTGACTTATATAGCCTTCAGCAATCATTAAACAGGTCTGAAGAGGATAATCAAGCTTTTGTCCGGGAAGTATTCTTATAAAATATCCATGTGTTGGATTTAATGCTACCTGAGCAGTGTATTTGTCAGTGTCAGGTTGAACAATTCTCCAGAAGTATTCTTCAAGCCAGTCATAGGCTTCAACAGCTTCATTTGTGCTCATCAATTCTAATTTACCTTCATATATCTTGTTTAATTTCTTATACACAACTGAATGGTCCATCTGCATGTAGGAACCTGAACGCTCCTTTTCTTCAACATCCACTCCTGCCATAAGAGCTGCCTCTTTTGCAAGTTCAGGTAGAAGTTCAAGGCTTTCAATCTTTCCTCTTTCAATATATTTTTGAAATTTTGTTAAATCTATGTCTTCTCCATAAACTGCAGGTTTATTTATAGCTTTTCTTGCCCTATCCTGAATATCTTTTATATATTTTTTGTTTACTGGCATGTTGCACACCTCCTGTATCCATTTTTCTTTATTTCAGAGAGTATGTCTCTCGGGTTACCTTTACACATAAGCTTACCATTAAAGAGAATGTATCCTTTGTCTGCATTGATGTAATCAAGGATATAACCTGTATGGGTTATTACAATTGCGCTTCTTTTAACATCTTTTACTCTCTGATCTCTTCCAAGTAGATGATTTGTCATCTCACCAATTAATACGATGTTTTCAAGATCAACACCACTTTCTGGTTCATCAATAAATACAAGTTCGGGTTTCTGCATAAGAAGTTGCAACAGTTCTGCTCTTTTAACCTCACCACCTGAAAAACCGTCATTAACGTCTCTGTCTAAATGATTTGTAAGATTAAGCTTTTCAGCGTAATTAAGAATTTCCTTATCGGACTTACCATTTCCAACTATTTTAAGAAGTTTTCTTAGACTAACTCCTCTTACAACAGGTGGTCTCTGAAATGATATCCCCATTCCGAGTTTTGCTCTTTCTGATACATCCATGTGTGTTATATCAACTCCTTTAAATATAATTTTGCCCTTTTCAATTTTATATTTAGGGAAACCCATCAATGTCATAATAAGAGTTGTTTTGCCTGCACCATTTGGACCAAAGAGGACTGCTATTTCACCGTATTCTATTGAAAAATTGATATCTTCAAGTACTTTCCGTCCTTCTACTGAAACATGTAGGTTTTTAACCCTTAACATCTCTGCCATCTTTATCCCTCCTCCTTGTAGCTTTTTTATCATTTTATACCTCCTTTATGGTGCTTAAATCATTAATTAAATTATTCTTTCTCACACCTTGGGTCTGCCTTTTCAAAATTGCCATAGTGTATTATGCAGTGAGCCAAACATCCTCCATTACATATTTCTTTGAATCTGCATATTTTATTATTGCATATATTGGTTGAAAAATTTTTAAAAATATTAAGTTTATGTGATGACATAATTTCATTTAGAGAATTTTCAAAGATACGACCTAAGCAGTAATCTTCAAAGCCTGATAAAAGATAGCAGGGATAAACTTTTCCATCAGGCATTACAGTTATCTTTTCTATTCCTGCAGGACATCGGTATTTCTTGTCACCTCCAATAAATCCCTTACAATAAACAGGTTTAATATTGGGATATAGGATTTTCAGTTTTTTAATTATTTCCATAAATTCATAAAAGGGCATTGATAATTCTAAATCCCTTTCTGTTAGGGCATCCATGTAAATTAAATAATAATCAATGCCTGCCTTTAATGCAAATTTAAAAAATTTTTCATCGGGCAGATGATTTTTTGTTATTACGCTTTTAATCCAAAGTCTGTTTATATTGATTAGTTTGAGAAGTTCTGGATTTACCTCATCATTGACTGATACTCCAATATGAAGTTTTGGACTTTTGCAGAAATTTATAAGGTTTTCAATTTTTTCTAAAAGGATACCATTTGTGCTTATATTTACTTCTATATCCTTTTCAATGGCTAATTTAACGAGTTGAAAAAGAGATTCATAAAGAAATGGTTCACCACCAAGTATGTCAAGGTTTGAGATTTTGTTTTCTTTTAATAGGGTTACAAAACCTTCTATCTTCTCAGCAGGGAAATCCTTATTAATGAAATCTTGAGAGCCATTTCCTCTGTTAAAGCAGAATTCACAACTTTTATTGCATCTTAATGTTGGAAAAAACTGAACATATTCAATCATTTTTCAATAACTGGGCTACTGAGAATTCTAAATCTTTTATTATATCAGGGCTTTTTAGTATAGAACCCGGTTCATCGTAACCCAAATATGAAAGAGTGCTGTGTTCATTAACATTGATTGTTCTTAAAAAGGCTTTTAGCGTTGCTTCTGCACATGTAACGCCTATTTGTCCTTTTTTCATTCCACCAACAAGCATAATCAATGCTTTTCTCTTAAATTCTTCCTCAGGAATAATTTTTTTTAAAACATATTTTTCATACCATAAGCACTGACATCTATCAATGAGAAGTTTTAACTGACCTGGAATTCCAAAAAAGAATATGGGAGAGGCTATTATAATTCTGTGTACCTGCCTTAATAATGGATAAACTAAATCCATGTCATCAGAAATAATGCATTGCCCTGTATCCTTGCATCCGTCACAGGCTGTACAATCTGAAATATTTAATTCATAGGCTTTGATTATATGAACTTCGTGTTTTTCCTTTTGGCAAAGCTCAATTGCTTTATTAAGAAGAATTTCTGAATTTCCTTTTCTTGGTGAACCTAATAAGGCAAGAATTTTCATAATTAAAAGAGAAGCCCTTCCATAAGGAAGGGCTATTATTTAATCAATCTTTTTATACATTTTCTTTGGAGAACCGCAAACAGGACACTTATCTGGAGGCTCACCTTCTACTGTATGACCACAAACCTGACAGACATAATAATCTACATCTAATTTTTTGTCAAGATTTTCAAGGGCTTTTTTGAATAATTCAGCGTGAACTTTTTCAACTTCATTTGCATAATAAAAGCTTCTTTTAGCCTGTGTAGCTCCTTCTGCCTCTGCTTCTTGGAGCATCGGCGGATACATGCTTTCAAATTCATAGGTTTCTCCACCAATTGCTGCTTCAAGATTCTCTTTTGTGCTTTTTATTCCATTAGCTGCCTTTAAATGATTCATTGCATGAACAGTTTCTGCCTCAGCAGCTGCTTTGAAAAGTTTTGCAACTGCAGTATAACCTTCTTCCTCTGCTTTTTTTGCAAAGGCAAGATATTTTCTGTTTGCCTGTGATTCGCCTGCAAAAGCTTCCATTAAATTTTTAAGTGTTTTTTCCATAACTTCTCCTCCCTTTACATCTTTGCATGATATTCTTTTAAAGCCTTTCCAAAGGCTATGCCAAATTCATAGCATTTATTTAAGTCCTCCTCAGAAGGTTTGTATAGAACCCTTATCCCTGGCTCAAAGACTTCCAGTTTCATAGATTTAGCAATTTCATACATATCTTTTACTGCTTCACCGGACCAGCCGTAACTACCAAAGGCAGCAAAAAGTCTGTTTTTAGGTCTAAGTCCTTTTAAATAGGTAAGAAATTCTGCTACTGATGGGAAAATGCCATTGTTAAGTGTTGGAGATCCAACAATAACTCCCCTTGACTTCCATACTTCCTTTACCGCGACCGACTTTGGAGTTGCTCTCAGTTTAATTATTTTAACCGGAATTCCTTCATCTTCAAGCCCCTTTGCAATAGGAAAAATCATCTGTTCTGTACTGTGCCACATTGTATCATAAACTATTACTGTACCAAGCTTAGCCTTTGCATCAACCATATCAGAATAAAGAGATAACACCTTATCTATGTGAGAACGCCATATAACTCCGTGATCAGGAGCTATCATTTCAATCCCAATTCCAAGCTTTTTAACCTCTTCAATCTTTCCTTTGATAACATTTCCGTAAGGCATAAGAATATTGGCATAATAATCAATAATAGCATCTTCAAGCTCTTCCATTGAATGGTTTTTTACAAATTCATCGTCAAATCTTTCAGCTGAGGCTATATGCTGACCAAAGGCATCCTGACTTATAAGAATTTTTTCTTCTTTAATATAGGTAAACATTGAGTCTGGCCAGTGCATCATTGGTGTCTCAATAAATTGAAGTGTTCTCTTGCCAATTTTAAGTGCATCTCCTGATTTGACAACACTGACTTTGTATTTTGAAAGGTCAATAAATCTGCCGAGTCCCTTTTTACCTCTCTCTGTTAAGTAAATATTTGCAGATGGAACAATTTCTAAAATTTTTTCCAATCCACTTGCATGGTCATTTTCAATGTGATTAATCACAATGTGTTTGATTTTTTGGAGGTCAATAATTCTTGAAATATTTTCAATTGAGATATATATAAAATCATGATGAACTGTATCAAGAAGTGTTGGTTCTTCATCATCTATTAAGTAGTTATTATAGCTTGTTCCACGAGGAGTTTCATAACCATGAAAATCTCTTACTGCCCAGTCAGTAACGCCAACCCAGTATATACCATTCTTTAATTCAACTGGCTTCATATTTATTCCTCAAGCAAAGAATTGAATTTATCAAGATGAATCTCTTCTTCTTCAAGGATTTGTTCAAAGAGTTTTCTTGTTACATAATCTTCTTCTTTTTCAGCAAGCTTTATGATTTCCTTGTAAAGGGTTACAGCTTCTTCTTCTGCTTTTTTATCAAGCTGAAGCATTTCAGTCAAGTTTTTGCCAATTGTAATTGGGTCAGGTTGAGTAGTAGGAATTCCTCCATAAAAAGATATTCTTTCTGCAATCTTTTCTGCATGAAGCATCTCATTAATTGCAAACTGTTTTAAAAGCACACCAACAGGTTCTGCTTTAATACCCTTTGCCAGAACATGCTGCCACATATACTGAATGCTTACCTGAAGCTCTCTTGCAACTGCTTTTTGCAGTTTTTCCATAAGCTCATTGCTTATCATAGGACACCTCCATTTTTAAATGATTTGATTTATTAATTTGAGGGTTTATATTCTTTTAGAGTGCCACGACTTCCGCAGGCAGGACATTTCTGAGGTTTGTGTTTCGCTGTTCTAATTGAGCCACATATGCTGCATTGATATTCTTTGTGTCCAATCTTGATGTCTTTTTTTTCTTTACATTCTGGGCATAAAACATGTATTGTTAATTGAGCATCAAGAATATCAAAATCAGGAAGATACTGATGCAAATCAGGAAGCTCAATTTTTTGATAAATATCAAAAACTTTTTTGCATTTTATACATATTGCATGATGATGTTCTGTTGTATCAGGGTCAAATCTTCTTTTCTCAGGGTCAATATGAATCTCTTTAACTCTGTTTGTTCTTTTTAAAAACTCTAAAACATTATAAACTGTGGCAACAGACATTGTGGGAAAATTATCGGATAATGCTTCATAAATCTCCTCTGCTGAAGGATGTTGCTTATTACCGTCAAGATATTTTATGATAGCCAGCCTTTGTGGAGTCCATTTAATTTTTGGTTTCATTATAATAATTCTAAATAAAAAATAATTAATTTGTCAACAAATTTTTAATAAAAATATTGTATAATTGAAAAAATATTAAAGGAGGCATCCTATGGAAAAAGGAGGAAATGAGAAAATATTCGGAGGATTAGGTGCCATATTTGTTGTTCTTAGTTTTGTCCCATATGTGGGATTTATTCTTGGAATTGCAGGAATAGTTTTGTTATTTATTGCACTCCATAAATTTGGGGAGATATTTCAAGATAAGAACATTTTTAACAAATTTCTCACTGGATTTTTAGTTTCTCTGGCAGGCATAATTATCTTTTTTATATTCGGTATTTTTTCATTTATTCCAATATTTATGAATGCAAGGCATGAAGGTGGCGCACCAATGAATTTTGACATGGGAATGTTTGGAATTGGAATTATTTTTGCAGTCATTGTTTTCTATATAATTAATATCATCGCTACTAATTATTACAGACAATGTTTTAACCTTATGTCAGAGTATACTAATATAAATCTTTTCAGACTTGCAGGAACATTTATTTTCTGGGGTGCTATTGGATTAATTGCTTTTGGACTTGGAGCAATTGCTATACTTGTAGGATGGATATTGCTTGCTGTAGCATTTTTCAGTCTGCCACAAACATATGATACTGTAGATACAATACCGCCGGAGTAATTCCTGAAGCAGCTATTATATTAAACTCATTGTATAATTTTATAAATTTTTGATGACATTTCTAAAAAGCAGATAGAAATGGAGATTAGAACTATCAACAAAAAAGTATTGCTTTAAAATAAAGTAAAGCTGAAAGTACTCAATTTCTTATTATTGAAAGAAAGCTTTATTTCTATCAGTAATTTTGAGTAATTTGATACCCTTTTAGCTATTGAGTTATAATTTATTTTTTATATAATTCGTTTTTCTGGAGGAGCAAATGAAAATTATTGTCTTTATTAAACAGGTTCCCGATGTTACAGAGGTAAGAATTGACCCTAAAACAAATACTCTTATAAGAGAAGGTGTTCCAAGTATAATGAATCCCTATGACCTCCATGCATTGGAGGCAGCACTTCAGATTAAAGAATCTACATCAGGTAAAGTTACAGCAGTAACAATGGGACCACCTCAGGCAGAAGAAGTTTTAAGAGAAGCAATATCAATGGGAGTGGATGAAGCTGTTTTACTTACAGACAGAAAATTTGCAGGAGCAGATACATGGGCAACTTCATATACTCTCTCAAGGGCAGCAAAAAAATTAGGTTTTGATTTGATAATATGTGGCAAACAAGCAATTGATGGAGATACAGCACAGGTTGGCCCTGAAATGGCTGAATTTCTTGACATACCGCATATCTCTTATGTAAGAAAAATTGAAAAAATAAGTTCTTCGGAAATGATAGTTGAAAGATTAATGGATGACTGTTATGAAAAAATATGGGTTTCATTGCCAGCACTTATAACTGTTGTAAAAGAACTTAACAATCCACGCCCACCATCAATCAGGGGTAAAATGGCAGCTAAAAAAGCAGTGATTCCAAGATGGAATGCTGATGAGATAGAGGCAGAAGAAGAAAAAATTGGACTTAAAGGTTCACCTACTATGGTTAAAAATATATTTGCTCCTCCGCCAAGAGGTGAAAGAAAAATTCTTGAGGGAACACCAGAACAACAGGTTAATACACTACTTAAAGAATTAAGGAGGTTAGGATGCTTATAAGAATTGACATAGAAAAATGCACAGGCTGTGGTACATGTGTAAGTGTTTGCCCTTTTGGTGCAATAATCCTTAAAGATGATAAAGCATTCATAACAGAAGCATGTAATCTTTGCGGTTCCTGTGTTGAAGCCTGTCCGGAGTCAGCAATTATTGATGAAAGAGGCAAAGAACAGACAAAACAGGAAGACTTTAAAGGGGTCTGGATATTTGCAGAACAATCACAGGGCAAGATTGCTTCAGTTGCTTATGAACTACTCGGTATAGGTAGAAAGCTTGCTGATGAACTCAAAACAGAGCTTTCTGCTGTGCTTTTAGGCAAATCTGATGAGATTGAAGAGCTTATAAAATGGGGTGCGGATAAGGTGTATTATACTGATACACCTGAATATAATTATTTAGATGACGAGTTGTACTCAAAAACTTTTATTAATCTTATTAAAGAGCATAAACCTGAAATACTTCTTGCAGGAGCAACAGCTATAGGACGCTCTTTTATTCCAAGGGTTGCAGCAAGACTGAGAGTAGGATTAACTGCAGATTGTACTGGACTTGAGATAGATAAAGAGACAGGTAATCTTTTGCAGATTCGCCCTGCTTTTGGAGGAAACATAATGGCGACTATTGTTTCTCCAACAAGCCGTCCTCAAATAGCAACGGTAAGACCTCGTGTTATGAAAAGAGGAGAGTATAACCCTGAAAGAGCTGGCAGGATAATAAAAATAGAGCCATTAAAACCAACAGGAAGGGTTAAAATTCTTGAGAGGATTGAAGATACTTCATTCTGTAAAGTCAATCTTCAGGATGCAAAAGTTATTGTATCAGGTGGCAGAGGGCTTGGTGGTCCTGAAGGCTTTAAAATATTAAGAGAACTTGCAAACCTCCTTGGAGGAACTGTTGGAGCTTCTCGTGCAGCAGTTGATGAAGGATGGATTCCATATGCTCATCAGGTGGGACAGACAGGAAAAACTGTATGTCCTAAACTTTATATAGCCTGTGGAATATCTGGAGCTGTTCAGCATCTGGTTGGAATGCAATCAAGTGATATAATTGTTGCAATAAATAAAGACCCTAATGCTCCGATATTTAATGTGGCAACATACGGTATAGTTGGGAATTTAAATGAGATTGTTCCTTTAATGATAAAAAAGCTTAAAGAGGGTATAACTGAATGATAGCATTTGTTTTTCCGGGTCAAGGTTCTCAGTATGTAGGAATGGGCAAAAATATTGTTAAATTTTCACGAGATTTATTTGAAGTAGCAGGCAATATTCTTGGTCTTGACCTTGAAAGACTCTGCATTGAAGGACCTGATACAGAGTTAAACAAAACAGAAAACACTCAGCCAGCAATTCTTACAGTGTCTTATGCATTACTTAGAAAAGTTTTTGAGTTAGGAATAAAACCTGAGTATGTTTCAGGACATTCTCTTGGAGAATATACTGCTGCATTATGTGCAGAGGTTTTTTCATTTTCTGATGCTATAAAGATAACAAGAAAAAGAGGCAAACTCATGCAAGAAGCCTTGCCAGAAGGCAAAGGAGCTATGACTGCAATTTTGGGATTGGATGAAGAAAAAGTAAAAGAAATATGCAAAAGCGTGACTAATGGATATGTTGAGCTTGCCAATATTAACTGCCCTGGGCAGATTGTAATATCTGGTGAAGCATCCGCTGTCAGAGAGGCATCAGAATTAGCAAAACAAAAGGGTGCTAAAAAAGTTGTTCAACTGCAAGTAAGTATTCCATCTCATTGCATGCTTATGAAATCTGCATCAGAAAAGTTTGAAGAGTTTTTGAAAGACTTTGAACTTCAAGATGCTAAATTTTCTATTATAAGCAATTCAGATGCTTCAGAAAAAAGAACTGTTACAGAAATAATAAATTCTCTTGTAAAACAGCTTTATACCCCTGTAAGATGGCAGGAGTGTGTAAAATATATGATTTCAAAAGGTGTGGATACTTTTATTGAAATCGGACCTGGCAAGGTTCTTTCAGGCTTAATAAAAAGAATTGACTCCAGTGTCAAAATTTTAAATGTTAGTAATATTGATGATTTAGAAAACTTAAGAAAGGAATTAAAATGAGAAAGAAGGTAGCTATTATAGGTGCAGGCAATGTAGGAGCAACGCTTGCTCTTTTTCTTGTAAACAGCGGTCTTGCAGATGTTGTGCTTTTTGATATTGTTGAAGGATTACCTCAAGGTAAATCGCTTGATATTCTTCAAAATACTGCTGTTTTGGGAATAAAATCAAACATTTATGGCACTAACAATCTTAATGACCTCGCAGGTTCTGAAATTATTGTAATTACTGCAGGACTTGCAAGAAAACCCGGCATGAGAAGAAAAGATTTGCTGATGGCAAATGCAGAAATTGTTGGAGGAATAGTAAAAAAGCTTGCTCCTCAATGCCCTGATGCTATTTATATTGTTGTTACAAATCCGATGGATGTTATGGCTTATGTTACTCTCGCAGTCTCCGGTTCTAAAAGACAGAAAGTTATTGGAATGGGGGGAATTCTTGACTCTTCAAGATTTAAAACTTTTATAGCAATTGAACTTGGAGTTTCTCCAAAAGACATAGAAACTTTAGTTCTTGGAGGTCATGGACTTTACATGGTTCCACTTGTAAGATTTACTACTGTAAAAGGTATTCCCATTGATAAAATTCTCCCCCATGAAAAAATAGAGCTTCTGATTAAAAGAACAAGAGAAGGTGGAGCAGAAATCGTATCACTTCTTAAAACAAGTTCTGCCTATTATGCTCCAGCCCAGTCAACCTTTGAGATGATTAGAGCAATAATTCTTGATGAAAAAAGAGTTTTACCCTGTTCAGTTTATCTTGATGGTGAGTATGGTGCAAAGGATGTTTTCAATGGTGTGCCTGTTATTTTAGGAAATCAGGGTTTTGAAAAAATAATTGAGTTGGAATTGACAGAGAAAGAAAAAAAGTCTTTTGAAAATTCAACAGAAGAAGTTAAATCCATGATAAAAATTCTTAAGGAGGAAGGCAAAATATGACAGAAAAAACTCTCGTTATCATTAAACCTGATGCTGTAAAGAAAAATCTAATCGGCGAGATAATTGCAAGATTTGAAAAAAGAGGTTTAAGAGTTTCTGCACTAAAAAAAATTCATATGAACAAAGAACAAGCTAAGGGTTTCTATATTGTTCACAAAGAAAGACCTTTTTATGAATCCCTTACAGATTTTATGTCTGAAGGTCCTATTGTTGTTATGGTTTTAGAGGGTGAGGATGCCATTGCAAAGGTTAGAAAAATTATGGGAGCAACAAATCCTGCGCAGGCAGAGGAAGGAACAATAAGAAAAGACTTTGCAGAAAACATTGAAAGGAACGCAGTTCATGGTTCTGATTCCCCTCAGTCAGCCTCTTATGAGATTCCCTATTTCTTTTCAAATTTAGAGATTCTTTAAAAATTGGGGTCTCCTTTAAAAAAGGGAGACCCTTTTATTTCTAATATAAAGTTATTAAACCAGAATGGCATATTTGCGCAGGTACTGATATATCTGAGAAACTCCTGTTTAAAATTGTCACTAAAGAGACCAAAACCTAAAGACTTATGAATATCTCCAAAATTCCAGAAAGCGATTTCTTCTATCTCTTTTCTATTAAAATTAAATGGTCCGTCATGAATTGTACAATAGGTATAAACAAGCTCGCTTTCATAATCATTTGAGTGAATATATGTATAAAGAAACCTGAGATTTTGAGAAACTATCCCAAGTTCTTCAAGCATCTCCCTTTTAGCTGCAGTTAGTATATCCTCTCCTGGAATCACATGACCTCCCACAGATGTATCCCATTTGCCAGGTGCTACATCTTTATGAGAGGCTCTTTTTTGCAACAACAGTTCTCCCTTTAAGTTGAAAATTAGTATATGAACAACTCTATGAAGCATGGAAGGATTCCCGTGAATGATGCTTCTTGGTGCTATTGAAATAATTCTACCATCTCTGTCAACAATCTCAAGAAATTCTTCCATCCTGCTATTGCGCCCTCCTCTATGCTTTTTTAATGCCGGTGGTGGGAGTTGAACCCACACGGGATTGCTCCCAGCGGATTTTGAGTCCGCCGCGTCTGCCATTCCACCACACCGGCAGTAAAAAAACAATATCATAAAAAATATTCATTTGGCAAGAAATTTAAAAATTAACTTAAAATATATTAATATTTCAAGGGAAGAAATTATGCCAAAGTCTGAACCAGTAATAATTATTTTTGCCTGTCAGTGGTGTGCATATCAGGGTGCAGATGATGCAGGCAACCAGAAGTATTGTTATCCTCCTGATACTTATATTATAAAAGTGCCATGCACTGGAAGAGTTGAGCTGGAATTTGTCATTGAAGCATTAAAAAGAGGAGCAGATGGAGTATTAATCGGAGGATGTCATTTAGGTGATTGTCATTACAGAGATGGAAATTACAAAGCCAAGATGAGAATAAATCTTTTGAAGCGAGTTCTTAAAGACATGGGAATTGAGCCAGAAAGGGTTCAGATTGAATGGATTTCTGCAAGTGAGGGTAAGAAATTCGTAAAAACTGTTAAAGATTTTGCTCTCAAAATCAAAAATTTGGAGAAAATTGAAAAAGATGAATAACTTAAAAGTTGCCTTCTATAATGCCGGAGGATGTGGTGGATGTGATATGTCAATTCTTGATTTATCAGATTTTTTTATAAATTTTGCCAAAAAATTTGATATTGTCTTCTGGACACCGCTAATTACAGATTTTAAGTATAAAGAGCTTGATAGCATACCAGAAGGCTATATTGATTTTGGCTTTTTTAGCGGTAATTTAAACAATTCTGAGCATGAAAATATTGCAAAAATAATGAGAAATAAATGCAAAAATATAATTGCTTTCGGCATCTGCGCCACAGAAGGAGGCATAAGAGGACTTGCTAATTTATATTCTCCTGAAGAACTTATAAAAACAGCGTATATAAAAACAAAAAGCAATAATACTGAAAAAATTACTCCCCAGGAAAATTTTACTTATGAAAAAAAATATAACTTAAGTCTTCCTTCTTTGAAAGAAGTTAAAACACTCAGACATGTAATTAATGTTGATTACTATATTGGAGGCTGTCCACCCCATCATGAACACATGAAAAGGATTATTAATATGATTTTAAATGATAAACTTCCATTAAAAGGTTCATGGCTTACAAATGGAAAATCAGTTTGTGAATTATGTGAAAGAAATTCTTATTTTAAAGGTGAAGCTAAAATTCCTGTTAAAACAATAAAAAGAATACATGAAGGCAGTCCTGACCCTGATAGATGCCTTCTTGAGCAGGGTTATCTATGCCTTGGTCCTTTAACACAGGGAGATTGCGGCTGTAGATGCCCTAATGTGAATATCCCATGTGCAGGATGTGGAGGTCCTTTAAAAGAAGTTAAAAATTTTGGGTTAAGAGCAATCAGCACGCTCGCAAGTCTTCTTGAAAATGAAGAGCTTGTTGAAATGATTCCTTCACCTTTTTTTCTGTTTTACAGATATACATTAGCAGAGTTTATTGCAGATAACAAAATTTTGATAAAAAAAGGTAATAAAAAATGAAAAAAATAGAAATAAATCCTATGACAAGGCTTGAAGGACATGGGAAGATTATCATTTTCCTTGATGAGAAAGGAAATGTGGATGATGCTTTTATGCAAACTGTTGAATTTGTTGGATATGAGAAAATTCTAAAAGGACTCCAAATTGAGGAAGTTCCGAGAGTTGTAAGTACAATATGCGGCGTTTGCAGGGGCGTTCACTTTACAGCTTCTATGAAAGCATCTGATGAAATATTTGGTGTAAAGCCAACTCCAACTGCAAAAAAAATAAGAGAAATATTTTACAATGCCCATATAGTTGAAGACCATACAACAGTAATGTACGCTTTTTGTTTTCCTGACTTCATATGTGGCTTATTTTCCTCTCCCTCTGAAAAAAACATATTGGGACTTTTAAAAAAAATTGGAACAGAGCTTGGGAGAGAAATACTCAAAAAAAGAGCTGGTGCTTTAAAAATTTTTGAAATGCTCGGAGGCAGACCCTCTCATCCCGTAACTGCTCTTCCTGGTGGCTGGGCTAAACCTGTAAAAGAGGAAGAAAGAAAAGAAATACTTAAAATCGCAGATGAGCTAATAGAATTGGGCAAATTAACTCTTAAAATTTTTGAAAACTACATTATTAAAAACAAAGAATATGAGGAATTTTTCAGGTCAGATGTATACAGGATTGTTTTAAATTACCTTGGCGGAGTTGATGAGAATGATAAAATAGCCTTTTACGATGGCACATACAAATTTATTGATACTAAAGGTAATGAAATAGGCAGATTTAAAGGCAGAGAATATCTTGAATATATTGCAGAGAAAACTTTGCCATGGAGTTATACAAAGGCTCCATATTTGAAAAAGCACGGATGGAAAGGCTTTATAGATGGTGAAGAGACAGGTCTTTATTGTGTTGGTCCTCTTGCACGATTTAATGTTGGGAAAGGCTTTAATACAGCTCTTGCACAGGAAGCCTTTGAAAAAATGGTTGATTTTTACGGAGGAAAACCTGTCCATAATATACTTGCCTATAATTGGGCAAGGGCAATTGAGCTTTTAAGTGCTGCAGAAAACATAAAAAAACTTGCTTCTGATGAAAGCATTACAGATAAAAATGTTCGGCAGGAAATCAAAAACTTTACTGGCGAAGGAATAGGAATAGTTGAAGCTCCAAGAGGCACATTAATTCACCATTACAGGACTGATGAAAAGGGTATTGTCAGTGAAGTAAACTTAATTGTCGCTACAACACATAATAAGGGAGCTGTAAATTTAGCGATAAAAAAATCTGCCAGACATTTTATAAAAGCTGGCAAAGTAGATAATGGAATTCTGAATTTAATTGAGATGGCATACAGACCCTATGACCTATGCCTTGCTTGTGCAACTCATGTAATTAATAGCATCATGCCTTTTCATATTTATATATATGCTCATGACGGAGAACTCATAAAGGAAATCAAGAACTATGAACTTACCTGAAATTACCATTAGAAAAGAGATTTCTTGAGCCCATTCAGTCATTCTGAGGGGGTAAATCCCCGTAGGCGCTGTCCTGAGCGAAGCGAAGGAACTCTCTAATTAAAAAACCTGTTTAGTTAAAAAAGGATGAGATTCTTCCCCTTCGCTTCGCTCAGGGTCAGAATGACCCTTTTTTGTTACCTTTTTTACTTGTACCCTAAGCCGAAGCCCTGAGCTTATGCGAAGGGGAAGCGAAGGAGTGACAAAAAAGAAACTCAGAATGACACCCTCTCTGTCACCCTGAGGCTTTAGCTGAAGGGTCTCCTGTGGAGATTCTTCGGTCGCTACGCTCCCTCAGAATGACAGAAAAGAAGCTCAGAAGCTGTCCTGAGTCGAAGCGAAGGAATGACAGAAAAATGCTCAGGCGCTGTCATAAGCCGAAGCCCTGAGCTTATGCGAAGGGGAAGCGAAGGAGTGACAAAAAAGAAACTCAGAATGACACCCTCTCTGTCACCCTGAGGCGAAGCCGAAGGGTCTCCTGTGGAGATTCTTCGGTCGCTAAGCTCCCTCAGAATGACAGAAAAGAGAGCTCTATCGGCAAATTTAGGAAATTAACTGATTGCATAAAATAGTTTCAAAACTCCGTAAGAAATTAAAAAGGCAATAAGAGGAGTTATAACAAAGTTTATTGCAATTTTTCTAAGTAAGGTTATTTTTACTGTTTTTACTCCTTTTGTAATTCCAACTCCGCTTATACCGCCTATAATGCAGTAAGTTGTTGAAACAGGCATCCCCAAAAAAGTGAAAAATAAAACACAAACTCCAGCACCAAACTGAGCAGCAAATCCCGAGTAAGGGTCAAGAGTAGTTATGCCTTTACCAACTGTCTCAATTACTCTGTGACTTAAAAGAATTGCTCCGAGAAAAACAATTAAAGAAGAAATAAAAAATAAAAAGATTTTATCAATATTTATAGTGGAATGAATTACAGGACCAAGCACAGTAGCAAGTTCATTAGCGCCCGTATTATAAGAAATCAAAATTCCGCTTAAAAGAAGAAAACCTCTTAATAGTTTTTCAATCTTAAAAAAAGACAGCCTGGATATTGTTTTCTCAAGAATTTTATAGAATAGAAATGAGAAAATCATTGCTAATAAAGGTGATATTATCCATGAAATAGCTATTTTTAAAAGAGCTGCAGATTTAACACTGACACCTGAAGCTACAGCTGAGCCTGTAAGACTTCCAATTATTACCTGATGAGTGGAAAGAGGAAGTTTACGCCAGTTTGACAGTATTATTAAAGCCGCAGAAACAGAAAGGGACACTACAAGAATAGAGAAATTTACATCTGTTATATTTTTTCCCACTGTTTTCATTACTTTACTTCCCTGAAGCATTATGCCCAAAAAAACAAACACACCGAAAAGAAGTATAGCTTTTTTTAACTTTATTATTCCTGCACCTATGCAGATACCAAGTGCATTGGAGGAATCATTTGAACCTATACCAAAGGCTATAAAAAGACAGGTAACCAGTGCAATCTCTGTCATATCACCTCAATTCTATTTTTTATCTCAGACTTATCTCTATAATGTAAAGGTAATCGCTTGCATACTCTATTAAATCACTGACTTCTGTAATATTTTCTATAAAGTTTGATATA
>Ga0068707_1000301_pt1 | contig 30557 bp, 26 predicted proteins | sample YNPNPMetaG_FD_66600 | JGI IMG/M metagenome (GOLD analysis project Ga0068707, IMG submission 66600) | Anoxygenic and chlorotrophic microbial mat microbial communities from Yellowstone National Park, USA - YNP NP MetaG | ecosystem: Environmental > Aquatic > Thermal springs > Hot (42-90C) >... | reverse complement strand
CTTCCCGGTCCGCCGCGGCGGATGCTTCCTCCTCCGGGCGAACCCGTTCGAACCCCATCCCGCCCGCCAGCCGGTCGATCCGCTCGATTTCCTCGGACGAGAACCCGTCCGGCTTCACCAGCACGTTGTTCATCCAGACGGCGCGCGGGTGCCGCAACCGCAGCCGCAGAACGACGATTCCGCGCCGCGGGTCGCCTCCCCGTTCCGCGACGGCCTCACGGGCGAGCAGCGCGAGCCGGGCGCCGAGGGCCAGGTCGGGGAGGCTGAGCGTGGCCACCGACAGGATGCCTCCAGGGGCGAGCCGGTCGAGGTAGTCCGCGAACGCTTCCCGGGTGTACAGGCCGTTCTCGGTGAGCGCGTAGGCGCCGACGCCGGTGGCGGCCGAGGTATCGACCATGCTGATCTGGAGGATGTCGAAGCGCCGGTCGGTCCGGTGGATGAACCCCCGCGCATCCGCGGTCACCACCTGCACGTCGGGGCGGGCGTACAACCCCCCGGTCCAGGCGCGGTAGCGGCCAAGCATCACGTCCCGCACGATGATCTCGTTGATCTCGACGGCGGTGACGCGACCGGCGCCCAAGGCCAGCGCAGCGAGGACGTCCTTGCCGCCGCCGGCGCCGAGCACGCAGACCTCGGCGGCTCGGGGACGCAGCAGGTACACGAACGCGGAAAGGTCGCGGGCCACGAACGAGACGTCGTGGAAGTCGCCGTCGAAGGCGATCAGCGGCGTCAGCGCGTTCATGTCGATCACCAGCGTCTTCTGCGGCGGAACCGGACCGGTCCCGCGCGGGCTGGGACCCCAACCGGAAAAGGCGCCGCCGTCGAGCACGGTGACGAGTGCGTACGAGTTCCACGCCACGAACTCCGGCCGCCGCTCCTCCAGATTGATCCCCTTGGCCACGCGGAGTTCGAGGCCGCCGGTGCGGTGGGCGGTCCAGCCGGCTGCCGCGACCACCGCGAGACCGGCGGCGGCGAGTCGGATCGCCGAGCGTCTCGACAGGCCGGCGCCCCAGGCCAGCGCCCCGGCGGCCGGGGCGCAGAGGAAGGCGAGCAGCAGCAGGGCCCCGGGACCGCCGAGCGTCCCGATCCCGAGCGGCACGGCGATGCAGCCAGCGGCGGCGCCGATCAAGTCGGCGCCGTAGACGACGTGGGCCCGCGCCGCGAACAGCCGCATCACGCTGGCCAGCGCCGTGCCGCCCAGCAGGAACGGCAGCACGGCGAACCCGATCAGGACGGCGAGCCGCAGCGTCAGACTGGTGAACATCGCGTCCGCCCCCGTGCCGAACCAGTCGGGAGCGATCCGCAGCAGGGCGAGTTCCACGGCGACGAGGACCGGGCCGAGCGCCGCGGTCGACGCGGCGGCCAGCCAGCGCAGCCCGTGCTCGCCAAGCCGGCGCTGCAGCAGATGGACCGCGACGCCGCCCATCGATCCGCCGAGCAGCGCCACCGAGATCGCGAGGAAGGCGAAATGATACCAGAGTTGCGCCGACAGGAGCCGGGTCAGTAGCAGCTCCGTCGCGATCAGGCCGCCGGACAACAGCGCCACCCCGGCCCCGAGGGCCGCGATCGGCCCCGCGCGAGAGGCCGGCGACGACACGGCCGCCATCGGCGCCGGCTCCGTCATTCCACGTACCCGATCGCACGCAGCCGCTCGTACAACGCCCGCTCGGCCGGCGACTCCGGCGCCGCTCCTCCCGCGTCCCGGCGGGGCGCCGTGCGGCTCGGCACCGCCGCCGGCGCCCGGGACGCCAGCCGGTCCGGAAGAATCGCCTCCGCCAGCACCCGCCCCGGCAGCTCCGCCCCGACGGGAAGGCCCAGCAGTGCGAGGGCGGTGGGAGCAACGTCGAGCACCCAAGGCTTCGTTTCGAACGCCGCACCCGGCCGCACGCCGGCCCCGGCCAGCACGAGCACTCCGTCCGGCGCCCGCTCGTGGTAGCCCGACGAGACCCGGTCGAAGCGGTTCGGCGCATCCGGCCGATGCCGCGGGTTCGGCTCATGGCCGTGGTCCGAGACGATCATCACCGTCAGCCGCCCGGCGGGAAACAGCGAGACGAGCCGGCCCAGCACCTCGTCCATGTACACGTAGTATCCCGACACCACGCCGCCGAACCGGCGGACGTCCTCGGGACGCACGTCGCGGAACGAGCCCGGGTCGTGGTATTTCCAGAAGCAGTGCGACGCGATGTCGATCCCGTCGAAGTAGACCATCGCCAGTTGCGGGTCGTACGCTCCCACCGCCCGCTCCATCGCCTCGGCGTGGACCCGGTCGACCAGGTAGGTGAAGCGAAACCAGCTCAGCGGATTGTCCGGGTCCATCACCTCCTGGCCGGCCAGACGGTCCGCGGCTGCCGCGGGCAGCTCGAAAAACCGGTCGAGATCGTCCGGACGACCTTGCCATCCCCCTTGCAGGACGTCCGCCAGCTCGCCGGCCAGCGCCGGAGGGAACACCAGCCCGTCGGAAGCGGGGGGCACCGGCACTTCCAGCCCCAGCCCGGGCAGGACGCCGCGGGCCCGCACGGCGGCGGCGTGGTCGGAGACGACGAAGCCGTTCACCTCCTCGGCCGGGTACGACGCCCACCAGCCCACGACGCCGACGCGCAGGCCGGCGCGCGAGGCGATGTTCCACAGCGCGTCGACGCGGCGCGACGCGCCGGTCACCAGACGACGACCCCCGGCCGGAGCCGGCACGAGGAAGTCCGTGATGCCGTGCACCTCCGGGGTCACTCCGGTGGCGATCGTGGTCCAGATCGCCGGCGAGAGGGTCGGTGTCAACGTCGCCAGCGGCGCGCGCGTCCCGTGTGCCAGCAGGCGGGCCAGATTGGGCATGCGCCCGGCTTCGAGCAGCGGGTCGATCACGGCCCAGGTGGCGCCGTCCCAGCCGACCAGCAGCAGCCGGCGGTCCTCGGCTTCGGTCGCGGCGATCGCCCCGACGTCGCCCTGCGCCGCTTCGGGCTTCCGGGCGCATCCCACGGCCGCCGCCAGCGCTCCCAACGCCGTCGCGGCGCCCAGCGCCGCCCTCCGCGGCCCGGGCCGCGCCGTGCCCCGCGTCGCCGCGCCCGACGACCCGCGACGACGTCCGGAACCTCCCGGGATGTCGCCCCGACCCATGGGGCATTCTCCGTCGTCGCCGCAAACCGCCACGGAACGCCATGCTACCTCGGCACCGCCGGCCGGGGCAAAACCAGAGCGCAGGCGGAGCCGTCGCGCAGGCGAGGAGATCGTCATCCCTGGCCGCCTCAATCCAGCGCTGATCATCCACATACAGGCGGCATTCCGGATGGCGAGGCGATCGTCCTCCGTGGCCGCCTCAATACAGGTGCAGCGTTCCGCGGGGCGTGCCGCTGTAGGTCTCGTCGGGACTGAGGAAGCCGCCCACGCCGATGACGAGGCCGTCGAGGCGGATGCGGCCGGCGCCGCCGCCGCCGCCGCCGGAGTCGTCGTCGTTCGGGTCCGACTCGCCATTGCCGCCGGCGAGCGTATCGAAGTCGGATCCGTACCCTCCGGCGGTTCCCTCGCCGCCGCCGGCGCCGCCGGCGGCCGGCGTGGTCGCCAGTTGTCCGTTCTGGCCGTTCCGGCCGCCGGTCGAGGTGCTGTATGCTCCGGAGCCACCGCCGCCGCCATTCGCCGCGACGCCGCCCATGATGTCGATCCGTGGACCGACCAGCAGGACAGCGCCGCCGCTCCCGCCGCCGCCGCCCGCGCCCGAGCCGCGACCGCCGAGTCCGCCGCCGCCGCCGGCGTTGATGCCCCCGCCCGCCTCGATCCAGATGCCGGCGGCGCCGACGATTTCCAGGGCTCCGCCGCCGTGGCCACCGCGGCCGCCATCGTCGTCGCCGCCGCCGCCGCCGCCGCTGCCGCCGAGCAACGGGACGAGGTCGAGGCTGCCATAGGTCGGGCCCTGGTGCCCTCCGCCGTGGCCGCTGGCCTCTCCGCCCGTCCCGCCGACGCCGCCGTAGCCGCCGCCGCCGCCGCCGCTGTCGACGGCCCAGGACCCTTCGGAACCGCCGCCGCCGCCGCCGGCGCCGTCGCCCCGCGTCTCCGCCGATCCGCCGGGCGACCCACCGGGACCCGCCTCATCGTGGCCGACCCAGGTGGCGCCCGCCAGGACGGCCGCCGATCCGCCGACCAGCACCCGTCCGCGGATGCGCACCTCGCCCGCCGACAGCACCACCATCGCGCGCGAACCCTTCCCGACCACGTCCAGGTCTGCCGGAACATGGAATTCGCCGAAACTCCAGATGCCGAGGTCCGGTGCGCCGCCGCCCTGCGACTCCACCGCGAACCCGATCCCGTCGATGTTGCCCTCCCCCGCGGCCCGGACCGGCGCCAGCTCCGCGCCCAGCGAATCCCACGCGCGGATGGCGCCCGTGTCGGTGTCGAACAACACCACCCGCGCGGCGGGCGCCAAGAACAACGCCGTCCCGGCCCGAAGCAGCGAGTCATCCGATACGTTCGGCACGTCCAGATCGAAACATCGCGCCGAGGCTCCCGAGCCGGTGCAACCGAAGTCGCACCAGATCTCGTCGAAACCGCCGCCGTCCGGTCGGCAGCGCCGGACCACGCCCGCCGAGCAGATGTCGTCCAGGCCGCCCGGGTCGCAGACGAGCGGCGTTTCGGCCTCTCCCTCGTCTTCCGGCCCCCCATCGGGCGCCGCGCCGGCCTCGCCGTCCGGTTCGACGTTCACCTCCGGCGCGATGTCGGCCTCCCCCGCCGGTTCGACGTCCGTCTCCACCGGCGCATCGACGTCGGCCGCCGGTGCGACATCGACCTCCGGCTCCGCGTCCGCGTCCGGCTCGACGTCCGCTTCCACGAAGCCGTCGGCTTCCCACCGCGGCCGTTCCGCACCCCCGTCGTCCGCGGACCCTAGCCCCGCGGCGTTCAGCCCGCAGGCGCCGGCGGCTAGCAGCACAGATGCCAGCACGGCGCGAAGTGGCTCTCGGTCCCCGCGAGCCGCCCGCGAGTCCCGAGAGCCCCGGAGGGGTGGGCCGGTGTCGATCGCCTTGCGGTGCCGTCGAGCGGAACCCGGCCTCGCACGGAACATGTTCTCTGGCCTCCCGGCGGCATCCCGGGGACGCGCCGACGTCAAGATAGCGGATTGTCGCCAAGTGCGCTAGGGTGGCCTGCATGAAGCGCCGGCCCACGATCCCGAGGTACGAGGTCCGGACGCGGGCCCTGCTGGCGATCGCCGTCGTTGCGGCGGCCGGCTCCGCCTGCGGCAGGGACCGAAAGAACCTGCCGTTTGGAGCCGGGTGCGACTCCGACCGGGACTGCCGGTCCGGCATCTGCCTGTTCGCCAACCGCTCGTCGAGACTGGGCCGCTGCACGCAGCCGTGCGAGCTGGAAGGCAACGACTGCCCGCCGGGGACGACCTGCACGACCATCGCGGAGCATGCGGGGCGCAGCATCCCGGTGTGCGGCGAGCCGCCGCCGGTCCCCTTCGGACCGCGGGGGACTGGAACGCCGCCGCCGATCGCGCCGGGCAGCCGGCCGACCAAGCCGTTTCCCCTGTCCGGGAGTCCCGGCACGGCGTCGCCGGGGACGGAGCGCGAGCCTCCGCCGCCGATGCGACCGCCGCCGGCCGGAACACCGACGACGACGACGCCGGTGGCCGGGACCTCCTAGGAGGCGACGCGATGCGCGACGAACCGAGCCAGGAGTCCGAGGCCCGCTTGGTCGTGACGGACGATGGCCTGGAAATCACGTACCGGGAATGGCCGGGACCGGACGGGCAGGGCCCGCCGCTGATGCTGGTGCATGGTTTCCTCGTGGACCACCGGTCCTGGGAAGACGTGGCGATGCGGCTGGCGGACCGGCACCGGATCGTCGCCCTCGACCTGCCGGGATACGGCAAGTCGCCCGTCCCCGGGAACGCGGCGCCGGACCTGCCCTTGTTCGCTCGGGCGGTCGCCGGGGCGATTCGCGCCCTGTGCCCCGGCCCGGTGGACCTCGCCGGACACTCGATGGGCGGCGGGATCGCGATCGCCGTGGCCGCGCGCCACCCGGAGCTGGTCCGGCGGCTGGTGGCGGTCGACGCCCTGTCGTTCCCGTTCCGGCTGCCGTTCAAGGGACGCCTGCCTCTGGTCCCCGGTTTCGGCCGTCTGCTGTTCCGCCGGTTGTACGGCCGGTCCCTGTTCCTCGCCTACTTCCGAAACGACGTGATGCACGACCGGCGCCGCCTGAACCTCCAGCGGGTCGAACACTACTACCGGGCGTTCGACCCGCCGGAGCGGCGGGACTGGGCCTTCCGAACGCTGCCGTTGACCGCCGATCCGCGGCCGATCGCCGCCCTGGCCCCCCGGGTGAGCCGGCCGACACTCATCCTGTGGGGCGAGCACGACCGGCTGATCCCGCGGCACGTGGCCGAGTCGTTGCAGGCGGCGATCCCGGGCTCGCGCCTGGAGTGGATACCCGACAGCGGACACGCCCCCCCGGAGGAGCAGCCGGAAGAAACCGCGCGGCGGATCGCCGGATTTCTCGAGTAGCGACGCGTGGCGGTTACCGCAGAACCGACCGGCGGAAACGGGATGCGACGGCGGGTCGCCGGACCCCCTAGGACCCGGACCGCACGCGGACTCGCAGCACGCGACGGCCGTCCCGCTCGCCCATCGGACGCAACTCGAGGACGTGGCGCGCCAGTTTCCGCAGGTTGCGGGCCCGGTCGCGTACCTCCAGCCGGGTCGGCTCCACACCGACGACCTCGAGCCATCCCAGCGCGGGGTGGTGCAGCAGGTCGCCGACCCGCGGCTGCACGGGGCGCTCCGCCTCCGCCAACGCCTCGCTCGCCGCGACCACATCGCCCCAGCCGACGGCCGTGGGGTTCGGCGCCGCGGTCCCGCCGGCCGGGGGCGCGGACCGCAACGACCCGGAACCGCCCCGGACGGGCTCCGCGGACGGCATGGAAGGTTTTCCGGCAACCGCGGCCGGGCGCCGCGACGGGCGGTCGCGGCCGGACGACTCGACCGACACGCGACGGGCGGGAGAACTCGCGGGTGGCCGGGTCATCGGGCAGAGATACTATGCGGGAACCGGCTAGCGGGCAAACAACCGCCTCACCTCGGCATAGTCGGCATTCGTCGCCGCCTGGAAGGAGTCAACGCGGATCGAACGACAGGTTTCGAGGCCGTCGCCGGCGCACAACCCGAGCAAGGCGGTGCGCATCGCGGCGCGGTCGGCCGCCGAAGAGCCCGCCAGCGCCACCACCGGCGGTCCGGGCAGCCACGGACCGACCGCCAGCACCCGAAGCTGATCCTTCACCGGCACCTCGTCGAACCGCTCGATGATCTCCTCCGCGACCACCGCCGCCGTGGCCTGCCCCCGCGCCACCTTGCGCAACGCGCTCATTGCGTTCGACTCGTACTGGAGATCGAGCGTCTCGGCGAGGGCGCGCCGGCCGTCGAGCACCAGGTTGCCGAGGAACCGGGCCGACTCGCGGAACGGCACCAGCACCTTCCCGGCAAGCGCCTCCACCGACGCCGGCCCGCCCTCCTTGGCTACCACGATGTGGTACCGCTGCTTGTCGCGACCGTGCATCACCGCCTTGGCCAGCACCTCGGCCCCCAGCTCCTCCCCGTGGGCGAGATAGAGGTCGAGCGACATGCCGGCGAAACCGGGTTTGTGATCTCGGATTTGCTGGAGACCGACCTGCGGGTCTGGGTAGTAATCGCCCTGGATCGTGCCCGCACCCCAACCGAGGCGCTCGCCGAGCTTGTCGAGGAACCCGCGGACCGTCGGACGCGCCTGCTCGGTCGTACCCGGAAACCCGGTTAGGCACAGGAGGAAGTCGCGCGGACCGCTGAGGACGACCGCCGGGACCAGCATCCCGACCAAGAGCACCGACCACCCGATCGAACGACGCGTCCTGTTCCGCATGCTCGCACCCTTCTCCGCCGACGCCGCCCGGCTTCCTTCCGGGATCCGACCCCGCGGCGACCGTCGGCATGGCTTCGGACGGACCTGCCGACCCTCCTATTCAAGCGAGCAGGAGCCATCGGCCCGTCTTCCCATCGGTCCGCGATCGGGAATTCGATCCAGCTCCGGCACCGCGCCCGGGAAGTTCAGGCGCCGGCCTTCTTCTCGGCGGCCGGCACGGCGGCCGGGACCTCCTCGGCCAGCTCCTTGCGCATCTTTTCGATCTCGGCCTGGAGCTGCTCGTCCGTCATGCCGATCTCCGACTCCGCCGCCGGCGTCGCCGGCGCCACCGCCTCGACCGGCGGCAGGATCCCCATCTTGCGCTTCAGCTCCTCGAGCTCGACGTCGGCGCCCGGACCGGCCTCGAGCCGCCGGAACTTCTCCTCGATGTCCGAACCGCTCATCTCCGCGTGCAGCTCGACGCCGGCCTCGGCCTCGGCCGCCATCTGATCAATCTTCTCCTCCATCCGCTTGAAATCGGCGAACGCGGAGCCTTCGGTGATTCCGGCGAGCGTTTCGTTGATCGCCTTCTGGGCTTCGGCCCGCTTCTTGCGGGCGATGAGCAGGGTCTTCTTGCGGCCGGCCTCCTCGATCTTGGCGGAGAGCTGGGTCAACGCAAGCTTCAGCTGCTCGACGGCCCGTTTCTGCGCCTCCCACTGGGCCTTGAACTGCTCGGCAAGGTCGGCGTGCTGCCGCTTGCGGTGGAGCGCCTCCTTGGCAAGGGCATCGTCGCCGGCCTTGACGGCGACCATCGCCTTGCGCTCCCACTCCTTGGCGTCACGGACCTCCTGCTCCCACTGCTTGGCGAGGCGCTTCTCGTCGGCGATGGCGACGGCGACCTGCTTCTTGGCCTTGATGAGCTGCTCGTTCATCTCCCGCAGGAGCTGTTCGATCTGCAGCTCGGGATCCTCCGCCTTGCTGATCAGCGCGTTGATGTTGGCCTTGATGAGCCTGGCCAGACGCTGGAAGATGCCCATGGTCGCGCCTCCCCTTGCTAGCGCCCCGCGATCTCGGCCCGGCGGCTCAGCGCCAGCGCCATGTCGTCGAGGGTGGAGATGAACTCGTTGTAGTCCAGGTTCTCCAACGGCAGGGCACCGGAGAGGATCACGTTGTCGCCGGTCAGGCCGTAGGAGCAGTGGACGAGCGACTCGGCGTTCTCGCGCAACAGGCCGGCGAAGAAGGCCTCGCGATCCTTGCCCGGCACGTTCCCGACCTCGGCCCGGGCGAGCACCAGCGAGCCCTGGAGGCGGACGACGATGGGCCGCGCCTCCGCCTCGACCCGGACCAGCCACGTCTCCGCGTCGACCTCGTGGTGCGGCAATCCGCTGCGGAGCAGGTACGCCTGGATGTCCTCGCGCGTCTTCATGCTGCCTCCCCGGATGGGCCGCACATTACGCGAACGCGCGGCGGACCGCAAGCGGCAGGCGGCGAGGCGCATTCCGCCAGATCGATTTCGCGGCCGACCGGAAAGCCGCACCGCGCGCGAGCCAACCGGTGCCTCCGCGCGCCGGCGCCCCCGCAAGGCCCGCCCCATCGGGCGGGCGAAGGCCGGGGCCGCAGAGCGCACGCCGGCCGCCGGGATCGCCGAACTGGCGCCGGTCGCCCCGAGTGCGGTATGGATCGCGCAGGTCGGCGCCGCGAACGCCGAGAGGACGCCCCGGAACGGCCGGGGCGGCGGCTTTGCGGGATGATCGGGCACCGCCGAGGAGAGGCCATCAAGGACACGCGATGAGCGGCAAGGAAGTCTTCCTCCTGGTCACGCAGCTCCTGGGTGGTCTGGCGCTGTTCGTGTTCGGCATGCAGCTCATGTCGCAGGCACTGCAGCGCGTCGCGGGGGGCAAGGTCCGCAACCTGCTGTTCTCCGTCACGCGTCACCGGCTGGCCGGTCTGGCCGTCGGCACGGCCCTCGGCACCATGATCCACTCCAGCGCCACCACGGTGATGGTCGTCGGTTTCATCCACGCCGGCCTGCTCAGCCTGGTCGCCTCGATCCCTGTGATCCTCGGCGCCAACCTCGGCACCACCCTCTCGATGCAGGTCATCTCCTTCCAGCTCGACGACTACTGCTTCGCCGGCATCGCCCTGGGTCTCCTGCTCGAACTGGTCGGCAAACGCGACCTGCTCCGGAGCCTCGGTGGCATCCTGCTCGGCTTCGGCCTCCTGTTCCTCGGGATGCGCATCATGTCCGCCGGCGTCGCACCGCTCCGAGGCAGCAGCATGCTCGAAACGCTGCTCCGCTACTCCAACGCCTCGACCCTCGGTGGCATGTTCGTCGGCATCGGCGCGGCCACGCTGGTCACCGGCATCATCCAGAGCAGCGGCGCCATGATCGGCATGCTGTTCGCGCTCGCCGGCGCCGGCGTGTTCCGCAACATCGATCAGGTACTGCCCCTGGTCCTCGGGGCGCACATCGGCACCTGCGCCACCGCGCTGCTCGGGTCGATCGGCACCAACATCGAGGCCCGCCGCTCGGCGATCGCCCACCTCCTGTTCAATGTCCTCGGCGCACTTCTCGCCGTGGCGATGGCCCGGTTCTACCGCTGGGCCGTCCCGCTCACCGCCGACGACCTGGTGCGTCAGATCGCCAACGCCCACACGATGGTCCAGGCCGTCAACGTGCTGCTGTTCCTGCCGCTGACGGTCCCGTACGCGCGCCTCGTCGAGAAGATCACGCCGTCCCGCGCCCGGCCCCCCGAGAAAAGCTATCTCGACGATCGGTACCTCGATACCCCCGAGATGGCGATCGTCGCGGCGTTGCGCGAGACGCGCCGCATGGCCGCGCTGGCCCGCCGCACGCTGGTCCTGGCGATGAAGGGCCTCGTCCAGCTCACCACCGAACCGTTCCCCGAGGCGCAGAAGACCGAGCAGGCGATCAACGCGCTGAAGAAATCGATCGGCGACTATGTCCTGCGCATCGCCTCGCACAAGCTCTCCCGCCGGCAGGCACTGCTGGTCCAGCACATCCAGACCGCGGTGGCCGACATCGAGCGGATCGGGGACCACGCCACAGTGCTGATCGAGCTGACGACCGACAAGGTCCACCGCCGCATCTGGTTCGACGACGCCTCGATGCTCGACATGATCGACATGTACGAGCGTGCCGAGGCGATTCTCCGCCTGACCGAGCTGTCGCTGGACCCCCAGCTCCCCCCGGAGACGCGCCGGGAGCTCGCCGCCCGGATCCTGTCGCACCGCAACGAGTACGCCGAACGGAGCCGGGCGATCCACGAGCAGCATCGGCAGCGGGTACTGGACCGGAGCGAGGACGCCCTGACCGCATTGTTCTACAACCGGTTCATCCTCTGCTTCGACAAGGTCGTCCGCCACTCCAAAACGATCGCCCTCGCCGAGATGGAACCACTTTTCTACGTCAAGGAGCGGAAGCTGCAGCGCCAGGCGGAGGAGATCGAGCGCCCCGCCCTGCCGAAGCAGGCCGCTGTGAAGGTCGATGAGCGGCTGTTCTCGTTCGAGACGGTCATCCCGGAAGCGATCCACCTGCCGCACCACGATCCCCTGCCCGACTTCCGGAAGACCAAGCGGCCGACGGGCAACGGAACCGATTCGAAGGGGCCGGCCCCCGCGGAACCCGCAGCCGGGCCGTCGGCGGACGGGGCCGGCAATTCCGAGGGCCGTGCCGGGCCGGCGTCCGCCGACCCGAAATCCTGACCTCCCGGGAACCGGCCGGCCGGGATCCGCGACCGGCGGACTCCGTCGCGCCCCAAGAGGGACACAGGGGCGACGGGCGGTGGGCGCGGGGCTCTTCCACCTCATTCGGCAGTGGGGCTTGACCGGCGCGGCGGTCAGAGGCAGTCTTCGGGATGTAGCCGGGGACGGGCGCCCGGGAGGGCCGCCGGACCTCGGCAAGCGGGGAGGTTTCCCGCGACGCAAGGAAGGAAAGGGGGCACGACAATGGACCTGACCTTAGATGGTGTGGAAGTCTGGGCGGCCACCATGGAGGACCGGCCGGGTGCGTTGGCAAGGGTCCTGTCCGGCCTGTGCGATGCCGGCGCGGACCTCGACTTCGTGCTGGCCCGTCGATCGCCGGACAGACCCGGCAAGGGCGTGGTGTTCGTCGCTCCCCTGCGCGGCGATCGGGAGGTGGCCGCCGCCGCCGACCTCGGTTTCAACCTGACCACCAGCGTCCACTCGCTGCGGATCTCCGGCCCGAACCGGCCCGGCGCCGCGGCCGCGGTGGCGCGCAAGATCGCCGACGCCGGGATCAACGTGCACGGATTCTCCGCGGCCGTCCTCGGCCCGCGGTTCATCGCCTATGTGGGCTTCCGAAACGCGGAAGACGCCGCGAAGGCCGCCGAAGTGCTGAAGATGGGCCTCTGACCGGCATCGGTTGCCGGCGCCCGGTTCCTCTCCGGCGCGGACGAGGCGATCGCCGGTCCGTCAGCGGTCCAGCTCCATCCGGATGGCGCCCTTCGGGCAGAAGTGGGCGCACAGACCGCACCCCTTGCACCAGTCGAGATCGATCCGAATCCTCCCCGTATCGGGATCGCGGGTGATACAGAGGTCAGGACAGATCAGAATGCAGACCTCGCAGGCGCGGCAGACCGAGCCGCCGAAGCACCGGGCGGCAGCCGCCGTCGCCGCCGCCGGCTCCTCCGGCAGCACCACCGGATCGAAGTCCCGGATCCTCTCGGCCGCCGGCCGCTTGCGGCGCGGCGCCCGAGGCGCCGGCACGTACTCGCACCCGCTCCGCGGCCCTCCCGACCGCTCGCCCGCCTCAGCCGCCATGGAACTTCCCTCCGTCCGAGCGCAGGAACGCGGGGTGCTCCCGCCGGACGTCGCGCAGGCGGTGCTCCACCTCGCAACGCTCGCACTCGTACCGGTTCGCGCACAGACCGTCGGAGAAGATGCCGAGCATCACGTAGCGGCAGAGATGCTCGCCGAGACCGGCGTGACGCAGGCGCCGGATCGCAAGGGCCAGGGTCCGGCGGGCGTTGACCGGACAGACCGACGCACAGGCACCGCAGGAAATGCAGGTTGGGGCCGGTTCACCGTAGGGACTGCCCACCGCCCTCCGCTCGCCCCGGTTCTGGAAATCGAGGGCGCATGCGCCCACCACCTCGCGGCAGACGCGCACGCAGAGCCCGCAGAGGATGCAGTCGCCGTCGCGCGAGGCCTCCAGGACGCCGAGGTCGGCGCCGTACTGGAGGGCGAGATCGCGGAGCACGACGGGCTGGGGCGCCATCGCGGCCAGGAGCTGCACCACCGTCCGCCGCCGCGCCCGTACCTCGTCGGTCTCCGTGCGAACGACGATCCCTTCCTGCACCGGGTAGTCGCAGGACGCCACGATCCGCGACCGCTTTCCCCGGCGCACCTCGACCAGACACAGGCGGCACGCCCCGTACGCCCTCAGCCGCTCGTGAAAGCACAACGACGGGATCGCGAACCCCTCGCGCCGAGCCACGCGCAGCAGGGAGTCGCCGGGCTGGGCCCGCACGAGACGTCCCTCGATCTCGAACTCGACCGACGCCCGTTCCGCCATCCGCCGTCCCCGTTCCCGTCCCCGGTCAGCGGTCTCGCCCGCCGCGACGCGGCGTCGCCGCGGGCCGGGCCAGGCTCTTCGACGCGGGTTTCGTCGGGGTCTTGGTCGCCCGCTTCCCCGCCGGCCGCGGCGCGGGTCTCGCCGGGGCCCTGGTCGCCCGCTTCCCCGCCGGCCGCGGCGCGGATTCCGCCGCCGGCCCCCCGGACGTCGCGCCCGCGTCCTCCGTCGCCGCCGGTGCCGGCGCGAACGGCTCCCCCACCGACTCGCGCATCGGCTCCGGCGCCTGGATCGCGACCGCGCGCACCGCCGGCCGCGGCGCCTCGCCGCGCTCCACCGCCTCCAGGTACCGGTGCACACCGGCGGCCACCTTCCGCCCCGCCGCCACCGCCTCGACCACCCCCTTCGGCCCCGACACCACGTCTCCCGCCGCGAACAGGCCCGGGACGGTGGTCATCCCGGTCGTACCATCGACGGCGAGGAAGCCGAGAGGGGTGCGACCGAGGCCGGGCATTCCGCCGAGCAGCCGCAGGTCGGGCACCCGTTCGCCGGCCACCACCAGCAGCCGCGCCGGCAGCTCCAACGCCTCGGCGCCCGACGCTTCGACCGGCCGATAACCCCAGGCGTCCGGCTCGCCCTCCCGCAGCCGCTCGAACGTCACCCCGGACAGCGTCCGACCCGCGGCCTGGACGGCAATCGGCCGCACCAGGCATTCGAGCTGCACCCCCTCCTCGATCGCGTCCTCGATGGCATCGGCGTCGACCGGCAGCCGCTCGTAGGCTCGGTGGAAGGCGACGGTGACGGGGGCGCAACCTAGCCGCACGGCGATGCGGGCGCAGGCGAACGCCGCCGTGCTCCCGCCGACGACGACGGCCGGACCGGAACGCGGGCACGGACCTTCGAGCGAGACGCGGTGGGCGAATTCCACATGGTCGACCACGTCCTCGAGGAACCGCTCGCCGGGCAGCCCGAGCTTCTGGCCGCGCCACGCGCCGACGGCGAGGACGACGGCATCGTGCTCCTGTCGCAGGGCTTCGAGCGAGACGTCGCGGCCAACCCGCATGCCGACGTAGAACTCGACGCCGAGAGCCCGGATCGCGTCGAGATCGGCGCGCAGGGCCTCGCGGGGGAGGACGAAGGTCGGGATCGCACAGGCCAGCATCCCTCCCACACGCGGCTGCTCGTCGAACACGACGACGCGGCGGCCGAGGGCGGCGAGGTCGTGGGCGACGGCGAGGCCCGCGGGGCCGGAGCCCACGACGGCCACCGAGCGCACTCCCGGGCCCGGCGTCCGCCGTCCCGGTTCGACCGCGCCGCGCCGCTGCCGCACCGACTCCACGGCGAAGCGCTTGAGGGCGCGGATGGACACCGCTCCATCGACGCGCGCGCGCACGCAGGCCCGCTCGCAGGAGCGATTGCAGACCGTGCCGCAGACCGACGGCAGGGGGTTCGTCGCACGGATCACGGCCAGCGCGTCCTCGGCGCGGCCCGCCGCCAGCGCGCCGACGTAGACGGGCACGTCCTGGTGCAACGGACATGCCGCGCGGCACGGGGGAACCTCGTCGCGCGTCTCGGCGGGGGGCCCGGCCCGGAGCACCTGCCCGCGCACGGTCGCCGGGTCCCCGCGATACTCCGGATGGCGGACGGCCGGGCAGAGACCGACGCAGATCGAGCAGGCGGCGCAGCGCGCCTCGTCGTGGACCGGGCGATGCGTGCGGCCTTCCATCGCCATGGGCTAGATCCGCTCCCCCGCGGCGAGCGGGCGGCCGAGATCGAAGCCGAGCGCGAGGGCGCGCAGGTTCGCTTCGTGGAAGCGCGGCCGGACCGTCCGCCGGATCGCCTCCTCCACCGGCTCGCGCGCGACGACGCCCGTGGCGCCGAGCACGACGCCGAGCATCACGATGTTGGCGCCCTGCCGCGAGCCGAACTCGCGCACCGCGACGCGCGTGGCGGGCACCGCGTGGAACGCGAAGATCCCCTCCGGGACGCGCAGGAGCGAGAAGTCGTCGGCAAATACCCGCCCCCCGGGCGCAAGCGCCGGGAGGTACTTGTCGAGGGCGGCCTGCGACATCCCGGCCAGGACGTCGGCGGCGGCGACGTGCGGGTAGTCGATCTCCACGTCGGACAGCACGACGTCGGAACGGCAGGCCGTACCGCGAGCGGCGGCGCCATAGGAGTTCGAACCGGCGGCGTGCAGCCCCGCCAGGGTGGCGGCCTCGCCGAGCAGCGTGCCGGCCATCACGATGCCTTGGCCGCCGACCCCGGCGAACCGGACGCGCATCAGCATGAGCCTCCTCCGGCCGGGGCGTCGGCGGCGAGCCGCAAGTCGTCCCGAGTCCACTCTCCGACCACGATCCGCCCACGCAGCTCCTCCTCGGACCGCCCCGCCGCCTCCGCACGCGAGAGGGAAAGGTTCCGGACCCGGTCGTACAGTGCCCCGACGTCATCGAACCGGTTGCGCCGGCCAAACTGCGTGGGGCACGGCGACACGACCTCGACGAAGGCAAAGCCCGGCGTCCGGATCGCGCGCTGGATCGCGTCGGTCAACGGTCGCGGCTGCGTCACGGGGTAGCGGGCGACGTAGGCGGCGCCGGCGCCGAGCACGAGCCGCACAAGGTCAAAGGGGGGGTCGGGGTTGCCGGCCGGCGTGGTGGCGGTTCGCGCGCCACAGGGCGTCGTCGGCCCCACCTGTCCGCCGGTCATGCCGTAAATCTCGTTGTTGGCACAGATCACGGTCAGGTCGATCCCCCGACGGGCGGCATGGATCAAGTGATTGCCTCCGATCGACACGAGGTCGCCGTCGCCGCTGACCACGATCACGGTCAGCTTCGGGTTCACGAGCTTGGCGCCCGTGGCGAACGCCACGGCGCGCCCGTGCAGGGTGTGCAGGGTGTCGGCCAGGATGTGCGGGCTGGGAATCCAGGCCGCGCAGCCGATACCGGAGACGAACAGCAGTTCACGCCGGTCGATTCCCAGCTCGTGGACCGCCCGGATCACCGCGTGCAGCAGGATCCCGTGGCCGCACCCGGGACAGAAGGTGGTCGCCTTGAGTCCAGGACGAAGGTACGCCTCGAGCGAGCGCGGCATGGCGTCAGAACATCCTCTCCAGTTCGGCCCGCATCGTCTCCACGGGGATCACCTCGCCGTTGGTCTGCCCGTAAGCGCGCAGCTCGCCGCAGAACCGCTTCCGCACCTCGCCGGCGACCTGCCCGTGGTTCATCTCGGGCACGAACACCGCCCGGACCTTGCCGTCCAGCGCCGCGATCTCGCGGTCGGGAAACGGCCAGAGCGTGCGCAGCCGGAGCAGCCCGACCTTCTTCCCCGCCCGCCGCACCTCGCGGACCGCGGCCAACGCCCCGCGGGCGGTGAAGCCGTAAGCCACCACCACCACCTCGGCGTCGTCCAGCCAGTGCCGCTCGACGTCGGCCAGCTCGTCGCGCCGGTCGAGCACCTTCCGCCGGAGGCGCTCCACGAGCCGGGCGTGGACGTCGGGCTCCTCGACGCGGCGATAGCCCCGCTCGTCGTGGGTCGAACCCGTCACAAGCAGGTTGGCGCCGTCGCCGAAACAGGGCATCGGCGGCACTCCGGCCGGGTCCGGCGAACCGAACGGCGTACCCTCGTTGCTCCGCACCCGCTCCACGACCTCGAACCGGTCGTGGAACTCGACCGTCTCGTGCAGGTGCCCGACCGCCTCGTCGGCCAGCAGGAACACCGGCAACCGGAGCCGCTCGGCCAGGTTGAAGGCACGGATCGTGAGGTCGTACATCTCCTGCACGGACCACGGCGACAACGCCACAATCTCGACGTCCCCGTGCATGCCCCACTTGCACTGCATCACGTCGCCGCTGCCGACGCGGGTCGCCTGGCCGGTGCAGGGTCCGGCGCGCTGGACGTCGATGATCACGCAGGGAGTCTCCGTGAAGACGGCATAGCCCAGCCCCTCCATCATCAGGGAGAAGCCCGGCCCGCTGGTGGCCGTCATCGCCTTCGCGCCGGCCCAGGAGGCGCCGATCACGGCGGAGATCGAGGCGATCTCGTCCTCCATCTGGACGAAGATGCCCCCGACCCGGGGCAGCAAATCGGCCATCCCTTCCATGATCTCGGAGGACGGGGTGATCGGATAGCCGGCGTAGAAGCGGCAGCCGGCGGCGATCGCGCCGTGCGCGGCCGCCTCGTTGCCCGTCGCATAGCGGCGCGCCGCGGTCCCCGAACGGCTCGTGGCGCCCGTCGTCTCCGATACCCTCCGCCCCGCCTCTAGTGCACCGTCGTCTTCTCGACGCACCGGATCCCCATCGCCGCCAGCTCGTCGAGCACCGGATGGAAGATGGCCGGCTCGACCGGAATGCACACCCCGCGCCGCTCGATCCGACCCTCCAAGATCAGCCGCGCGGCGATCGCCGCCGGCAACGACACCGTGCGCGCCATCGCCGAGTCCCCGTTCGGGATGCCGTAGTCGATCAACGTCGACGTGATCTCCTCCCGACGGCCACCCGGAAACTCCGCCGTGAACTCGTGCCGCAGCACGACCATGTCCCGCTCGCCCTTCGCATACTGCATTCGCGCATTCATCAGCGCCGTCAGCACATCGATGTTGCCCCCCTTCACCGGCGGCACCGGGTCCTGCGAAAAGAACCCGAGCCATTCAAACTTCCACATCACCTCGGAGTCGGGAGGCACCTCGAGCTTCCGGGCCAGCGCGAGACGAATGTCGGCGTCGGCGGAAGCCCCGACGAGCGATCGCGTGAATTGGACCAGGGTCATCCCCGCCAGATCCGGACGGGGGGTGTCGTCGAGCAACCCGAGGTCGACGACCTTCTGCAGGAAGCGACACCAACCGGGATGGCGCAGCGTCCCGCGCAGGATCGTCTTCGCGTTCTCGATGCCATAGAGCCCCAGGTAGCCCAGGGAATCCCGGTTCGGGTAGGCCTCGAACGTCATGCCGTCCACCTGGACCTCCCAGTGACGTTCGAACAGCCGGGAGGCGGGCACCTCCACCACCTCCCCGTCCTTGCGGTACCGCGCCGCGTTGCGCCCCGCCAATAACACGCCGCGCGGACTCCAGGAGAACTTGTACCCGAGCGGGTTGTTGTTGGCCTCCGGCGCCGGCAGACCACCGCAGTAAGAATAGAAATGAACGATCGAGCCACCCTCGCGTTGCACCTTGTGAATAATCCGCATCGCCGACATGTGGTCGATGCCCGGGTCCAGACCGATCTCGTTGAGGATCGGAATCCCGGCCGCCCGGGCCTCGGCGTCCAGCCCGCGCATCGCGTCGCTGACGTACGACGTCGTCACCATCGGCTTCCGCCGCTCGATGCACGCCCGCGCCACCGTCGGATGATGCCCATACGGGAGCAGGCTGACCACCAGATCGTGCCGACCGACCATCGCTGCCAGCGACGCCGTGTCGGCCACGTCGTACGCCACGGCCTCGCCGTTCGGCCAGCCCGCCACCAGCGCCTTCGCCTTCGACACGGTCCGCGTGGCCACCGTCACCCGGTAGCCCGGTTGCCGCAGCAAGTAATCGACCAACGGGCGCGACACCAGCCCCGCGCCCAGCACCAACACGCGCCGCTCGGACGGCGGTCGCCCCCCGCCCGCGGGCCCCGCAGGAACGCCCGACCGTCCGGCCTCGGACGATCCGGGACGGGGCGTCTCCGGCGCCGAGGCCGGCTTCTCGACCACCGCCCCCGTCGGCTTCCGCCCCGCGACCGGCCGCCGGGGAGCGCCCTTCCGCGCCGGCTTGCGCGCCGCCGGCTTCGCCGCCCTCTTCGCGCCCTTCCGCACCGGCTTGCGCGCCGCCGGCTTCGCCACCTTCTTCGCGACCTTCCGGACCCGCCGTCGGGTGGTGGCCTTCTTGGCCGGTTTTTTCGTCTTCTTCGTCGCCATGGTGGTATCCCTCCTCCTCACCAGAGCCTGGCAATGTACGCGTACCGGGGCGTCAGCTCGCCGCGATGCGCGATCACCGCATCCTTGAGCTCGCGCGGAAGCGCCAGCTTCTCGAACGGCACCGACCAGTCCGCCTCGAGCAGCGGCGGGATGAACGGTTCCAACGCCGCGGCGAACGACTCGGACGCCTCGACCGGCAGCTCGCACGGCAGATTGTCCACGGCCAGCACGACCGGCCCGCGCCCGACCCACCCCACCCGCGGGACGTCGTGGTCCACGTCCCAGACGTAGACCGGCGCGTCGGGCGTGGTGGTCTGCACGTTGCACTCGATCGCGCCCAGCACGTCGCAGCTAATGTCGCCAATCACGCGGAGCCGGGGCGGCTCGGGCTTGCCGTAGAGGCCACGCAGGAACGCCTTGGTAAGGAGCCGCGGGTACTTCGCCTCCCAGTAAATGCAGTTCAGGATCACGGTCAGCGCCGGCACATGACGCTCGAAAACACCCCGGTAGCGCTCCGGATGCTCGAAGTAGTCCCGCAACTCGAAGGCGCCGCCCGCCGCGATCGGTTCCACCGTGTCCTCCTCCCGGAAGGTCACGCGATAGACGACGCACGGATCGGCGGCACCGGGACGCAGCAGGCCGGGCAGATCGGCGACCCGAACCTCCTTGGCGCCGAGCGCTTCCAGGATCTCGACGGCGCCGCCGGCCACGTTGCCGTAGCCGACCACGCCGACGATGAGCGGCACGAGGGCGGGGGGAAGACCCTGCAGGCGGATCCGTTCGCCGACGCCGCCGAGCGTCCGCCGGGCCGCGGCGAGATCGGGATACCGGTGGGCCGGCTCGAGGGTCGAGAACGGCGTGGCGATCTGTTCCGCTTCGAGGCGCCGTCCGAGCGCCCAGAGCGAATCGATCGCACCGGCCAGGCCGGCGTGACGGCCGAAGAAGACGAGACGCCGGCCGTGGGCGTCCACGATCTTCTCATAATCGACGAGCGTGGCGCCGCGTGCGAGCAGCTCGCGTAGCATCGGCATGTTGTGCGGCTGGCCCTTGATGACGTGCGCGAAGAACACGTACACGGTGCCGGAGCGAAAGAAGTCCGCCGGCATTTCCTTCACGCCGAGCACCACGCCGGCCGGCGCGAGGTCCTCGGCGATGCGGGCGCCCGCCGCGGTCCATTGCTCATCCGGGTAGGCGCGCCGCGGGGACGGTTGCACCAGCACCTCGTACCCCCGAGCCACCAGGTTTCGAACAATCGCGGGAGTCAGCGGCGCTCGCCGCTCCCAGCGATTCTTGTCCTCCCGGCGGATGCCCAGGATCGATCTGCCCATGCCCCGTCTTCACCCCCGGTCGGGGTGCTCCGCGCTCCCGTGCCCCCCGCCGCTCGGAACCGTGCGGGCGCACGACCGCGGGAGCACCGGCTCCCTGGTAGCAGGGCGTCGGTGCGCGGTCAAGAGCCCGGAGGTCGACCCGAGAGATGGGAGAGGCACCGCAGCGGGTTTCATCCGCGCACCGGGACGCTCGGACGCAGGACCACCGAGGGCCCGCGGTGCCGCGCGGCGCTCCCTGCCACCATCGGGGGCCTCGTCGCGAACGAGCGCCCATGGGGGAGGCCGGGGCGGATTCGACGCTTGCCTTCGGTCGCCGGTTGAGTATGCTGCGCGGCGCCCCCGGCCGGCGGTCGGGGCCGGATCGTCAAGGAGCGGACCCATGGCGAAACATTCCGATCGCGAGACCCTGCGGGCCCGTCACCCGGTGCTGGCCCGGTTTGCGTACGAGCCGGTTCGACCCGAGCGGGGGTACACGGGGAAGTGTCTGCGGGTGGACGTGGGGACCGGGTCGATCTCGGAGATCCAGGTCACCGAGGAAATGAAGGAGCGGTTCGTCGGCGGGAAGGGGTTCGACCTGCGGCTGCTGTGGGACGAGGTCACGCCGCAGACGCGCTGGGACTCGCCGGAGAACGCGATCTGCATCTCGTCGGGGCCGCTGGGAGGGACGACGACGTTCTCCGGCGCCGGCAAGTCGCTGGTCACGACGATCTCGCCGTTGACGGGCATCCCGATCGATTCCAACGTCGGCGGCTACTTCGGACCGCTCCTGAAATTTTCCGGCTTCGACGCGCTCGTCGTGGTCGGCATCGCGCGGGAGGAGGTGCTGGTGGTGATCGACGCGACGGTCCCCGAGGTGCGGATCGAGACCGCGCCGGGCGAGGCGGTCGACAGCCACGTGCTGGCCGAGCAGTTGACGCGGAGGTTCGGGAAGACGCCGATCGACTTCGAGAATGTCTCGGTGGTGTCGTCGGGCAGCGGCGCGGCGCACACGCGGATGGGATGCCTCAACTTCTCCTGGTGGGACTGGCACCGGCGCGCCGTGCGCTTCAAGCAGGCCGGGCGCGGCGGCATCGGCACCGTCTTCCGCCACAAGCGGATCCGGGCGCTCGTCGTCCACGCGCGCCCGTGGAAGAACCAGTGGACCATCACCCTCGACCCCGGTCCCCTCGGTGGAGGCAACGGACATGAACCGCGCCAAGGTTGACAAGATCCTCGCCCGGTGGAACCGCGACGCGAGCTACGCGATCGAGATTCTGCAGGACGTGCAGGAGGAAGAACGCCACCTGCCGCAGGACGTGCTGCGGTACCTCGCCGACGAGCTCGACGTGCCGCTCGGCCGGCTGCACCACATCGCCACCTTCTTCAAGGCCTTCTCGCTCGCGCCGCGCGGCCAGCACGTGGTCGAGGTCTGCATGGGCACGGCCTGCCACGTCAAGGGCGCCCCGCGGGTGCTCGACGCCTTCTCCCGCGAGCTGGGCGTGCCGGTCGGCGGCACGACCCGCGACCTCCGGTTCACCCTCGAACCGGTCCGTTGCCTGGGTTGCTGCGCGATCGCGCCGGTCGTCAAGGTCGGCAAGGATCTGCACGGCGAGCTGCAGGCCTCGAAGGTCAAGGCCGTGATCCACAAGTACGCGGAGGGCTGACCCGATGACGCGCATCGATCTCGAGAACCTTGAGGAGGTGGGCCGCAAGCACCGCGAGAAGCTGGCACGGTACCAGGGACTGCTGCTGGTCTGTACCGGGACCGGCTGCGTTTCCGCCGGTGCTTTCTCGATCCGCGACGAGCTCCGCGCCCTGCTCGAACGGCACAAGCTGCAGAAAAAGTGGCTCGTCGTCCCCACAGGCTGCAACGGCTTCTGCGCGATGGGCCCGATCCTCGTCGTGCAGCCCGAGGGGATCTTCTACCAGAAGCTCGGACCCAAGGACCTGGCGCGAATCGTCGAGGAGCACTTGCGGGGCGGCAAGCCGGTCCGTTCCCTGCTCCACAAGGACGCCGTCTCCGGCGAGGTCGTGCCGCGGATGGCCGACATCCCGTTCTTCGCCAAGCAGCGGCTGATCGCGCTGCGCCACAAGGGGCTTGTCGATCCGGAGAGCATCGCCTCCGCCATCTCGCTCGGCACCTACGGCGCGCTGCGCAAGGCGCTGCAGGGGATGAAGCCGGCCGAGGTGCTGGCCGAGGTGAAGCGTTCGGGGATCCGCGGGCGCGGCGGGGCCGGCTTCCCGACCGGCCTGAAGTGGGAATCGTGCGTCGAGGCGGTCGCCCGCACGGGCCTCCCGCCCGTCGTGGTCTGCAACGCCGACGAGGGTGACCCCGGCGCCTTCATGGACCGCTCGATCATCGAGACCGACCCGCACGCCGTCCTCGAGGGGATGTGCCTGGGCGCCTATGCCGTCGGCGCGCGGGAAGGCTTCGTGTACATCCGCAAGGAATACCCGTTGGCCCTCGAGCGGCTGGAGAAGGCGATTGCCGAGGCGCGCAAGTTCGGGCTGCTGGGCGAACGGATCCTCGGGACGGACTTCTCGTTCGACATCCGGATCCACCGCGGGGCGGGGGCGTTTGTCTGCGGCGAGTCCACCGCGCTGATGGCCTCGATGGAGGGCCGCGTCGGCGAGCCGCGGGCCAAGTATGTGCACAACGTCGAGTCCGGCTACCGCGGCCGGCCCACAGTGCTGAACAACGTCGAGACCTGGGCCAACATCCCCGTGATCATCGACCAAGGCGGCGCCGCCTTCGCCGCGATCGGCTCGGGCGACGTCTCCCGCAGCCCGTGGAACGGCTCGTCCGGCACCAAGGTCTTCTCCCTGGTCGGCAATATCCGCAACACCGGCCTGGTGGAGGTGCCGATGGGAATCCGGCTGCGGGAGATCATCTTCGACATCGGCGGGGGCATCCCGAACGGACGGAAGTTCAAGGCGGTGCAGACCGGCGGCCCCTCCGGCGGCTGCCTCCCCGCCGAGCTGCTCGACCTCGAGGTCGACTTCGACAACCTCACCAAGGCCGGCTCGATGATGGGCTCCGGCGGCATGATCGTCATGGACGACCGGACCTGCATGGTCGACGTCGCCAAGTACTTTGTCGATTTCCTCAAGGACGAATCGTGCGGCAAGTGCACCCCGTGCCGCGAAGGGCTGATCGGGGTCTCCGAGATGCTCGGCCGGATCACCCGCGGCGAGGGCTCCGCCGAACTGCTCGACGAGCTCGAGCAGACCTGCCGCGTGATGGCCTCCGCCAGCCTCTGCCAGCTCGGCGCCACCGCCCCCAACCCCGTCCTGTCCACGCTGCGCTACTTCCGCGACGAGTACCTGGCCCACATCGAGAAGCACAGGTGCCCCGCCGGCGTCTGCAAGGCGTTGATCCGCTACCGCATCACCAAGGAGTGCACGGGCTGCGGCGTCTGCGCCCGCCAGTGTCCGCAGAAGTGCATCACCGGCGAGAAGAAAAGGCGGCACGTCATCGACCAGAAGAACTGCATCCGGTGCGGGATCTGCCGCGACGTCTGCAAGTTCGACGCGGTGCGCGTGTCCTAGGAGGGTCCCATGAGCGGAACGACCACCACTCCCGAGAAGGTCCCGATGGTCGAGGTCGAGATCGACGGCCGGAAGGTCGAGGTCCCGGAGGGGACGACGCTGCTCGCGGCGGCCCGGAAGGCCGACGTGCGCATCCCCACGCTGTGCTCCCACCCGGCCGTCGAACCGTACGGCGCGTGCCGCGTCTGCATCACCGAGATCGAAGTCCGCGGTCGCAAGCGACTGGTCACCGCCTGCAACTACCCGGTCCGCGAGCCGCTCCGTGCCTTCCCCGAGTCCGACGAGACCCGACGGCAGCGCCGCGGCGTCCTGTCCCTGATGCTCGCCCGCTGGCCCAACGTCCCCGCCGTCCGCCTCCTTGCGGAAAAGCACGGCGCCCGGCCCCCGTCCTACACCCATCCGCTCCGCAACGAGGCGCCTGACGCCTGCATCCTTTGCGGCCTCTGCGTCCGCGCCTGCTCCGAGATGGTCTGGGAAAACGTCATCGCCTTCGCCGGCCGCGGCGCCGGCCGCCGCGTCATGATGCCGTTCGGCAAGACGTCCGAACGCTGCACCGGCTGCGGCACCTGCGCCGCCATCTGCCCGACCGGCGCGATCCAGGTCCACGACGAGCAGAACCGGCCCGTCGACCCCGCCCGCATCCGCAAGTACGGCTTCCGCCTCACCCAGGAAATGACCCTGCTCGACGACCAGCAGTGCCAGATGCGCCGCGTCGGCACCGCCCACCTCGTCGAGATCATGGACGCCTACGACCTCCTCCCGACCCACAACTACAAGTTCGGAAAGCACCCCGACACCCCCAAGATCGCTTCCCCCGTCTGGAAGTCCATCGTCCGTCAGAACGTCCCCGACGGCTGCTGGGCCGGCTGCCAGATGTCCTGCTCCAAGGCGGTCGAGGGCTTCGTCCCACGCACCGGACCGTACCAGGGACAGAAGGTCCTCGTCGACGGCCCCGAATACGAGACCGTCGCCGGGTGCGGCTCCAACATCGGCGTGTTCGATCCCCACGACATCCTGGAAATCAACTTCTACTGCGACACCTACGGCATCGACACCATCTCCTTCGGCACTGCGACCGCCTTCGCCATGGAGTGCTTCGAGGCCGGGATCCTCGACCCGCAGAAGACCGGCGGCCTCGAACTGCGCTTCGGCAACGGCACCGCCGCCCTCGAACTGCTCCACCAGATGAGCCGCGGCGAGGGCTTCGGCGTCATCGTCGGCCAGGGGATCGCCGAGATGAAGCGCATCTTCGCCGAGAAGTTCGGCGGCGATCCACAGTTCCTCCAGGACATCGGCATGGAGGTCAAGGGACTCGAATACTCCGAGTACGTCTGCAAGGAGTCCCTGGCCCAGCAGGGCGGCTACGCCATGGCCCTCAAGGGGCCCCAGCACGACGAGGCGTGGCTGATCTTCATGGACATGGTGAACAAGCAGCTCCCGACCTTCGAGAAGAAGGCCGAGGCGCTGCACTACTTCCCGATGTGGCGCACCTGGTTCGGCCTGATGGGACTGTGCAAGCTCCCGTGGAATGATATCGAACCCGAGGACAACGCGAAGTACCCCGAACCGAACAAGGTCCCCGGCCACGTCGAGGGCTACATCAACTTCTGGGCCGGCATGACCGGCCAGGAAGTAACGATCGACGACATCATCCGGATGTCCGAGCGGGTCTACAACTTCCAGCGCGTGTTCAACCTCCGCATGGGCAAGGGGACGCGGGAGTGGGACCGCGGGCCGTACCGCGCGATGGGCCCCGTCACCGTCGAGGAGTACGAGTCGCGCGCGGAACGCTACGACAAGCAGCTCAGGGAACTCGTCGGCTACGACCCGACCGGCAAGACCACCCGCGAGAAACTGGCCGCGCTCCGCAAGTACCGCGAGGAACAGTACGAAAGACTCCTCGACGCCGTGTACGAGCGCCGCGGCTGGACCCGGAACGGCATCCCGAAGATCGAAACCCTCCGCCGGCTCGGCATTGACTACCCGTGGGTCATCGAGGTGGTCAAGCCGTGGCTGGAGAAGGAAGGCGCCGCCTGACGGTGCCTGGGATACTGCCATGTCGCCCTCGATCACCGTCAACGGCGACCCGCACCCGTGGCGCGAAGGGCTGACGGTGGCCGACGTGCTCCGCGAGCGGAACTTCGTGTTCCCGTTGTTGGTCGTCAGCGTCGACGGCGTCCATGTGCCGCGCGACGGCTACGCGGCGACGCTTGTCCCTCCCGGTTCCGTCGTCGTCGTCACCCACCTCGTCAGCGGCGGCTAAGCGGGTCTTCGGCCCCACGCCTCCTTCCGCGATCCGCGGTGCCAGGCGCGTTGGCGGTCGGCAAGGTTGCTCCGAAAGGTCAGCACAATGCTTTTCGAGGAGTTTCGCCAAGTTCGTATGCGATCGCGCGCGACTTTTTGTCTAGAACGGGATGATCGGAGCCGATGCTGTCCGTCGAGGTTACCGATCCTATTTCGATCATGCCGATAGCAAGCGATGCGCTCGATGATGAGATCGGATCTTAGGCAACATCTCGAGGATTGCATCCCGATGGTTTCAGCATGTGCTTCCTGCAACGCGTCGCCAATGACGATCTAGTTTGTTCTCCCATCCGTCCTTCGATCAACGGGGATACCTACGCTGGATCGACCTCCATGTTGTTCATTATCTCCTCTGTCGCATATTTCTTGCCTGGCAATTCGTTCTTCATGGGTCTTCGTCGCCTTCATGGGCGGCTGATGCTAGTTGGCGTGTCGCAAACCGACAGCGCTTCCGGCCAGATGTCAATCTCTTTGAGGCCTTGCTCGCCGCCTTGATTTTCCGAGATGTCCGCTGGTAGTTTTGCCACCCATGGATCTCTCGCCAACGAACCGAAGGAAGGAAGGATAGAAATGAGGCTGCCCGCGGAATCGAGTTCATCATGGTCCCACATCGGTTTCGCGTCGTTTACGCTCGGTTCGCTTCGAGCCTGGTCCGAGTTCTCGGATCTCGAACCATCCAGGCGGGAGGTGCTCGCTGCGTCCGCGCGTTCGCTCCAGTCCAGCGTGGAAAGCCTGCTCAAGAAGGCCCGCGAGACCCAGGATCGAGTTATCTTTGGCCGGCCCACGGCGCAGGCGAAGCAGAACGCTTCCCTTACCCTTCTGCGCCGACGGTTGGCGGAGGCGCTAGGGTTCGTGAGCGCCAAGGTCGGCGGGGGCTCCAAGGACCACCCGCGGGTGCGCGAGTTCCTGCCTCAGCTCCTCGCGGGCATTACCCGCGCTCCGCTTGCCGACCGACCCCGACTGGCCGCCGAGGCGGCCACCCGCCTGGAGGCCTCGACCTTCGCTCTTCCCGACAAGGCCGAACTGGTGGCCCGACTCAAGGAGGCCGCCGAGGGAGCGAAGATGGCGATCGACGCGGCGGAAAAGGCCTGGTCGGCCTGGACAATGGATCGGTCCGAGGAAGTCCTGGCCAAGGGCCGCCTGCGCCTCGAGCTGGAACGGATCTACGGTTTGCTCCGCGCCGAATTCCCCGGGCAAAGCAGCTTCGTCGAATCCTTCTTCCTCAGGGGCGACAGGCCCACCGAGGGCCCGGCGGAGGAACCGCAGCCAGCGGGTGACACGGGCACGCCCGCGTAGTCCCCAGGCGGGCGACGAGGCTTCGGCATCGCCCTGTCGTGGCGATGGGCCACCTTACTCCCACTTCTCGTGCCGGACGATCTCGCTGAGCGGCTTGCGCGGCGTCGGCTTCGGCTCGCCGTCGGGGTATCCGACGGGCAACACCTCGACAAACTTGATGTCCGGAGGTAGCCCGAGGATCCGGCCCACTTTCTCCACGTCGGTCAGCCCGACGTGGACCGTGCCGAGCCCCAGCGCATGGGCGGCGAGCGTCAACTGCGACACGGCGAGACCCAGGTCGAACAGGAACCAATCGCCGAGGGCCGTGGCGGCGCGGCCCTTGTAGAAGCCGGAGACGCCGGTCTGCGCGCAGGCACAGATCAGGACCGGCGCCTGCGTCAGCGCCTTGTGCGCCGGGTTGCCCTCGGGGGTCGCCTCCGCAATCCGCTGTTTCGTGGCCGGGTCGCGCACCACGACGAAACGCCAGCACTGCGTGTTGGCCCACGACGGCGCCTGCCGTGCCGCCTCGAGCAGCCGCTCGATGGTCGCCTCGTCGACCGGCCGGTCGGAATACTTGCGGACACTGCGCCGTCCCTGGATCGCCTCGAACAGGTCCATACCGTACCTCCCGCGCCTCGGCCGACCCGCGGGTCGGCCCGCTTTCCGTGACGTCGCCGATCTGTGCACCGGATGCAGAGGCCGTCAAGACCAACGGCCGGCCATGATCCCCCACCGCCTCCGGAGGCGAGCCTGGGCGGCACCCGGGGGGGCGGTGGCCGAGAGGCCGCGGGCGGCCGGCTCACCGGTGCTCCCATCCTTGCACCATCCCTCCGACAGGCTGTTGGCCCGGCCCTCCCGCGCCGCCTGGCGTCCTCTTGGGCTTTCCGACGCGCGGGGAACTGGGGCCTGCCATCCGACGGCGCCGCTAGGCGTCGGAGTCCGCGGCCGGCTCCGGCACACGCAGGAAGCTCATCGGCAGTCGCACGTGCACCTCGCCCCCCTCGGGTGGCGTCGCGGTGAAGTCCAGCGCCTCCAGCTTCCGGCGGATGCACGCGGCCACTCCGGCCTGCTCCAGCGCCGGCGATCGGTCGAGCAGCTCGACCTGGACCGCCCCCGTGGGCTGCACCGTGAGCGCGAAGGTGAGTTCGCCTTCAAGCGTCGGGTCGGTCGCGCGGGCGACGTGGTAGCAGGCTTCGAGCGCTCCCTGGCGGCGTCCGAGGATCGAGCGCAGCGTCCGGTCCGAGATCCGGCCAGCAGGCGGATCAGGCTCGCGCAGCGCCGGCACCCGTCCCTTACGCAGGCGCGCCGCGCCAGGCTCCGGGCGGCCCGGCCCACGGGTGGGAGGTTGCGGCCGTTCGCCGAGGGTGCCCGCCGCCGGGCTCGGTGGGTCCGTCCATGCGGGGGAACCCGACGGCGGTTCGCTCCCGCGTTCCTCGCCGGTCCCAGCGGTCACCGGTGCCGACACCGATGCCGACGCGGTCCCCGGGCCCGTCGCCGGCAGGCGGCCGTGCACGATCAGTTGGACCTCCAAGTCGGGGTCCCGCGCGACCGGGGCGACCCGTGCGGCGGGGGCTTCCCGGGCGACCGATGCCCTCGGCTCCTCGCCCCCGCCCATCCAGAGCAGGGCCAGCCCGGCCAGCGCGAGCGCGGCGCCGGCGGCGTAGCACCAGCGATTATCTTGCGACGCGAACATGCTCTCCCCTCCCGCGGCCTCCGGGTGGAGGCCGCTGTTCGACGGGACGTGCCGTTGTTCCTCCGGCCCGTCGGGGCGCTGTCGACCCGGGCCGTGGCCCGCGGCCGGGGACGCGATTCTCGGTCCGTTGGATGACGGAGGCGGGACGGACGTTCAACCGGACGGCAGACTATTCACGGCCGCCGGGCGGGTCGTCCTCTCCGCCCTTCGGGGCTCGCGGGCCCGCCGGGGGGCGCCGGCGGCGGCGGGCGGCAAACTCGGGGGCCTCCTTGAGCGCGTGGACGAGCAGACCGAACGAGCGGCGGAACACGTCGCGGCCCGACCGGTGCAGCCGCGCCGACTCGTCGCCCAGGTCCGGAAAGCCCCGATCGTCGGGACGCAGCCGTTCCCAGTTCCGGAACAGCCGTCCCCAGTCGCTCGCCAGCGCGGCCGCCATCTGCCGTTCGGCATGCCGCGGATACCAGTACGCGTCGTGGTAGGTCACGCTGGCGAGGTAGGACCAGGGGGCGAGGACCGTCTTGAGCGTCCACTCGAGGGGTCGCTTGAGGGAACCCCAGTAGATGCGATGCTGCATCCGGGAGGCGAAGGTCATCTTCTGGAACGGTCCGTCGAAGTGCCAGTTCTCCCGGGCGACGTCGGGGTCGCCGACGATCTCGATCTGCGACGGGTCGCCGCAGCCCAGGTTCAGGTCGTGGGCCAGGCGGATGTACTTGATCGAGAGCGGGTCGAAGCCCATCAGTTTCGCCGCGACCGCGTCGATCGCGACCTGGTCGGCCGAGGCGAGGATCACGTTCTTGACGTGCGGCGTCATGCACCGCGGTCCCGGGCCGTCGCCGGCGAAGGTGCCGTCCATCACCGCGAAGACGCCGCGGTGGATCTTGCGCTGGATCCGTAGCAGGTCGACCAGCGTCTCGTGGATCACGGGGTGGGTCCAGTGCCGTTTCTCGTTGAGCAGCCCGCCGAAGGCGTTCTTCATCGCGCCGGTGGTGGTGGTGAAGATGTGCGTCTTGACCGTCGGCAGGTGGATGATGTTCTCGCCGAGGAAGCGGCGGGGGATGTGGAACCCCTTCGGATACACCTGGTTCAACACGAGGAACCGGTCCGCCAGGTCGCCGACCGCCTCCCGGATGTGGATCCA
>Ga0068707_1000296_pt1 | contig 30607 bp, 25 predicted proteins | sample YNPNPMetaG_FD_66600 | JGI IMG/M metagenome (GOLD analysis project Ga0068707, IMG submission 66600) | Anoxygenic and chlorotrophic microbial mat microbial communities from Yellowstone National Park, USA - YNP NP MetaG | ecosystem: Environmental > Aquatic > Thermal springs > Hot (42-90C) >... | reverse complement strand
CTCAATGATAAAATAGCGGCCCCGGCCCAGCCGGGCGTTGGTCCCCAGGTTGGCCGAAACTCCGCCGATAATAAAGCTGGGGTCCTGACGCAGAGCGGTGAACACCAGGGCCAGCATACTGGTCACCGTGGTCTTGCCATGCGCGCCGGATACGGCGATCACGTCGTAGCCAGAGGTCAGCCAGGGCAGAATATCCGGGCGGCGGAGGATGGGGAGCCCCTGAGCGCGGGCCGCCTGCAATTCCGGGTCGCTTTCCGGCACGGCAGAGGAGGCCAGCACCGCATCGGCGTCCAGCGCTTCGCCCGCGCTAAAGCCAATCCGCACCGGGATGTCTTCCGCGCGCAGGGCCGCCGTCGTAGCCGACTCGCGCGCATCGGAACCGGTGACCTGCAAGCCCCGCGCTTTGAGAATGCGGGCGATCGCGGACATCCCCGCGCCACCAATGCCTGCCACATGTATCCGCTGCAGTGCCTGCCAATTCTGCATAGCGCCTCCTTACACAAAGACTACAATCACAAAGATGAAAGCCGTGACCAAAAGGACATACAGCAACCCGCCCCGCATCCAGGCCAGGGGCATGTATTTCAAAAGGTCTGCTGCCAGCGGCGTCTTCGGTGGGATAATCCCCCACACTTTGTACTCCAAAACATCCAGAAACCCCCAGACTGTTCCAACCATCATGATGCCGTTCAAAGCCCCCAGGAAAAAGCCCAGCAGCATGTCCTGGAATTTCTCCCGCCGCGCCCGCATGCCCAGATTGCCCGAAAGCGTGGGCGAAGCGTAGCCAAAGAAAATGACCAAGATAAAGATCATCAGGCGCACATAGAACCAGCGGGTCGGGTCATTCTGGCTCATAGCGACCAGGGAATTGCCGATGACCGGAATAAAGCGAATCAACACGTCTTCGACCGCGCGCGCTACGATCACGCTGAAGAAGACCAGCACCTCTCTAGCCCAGCCGCGCAAGGCGCCGACCAGGCCAAAGAAGATCACCAGCCCCCAAAAAACGGTCTCAATCGGGACCATCCCTACCTCCCTAACGCTATCAGGGCGCGGGCCAGGCGTTCCGCCGCCTGAGGTTGAGCCAGGGCGCGCGCTGCCTGCGCCATGGCCAGCCGTTGCGCTTCGTCCCGGAACAAGGCCTCAACCTGAGGCAGGAGTTCATCCGCCAGGGTTTCATCCCGTAAGACCCCGGCTGCCCCGCGGGCTGCCAGCCACTGCGCATTCACCTTTTGATAGCGCCAGGCGTAAGGGTAAGGAACCAGCAGGGCCGGCAGGCCGAAAAAGGGTATCTCGCCCAGGATGGAAGCGCCAGCCCGCGCAACGGCCAGGTCAGCAGCCGCCAGGGCCGCCCCCATCTCCTCGTGCAAATAGGGATAGGCGTGATAGCGTGCCCGTGCTTCAGGCGGAAGCGCCTCCCGTGCCGCAGCGACTTCTGGCCAGTCCAGTTCGCCGGTCAGGTGCAGGACCTGCGCCAGGTCCAGCAGGGCCGGCAAATGCTGCAGCACCGCGCGGTTCAGCGAGCGCGCGCCCCGGCTGCCTCCGTAAATCAACAGTACGGGCGCCTGCGCCTCCAGCCCCAGGGCCGAGCGTCCTGCCACGCGCGTCCAACGCATCAGGCTCTTGCGCAGAGGATAGCCGGTCACGACCACTTTTTTCGCCGGCAGAAAAGCGCGCGCATCTTCCACCGTAACCCCGATCTGCTGCGCGTAGCGAGCGATAAACTTCACCGACTCAGCGGGTTCCACATCCGGCACGTAGAGCAGCACCGGCACCCCGCTCAGCCGGGCCGCCAGGGTCACCGGCACGCCCAGGTAACCACCCGTGGTGAAAATCGCTGCCGGGCGATCTCGACGGATGAGCTGCCGACACAGGCTGAAGCCGCGCAGGTGCGCCGCGACCCCGCGCAAGGCTTGCAGCCATCCTACTCCGTGCAACCCGGCGGCAGGGATGGTGACCAGCGGCAGACCTTCGCGCGGGATGATGGATTCCTCCATCCCCCCGCGCACACCAATCCACGTGATCTGCGAAGCAGGTGCGACTTCAGAAAGCGCCTGCGCGACGGCGAGACCCGGATAGATGTGTCCGCCAGTTCCGCCACCAACGATCCAGTACCCCATGCCGACTTTCTCCTTTCGGGCGCCCGCGCGAAATGCTCAAGAGCAGCCCCATCCCCAACAACGCAACGATCATCTCCGTACCGCCGTAGCTGAAGAAGGGCAAGGCGGTTCCGGTAAAAGGCAGCAATCCCACCATCACCATGATGTTCAACAGCGCTTCGGTGATCAGCATCGTCGTCACCCCGAAGGCTACCAGCGAGCCGAAAGGTTCGGGGGTTTGCAGGGCAATCCGGTAGCCCCGATAGGCCAGCAGGGCAAAGAAGGCCAGAATCAGCAGGGCGCCGATCAGCCCCATCTCCTCGCCCACCACGGCGAAGATGCTATCGGTATGGGGAAAGGGCAGATAGCCGAACTTCATCCGCCCATTACCAATGCCGGTCCCCAAAATGCCCCCTTCGCCGATGGCCATGACGGCCCGGTGCAGGTGATAAGGCATCTGCGTCGGGTCCTTCAAAGCTGCCAGGTAATCGAGCAGACGACCGCGGGCATGGGGCAGTTGCCAGGCCAGCAGGGCAAAGCTACCGCCGCCCATCAACACCGAGGCCAGAATCTGCAGCGGATCCCCGCCGGCGAAGAAGAACATCGCCAGGCCGGTGACCGTCAACAGGATGGCTGTGCTCAAATCGGGCTGCAGGGCCACCAGGCCGGCCACAATCCCCACGATCACGGCGAAGGGGATCAGGCCGGTGCGTACCTGATAGAGCTGCGTCCCTTTAGAAGCCAGCCAGGTGGCGATGTAAATAATGGCCACCAGGCGGGCAATCACGCCCGGCTGGACCGACGCGCCGACAATCGTGCGCTGCGCCCCCAAAATCGTTTCGCCAAACAGCAGGACAAACAACAGACCGCCCAGGGTCGCGAGCATCGCGGGCATGGCCCAGCGCTGCCAGAAGCCATAGGGGATGAAAATCAGCAGCACCATGCCCACCAGGCCCAAAGCCACCCAGATCAACTGCCGTGTCCAGAAATCTATCCCCACGTAGAAGGTGGCACTGTACAGCATGAGCAGGCCATAAGCCAGCAGGGCCAGCAAGAGCACCAACAACACCCAATCTATCCCTTGGGACCTTGTCCTTGTCCGTACCATGCCTGCTCCTGTCTCAGTCCAGATTCAACACCAAAGCCCGGAAATGTTCGCCGCGCGCGGCGAAATCCTGGAAGGCATCGAAGCTCGTGCCCCCCGGCGAAAGCAACACCACCTCCCCCGGACGCGCCCACTGCGCTGCGAGCTGCACCGCCTCATCCAGCGTGGCGACCCGCTGCAGCGTTTCCAGCGCGGCCTGCGGCCCCAGAGTCGCCAGGGCCTGACGCAGATGGCCAGCGATGAGATCGCCCGCTTCGCCAAAGGTGATGATGACCCGGACGCGCCGCGCCGCTTCCAGCGCAAAGTCCGCCCAGGGCAACTGCTTATCCCGCCCGCCGGCCAGCAGGACCAGCGGCTCGTCAAAGGCGCGCAGAGCCGCCAGGACCCGCTCCGGCGCGGTGGCGATCGAATCGTTGATCCAGGTCACATCGCGCCAGCGCCGCACCACCTCCAGGCGATGCGGCACGCCCTCGAAGGTGCGGATCACCTCACGCAGGCCCTCCAGGGGCGCGCCCGCCGCCAGGGCCAGGGCCGAAGCGGCCAGGACGTTCTGAAGGTTGTGCGCTCCGCGTAAAGGCACGTCGACGCGGCGACAGATTTCCCCCTCGCGGTCGTTCCAGCGCGCCAGCAGCACGTCTCCCCGCAAGAAGGTGCCCACATCAGGCCCATGGTGGAGACTGAAATAGGCCACCCGCGCCGGCGTGAGGGCGCTCAGGCCCCGCGCGTTCGGCTCGTCGTACCCCAGGATGGCCCAATCGCCAGGCCGCTGATGGCGCACGATGTTGGCCTTGGCCGCAATGTAGGCCTCCATGGTCTTGTGCCGGTCCAGGTGATTGGGCGTGATATTCAACACCGCGGCAATGGCCGGGCTGAGCGTCATCAGGTCGAGCTGGAAGCTGGAAAGCTCCATCACCACGCGGTCGGTCGGCTGAATCGCCGGCAGATCGTCCAGCAGAGGATTGCCGATGTTGCCGCCCACCCAGGTCGTGAAACCCGCCGCCCGGATGAGCGCCCCCGTCAGCGCCGTCGTCGTCGTTTTCCCCGCCGAACCGGTGATGCCCACGACCGGCGCCGGACAGACGCGCAGGAATTCCTGCGCGTCGCTGGAAAGGGGGATGCCGCGCCGGCGGGCCTCCTCGACGATGGGTAGGTCGAGGGGGATGCCGCCGCTCAGGCACAGCAGGTCACAGCCGTCCAACAGCTCCAGGGGATGGCCGCCCAACACGTAACGGATGGGCAGGTCCCCCAGGCTGGCGATGTCGGCCTGCAAGGCTTCGGCCGGGCGCTTATCCGAAACAATCACCTGCGCGCCGCGCTGCACCCAATAACGCGCCAGGGCCTTGCCCTGCCGGGCCAGGCCCAAAATCACCACCGTCTGCACTCCGTTTTCCGCCATGTCGTTCTCACACCAACGCCAGCGCCACGCCCGCCATCGCCGCCAGCAGGCCTACCAGCCAGAAACGCTGCACCACCTGCGTCTCTGACCAGCCTAACAGTTCAAAGTGATGGTGCAGCGGCGCCATCTTGAAAATACGCCGACCCTGCCCGTACTTGCGTTTGGTGTACTTGAAATAACCTACCTGCAGGATATCGGAAAGCGTTTCGGCTACCGGCACCAGCATCACCACGGGCAGAATCAGCCACTGTCCGGTCATCAGGGCCACCACGCCTAGCGTAGCTCCCAGCGCCAGAGAGCCGGTATCACCCATGAACAGCTCGGCCGGATGCGCGTTGTACCACAGGAAGGCAAAGGTCGCGCCGACGACGGTGAAGCAGAAACGCGAAAGGTAAATCTGCCCCTGCAGCTCGGCGATCACCGCATAGGCGACGAAAGCGCTGGCCATGAGAATGCCATCCAGCCCGTCCAGGCCATCGGTGAGGTTCGAGGCATTGGCCGCGCCGATGATGATGAACATGGCGATGGGAATATAGAACAGGCCGATATCAATTTTTTCCGGGACGCCGGGAATGGCCACACTGTGCAAATCCAGGCCAAAGTAGAGCACCAGAGCGACCAGGAAAGTCATCACCAGTTCGATGCGGAACTTAAAGCGCGCGGTAAACCCCTCGCCGCGGCGCATCCCGCGCACCCCGACCCAATCGTCCAGCGCGCCTAAAATCGCATAAGCCACCATCACGCCCAGCGGGATAAGGATAGAGCGCCCGATCACGGTCTGGCCGATGAGGTTGTAGATGTTCAAGACCAGCGTGATGACCAAGACCGGCAGGGTAATGAGAATTCCCCCCATCGTCGGTGTCCCCATCTTGATGAAGTGGCCTTCCGGGCCATCCACCCGAATCGGCTTGCCCACCTTATACTTGTGCAAGAGGTTGATATAAGGGCGACCCCAGAAGACGACCATCAAGAAAGAGATACTGGCTAAAATTAACGCAAATCCCATGTTATGACTCCTCGGTCAGGGCCGCGACAACTTCATCCAGATGCATGGCATGCGACCCTTTAACAAGAATCACATCCTTTGGCTGAACCTGCTCCTGCAACCAGGCAATGGCTTCCGCGGAAGTAGCGAAGCTGTGCACGGCCTCAGCCGGCAGGCCAGAGAGACGCGCCTCCTCGGCAATCCAGCGCGCCCGTTCGCCCACGGTCACCAGCACCTGCACCACGTCCGCGGCGCGCACCCCGACTTTGCGGTGGCCTTCTTCCTCGTATTCCCCCAACTCCAGCATATCTCCCAGGACCGCGACCTTGCGGCCCTCCAGGTCTTTAAGCAGATTGAGCGCGGCCAGCGTCGAGGGGGGGCTGGCGTTATAGGTGTCGTCAATCACCAGCGAGCCGTTGCGGCCCCGCACCGTGACCAGGCGAAGCTGCGGCCCTGGGGCGCGCAGACCCTCGACAATTTCCTGCCAGCTCAACCCTTCCACCAGGCCCACTGCCGTCGCCCGCAGCACGGTGTGCACACTGTGCTGTCCCAGCAGAGGCACGCGCAGATAAAGCGTCTCTCTGCCATAATGCAGGCGCATCCGAATGCCTTCCAGCCCCAGGCTTTCCACCTGATCGGCCCACAGATCGGCCACATCCGCCAGCCCGTAGTAAAACACCCGCGCCTGCGTCGCGCCAGCCATGATGCACACCCGCGGATCGTCGCAGTTCAGGATAGCGATGCCCTCCGGCGCAGGGGGGAGGGCCTCTACCAGCTCCTGCTTGCCCAGCGCGATGTCCCCCAGGCGCCCGGCCCGCTCGGCATGGACCGCTTCCACCATGGTGACCACGCCGATATGGGGACGGGCAATCTGCGCGAGATGGCGGATGTCCCCGCGCACGTACATGCCCATCTCCAACACGACGTACTGATGCTCCGGCGTCAGCTCCAGCAGGGTGAGCGGGAGGCCGATCTCGTTGTTAAAGGAGCCTTGCGAGCGCAAGACCGTGAACCGCTGCGCCAACACCCGGGCCACCAGCTCCTTCGTAGTGGTCTTGCCCACACTGCCGGTAATCCCCACCACGCGCGGAGTGAACTGTTGCCGCCAGAAGCTCGCCAGGCCCTGCAACGCCCCCAGCACCTGAGGGACGCGAATCACCAGGGGCGGACGCAGCTCCGCTGGCAGAGCCGCCCCTGTCGTGAGGTCCAGGACCTGAGCGCCCGGCACTTCGACCGGCCGTTCCACCATAGCGGCCAAAGCTCCGTTGGCCAGGGCGTGCGCCACATAATCATGGCCATCGGCCTTCTCGCCCTTGAAGGCCAGGAAAAAGGTCCCTGGACCGGCCTTCCGCGAGTCCAGCACAGCGCGCACCGGCATCTCCAACCCAACGGGGCGGACTGTTCCCAAACCTTGAAGCACATCAGCCAGGGTTAAGCTACGCATCATGTCCTTCCTCAATCACCTAAGGTTGCACCTGAGCTTGCGGAGCGGCTGGAATCCCCAGCAACATGAACAAGCGCGGAGCCATTTGGGCAAAGAAAGGCGCTGCCGTTTGTGACCCCCAACGCAACCAGGGTTCATTGCCCGGACGGTCAATTTTAACCAACACCACCACCTGAGGATCGGGCACAGGGCCAAAGGCGATGAAGGAGCCGATTACTTGATCCTGTTCATAGCCCCCTACCCCGGGGATTTGCGCCGTGCCGGTCTTCCCGGCAATACGGTAACCCGGCACCATGGCCTGGGGTACTTCTTTTTCCACCGCGCGCACCAGCAGCTCTTGCAAGGTCCGGGCCGTCTCTGGCTTAATCGGCTGCCCCAGTGGACGAGGGGGAACCACCACGCTCGACCCGTCAGGGAGGCGCCGCTCCGCCACCAGATGGGGCTGCATCATCACCCCGTCATTGGCTACTGCGGCGAAAGCCGTGATCATCTGCAGGGGCGTCACGGCAATGCCCTGACCAAAAGCATTGGTAGCCAGGAAGGCGTCTTCCCAGTTCCAATCGCTGGGCAGATGGACCACGCCAGCGGCTTCGCCAGCGATTTCAATCCCCGTCGGCTGACCAAAGCCAAAAGCCCGCACGTAGCGATAGAAAACTTCTGGCCCCATCACCCGCGTGGAAAGGGTTGCCGCTCCCACGTTGAGTGACTTGGCCAGCAGGCCCTGTAAATTCTGCTGCCCATAAGCGCGGCCATCCCAGTTGCGCACGATGATGCCCCCGTACTCCAGCCCACCCGCATCGTAGTAGGACCAGTCCAGATTCACCAACCCGGCATCCAGAGCACCGGCCACCGTGATAACCTTAAAAGTCGAACCCGGTTCGTAAAGCCGGGTGACCGCCGGATCGCTGAAAATCGTCGTCTCACCCTCAACCATGTACTCTGCATAGCGCGCCGGATCGTACTTAGGCCAGGAGGCCATGGCGATGATTTCGCCGGTGCGCGGGTCCATGACAATGATGGTGCATCCCTCAGCCTTATACTGTTCCGTAGCCAGTCGGGCCTGTTCCTCGATGTAAGCCTGGACCGTCCGGTCCAGCGTGAGGCGCAGGTCCATCCCGGCCACAGGCAGAGGAGAGCGCGCGGTCCGCACCAGCGTATCCGCCAGGGGAGATGTGTTGCCCGTCACATCCCCCGCCAGTTGGGGATGCTCGCCCTGCAGGAAGGCCCACTGACTTCCCAACAGGCCGTAGCCATTGCCCTCTTCGTTCACAAAGCCCAGCACATAAGCGGCCAGGTCCCCTTCGGGATAGGTGCGCTGCCAGGTCGGCGTCAGCGTCAGCCAGAGCAGCTCCAGTTCCTGCAAGCGTTTCGCCTGCTCCACACTGATCTTTTTGGCGATGGGGCGCCAGACAATGCGTCCCTCCTCCAGATTGGCCGGCGGGGTCAGGGTGGCGAGCAGGTCGCCCAGGGGCAGATTCAAAATCGGGGCCAGGGCGCGCGCCGCCGCCTGGGGATCGCGAATCATAGACACCTCGGCGCCCACATCATACACCGGCATGTTGCCCACCAACAACGCCCCGTTGCGGTCGTAAACGCGGCCGGGTGGCGGTTGGGGCAGGGTATATTGCCGGTGGACCAGCGTATCCACCTCATCACGATAGCGCCCATACCCCAGCACCTGCAGGTCAACCAGGCGCCCCACAATCACCAGGCTCACCAGCGCCAGGACCAGGGCGATTAAACGTAGACGGGCATCAGGGCTGCGCACCGGGCACCTCCAGCACCATGTAATCCACCTGGTCGGCCGGCTTATAACCCAACTGCCGGGCGCGCTCCTGCAACCGTTCGATCCGGGTCCAGGTAGCGATTTCAATTTCTAAAGCCCGGTTGGCGCGCTCAAATTGGGCCAGGTCCTTTTCCATAGACCAGATGTCCTGGGCCAGATACGTATTTCGCGCCATGAGCGCCAGGTAAGCCCCGGCCAGGAGCGTCAGCACCACCAGAGCCACAAACAAAACTGCCGCCAGGGTCCGTTCCTTGTGGACCTGACGTTGTTGCACCCCATGGGTCTTTTGTAGCCAGATAACGCTCATAGGTTCAGCGCCTCAGCGACGCGCAGTTTAGCGCTGCGACTGCGCGGATTGGACATAACCTCCTGCGCGGAGGGTATGATCGGTTTGCGCGTAATCAGGCGCAACCGTGGACGATGGCCGCACGTACACACCGGCGCTTCTGGTGGGCAAATGCAGCTCTGGGCCTCACGCTGCATCCATTGCTTAACCAGGCGGTCTTCCAGCGAGTGGAAGGTGATCACCGCCAGGCGCCCTCCTGGACGCAAGACCTCCAGGGTCTGCGGCAGGGCCTGGGCGAGCAGCTCCAACTCCCGATTGACCGCAATGCGCAAGGCCTGAAACGTCAGGGTAGCGGGATGCGGTCCACCGCGTCGCGGACGGCCCGTTACCGAAAGCACGACCTGCGCCAGTTGTCCGGTGCTGCGGATAGGCCGCGCCGCCACAATGGCCTGTGCAATCCGCTGACTGCGCGGTTCCTCGCCGTACAGCCGCAAAAGCGCGGCCAATTCTACCACACTCAGCTCATTGACCAACTCCTCCGCGGTAGGCCCCGGCTGGGTTGGATCGTAGCGCATATCCAGTGGCCCATCCATGCGGAAGGCAAACCCCCGCTGCGGATCGTCAACCTGATAAGAAGAAAACCCCAGGTCAAAGAACACCCCGTCGAGCGGGACAAAGCCCTGAGCCTCGGCCAGTTCCGCCAGGCGGTCGTAAGATGCATGAAGCACAACGGTCCGCTCCCCGAAGGGCGCCAGACGCTGCCGGGCGCGTTCCACGGCCTGCGGATCGCGATCCAGCCCCAGCACCCGCCCAGCGGGAGCGCTGCGCTCCAGCAACAACGCGCTATGCCCCCCCGCTCCTACCGTAGCATCAAGGTAAAGCCCAGCGTCGCGCGGCTGCAGGGCGGCAACCGCCTCTTCCAGCAAGACGGGGGCATGATGCGTTAAATCTTCAATTTCTCCCATGACGCCGGGTCCATTTCAAGTGCCTGTAATTGACGAGCATTGTATTCTTCCCAGCGCTGCGGCTCCCACACTTCAATGTAGCGATCCAACCCTACTACAATCACCGTCGCGCCCAACTCTAACCCGGCGTACAAACGCAAGCGATCGGGCACGATCACTCGTCCCTGGCGATCAGGCATGCCTTTAACCGCATCGGCAAAGAACAAGCGGCGCAAGGCGCGCCCTTGCGGATCCGTGATGGAGAGTTCAGTAATCTTTTGCGAGAGAGCTTCCCACACTTCGAGGGGATAAATGACCAGACAGCGGTCCAGGCTGCGCGTGACGATAACCTCGTCTCCCAGTTCTTCGCGGAAACGAACAGGTATCGTCAGGCGCCCCTTGTCATCCAGTGTATACTCGTATTGCCCCAGAAACACAGGTTCCTCTCAAGTGAATGGGCCACCGGAAATCAGATTTACCCACTTATCCCCACTCAGCCCCACCATTACCCACAATTATACATGAAATATCCCACAACTGCAACTGACATTTGGGAAATTGGGAAATAGGCCTTTAGTCCTGTTCAGTTAGAGGGGGCGGACAGGGTGGTCATCCAATCGTAACTTTTAACGCCCGGTTCGCTCATTTTGGCATTTGATGGTAACTATCTCGACAATGTTAAATTAGCGTAAATGGCGGTCAAGGTGGACCTCACCCCATCCCCCTACCCCCTTCCCCTCCCTGCGGCGGAGAGGAGAAGGGGGCCAGGGGGGAGAGGTGAGGTCGAATCTAACATTGTCGAGGTAGTTACATCGCTCAAAAAAAAAGCGAACCGTGAGTTTTAAGTCGGCGGGGCAGAAAGCGGCCCGCTTTGAACCGCCAGCCTGAGCTGTCACATTTTCAGGAGGCCAAAGAATCGAAGAGGCGGCGGGTGCTGACGCTCCTGTCGGGCGGAGAGCGACCCGGAGCGCGGCGGGCAGGACGCAGCGGGACCGAAAAGGCAAATGTCCGTATTGTCCTCAAGGGCTCATTTTTGCATTTTTTGCATTTTTGTCCTATACTATAATCAGACCTTAATCCATTACCTGGTAAGAACCTCTAACATCCAGGGACCGCCTTGAGCAAGCCGCGCGTGAGGGGAGATGAATGCTGATTTAAAGCGTTACATCGAAAAACTTTACGAAAGGATTGAAAACGAGGAGCTGCGCCGGCGCCGGCTCCTGGAAGCCCTGTTATTGGGAAGCCTGGTCATCACCCTGGTCGTGCTGACCCTGGTCTTCTGGCTCGATCGCAGGGGCCTGGCCGGATCAGAAAGCCCTGTGCCGATCTACATGGGCGGGCTGCTGTTTCTGATAAGCGGCCTGATTTTGTACGCCCTGCTCCAACGTCTGCCCACCAATTGGAGCGGGGTTTTATTCGTGCTCCTGGTGAGCGGCGTTGTCCTCTTCGTGGATGAGGTCCCCTACCTGATTGAAGGGCGCAGCACTTATTTGTGGTTCCTGCCGATTATTCTCTCCAGCGTTTTGATCCGTTCCTGGGCCAGTTTTGTCACCGCCACCTTGGTCAGTGGCGTTTACGCCTTTTTACAAGTTGGTGTGCTGCGCGAGCCGGTTCCCAATCCGACAACGCTGGCCAGCTTTTACTTCGTGGCCTTCACCATGTGGCTGGCGACCAGCAGCCTGGAACGCGCCCTGCATGAGTTGATTCGCATCAACCGCGAGCTGGATCAGCGGGTTGAGGAGCGCACGCAAGCCCTGCAGGCCCTGAATCAGGAACTGATGCATCGCAATGAAGATTTAGAGGCGTTCGCTCATACCGTCGCGCACGATTTGAAGGGGCCGCTGAGTTCGCTCCTGGGATTCAGCGAGGCCCTGCAGGACAATCTCAACGATATGACGCAGGAAACGCTGATCAATTATCTGAGTTTGATCGGACGCAGTGCGCGCAAGCTCACCAACATTGTGGATGAGCTGCTCCTGCTTTCCAGCTTTAGCAAAGTGGAAGTCCTCACCCGCCCTGTAGCCATGGAGCCTGTGATCATGGCAGCCCTGGATCGGTTGCGCGATACCATTCAGCAACGCCGGGCTGAGATGACTATTCAGGATAACTGGCCCCTGGCCTATGGCTATGCGCCCTGGCTGGAAGAAGTGTGGGTGAATTACATCAGCAATGCGCTCAAGTACGGCAGCGATCCCCCGCAGATTACCCTGGGCGCACACCGCGATAGGGAGGGGATGGTCCGCTTCTGGGTTAAGGATAACGGCCCCGGCCTCACCGAGGAACAACAACGCCGCCTGTTCGTGCCTTTCAGCCGGATCGCCAATGTGCGCGCGCAGGGATACGGCCTGGGGCTTTCCATTACTCGCCGGATTGTCGAGCGTCTCGGCGGGCGGGTAGGCGTTGAAAGTCAGCCCGGAGCTGGGGCGACTTTTTACTTCACGCTGCCCGCTGCGCCGGAAGAGGAAATGGCGAGAACAGCTCAGGCTTCCCCGGCGCAGGTTACCCAGGGATTGTAACCCCGTCCGTCAGCGGGGATGCGCCCAGGCCAGCGCCCCCTTCCACCAAAGCGACACGCACCCGCGCGCGCAGTTCCGCTTCACTTAAGGTGAGCCGCGCCAAACCTTCTGCCATGGCTGCCAATCCCGTAGCGATAGCCACCTCGGCCGCGGTCTCCGGCTCATCCAGCGTGGGCAGGATGTGATCTTCCCGCAGGCCGCGCCGATGGACGCAGGCCGCCAACGCCTGCGCCGCCGCTATGGCCATGGTGTCGCTGATGGTGCGCGCTCGCACGTCCAACACGCCGCGGAAGATGCCCGGAAAGGCCAGGGCATTGTTGACCTGATTGGGGAAGTCGCTGCGCCCTGTGCCAACAATACGCGCCCCCGCCGCCCGCGCCTCCTCCGGCCAGATTTCCGGCACGGGATTGGCCCCGGCAATGACGATGCCACCAGGGGCCATGGCGGCGATGTGTTCGGCGCGCAGGGTGCCCGGACCAGGCCGGCTGAAGGCGATGAGCACGTCCGCGCCCTGACAGGCTTCCAGGACGCCCCCACGCCGCCCTTCGGCATTGCTTTCCAGGCAGACGGTCCATTGCGGTGCCACCTCCGCCAGAGCCGCCCAGTCCTCTCGCCCCGGCTGCAGGATGCCGCGTTCGTCGCAGACGACGATGGCACCGGGGTCAACGCCGGCGACCTTGAGGAGACGGTAGACCGCCATATTCGCCGCACCGGCGCCGATCAGGGTGATGCGCACCCGGTCGAGGGTTTTACCTGTCAGCGTCAGCGCGTTCAGCACGGCGGCCAGGACGACAGTGGCTGTACCTTGCTGATCGTCGTGCCAGACGGGGATGCTCAGGCGCGCGCGCAGGGTCTCCAGGATGCCGAAACACTTGGGCTGCGCGATGTCCTCCAGGTTGATGCCGCCAAAGCTCGGTTCCAATGCGGCGACCACGTCGCAAAAGCGGTCCGGATCGCGCGCATCCAGCACCAACGGGAAGGCGTCCACGCCCCCCAGAAGCTTGAACAGCAGAGCCTTCCCCTCCATCACCGGCAGGGCGGCCAGCGGGCCGATGTCACCCAACCCCAGGACGCGGGTGCCATCCGAAATGATGGCGATGGTGTTGTTGCGCCCGGTCAACTCCCAAACGGCTTAGGGATCGGCGGCAATGGCCCGACAGGGCGCGGCGATGCCCGGCGTGTACCACAGCGCGAAATCGGCAACGTCGCGCACCGGCACTTTGGGCACCAGGGTAACCTTGCCGCGGTAACGGCGATGCGGTGCCAGCTCGGATTCGTCTACCATAAACGTTCCTCCTCGCGCGCCCGACCAGGGGCGGATTTAACGCTTGCGTGCCCGCTCACGCGCCTGCCGCAGGCGCGCCAGGGCGTCCTCGTCGGTAGGGCTGGCGGGGGCCGCAGGCGGCCGGGGCGCAACCTGGGACGGCGGTTCAGGGGTGGCGGAGGGCGGCGGGACAGCGCCGGGGCGCGGTTGACGCCGCTTCGCCCGCTCGCGCGCCCGGAACAGCTCGCTCAGCACCTCCGGCTCGCCCCGGCGCCGCTGACGCGCCGGGCGGAGCTGCTCGTCCAGCCAGCGCCGTAAGCGGAGCCAGTCCGAAGGCTGAAGCCGCAGGCGCCTGATCCCCACATCAACCGGGAACAAGAAAGCCGCTGCCAGCAGGAGAGCCGGCCATAACGGGACGGCCCGCCGCGCCGGATGGGCGGTAGGGGTAAAGACTTCCTCGTAGCTGGTGAGTGCCTTGCCGCCGGTGAGCTGCGCCAGCTCCCGCAACAGGCCCTCGCCACTGCCCAGACGCTTGTATTCCGGCGAGTAGGGAATCACCAGGCCCGTGGTGCGTTGCGCGACCGGATGGCCCTGCGCGTCGCGCTGCACCACCTGAATCAGGTAGGTGCCCGGCTCGCTCAGGGAGGTCACGCCTTCATAATGGCCGGCCCCGGTCTGCTCCAGGGTCAGGGTGGTGGTGACAAAATCCGGGTTGATGAGGGTGACGGTGGTGTCCAACAGGTCACGCGGACGGCCCTGCTCGTCTACCGCCTCCACACTGAAGCGCACCTCCGCCCCTTCGATAGCCGTGGTGACGTTCAGGGTCTCATCAAAAGGCGCTGGCAGGGTCCAGTTGACCAGTTGGGCAACAAAGACGTTGAAGCGCTCCCAGGATACCCAGTCCACTGCCCACTGCGGCTTGAGGTCCGAGGTCCAGGCGACGGCGCGCCCCAGCCCATATTGCCACTGCGCCAGAACGGGATCGCCCCGCTGACTGAGCAGCACAACCTGCGCCGTCTGCTTGGGGGTAGCGCCGTTGTAGCCGAACAGGGCCGGCAGTTTGTCCACCTCAAAGCCGCGCAGGATGGGCGAAGGCGCCGCGGGAAGCGGGTAAAAGGGCTCTTCGATGATGTACTCGCCGACGGCCTGCACGGTCTCTTTGAGGAAGATTTGCGGCACGTCCTGCATCGCGGGGGCGGGATAGTAGCGCCCGCCGCCCTGCTCGGCCAGGGTCTTGAGGTACTCCGCCGAGCCTCCGCCCGCAGCCACCACCGAAAGGGTGATGTCCTCATCCGCCAGGCGCCGGGTCAGTTCGTCGTACTGCCCGGAGTTGGACCAGCCGTCGGTGAGCAGGATCATGTGCTTGACGCGCGCTTCCACCTTCAGCAGTGCTTTTTCGCCCTCGGCCAGGCCGGCGTAGATGTTGGTCTGTCCCTCGGCCTGAATGCCGCCGATGGCCTGCTGAATGACGAGCGGATCGGGCAGGCGCTGCAGCGGCAAGGCCCAGAGGGCGTTTTCGTTGAAGGCGACGACGCCCAGATAGTCGTTGCGGCCAAGGGCTTGGGTGGCCTGCAGCACGGCATCTTTGGCGATATCCACTTTGGGCAGGCCCACTTCCACCCGCTCATACTGGCCCGGTTGGGCGTTGGGATCGTTACAGTGACAGCGCCCCATGCTGCCAGATTTGTCAATCACCATGACCAGGGCGATGTTGGCCTCGCGGGTGCGGCTGCGCACGTCCATATCCACCGGCAGGGCGGCTTCGAGCGGGGTGCGTAGGTAGTTGCCCGCCCCGAAGCTGGCATCCCCACCGATCATGACCAAGCCACGGCCCAGTTCGCGGACCACGACCGGTAGGGCTTCCATGGCTGCCGGGGGTAGACTTTCCGCTGGGACGTTGACCAGCAGGATGCTATCGTAGCTCGCCAGGGTGGCCGGGTCTACGGGCAGGGCCGAGGGCGCCAGCACCTGCACCTCCATGCCGGTAGACTCCAGCGCCAGACGTAAAGCCGCGATTTCCGCCTGATCGCGCGTGACGATCAGCACGCGCGGCGGGCCATAGACGATGGTGAAGCTGGAAGCCAGGTTGTTCTGCGGCAGGCTATCGAACGGCGCGTTCAGCTCCAGGCGATAGCGTCGGAATCCCGTCTCCTCAGCGGTCAGACTGAGCAGCACACGGTTTACGCCGACCTCCAGCTTGACCGGCAGGGTCTGCAACAGGCGACCATCGCCGAATAGGCGCAGGGTAGCTTCCTGCGCCACGCTGCTCACCAGCGTCGCGGTGAGGTCAAAGGCCTGGCCTTTGCGCACGGCGGCCGGCGCAGTCAGGTCGGCGACGTAGACTTCCTGTTCGGCAGGCGGCGCGGTCAAAGGCACGACGGCGATCTCCACCCCGCGGACGGCGGCCAGCTCGGCCTGCCGACGGGCCTGCCCGACGTTCTCCAGACCATCGGACAAAATCACCATGCGCTTCTGCGTGCCTTCGGGGAAGAGGGCCAGCGCCAGGCGAATGGCGGCGCCGATGTTGGTGCGCTGCGTGCGCGGGACGGAGGCGATGGGGGGCAGGTCCCGCTGCGCGGAAGCCAGCCGCTCGATCAGGGCATCCTCGCCAAAGGCGACGATGGCGGCCTGCGCGTGCGGCGGCAGGTTGGCCACGGCCTGCCGGATGAAGGCTTCGGCGCGGGCCTGTTCCGCCGGTGGCACGCTATCGGAAAGGTCGAGCACGAATACCACACTCAGTTCGTGCACCGGCCGTTGCCATTGCATGCCAGTCAGCGCCAGAATGAGCGCCCAGCCGATGAGCAGGCGCAGGAGCACGCCTAGCCAGCGGGAAGCGGGCAGGTGACGCAGGCGCTGACGCCAGGAGCCGCGCGTCCGCAGCAGACCCGGTCCCAACAACCCCAAAACCGCCAGCAGCAGGAAAAGCGGTAAAAGCCACAGCAAAGCGGGATAGGTGAAGGTGATCATGCGACCTCCCGTCCCTGCAGGCGATTCCACAGCAAGGCCAGGTGCCCGCGATATTGGACCAGCCACTCCACGGCCAGGACGAGCAGGCCGGCCCAGGCCAGAGGACGCCACCACTCGCGCGGGACGGCCTTATCCGCGGCCACGCCGATGCCTTCCCCGCCGCCGATCGGCAGTTCGGCGCGCGGCGCAATCTGCGCCTCCTGCCCGCTGAAAGGTGTGATGGCAAAACGGCCCAGCAGGTACACATTTCCCCGATCATCTTCCCAATTGACTTCGTAAAGGCCCAAGGCGGCGGTCTCCTGAAACAGGACGCTGTTTTGCTCCGGGGTGACGTCCAGGCGCGTGACTGTCCCAGCAGGGGTGCTGATGCGCAGGGCCTGAGCCTGCGGCGGCAGAGGGATTTCAACCGGCTGCCCAAACGGCACGGCCAGCGGTAACACACTGCCCGTGCCCGGCGCCAGGTACTCCACCAGGTGGGCCCAGAGCAGGGGATAGGCCACCCGCAGGGGCAGATCCGATTCGCGCGGGTCAAAGGCAAAGACGGCCAGGCGGCGCCCCCCAATCTCCCCCACCGTCAGCAGGGGATAGGCGCCGTCACCGGCCTGATTGGCGACGATCACCGGACGGCCCCAGGCTGGCAGGGGGAGACGCGCCGCGCGCGCGATCACCACGTCGCCCAGGTCCACATAGCGCAGGAGTGGCTCGGCAGAACTCGCCGGCACGGGGGTCGGGAGCTGTAGCTCGCCGGTCACGGAAAAGAACTCGGTCGAGCGCACCGGGGCGATGAAGGCCAGGGCGCCAGGGGGATAGTGTCCCGGCTCCGGCAAGACTCCGTCGAAAATGGTGAGCCAGGTAGCGCTGGCCGCGGTAACGCTGAGCGCTTCCGTGTTCCAGGTCTGCTTGTACTCTTCCAGGGTCACGCGGGTCATTTCCACGCCAGGGAGCAGGCCGAGCGCGGCCTCCAGAAAGCGGTTGCCTGGCCCGACGATCTGAATCTGCGCGCCGGCGATAACCGGCGTCACGGCCCAGGCCACATCATCCAGGGCCAGGTCGTCCTCGCCCTCCAGGCGCGCCTGCACGGCCAGGGTCTCCGGCGGGAGATCGGCCAGGTTCAGGCTCTGCGCGCCGCCGGCGGGCAGGTCGAGCTTGCGCGCCGCCACGATCTGCCCCTGACAGGCCGGTGGCAGGCAGGTCGTGTAGGCGGTGAGGACCAGGCGGCGGGTGACGTTGGCTGCACCATAGTTGACCACGCGCACAAAGGCATTGACGTTCTGCCCGGCATTTTCCAGGGTGAGGGCCAGGGCGGCGATGGCCTGATTTTCGGCGCTCTGGCCAATCGGGAGGTAGCGCAGGGCAGCGGAGGTGCTCACGCGCTCCGGCAGCTTCACCCCGCCATCCGAAAGGAGGACAATCTCCACATCCCCCTCACCCGTAGCCAGAGCAGTCGCCAGCTCCAGGGCGCTGGCCATGTCGGCGCCGGCCAGCCCTGGACGCAAGGTCTCCAGGGCGCGGAAAATCTGCCCGCGGTCGGTGCTGCCCGCCAGCAGGACCTGCGCCGTCTCCCCGGCGGTGATCACCGTCACCCGCCCATCGGCAGGCAGGGCCTCGATCAGGCGCCGGGCCTGGCGCACGGCCTCGCTCAGGCGGTCAGGGGCCACGTCCGTCGCCCCCATGCTGGCCGAGGTGTCGAAAACCAGGATCAGGGCATTCCCGGTTGCGCCGCGCGTCCAGGTGAAGGGCCGGGCCAGGGCCAGGATGAGGAGGATGAGGAAAAGCAACTGCAACACCAAAAGCCAGCTCAGGCGCAGCCTTTGCCAGGGAGCATTGGCCGCCGTATCCCGCACCAGTTCCTGCCACAGGTAGGTGCTGGAAAAACGCACCTCCTCGCGGCGCAGTTTCAAAAAATAAAAGGCCAGAATGACCGGCAGCAAGGCGCTGAGCGCAAAAGCAGCGGGAACCAGGAAGGCCATCGCCTCACCTCAAGACTTCGTAACGGCGCAGATACGCCAGGATCAGCTCTTCCAGCGCGGAAGAGGTGACGATGGGGACATAATGCGCGCCGAGGGCCGCGGCCTCCCGGCTCCAGCCCTCACGCCAGGCCTGCAGGCGCTCCTGATAGCGCCGAAGCAGGTCAAAATCCGCCGTGATCTCCACCCCGTCCAGATTTTCCACGTCCACCAGTCGCACATCGCCCTCCAGGGCCGGGTCCAGCTCCTGCGGGGCCAGGAGGTGGAGGATGGAAATTTCAAAGCCCTGACCGGCCAGGGTGCGCAGGCCGCGCTCCCAGCCGGGGCCTAACAGGTCGCTGATGAGCACGAGGGGGCCGGGGCGTCCGGCCTGAGCGGCATAGGTGCGCAGGTCCACCTCCGGGCGGACCGCCGCGCCGGGATGCAAGCTATCCAGCCAGGTGAACCAGACCAGGGCCTGCTTTTTGCCCCGCACCGGACGGAAACGGTTGACCGCTTCGCCGGCACACCCCAGGGCCGCCCCGGTCACGCGATCCATCCCGACCAGGCCAATGTAGCCCAGGGCCGCGGCCAGCCGTTGGGCATAGCGCCACTTCTGCGGCTCGCCCCACACCATGCTCTGACTCCCATCGAGCAGGATATGGATGGTCAGGTCCTCTTCCGCCACAAAGAGCTTGAGGAAGAGCTTTTCCAGCCGGGCATAGGCGTTCCAGTCAATCATGCGGAAGTCGTCGCCCGGCGTGTAGGTACGGAAATCGGCGAACTCGACGCTGCTGCCGCGGTTGGGACTGCGGCGCTCGGCCTGCATCTGTCCCGCGCGCAGCCGTCGGCTCACGAGCGTCAGCCGATCCAGTTGGGCCAGGAAGGCGGGTTCCAGGAGCAGCTCAGGCATGGCTAGCGGGCCAGTACGAGGATCACATCCATCAATTCGGTGATGAGGGCGTCGGTGGTGACGCCCTCCGCCTGCGCTTCAAAGTTCAGGATAAGCCGATGGCGCAAAGCGGGCAGCGCGGCCGCGCGCAAATCGTCCAGGGCCACATTGTAGCGGCCATCGAGCAGCGCGATAATTTTCCCGGCCAGGATGAGGGCCTGCATCCCGCGCGGGCTGGCGCCGTAATTGACGTAGCGCTTAACCGAGGCCGGAGCCGAAGCATCGTAGGGCTGGGTGGCGCGCACCATCCGGGCCGCAGCTTCCGTGATGTGCCGGGCGATGGGCACGCCGCGCGCCAGGGCCTGCATGGCACGGATGGTTTCCCCATCCACCACCGGCTGCGGTTCAGGCGTGACCGTGCCGGTCGTGCGGTCGGCGATCTCCACCAGCTCGTCTACCGAAGGATACTCGACATTTAGCTTGAAGAAGAAACGGTCCAACTGCGCTTCGGGCAGGGGATACGTGCCCTCCATTTCCAGCGGGTTCTGCGTCGCCAGGACGAAAAACGGCTCCGGCAGGCGCCGGGTCTGCTTGGCCACGGTGACACTGTGCTCCTGCATCGCCTCCAGCATGGCGGATTGGGTCTTGGGGGTGGCGCGGTTGATTTCGTCGGCCAGAATCAGGTTGGCAAAGATCGGCCCTGGCTCAAACTGAAAACGGCGCTGCCCCTCCTCTTCCACGATGATGTTGGTGCCCACAATATCGGCGGGCATCAGATCGGGCGTGAACTGAATCCGGCTAAAATGACAGCTCACTGCCTGCGCCATGCTCCGGACCAGCATGGTCTTACCCAGACCGGGCACGCCCTCCAGCAGGGCGTTGCCGCCGGCCAACAGGGTGATCAGGGTGTTGCGGATGAGGTCCCGCTGCCCCACAATCAGCTTGCTGACCTCAGCCTCAATGGCGTGCGCATAGCTGGCAAACGTTTCCGCGTTCAATTCTGGCATGGTGTAACTCCTGCTTGTTGGGATAGATTCCTTTCCACGCGGAAAGGGTTAAGGTTCCAGGCTGGTGAAATACTGCTGGACGTAGGCCTTCAGGCCCGCCGGGACGTACTCCCGGCTCAATTGATTGGCCGCCGCCGCGGCGTAGCTGGCATACACCTCACTGTAAGGGACGCGCGCCGCCCCCAAGGCGCCGGGCAGCGGAGTCTGGTTTTCATGGGTCACATCCTGCCCCTGTCCGGTCTGGCGGCCGGGGATGAAGTCCGGATCGCCGGGCTGGCCCTGTTGCCAGGGGGCGAACACCGCGTCCAGGGTGCCGGTCTGATAATCGCGGTTGGGGTTGACCGGCGTACCGGCGCGCCCCGTGCGGATCGCCGGCGGCAAAGTGCGTGCACTCGTTCCACCGCCGCCACCGACCTGCTGGCCCTGGCCCTGACCCTGACCCTGGCCTTGACCCTGACCCTGGCCTTGACCCTGGCCCTGGCCCTGACCCTGGCCCTGGCCCTGGCCCTGACCCTGGCCTTGACCCTGGCCCTGGCCCTGGCCCTGACCCTGGCCTTGACCCTGCCCCTGACCTTGATTCTGACCCTGACCGGCCTGAGCTACCGATTGCGAGGCGTTCTGTGCTGCATTGAGCGCCTGACCCAGGGCTTCTTGCAAAGCCAGCTCCTGGGCGGCCTCCTGTAAGGCCTCGCTCGCCGCCTGCTGGGTTTCGCCATCCACAGTGCCGGAGCGGACCTGTTGGGCCAACTGACTCAACGAAGCGGCCAGGCTGGCGTTGGTACCGGCTACCTGCGCCGCGGCCTGCTCCAGCGCGCTGGCCAGGGCCTCACGCTCCTGAGGCGTCATCGTATCCAGAGCTTTAAGTGCCTGATCGAGCAGTTTAGCCAGCTCATCGAGATCGGGGGTTTTCTGGCTTTGCGTCATGGCCGCCAGGGATTGCGCCAACTGCTGCAGGGCATTGCGCTGCGCCGCGCTCTGCGGATCGAGGCGTTCGCGCAATTGCTCCTGGAGCTGCGCCAGGTCAGCCAGGGCTTCTTCCCGATCGCCGGGATTACGGCGCAGGCGCTCCGCTATCTCGCGCAATTGCCGCTGCAGCGCCTCGCGCTCCGCCGGATCGAGGGTCGTGTCTTTTTCCAGCTCCTGCGCCAGGCGATCCAGCTGTGCAGCCTGCGCTTCAGCCGCCTGCGCCACCGCCGCCCGCTCACGCAACACCGCATCCTGGGGATTGGGCAGGAAGGTCAACACCAGCGCCACGGCCAACAGCGCTGCGCCGCGCGCCAGCCAGCGCCGTGACCAGACCCAGGGCAGGGCCTGACGCGGCTGCAGGTGCTTGAGGGTTTCCCAGGCGGTGTGAACCTGGCGCTGCAGCAGATCGGGATCAAAGCGCTGCGCGGCATCCGGACGGCGCAGCAGGTCCAGGGCCGTCGCCAGCCGGTCGCGCAACTGCAGTTCAGCATCCAGCCGGCGGGCGACCCGCACGGGCGGCAGGGGCACCAGGGCACTGTAGACCAGCAGCCCCGTCAGCCAGAGCGCTGCCGGCAACCAGGCCCACAGCCGATAATCGGGGATGGGGATCAGACGGCTCAGGGTGAGCACGGCGGCCACGCCTGCCAAGGCCAGCCAGAGCTGCGCCAGGAAGCGCTCCAGCGCATCGCGCCAGCGTAAACGCCAGCCAAAAGGCCGCAAAGCCCCTTCAAAGTCGCGTAAAGTCTGCATCGTTCACCTCATCCTGCCAAGGTCACGCCCCAAACTCCTGCGTGCACTCTCCAGACGCCTGGCCTGGCGCAAAAGTTCCTGAGCTACGGATAAGGATAAACTGTAGCCGTAGGCACAGGCCGATAACTTTGGGCTTGCTTCAACACGTCCTGCTCCAGGCTGGCCCAGTCCACCTCAATCGTCCCCAGGTCCACACCATCCAGGTCAGATTCCGCCACAATCCAGGCGTCACTTTGGGGCGTCAAAACCGCGCGCACCGTATGCTGCTCCCCCGACCCCGGTTCCAGGCTGCCATCCGCCTGCACGGTGAAGGCCTGACAGTAGATCGCCCCCTTCAGCTCGACTCTGGTACTGGTGTAGGTCCCCTCCAGCAGGAAGAAACTGCAAAAAGCCGGCTCAGGGAAAAGCTTATGCGCCACAAAATCCTGCAAGGCCGGCGCGGCCAGATCGGGATCAAGCGCAGGCTCGACCTTCTCAATCGGCGGGGCCGGCCGGATGACTTCAATGGGGACCTCCGGCGGGCCGGGTGTTGGCAGCACAGTGCCGCTTCCTGGCAGACCGGTCGAAGCCCAAGTCGTGCCAAAGGTTACGTAGCCCAGGCTGACGATGGCCAGGAGCGGCATCAGGCTCTGCGCAAGCTCACGGCGGGTGAAATGCCAGCGGCGGATGGGTTTGAGCTGTTGCAACGCCAGCAGGTAAAACAACAAAACCAACATGGCGTAGAGGCTCACCGTGTACTGCCACAGCGGGCGCTGCATCCCCGCTGCGTACTGCAGGTTAAAAGGGCCGTTGCTCGTAAGCAGACTGAAGAGAAAGCCGTAATAATAATCCCCAAGACCGAACCCCAAAATCGCCGAACCCAATGCGCTGAGCGGATTCAAGTACAGGGGATAGGGCGGAATGGTGTAAAGCCCCATGGACGAATCCATCATATCCGCCTGTCGGCTCTGGCGCAGGCCTAACAAAAACCAGATGAAAAGCGTGCCAAAGAGCAGCAAAGCCACCAGGATATAGGCCACAACCGTCGCGCGGGAGGTGCGCCGGAACACGCTGGAAAGCCAGAGTGAAAGTGCCCCCAACATCGTCGCTGTCGCGCTCAGAATCAACACCACCTGCACCATATCCCGCACCGTCACGCCGCCGAACAGGTAGGCAATGCTGAAGGTGGGAATAGAAGCCAGGATCAGCAGAAAGGCGTAAGTCATGGCGGGGATAAACTTGCCCCAAAAGATAGCGCCAGGCGTCAAGGGCGTCGCCATCAGCAGATCATAGGTCCCCCGCTCATGTTCTCCGCTCAACGCGCCCGCTGTCAAAGCTGGCGTGATGAAACAAATCAGCAGTAAGTCCAGGAATGAAAGAGACACAAACAAAAGCTTGCCGATCGTCGCGCTCTGAACTGCGCTGGCATAACTGCTGGCCATAACCAGCGTCGTAAAGCGATAGATACCGTAGGTCAGCACACTCAGCACCAACAGGTAACCGGTGAGGATCACAAAAGCGCGCGCTCCGCGCATCTGCGCGCGCATCTCGCGCACGATCACTGGGTTCACGCGCACCTTCAGCCGACGTCGCGCTGATGATGAAGCCATAGCACTCATGCGGCAGCCTCCTCGTAGGTTTCATCCGTAGTCAATTGCAGGAAGAGGTCCTCCAGCTCGTTCCCCGCCTCGCGGTACTCCACCAGGCGTACCCCTTCCTGGACGACAAAGGTCAGCACATCGGCGACCGTCTCCAGCGACCCGGTCAGATAGGCCTCCAGCCAGGTCCCCGGCTGCTTCCCGTTCCCGTTGGTCAGGGGGTAGGCCTCTTCCACCTGAGGATTGGCTTTGAGCACGGCGAGGGCCTGTTCGGGATCGGAAAGGATGTGCAGGCGCACCGTGCGACCGGGGCGCGCCGAATGCCGCAGCTCGGCCAGCGGCCCGCTGGCGACGATCTTGCCCTTTTGGATAATGCCGATTTCGTTGCAGATTTCGGCCAGCTCGCTGAGGATGTGCGAGCTGAGAATGATAGTCTTGCCCATCGCGGAAAGTTCGCGCAACAGCTCCCGCATCTCCACCCGTGCACGCGGATCCAGCCCCGATGCCGGCTCATCCAGCAACAGGAGCTGCGGATCGTGCACCAGAGCGTGAGCCAAACACAGGCGCTGTTGCATCCCACGCGAAAGATGACCGACTTCCTCATCCCGTTTGGTGCTCAGGCCCACCAGTTCCAGCAGCTCTTCCACCACGCGCCGCCGATAGGCCGCGGAAAGCGCATGGCTGCGCGCAAAAAAGTCCAGGTATTCCCAGGCGGTCATTTCGTAATAAAGGCCGAAGCTATCCGGCATATAGCCCACATACTCATGAATCGCTCGCGGGTCCTGCTGCACCGAATGGCCGTCAATCCAGATTTCCCCAGAGCTTGGCTCCAGCAATCCCGCCAGCAGGCGCAGGGTTGTCGTCTTCCCCGCCCCGTTAGGACCGATGAAGCCAAACAAAGCCCCGCGAGGTACGCGCAGATTCAAATCATCCAGAGCCAGGGGCGCGTTCTTTTTGTAGCGCTTGCTCAAATGGTGCGTTTCGACCATGAACTCGCTCATGATTCACCTCCTCCCTATGGGGCCCGCCCCGTCAGGCTGAACTGGAACTCATAACACCCTTTGCCGCCCCAATCCTCAAAACTCGCCTGCAGGCGCAATACATCGCCTACCGGGCTGATGAAGCGCTGCGGTTCAGGGACGACCGTGGCCACATAGTCCTGCAGCGGATCGAGTTTAACCCAGCTTTGCGCCTGCCAGTCGTACAGGGCCACGGCGGGCAGACCGGTAATCCCCGGATCGGGCCGGCCTATGATTTCCAGACGCTCAATCTCCACGCCCCGCGCCTGGGCCGGGAGTTTATATTCCAACACCGCCTCACCGCGGGTGAGATAAACGCGCCCCGGTCCACAATCGCCCGCATCGCCCTGCGAGCTGATGAAGCGCCCCGTGAAGGTGCCGAAAGGCAACACAATCTCGCCCCGCTGTGCAGGAATGGGCATCGTCAAAGCGACCAGCGTCGTCTGTAAAGGCGCCACCCGCAGGCGTTCAATCGTCACCGGCAACACCGACATATCGCTCCAGCCCAACAAGAGCAACCCCGCCGGCGCCTGCGGCGTTCCCCACGCCGTGCCGAAATAGGCATCCAGCACACTCTGCCGCAACTGATTACGCCGCGACACCTCCGGATTGGAGCTGCTCCAGTCGAAAATTTTTTTATTGTACAAAGACCAGGGGAATTGATTTCCCGACATGTCCATGCTCAGCTTCACATCAAAGCTCTTGCTCGTGTGCGCGGGCAGGTCCTCCAGCACCACAAAACTGTTACCCACTACCAGAACCGGCTGAATCACGTCGGCATCCAGATTATTACGGATCGTCCCGGTAACGCGCGTCCCCTCCAGCTTCACCTCCAGCTCCAGAGGCGGGCGCTCGCTCTGATAGAGGCCCTCGGCCTTGAAGCTCTGCATGGCCCACTGATTGATCGCCAGATTCCGCACCACAGCCGGGTCACTCTGCAACACATCGAAAGTCGTCAAACCGCCCGCCGAAAGCGCGGCATTGGGATCGCTTTGCACCTCCGGTTTTGCCCATCCCCGCATCATGTTGCTGGGGGTCAGTGGACTGAGCAGCGACGATCCCGCGACCTGCACCTGATACGTCGTCGCACTCGGCGACACGATCCCCACATAGGTGCGCACCGGATTGCGCGTACTGCCCGGCGTCACGTTCAGGATCGAAATGCGGTTAATAATCACATCATTGCCGCGGGTCGCATAGCCCACATAAAACGATCCCAGGGCAAAAGCCACGGTAAAGAGGGGAATCGTCAGCCAGGCCCAATCGAGTTTGCGCCAGCGCTTGAGCACCAGGTAATTCAGGGGACCAATCAACGCAATGTAGACCAGTAGCACCAACGTCAAGGTCTTAATCGAAGGCGGGTCGAGCACCGGCAAATTCTGCAAAGCGTAGCCCATCTGTTCGCCTTCCAGGGTGGAAAGCGGGATATCAATCGGCACCCCCTGCGGATAGCGCAGCTCCGCCTCCAGCAACTGCCGCCAGAAGACCAGGGTCCCTGCCCAGGCATCGAAGGGGCTGCCTGCCGGATCAAGGGCCAGATAGAGCACCCACCCCTTGCCCAGCACCATCTGCGTCAGCAGCGCCTGTCCGGCTTCTTTGATGAGAGGAGTCCCTTGAGAAGTGGCCGGGAAGGTCGCCACGAAGGGACCCGGCACGCGCAGCTCAGAACCGGCCAGCGCCGCCAAAGCGGGGAGCGCATCCAGGTTGACCGGCTCGGCCAGGGTCACCGGGCGCAGGCTTTCCGGCAGGCCGGCCAGCACGCGGGCCGCTCCGCTCCCCCCGCCCAGCACCAGCCGTCCGCCCTGCACCACCCAGGCCTGCAAGGCCTCGGCCTGCGCGGGCGTCAGGGAACTGGTATCCACATCGCTGAAAATCAGCACATCCAGGGAGCGCAGCGGTTCAAAGCGCTCCGGCAGATCGGCGAGCTTCACCGGCAGCACCACCGTCCTGGCGCGGGTTTCCAGGGCCAGCCCGCCCAGCAGGGTGAGCGCATCGGGACGGGAAGCGACCACGCCAACCAGGACATCGTTTTGGGGATGGGTCGTAATGTCCACCGTCACCCGTTTCAGCTCCTGCTCCCCGCTGATCAGGCGCACATCCAAAGAGCGGCTGAAACTCGCCGGCGGGACATAGAGGGTGATCTCTTTCCGCGCTCCCGCCGGCAGGGGGGCGGGCGCCGCGAAAATCGCCGGTCCAGCCGTTGTGCTCACCTCGACGCGCACCTCGGCCTCCAGATCGGCGCCGCTGTTGCTCAAGGCCACGCGCAAGGGCAGCCACTCCCCGTATTTGACGTGACCCGCCAGCAATGGGGTCACCCTCATCTCCACCGCCGCGGTGGGAGCGCCGGCCGTCCGCTGCGGACTTCCGACCCAAAGCAGGCCAAGCAGCAAAGCCACAATCCACCATCGCTCAAGTTTCATAAGTTCCCTCACCTTCCTCACCAACGGCCCACCTGGGCCAGCGTATCCTTTAAGACGTCAGGCGCCAGCTCCAGGTTCCCCGGCGGGGAATTCCAGGCCCCGCGTCCGCGCGCGCCGTTGTCGCCACTCCGCCAGGTCGGCGGGCAGCGTATCCGGCCCCGCTTCGGGCCGGCGGACCAGGCTGAGGGCCGAAGCCGGACAGGCTGGCACACACAGGCCGCAGCCGGCGCAGCGCAGCGCGTCAATCCGCGCCACGTCCTCGACGGTGATAGCGGTGAAGGGGCAGGTCTCAGCGCACACGCCGCAGGCGATGCAGGCCCCCTCATCCACCTGACTGACAAAACCGGAGCTGGCCACGACCCCGCTGAGACCCAAATCCACCATGCCGCGCAGGATGCCGCAGGAACAGGTGCAACAATTGCAGATGTACCACAAATCCTCGCGCGAGTTGCTCACGGAGTGCACCAGGCCCGCATCGGCGGCGCGCTGCAAGGTGGCCAGCGCCTCCTCCAGGGTCAGGGCGCGGATGCCCTCGGCCTGGTCAAAAGCGCCGGGCGTCTGACTGAGGATCATGCACACGTCCAGAGGATGGCCGCAGGGCTGGCCGATCAGAGCCTTTTGCTTGCGGCAGACGCAATCGAGCACGCCCCAGGCCTGCGCTGCGCGCACAATCTCCGCGGCATTTTCGTAAGGCTGGACGTTGAGTTCAGTCTGCAGGCTCTTCTGCACGGGGATAACCCGATGCACGGGGGGATAGACCGCGGCGATGCGGCCAAAGGCTTCGTGATAGTAAGCCTCGAACAGCTCGGCCAGGGTCCGGTCAATGCGGCTGCCCTGCATTTCGTAGATGCCGACGACAAAGGGCAGGAGGGCGTAGCCCAGGCCGCGCGGCGTGCGTTCCGCGGTAATGAGACCGCGCCGCACCAGGTCTTTGAGCATCTGCCGCACCTGACGGCCATCCCGGCCGGTGCGCTGCGCAATCTCCGGCGCCGTCTCCGGCTCCAGATTGAGCTCGGCGACCAGAGCCGCCTCTTCCGGGGTGAAGAGGTGGGCCAGCAGCCGCAGCTCGACGCCGCTTGACGTAGGGGGAAAGCCTTCGGGCAGGCGATCCAGGCGCTCCGCCAGCCGCCGATAGACGGGGTCCAAACCAGCTTGTTCAGTCACAGGCACCTCCTGCAAGAATTATGGCAGCCACGCGCTCAGCGGAGGCAAGTCCGGGCGCGTCAGACGGGCCTCTGCCCGCTGCGCGACCGCCGGGCTGGTGTAAGTCAGGGCGCGCTGCGCCACCTCCGGCGGGAACATTGCCCGCACACTCGGCGCGTAATCGGCGCCATCCCGGGGCAGGATCACCCGTACCGCCTGCTTCTGCGCGTCTACCTCGACCCGCACAGGCAGGCTGACCGCAGTCTCGCCCACGCCCGCCTGCCGATAATGCCCAAAGCAGACGACCCAAAGGAAAACGGCCTCCGCTTCCTGGCCCAGGATGTCCCACTCACACACCGCCCGATCGAGCTGCTGATAGGGGAGCACAGCCCGCACCAGCGCCCCCTCAACCTGGTAGGGCGGCGGCGGAGCGGTAGGCGTCGCCGGCGGACGGCAGCCGCACAGTCCAAGGGCTAACCCAATGCCCGACATGAGAAAAACCCTGACCCACCTTTGCATACCGCCCCCTTAACGCTTCCAACAGCACCATTATACCCGCTTTTTGCCTATGGAGACACGGCGGCATCGGATGGGGAGATTTATGGTAGAGCCGGCATCTTCTAACAGGACCATGATGCCCGCTCTTTGTCCGCACGGAAAAAGGCTTTGGCCCAGGCGGGCGAGAACTTCTGGCCCCACCAACCGCACTCGGATGAGCATGGAGGCAACGGATGGACACGAATGTTTCTGGATGGATTGCTTACTGTTCCATCTCATCCGCAGGCTCAACCTGCCAGGCCGCCCCGTTTCCCTGCGGTGAATTCTTTTACCTGTGCTATACTATCAGCCATCTGAAAATCCTGGAAGGAGGACGTATGGAATGGCTGGGAACGCTTAATCCTGTGCTCCAGGGGCTCCTGGGCACCCTGTTCACCTGGGCTATGACGGCGACGGGCGCTGCAGGCGTCTTTCTCACCCGCTCGGTCAATCGCAAGGTGATGGATACCATGCTGGGGTTCGCCGCCGGCGTGATGATCGCGGCGAGCTTCTGGTCGCTCCTGGCCCCCGCCATCGAGATGTCCGCTGGGGGGATGCTCCCCGCCTGGGTACCGGCGGTCGTCGGTTTCCTGGCTGGCGGCGTGTTTCTCCGACTGTTGGACTATTTCCTGCCTCACCTGCACATTGGCGAGGACCAGCCAGAAGGGCTGAAGACAACCTGGAAGCGCGTGACCCTGGTGGTGCTGGCCATCACACTCCACAATTTTCCCGAAGGTCTGGCCGTGGGGGTGGCCTTCGGCGCAACCGCCGCCGGAATTCCTTCCGCTTCGCTGGCCGGAGCTATGGCCTTAGCCCTGGGCATCGGCATTCAGAACCTGCCAGAAGGCCTGGCTGTAGCCATGCCCTTACGCCGCGAAGGCGTTCCGCTCTTCAAAAGCTTCTGGTACGGGCAGCTTTCCGGCCTCGTTGAACCCATCGCCGGCGTGATCGGGGCGGCAGCCGTGTTGGTGGCGCGCCCCATCCTGCCCTTCGCCATGGCTTTCGCCGCGGGCGCGATGATCTTCGTCGTGGCCGAGGACCTCATCCCCGAAGCCCAACAGAACGGCTACACCCACATGGCTACGCTGGGGGTGATGCTGGGCTTCGCCATCATGATGTGGCTCGATGTGGCATTAGGGTAAATTTTGCAAGGAGAAAACGGCTTATGGTTAAAGCGAGCTTCCTTGAGATATTACGTTGCCCCGCCTGTGTGCAGGACCAACCGGCGGATGCTGGTCGGCTGACCCTTGGGGCCGGGGGGCAGTGGTTGATCTGCCAGGACTGCACGCGAAAATACCCCATCATCCATGACATCCCCGTGATGAAGATCGAGGTGGGCACGCAGTGGCAGACGACGCCAGCGGAAAGCCTGCCCGTCCCGCCCCCGCAGCCTGAACCATGAGCGGTCTGCAGCGGGCCATTTTCTGGCTTAGCGGCCTGGGCCTGAGCCTGCTGCTGCTGGGACTGATCACCCTGGCCCTGCCCATCGAGGAGGAAGGCCCGGAGCTGGTGCGGCTCAACGCCCAACACAGCATCACCCTGCTGGATTTGTTGAGCA
>Ga0068707_1000295_pt1 | contig 30673 bp, 31 predicted proteins | sample YNPNPMetaG_FD_66600 | JGI IMG/M metagenome (GOLD analysis project Ga0068707, IMG submission 66600) | Anoxygenic and chlorotrophic microbial mat microbial communities from Yellowstone National Park, USA - YNP NP MetaG | ecosystem: Environmental > Aquatic > Thermal springs > Hot (42-90C) >... | reverse complement strand
CAGAATATAAAAAGATAAAAAATCATACAGTTACCTTTTCTGTTGTACAAAAATTTGCATTTTCAAAAAATAAAATTCAATATTTTCAATAACTTACAAAATTAAGTTGATAAACTCAGGTGATAAAAGGTGAGGATGGCACCCGTCCTATTCTTGCTGGCAGGGATAATATTTTAACTGCCATCAATTTATCTGGTGTAAGTTATGTAAGAATAGAGAATCTTGAAATTACTCATGATACATCTGCAAAAGGGAGTGCTGTTTTTTTCAGAGACGGAATAGAAATATTAGAAAAACCTTCCTCTCATATAGTGTTGAAGGATTTATATATTCATCATATTGATGAATTTGGGATGAATATTCAGGATATTGATGACCTTCAGATTATAAATTGCAGGATAGAGTACTGCGGTTTTGGTGCTTTGGGAGGTCCTGCAGGAATTCGTGGAGGCTGGAAGAATGTAAAAATTCAAAATTGCAAGCTTTCTTATAGTGGTCATTACTATCAAGGAGGAAATGGTTCAAACCGTCCTTATGATAGACCTGATGGGTTTGGAATAGAGCCTTCTGCAGGTCCTGTTCTTGTTGAAAATACAATTGCAGAGCACAACTATGGAGATGGGCTTGATTCAAAGGCTGAAAACACAATTATTAGAAAATGCATAGTAGCAAACAATTCCTGCGATGGAGTAAAACTGTGGGGGTCAGGAAGTGTTATTGAGAATACCCTTATTTACGGAAGAGGTGATGGAAAGAGTGAGGTAACTCCATGGTCAGCAATTGTAATTGATCAGGTTGAAAAACCGAATTCAACCTTTGAGATTATCAATGTAACAGTTGATGACGCTCTTGGTGAAAATTATCTTATGTATGTTCAGTATGGAGTTAATGTTCCTGTTAGAGTCCAAATTAGAAATTCAATATTTTCAGGCATAGGTCCCAATTCACATATTTATATTGGCAATGCTGTCACGCTTTCAGCTGACCATAATCTTTTTTATTTCCCGAAAACAGAGATAGTTTTTGAGCATGGAAGTAAAAGTTATACTCAGTCGAATCTCCGAAAACTTGGAGAAGGGAATGTGTATGGCAATCCTCTTTTTGTTATGCCTGCATGGGGTTCAAATGGAGACTATCATCTTAAAGAAGGAAGTCCTGCAATAGACAGCGGAACATCTAATAAAGCTCCTTCTGTAGATTTAGATGGGGAACAAAGACCACAGGGTAAGGGATTTGATATAGGAGCCTATGAAAAATGAGAAAAATTTTTGAACAATTTGAACCTGAAATAATACTAATTAATAGACCAGAGAGAAGGAGGTGATAATTTTGAATGTCACTTGTTTGTGAAATAACAGCAAAGATTTACAGAAAATTTTAAATTAATTCTATTAATTGGAGGATAAAATGAAAAACAAAAAAAGATTTGCCTTAATAACAATTTTGGTAGGCTTTTTGATGGTTTTTCTTTTGGCATTTGCAATTGCTGAAACACCTCAACCTAAACCTCCAGTTCATGTTGACAAAATAAAACCTATTTTAAAATGTCCTGACCCTGCAGTAGAGAAAATTGATTTTACCATTATTTCAAGAACAAGTAAGTTTTCAGGAAGGGTAAGGATTACAGGAGTTGTTAAGAATATTGGGTTAGAACCATACATTTCTGGTCCGGATCAGCAGGCAGTTTATCTTTATGAAGGCCCGATGGGTGGTACCGCCCGCCTTGTAGCTCAGAAAAAGTTTCAGAATTTAAATCCAGGACAGCAAGTTATAGTTACATATGAACGTAACTGGGATGCTGGATCACCTTCAGAAGGAGAATTTCCGCCTTCCTACAAGGTTATTATTGCCTATGACCCTGATATAAGACTTGACAGTAATCCGAAGAATGATGATTGCAATATTAATAACAATCAAAAGGAAAGAAGCGGTGCAGATATAAACGCTCTTTTTAAATAAGAAAAAATAAAACAAAAAAAGGAGGTTTAAAATGAAAGGTTATCTGAAAATTATGTTGATAGCATTATTAGTTTTAACTGTTTTAGGTTTTGCTCTAGCAGAGGAAAAACTCACAGTTAAGCCAGGGTCAGAAGAAAAACCTTCTGTTAAGCCAATTAAATGCTGTATTGCAGGTAAATATGAGGGGATAAGTAAGGATTATCAAAACTGTCCCTATGGACCAAAGACGGAGAAATTCACCATGGTAATTGAGCAAACAGAATGCGGTTCAGCGGTTTATGGTAAGGTAATAAATAGTGCAACAGGAGCAGCTAAGGCAACATTTGATGGAACAGTAACACCTATACCGAGAAGTAATTGTTGTGGTCTGATAGGTAAAGCAAAGGGAGTGCCTGGTAGTCCTGATGAAAAGTGTGTTCATGAAGTCAAAGCAAAAATATGTAGAAGTGCAACAGGCAAGTGGGAAGTAATTGATGGCACTTATAATGCTATAGCGGGTAAGTGTTGCAGTGGAACATTTTCAATGAAGCAGAGATAAAAGGCAGTAAAGAATGAATATAAGATTTCTCATAATCTGTGTATTGCTTTTTTCAATCTTTTGCTCCGAAGCCTTTTGTGAGAAAGCAAAAGAAGTGTCACCGTCTCCTGTAGACCCATTAACTCAGACTCAGCAGAGAATAGGACCTCCTGCCATGCCAGACCTTATAATTGTTGGAAGGAAAGTAGACCTCATTCGTAATCCCTATATAGGCTTTGGCAGTGCCTGCAGAGGTGAATGCATAATAGCGCAGATAAAATTTCGTATAGAAAACCGTGGAAATGCTCCAGCAAGAGAAAGCTTTAAAGTTTCAATTATGCAAGAATTAACTTCACCTCCGGGAGCAGAGCAAGAAGTTTTGACAGACGGTGTCTTTATAAATGGATTAAACAGGAGCGGTGTTGGCGAATTCTATGCAGATCTTTTAGTTCCAATATATTTCCCTTTAAGTATGGCTGGGCAGAAAGTAAAAGTTAGAGCAATAGTTGATAGTCTAAATAATGTAAGAGAAAGCGATGAAACCAGAAATGCGAGCAGATGGCTTGAAATTCAACTGCCACCTTTAAAAAAGTATTAAGTTTTTTAACTTAAAAGGGAGGACTTGCTCCTCCTTTTTTAAATTAATGAGGGTTTTCATATGAAAAATAGAATTTTTATAATAATTATTTTATTAATAATTATATGTTTTTTACATCAGTCATTTTCCGAGCAGAAGCCTTTACAAAAGCCTAAAGAATCTCCAGTTAAAACTCCTTCTTCACAGAATGACACTGTTACAAAACCTGCCCAGAGTCAAGTCCAAACACAGGAAGGAACAAAAACAGAGTTTTATGATTTAGAAGTGAATGATATTTATTTAGATAAAGGCAATAAAATATGGTTTGCGTTGAGACTTTTAGAAGGTACTATACCTAAGAGTGATTATGGAAAAATAAAAGTTTCTTTTAACATACCAACTTTAGGCTTTGTACCTGAAGTGCCGTTAAGCCAGATAGACCCAGCAGGTGAATTAAATAACAGAAAAAGAAAAGAAATTAACACCAATTTGATTTTAAAAAGAGAAGACACTGTTGTTTTTAACTTAAAAAACATTACTGATAAAAATTCACAGAATAACTCTTTAAAGAAAAAACTAATACCCTATGCCAGAGATGAAGAAAACAAAGCTCCTGCTGGAATTCATTCGCCGCTTTCTTCTTCGCAACAGATTATAAAAGAAAGTAAAATGCATCAAGAACCAGGAACTCAAATTGAATCAAAAGCTAAAATTGAAACAATGCAAACTAAAATTCCTTCAAAGGCTTCTGACACAATGAAGCCTCTTTCAACTCAACTCCCCGAGGTGTTAAATATTTTATATGTGTATGCAAATATGACCTCCCCTCAAAATAGAGAACTGTCATTAGAAAATGATATTAACTCAACATTAAATGAAGGTGGTCTGAGTATTAGGTGGGAAAGTTTTCTTGTAGAGGATTTCAAGCAGATAACAATAACGATTGTTTATGTGGATGAAACGGGTAGAGAAAGACTTGTTGATGAGTTTACCAGAGGACTCAATCAGGAAACACATTATTTCAGGTTTTACAAGGATATTTTTGATTTTTTAAAGCGCAGCCATATTATTGCTCGGGTAGAGCCTTGGAAAACCTATAAATTTAGGGTAAGAGGTTCTGTAACCATTGAAAAACCTTCTTCATCCCAAATAAGACAGGGTTCAGGGCTAACCACTGGTTCAGGTATGCAAGTAGCTACCCAGCAGATAACAGGACCTCAAGGAGTTCAGGATTCTGCAAGAAGGGTTATTCCCACCAATGGCATTGAGATTTATTGGTTTGTTAGACCACAGGAGAATAACGCAGTCCAGCTACCTGCATCTCAATACCAGCAACTCAGTGCAGGAATTAGAATTATACCCGAGCCTGCAAATAGCGAAGGAAAATTTAAGATAGAATTAGGCGGTTATGATATTTTGCGCAGAGCAGGAATGACCCGATATGCAGATGAGAGTTGTTCCTTAGAAATTTTTCTGTCTAATTTTTATCTCGTAATTGAAGATTCTAATAATTTGAGTAGCAAATGTTCTATAAACATTCTACAAAATTATTGGGATCGACTTAATCGGTATGGCGGTAATATCAACTATGACCTTATAATATCTCAATTTCAACATTATCCTTTTAACTTTATCCGGGATGGGGTGACAGCGAATTTTTCTCTGCTATCAGCTATTTCTTATACTCCTTGCGACGAAAAGTTTCGTGATCCTTCTGGTAAAACTTTTAGGATTTGGGCTTATGGTGATGCCTCGATTTCTGTAGACATGCCGGGGAAAAAATGCGCTATCTGTACAGAAACCCACTGCAAATATTCAGGGGGGGATGACTTTAGCACTAATTATTTTGTCTACTCTGAACCAAAGTATATTACCCTTTATAGAACAGAGGATATACCACCCGCTGTCCATACGCCTCCTCAGCAAGATTTGCCTGGATTTAAGCCACAGAAATTGCAATTAATTCATCCAATAACTACAATCAATATTACTCGAATTCAGGGACAGGAATCAGAAGTTATAGAGCAGGTTCAAGGCGCAAGAATTGGTGTAGATTATCCCTTAAATGTGAGCTGGAGAGAGAGTTTACCTGCAGAGACAGTAATTTATTTTTTCATAGAGCAATTTATTAATAATAACTGGCAACAGATAAAAAACATTGAACACCTTACCTCTGCAGGAGAAAACGCTAAAGAGTTAGGAGTTTTTAGCATAGGTACTTATCGCCTCTGCCATAGTTACAAATATCCTGATAACCGGCGTTCTGATTTGGTATACTTCCAATCCGTGAATTCAGCAAGCTCCAGACAAAGGATAAATCTGAGATTAAGCGAACTTCGGACTACTCCAAGGCGTAATAACCGTAGTTTAAGCTTCAGGCTAAGGAACATTTCCACGGATGACCTTACCACGGAATATGTTCAAAGCGTTCAGGTAAAAATTAACTATGTAACAACAGGAGAAGGTAGAAGAGATTCTGGTGAGATAGGTGCAATTTATGATAAATTCTATCAAGTTCCAACTCCTATTAGGGGTATTGGGACCGTTGGTGAGCCTTCACCATCTGCGAGTGGAATAACAGTTGAATTACCTGAAGATTATGATCTACCAAGAAGTGCGCGTACAGCAGTTACTGTGCAGATTGTTGATTCAGAACTATGGACAGGAGATGAAATCAGTGAAATTTTTATCACTGATTAAGGAGAAATAATTTTTATGAAATCACACTAAAAATGAATAGTTGAGAAAGTAGAATAATCATGTTATGATATTAAAAAGTTTTCCTTAATCCGAAACTTTGAGAAATTAAGAAACAGGCAAAGGACTAAGTTTTAACATAACTCAGATAAAGTAATGATGCCTGTATATCTCTTGGACAGGCATATATAGTTGCAAAAAGACTTAAAAATTAAGGCATATCTGAGATTCTTTCAGGATTATTTACAAACCATGTCATAAAGCATAGTTCTATGGGGCGATAACCATTAGTTTTTGCAAGAGTTTCAACTTTTTTTATGAATTCCATATCATTATAAATGGGCATTTCATTAGCTTTAATAAGTATTTCATTTATTACTCTTTTTACAATTTTGTCTGGCATTACAGTGTCAATGCCACCCATCATTCTTAAATACTGATAGGTTATAAATCCCACGCCCTTGATTTTTCCAATCGGGTCATTTTTCCAGTTTTCAAGAGATGAGCTTTCTGCCCAGAGTTTAAGTGATTTTTTATCATCATCTGAAAGTTGTGAAAGATATTTTGCTATTTTCTGTGCTACATCCCAGGAGCGAGAGTTTTTCCATATATGGAAAGCAGATTTATAGTCAAACTGAGCAAGAGACAAAAGAGATGTAACTTTGTTAGTTTTCACAAATTCAAATTCAAAAGCTTTAACTTTTGGTAAAACAACCTGAAAGTAATTAACTCCAACAGATGTAAATGCTGCATCAAGAATGATTAACACAACATTTCCATTCCATCGCTGACAACTCAGGCATTTTTTGCAAAGTGCTTTAAGTTCTGAAATGTTTTTGATGTAGTTCTTTAAAAGTTCCTCAAATCCAGCAGTTAATTTCATGCTAAATTATTATAATCACAAAATAGTAAATTTGACATAAAGTATGTGAATATATTAGAAAAAACTATGATGAAACATTATTATACATTTGGAGAATACCTTAAAGAAGTATTTGGTAAAAAAGTCTATAAAGTAAATGTGGACGCAGGTTTTACATGCCCAAATAGGGATGGGACATTAGGCTATAGAGGATGTATTTATTGCAATAATGCCTCTTTTAGACCTCCTGGCTGTAGCCCGAAGCTTTCCCTAAAAGAGCAGATTCTAAACGGAATAAACTATATAAAGAAAAGATACAAAGCAGAAGCCTTTCTTGTTTATTTTCAGCCATATACAAACACATATGCACCTGTTGAACATCTTGAAAGACTTTATAAAGAAGCTCTTTCTTATCCTGAAGTTGTAGGTCTTGCCATTGGCACTCGTCCGGATTGTGTGGACAGTGAAAAACTTAATTTACTCAAGGAGCTTTCCAGAACTCATATGATAATTGTTGAGTATGGGATGCAATCTATGTATGATAAATCTCTTAAATATGTAATGAGGGGGCATGACTATGCTACTTTTCTCAAGGCTGTATATGATACCCATGAAAGGGGCATTTTAGTTGGAGCACATATCATAGTGGGACTTCCAACAGAGACAAGAGAGGAATCCCTTCAGATGGCAGACGAGATAAACCGTCATCCCATAAAGTTTCTTAAAATTCATCAGCTTCAAGTTATAAAGGATACAGTTCTTGCCCTTATTTATGAGAAGCGTCCTTTCAAGATTTTTGAATATGAAGATTATCTTGATTTTATTGTAGATTTTCTTGAAAGACTTCGTCCAGATATTGTTATTCAGAGACTTTTTGCAACTGCACCAGAGGAAATTTTAATTGCACCTAAGTGGAACCGCTCAAAACAGCAGATTTTGAATGATATAGATAAAAAACTTGAGGAAAGAAATGCTCGCCAAGGTTCAAAGTGCACATCTGTTAGGGATAGAGCCTTATGCTATTGAGATAGAAGTTGATATAGCTCAGAGAGGACTCCCTCATTTCAATATTGTGGGACTTCCAGATACAGCAGTTAAGGAATCTCGTGATAGAATAAAAGCTGCTTTTAAAAATACAGGATTCCCCTTTCCCATAAAACAGATTACAGTCAATCTTGCTCCAGCAGACCTTAAAAAAGAAGGCTCATCCTTTGACCTTCCTATTGCAATAGGTATTCTTTCTGCAGAAGGACACATTCCAAAAGAAGCTCTTAAGGATTTCTTAATTGTTGGAGAACTTTCCTTAGAGGGCAAGCTTCGGGCAATTAAAGGAACGCTTTGTATTGCATCAAAACTGAAGGATTTTGGCATAAAGAAACTCATAATTCCAAAAGAAAACGCACATGAAGCAGCAGTTATAGAAGATTTAGAAGTTTATCCATTGGATGATTTAGCTCAGGTTGTAGAGTTTTTAAGAAGTGAAAGAATAATAAAGCCCTTTAAAACAGAATTAAACATTGATTGTAATTCAATACTATATGAAGACCTTGCAGAAGTAAAAGGACAGTTTCAGGCAAAAAGGGCTTTAGAGATTTCAGCAGCAGGCGGGCATAACATTTTGTTTATTGGTCCGCCAGGAAGTGGAAAAAGTATGCTTGCAAAAAGACTTCCCGGGATTCTTCCTCCAATGACTATTGATGAAGCAATTGAAACAACAAAAATACACAGTGTTGCTGGATTAATTTCTGAAGAAAAGGGGCTTGTTACTATGCGACCTTTTCGCTCTCCCCATCATTCATCCAGTGACATAGCATTAATAGGAGGAGGGCAGATTCCAAAGCCCGGAGAGGTATCCCTTGCTCATAATGGTGTTCTTTTTCTTGATGAGCTACCCGAGTTTAAGAGAAATGTTTTAGAAGTACTCAGACAACCCCTTGAAGATGGCTTTGTAACAGTTGCCCGCAGTTATGCAACAGTTCAGTTTCCCGCAAGATTTTTATTGGTAGGAGCAATGAACCCATGCCCTTGTGGTCATTATGGTGATAATCTTAAACCCTGTACCTGCACTCCTCAGATGATAATTCGTTATCGTTCAAAAGTTTCAGGTCCTCTTCTTGACAGAATTGACATTCATATTGAAGTTCCAAGAGTAAACTATCAGGAACTCAAAGATGATACTCCATCAGAAAGTTCAAAGAGTGTGCGTGAAAGAGTAATCAAGGCAAGGCAGATTCAGCTAAAAAGATTTAAGGAGCAAGGAATATACTGCAATGCTCACATGAAAACAAAACATTTAAGAAAATTCTGCAAGATAGATGAGGACAGCCATAGCCTGCTACAGTCTGCAATGGAAAAATTAGGCTTAAGTGCAAGAGCTTATTCAAAGATAATTAAAGTGGCAAGAACAATAGCAGACCTTGAAGGCTCTGAAAATATTAAAGCTCCGCATATAGCAGAAGCAATTCATTATCGAAGTCTTGAAAGGTTAAGTTTTTGATGTTTAAAATCCTTTTTCTTGGAATATCTTCCTTTATTATAGCTTTATCAGGTGCAATGATGCCAGGACCTCTTTTTGCAGTAACAATTTCAGAGACACCTCGCAGAGGCTGGATAACAGGTCCGATTTTAGTAGCAGGGCATGGAGTGCTTGAATGTTCTCTTTTGCTTTTAATTGTTTCAGGCTTGGGAAGTTTTTTACAGATGAAAGAGACTTTTATTTTTATTGCACTGGTAGGCGGGTTATTTTTATTTTTTATGGGAGTTTCAATGTTTCTTTCTTTACCGAAACTGAGTCTGCAAAAGGAATTTAACAGGCAGGCAAATAGCTCTCTTTTTTTATCAGGCATTTTTTTAAGTCTGGCAAATCCTTACTGGTCTTTCTGGTGGGCAACAATAGGGCTGGGATATCTTGTTCAGGCAATGGAAATTGGTATTATCGGAATTGTCACCTTTTTCATGGGACATATTTTGGGAGATTTAGCATGGTATTCTGCTGTATCAGCAGGAGTATATAAAGGCAAGAAAATTTTAAATGACAGTCTTTATAAAAAATTAGTCTTTTTCTGTGCCCTAATAATTACAGGCTTTTCCTTTTACTTTATCTGGAAAGGTATTGAGAAGGCAAAATACTTTTTTTAACTATACTTATTTAAATAAAATGCATTTTCACTGAATTTGGAAGAATAAGCGGAATTTATGATAGCACTATGTATGAAGTGTTAATATTCGTTATAGTATCGACAACATTAATTGCGCCATTGGTTTTAAAAGATATCTTGGAAAAATCTTGACATCTTTTTTAATTGCGTGATTTAATCAATAAAAATTGGCAGGAGGTTTTCAATGAAAAAGATATCAATTTTAGCCTGCAAAATGATAAGAAGTCAGAATCTTTGCCCAGCAGATGCAAAGTGTCTAGTTGCTTTACATCGCAGGGATGGAGAATTTGAACGTTACAAAGATAAAGATGTTTCAATTCTCGGTATTATGGATTGCGGAGGTTGCGAGGGGAATAAAACAAGGGCGGTTTGCAGTCTTGTGCTTTTCAAAACCCAGCTTGCAGCATTTAAGGAAAATATAGATGCCCTTCATATTGGAACATGTATTATGAAATTTTGTCCGAGAAAAGATGACATTATTTCAGCAGTAAAAGAAAAAGCAGGGATAGAGGTTATTGAGGGAACTCACAAATATGCTCCACCAACAATTTTTGGAAGTTAAAAGGAGGAATTATAACTGAATAAAAGTGTGCTTTTAAGGAATATTCCTGCAGTTGATAAAATTTTGAAAAATGAAGAGATAAAGCTTCTTTCTTCAAAATGCTCTTATGTGTTAATAAGAGAATTGGTAAGGGAAGTTCTTGATAATTATAGAAGAAAAATAAAAGAAGGGTTAGTTGCTGACATTAATGAAGAGGATATAATTGATGAAATAAAGTCTAAATTAAAGTCATATAAAAAATATTCCCTGCGTCCTGTTATAAATGCCACAGGAGTTGTTATTCATACAAATCTTGGAAGATCACTTCTGCCTAATGAAGCAATAAAGCATGTTATAGAAATTTCCAGCTCATATTCAAATCTTGAGTATGACCTTGAAGAGGGTAAGCGAGGTAAAAGATATACACATATTGTTGATGCTATAAAAAAAGTTGTCAGTGTTGAATCTGCGATTGTTGTGAACAATAATGCCGGAGCTGTTTTTTTGTGCTTGAATACTCTTGCCAAGGATAAAGAAGTAATAGTATCAAGAGGAGAACTTGTTGAAATAGGCGGTTCATTTAGAATTCCGGATGTGATGGCTAATTCAGGAGCAATTCTTAGAGAAGTTGGCACTACAAACAAAACAAGGATAAGCGATTATGAAACTGCTATAAATGAAAATACCGCATTACTTCTTAAAGTTCATCAGTCAAATTTCAGAATTACAGGTTTTACAGAAGAAGTTTCAGTAAAAGAAATTGTCAGACTCGGAAAAGAAAAAGGAATTCCTGTAATGGTTGACCTTGGAAGTGGGTGTTTTATTGAGCTAAAAAAATATGGTTTTTTAAATGAGCCATCTGTTCAGGAAGTGTTATCTCAGGGTGCAGATATTGTAACTTTCAGTGGAGACAAGCTTCTTGGGTCTGCACAGGCAGGATTTGTTCTTGGGAAAGCATATTTAATTGAAAAGATATCAAAAAACCCACTTATGCGTGCCTTGAGAGTTGATAAAATGACTCTTTCTGCAATAGAAGCAACACTTAACTTATACCTTGATGAAGAAGAAGCTATAAAAAAGATTCCGACTTTAAGGATGATTCTTGAAGATGCAAAGTCAATCCGCAAAAGGGCATTTAAAATAAAAAGGTCATTAAAAAGAATAGGAATACAAACCTTTATCAAAGAAGATATTTCAATGCCTGGTGGAGGTTCTTTACCTGATTGTGGAGTAAAAACATTTGTTGTTGCAATTAAGCCTTCTATATCAGTTCACGATTTTGCTAAAAAACTAAGGGAAACTGAACCACCTGTGATTGCAAGAATAAAAGATGATTTTATTTTTTTAGATGCAAGAACTATTCAGGAAAGAGAAATCCCAAGTCTTGTTAATGCTTTGAAACAGGCATTTTCAATATGAACTTAAGAGAGCAATATCAAGAAATTGAAGCAAAAATACTTCATCCAAAGGCATGTTTGAGTTCTAAAACAAAGGGAAGATTATTTCAAGAACCTGAAGATGAGATTAGGACACCTTTTCAGAGAGATAGAGACAGAATAATTCATAGCAAAGCATTCAGAAGACTTAAACATAAAACACAGGTTTTCTTTTCGCCTCAAGGAGACCATTACAGAACAAGACTTACGCATGTTCTGGAAGTATCTCAGATAGCAAGAACAATTTCAAGAGCATTGAGACTTAATGAGGACCTTACAGAAGCAATTGCATTGGGACACGACTTAGGACATACTCCTTTTGGTCATGCAGGAGAGGCAATCCTTAGAGAACTTCATCCAGGAGGATTTGAGCATTATGAACAAAGCTTGAGAGTGGTTGATGTTTTAGAAAAAGATGGTAAAGGATTGAATCTTACCTTTGAAGTAAGAGATGGAATAGTTAAGCATTCAAAAGGAAGAGGAAAAATTTTAAGTGATGAACCAACTACACTTGAAGGACAGATTGTAAGAGTCGCTGATGTGATTGCTTATTTGAATCATGACCTTGATGATGCATTAAGAGCAGGAATTATTAAGGTAAAAGATATTCCGAGAGAATTTTTAAAAATTTTTGGTAACAGACATTCAGAAAGGATTGATATAATGGTAAGAGATGTAATCTTTACAACCATGAAAGAAGGCTACAAAAATATTTCAATGTCTCCAAAGATAGAAGAAGCAATGAACAATTTAAGAGATTTTCTTTATGACAGGGTTTATTATAACGAGCTTGTACTTAAAGAGTTTCAAAAAGCTAAAAGAGTTCTTCATGCTCTTTATAACTACTATCTTGAAAACCCTAAATTAATCTCTTCAAATGAACTTTCTGAAAAAGAACTTCACAGAAAAATCTGTGATTTTATAGCTGGAATGACAGACCGTTATGCTTTATATACATTTGAAAAGATATTCATTCCTAAAAGCTGGATGATTGCTTAAAGAATGTATCTTTAGCTTAAATTTATTTTACTTATGAATTTATAAAAAAAACCAATAATCTTTAATTTTCAGTAATTTTATGATTTTGTTAGCAGATTAACATTGATTGACTTTCAGATATAAAGTTTAATATTCTAAATAATCATAAAACAGCCTATTATGGAATATCAGGAGGCATCAAATGGCAGAGCTTGAAAAGTGGGATTGGGGCAGTAAAGAAAAGTTAATTGCAGATATAAATGATTGGAAAAGTAAATTTATTGATATTAGAGAATTGACTCCCTCGGCAGATGGTGAAAAAATAGCAGCAATAATCCAGCCAGAAAAAAGAAAATTTACCCTTAAAGTTAATGAAGAAGAATGGGATGAACTTTTTGAAAGAATGTATTCTCTAAAATTTAATTTAGATAACCAGCCAATAGTTCTTGGTTATAGAGACTTTGAATGGTCTGTTATTGTTGATAAAGAGATGTGGGAAGAAAAATTTGATATGATATGGAATTTAACCTTAAGTCCTGATACAAAAAGTATAGCAGTAAATATAAGAACTGGCGAAATGACAAGTGGAGTATGTTTAAATGGAGTGGCATGGGAAAACACTTTCCCCGAAGCAAGAGACCTTGTTATAAGTCCTGATGGGAAAAGAACAGCCTCTCATGTCCAGATTAGACCAAGAAAAGAGCTTGATCTTGAATGGTTTTATCAAAAAAACTATACAGTTGCTATTGACGGACAAGCATGGGATAATTCTTTTATGAGTATATGGGGTTGTACTTTTAGCCTTGACGGTTCTCATGTTGCAGCAACAGCAATGACTGATCTATCTCAATACTCAATTGTAGTAGATGGGAAATTATGGGATAAATCTTTTGGAGCTTGTTGGGAACCGATTTTTAAGCCTGGAAGTGCTGATGTGGTAGCACCCATTCAAACTCCAAATGGCTGGACCCTTGCAATGAATGGTAATCCAATTTGGAGTTTTTTTGTTCAGGTGTGGAGACAGAAATTTAGTCCTGATGGAAAAAGACTTGCAGCAGTTGTTGCTTCTGATGTAGGTAAGTGGACAGTTGCTGTTGATGGTTCACCATGGAGCATTGGTTTTAACCAGATGGTTTTAACTCCTGTATTTAGCCCTGATGGTAAAAAAGTAGCAGTTGCAGTTAAGCATAATAATAAATATACAATAGCTGTTGATGGGGTTGCATGGGATGAAGCATTTGATATGGTTTGGGATCCAATATTCAGCCCGGCAGGAGATAAAGTGGCAGTAAGAGCTGAAAAGGAAGGGAAATATTTCTTAGTTGTGAATGGAAAGATAAGCAAGAAGGGATATGAATGGTTATGGGAGCCTCAATTCAGCCCTGATGGTTCTAAAGTTCTTGTTCGTTGCATTGAAAATGGCAAGTATTATAGAAGAGTAATTTCAGTTAATGAAATATAAACTTTTATAGAGGGTGAGCGATGGGATTTTTAGAAAGTGTAACATTATATAATTTCTTAAGAGGTCCGATGGTATGGGTAGCATTTATTATCTTTTTTGCTGGTAGCTTTTACAAAGTTTATACTTTAATAAAACAGGCAAAAGGAGAAAAATTTATTTTACCTTTTGTTAGTTTAAAAGCTGCGTTAAAATCTTTAATGCATTGGTTAATTCCCTTCGGCTCAAGAAATTGGAGGTTAAGACCATTATTTACAATTGTTACTTTTTCTTTCCATATATGTTTGGTTTTTACACCTATATTTTTACTTGCTCATAATTTACTATGGTATGAATCATGGGGTATATCATGGCCTACTCTTTCGGAATCCCTTGCTGATGTTATGACTGTAATTGCTATAATTGGGTGTATATATTTGTTTTTAAGAAGAATTTTCAATCCTACAGTTAATTTTGTGACATTTAAATCTGATATTTTTTTCATTATGGTTTGTTTCTTTACATTTTTATCAGGGTTTTTTGCTTATCATCAGTGGATTCTACCGTATAGAGCAATGTTAAATCTTCATATAATTTTTGGTGAAATTATGCTAATAAGTATTCCATTAACGAGATTAGCGCACATGTTCTATTTCTTTCTTACAAGAACCTGGATGGCTTCTCAGTTTGCTATATGGAAAACAAAGGATTGGTAAAATTTTAAATATTGAGGTGATGATATGGATACAAAAACAGGCGAAGTAAAAAAAGAAGAAAAACAAAAGATAGTAAGCAAAGATTTTCCTGAATATGTAAGAGATGTTATTAATGACCCGGGGCTTGATGAGACAATTAAGAAACTTACTCCCGAAAAAATAGAAAAAGCATATAATGCAGTATTTGGCAAACTATCTTCAAGAATTAAAGGAATAATTGAAACATGCATGCATTGCGGTCTTTGTGCAGAGGCATGCCAATGGTATCTTTCAAATGACAAAGACCCCACTTATGCACCTGTTGCAAAGATGAGGATGACAGCATGGGAGCTGATAAACAGACAGGGTAAAGTTGATGCTGAGTTTGTGAAACAATGTGCAAGAATAGTTTTTACAGAATGCAATATATGTCATCGTTGTAGTATGTATTGTCCTTTTGGTTTAGATATTACATTTATTATTGGAATGGTTAGAAGATTTTGTTTTCTTTTAGGTGTTGTTCCTCAAAGAATGATGGAAATGAATCAAGCTTTTATGGCAACACTAAATCAGGTATGGATGTCACAGAATGACTATATTGATGCTGTATTGTGGAGGGAAGAAGAAGGTGCACCGGATTTTAAAAATTTAAGAATTCCTATTGAAAAAGAAGGTGCAGAGATAATATGGTATCCTCTTGCTGCAGAACCAAAATCAGGATTTTATCATATAGACAGATTTGCAAAGATAATGCAGGTAGCTGGAGTAGACTGGACAATGTGTATTAGAGAAGGTTGGGATAGCAGTAATATGCCGATGTTTATTCGTGATATAGCTACTATGCAGAGGATTGTGAAAGGACTTTATGAGAATGCCGCACGATTGCGAGTTAAAAGGATGGTTCTCACTGAGTGAGGGCATCCAAGATTTGCCACAAGTTTTGTGGCACCGACAATGATGGGATATAAAGATTTGCCATATGAAATATTACAACCAGGCGAGTTTTACTATGAACTTTTGGTTACAGGGAGGCTAAAGATTGACCCTGCAAAGAAAATTAAAGAACCTGTTACTTTGCAAGACCCTTGCAATATTATCAGGAGAGCAGGTGCAGCTGAAAAATTTAGATACATTGTTCAGCAAACCTGTGAGGATTTCAGAGAAATGTATCCTAATAAAGAGCATAACTTCTGCTGTAATGCAGGTGGAGGCTTAGCAGTTTTGGCACAGTGGATATCTCATAAGGCAAGAGGTAACAGGGTAAAAGCAGAACAGATATTGAGAACAGGAGCAAAAATAGTTATTGCGCCATGTCATAACTGTAATGTCGGACTTAAAGATATTATAAAATACTGGAATTTACCTGTAAAATTGATGTTTTTTGATGAATTGCTTGAAAAAACGATGCTTATTCCTGATGAATTAAAAGCTGAAGAAGAGGAAGCAGAGTAATAAAATAAATTTAATAGAAGGGAAGGGCTATGAAAAAGAAAATATTGTTGATTGTAATCAGCATAGGTCTTCTAATATTTGTTGTTAACGGATTTAGAGCAGTTTATTCTAAAGAGACCTTGGAGGTTCCTAAAGAATCTCCTGCTATAAAAGAGGTTAATCCTGAGAATAAAATCAGTATTGCTCATACTGAAATTTTTGGCGAACTTGAAAGGCCTCCTGTAGTTTTTGATCATTTCAAACATGTAAAGGCTTTGAAAGATAAGGGATGTCAGATATGCCATGAACTTAACAAAGAAAAGGCTGTATTAAACTTTATTTTCCCTAAAAATATAAAGGGAAAAGATAAAGATTCCATAATGAATGGTTATCATGATGAATGTATCGGGTGTCATAAAAAGCTTTACAAAGAAGATAAAAAAACAGGTCCTGTTACATGTGCTGATTGTCATAAAAAAGAGTTTAAGTTAGTAAAACTTACATATCCTGTTGTGGAGTTTGATTATAAGCTTCATGATACCCATGATAAAAAATTACAGGAAAAAGGCATTAAAGAAAATTGCAATCTATGCCATCATATTTACAATGAAGAATTAGTATATGAAAAAGGGAAAGAATGGTCTTGTTATAACTGTCATGATATTGGTAAAAAGAGGAGTCCTCTTTTAGCAATTCCCAATAAAATTACAGCGCAGAAAGGTCTCAATATTCAGAAAGCTTCTCATAAAAGATGCTTAAACTGTCATTTATATTATATGGGCAAGGCTGAGAAGTCAGGACCTGTTAATTGTACAGAATGCCATACCGGGAAGTATAGAACAATAGCTGAGCTTGAGAATATTCCTCGTCCTGACGCAGGGCAAAAAGATAAACCATTAATAGAAATAGACAATTCAAAGATGAAAGGTGTTTTATTTGACCACAAAACACATGAAAAGTATTCAAGAACATGCAAAGAGTGTCATCATCAGACCCTTTATCCATGTAAAGAATGTCATACCCTTACAGGAAGTGTAAATGGTGGAGGAATAAATACTGCAGATGCATATCATGATGTTTTCTCAAAATACAGTTGTGCAGGATGTCATAATAAAAAGAAGACAGAGGCTAATTGTGCAGGATGTCACAGTCAGCTTAGTATGATGGATATAAAGGCAAAAACTCCAAATAAAGAAATATGTGCTAAATGTCATACTGGAAAGAAAGAAATTAGTGAACCTGCACCACTGACTGCTGATAAGCTTGACCCTGAAGTTGTTAAGAAGGATGTTGAGATTAAGATTCTTGAAAAGGAATTTAATCCGAGTAAGTTTCCTCACAGGAAGATTATAGATAAATTTGTGAAAATTTCTAATGAGAGCAAACTTGGTAGATATTTCCATACAGATTTGCAGGTTCTTTGCGCTGGATGTCATCATCAAAGCAGTTCAGAAGCAGAGGCAAAAAAAGATACTCCTCCTAACTGCAAGAACTGTCATTCAATCTCTTTTGACCCTCGTTATCCTAACAGACCAAGACTTTTGGCAGCATATCATCGTCAGTGTATAAAATGTCATCAGGAAATGAATCTTGAAAAACCCAAGAAATGTACAGAATGTCATGAAGAAAAAAAGAATAGACCGAAGCAAATTTTAACAGGAAGTTCATCAAGATAAATATAAGGAGGAGGGGATATGTATATTATAGAGCAACTTTTTTCAGCTCATGGTTATGAATATATGGTAGCTGTTTTAGCTATGTTTGTTTTCATTTTAGTTTATTATCTTCTAAGTCAAGATGTTAGATATTAGGAGGCTGAGATGGATATTAATAGAAGAGATTTTCTGAAGCGAACTCTATCTATTGCAGGAATTACTTTATTAAGTGGACCTGGATTGGTAGATGTTGCAAATGCCCGTACAAAAGATGCGGATCCTTCAATTTATTCTACAGGGAATACAAGCAATGCAAGAAACTGGAAGATATTTGTAGAAAGAAAAAAGGCAAAAGTTCCTCCTCCAGAAGAACCTTATGGAGTTTTAGTTGATACAACTAAATGCATTGGTTGCAGAAGATGTGAGTGGGCATGTAATGAGTGGAATAAAAATCCAAACAAACCTATAAGTGAATTTGAAGCTTCTGTTCAACAGAAGAACTCTGTTTTTGATAAAGTAAGAAGAACACATGCTGGCAATTTTACAGTGGTTAATAGATTTTATGATTCTAAAACAGGAAAACCTATATATGTGAAAAAACAGTGCATGCACTGTATTGACCCTGGATGTCTTTCAGCATGTTTTGTTGATGCATTTAGGAAGACACCTGAAGGTTCTGTAATTTATAATCCAACTGTTTGTATAGGTTGCCGTTACTGCATGATTGCCTGTCCATTTGATATTCCTGCATATGAATATTATGAACCCTTAAATCCTCAAGTAACTAAATGCACAATGTGCTATGATAGAGTTGTAGAGGGTAAAGTTCCTGCCTGCGTGGAGATATGTCCTGCCGAAGCGTTAAGATTTGGAAAAAGAAGTGAACTTATTAATTTTGCTCATGAATTAATAAAAAATAACCCCGGGAAGTATATAAACCATGTTTATGGCGAGCATGAAGTTGGAGGAACAAGTTGGCTGTATATATCATCTGTTCCTTTTGATTCAATAGGATTAAGAACAGACCTTGGTAAAACTCCTATACCTGAATATAGTAAAAGCTATCTTTTTGCTGTTAAAATGTTTGAGGTTGTAGGTTCATGGCCCTTGGTTTTTGGAGCATATTATGCAATTTCAAAGGCTCGTAAAAAAATACAGTCTCCACAGACTTTAACTGATAAAAAGGAGAAATGAGTATGGCACAGAACGCAAATACATTTTTTAGAGAAAAAATACTTCTTGGAATGACACCCAGTGAGTTTATTAAAAGTAATCTTAAACTTTCTAATCTAATATTAGCAATATTTTTGCTTCCTGGAATAGTTGTAATGATTTATAGACTGTTGGTAGGATTGGGACCAACTACTAATCTTTCTGATACATATCCATGGGGCTTGTGGATTGGATTTGATATTCTTGTAGGTATTGCACTTGCAGCACCTGGTTTAACTTTAGGTACTGCAGTTCATCTTTTTGGAATGAAAGATTATCATCATTTTGCAAGACCAGCAATTCTTTCAAGTCTTCTTGGATATATTTTTGCAGTTTTTGCTCTTTTATTTGACCTTGGTCGCTACTATCGTATTCCCTATCTTTTAGGCTGGTCATGGGGCTTTTCTTCTATTCTGTTTTTAATCGGCTGGCATTTTTTCCTTTATATTAATATCTCTTTAATTGAGTGGGCTCCAGCGCTTTTTGAATGGTTAAATTTAAGAAAAGCAAGAGAGTTTTTTTCTAAACTTGCTGTATGGGCTACAATTTTTGGTGTAATTATTGCAGGTGGTCACCAGTCTGCATTAGGTGGTTTATATCTTGTTGCTCCTGCGAAGGTGCATCCGCTTTGGTATTCAGCTTTACTGCCAGCATTTTTCCTTCTTTCAGCTGTTTTTGCTGGAATTTCAATGGTTCTTGTTGAAAGCACCATTACGCACAAAGTATTTAAAAAACAATTAGAACATTTTGGACATGAAGAATTTGACAGCAGGACATTAGGATTAGGTAAAGCAGCAGCTTCTGGCTTGATAGTTTACTTCATTTTAAAAATACTTGACCTGGCTCATTATGACAAATGGCATTATCTTGATACACCATTTGGTTATTGGTATCTGGTTGAGCTTCTTGGTTTTGTCTTACTTCCTGCAATTCTTTTTGGTACAGCGGTTAGAAACAGAAATGCAAATCTTGTCAGATTTACTGGATTTCTTACTGTATTTGGTGTGATTTTAAACAGAATCAATGTTTCATTAATTGCTTATAACTGGTATCTTCCAGCATCGCAAAAATATTATCCTTTATGGAGTGAGTTTGCTCTTTCAATCTCAGTAGTTACTTTGATAATTATTTTTTACAGGGCAATTGTAAACAGGATGGCTATACTTTATGACCATCCTGATTATAAATCAGCCCACTAAATTTTATTTTAGCTTATTTAAGCTGGAAGATACTTAATTAAAGAAATTTCTTCTACGCATGCTTTTTTTGAGGGAAGTGTTTTTTAGAGCTTAACTAAGTATAGATTTTTATTGAACAAAACAAATACTCATTCTAAAGTGGCTCAAGGCAATATTATTTTTACTACAATTTTAAGTTTACATATATTTAAAGCAAATCAGATTTTACAAATCTTTTATATAATTTTAAATTTATTGTATTTCTATATTTTTCGCAACAAAATCATTATTAATTTTTATATACCTAACAATAACACTATCTCCTATTTTTAAAGAGCTAAATTTCTGTTCTGTTTTATCTTTGTAAATTTTGGTAGAAGGATTTGATAATAAGACAACATCAATAACTGAATCTTTAAAGTGTTTACTAACTTTAAGAGATTGGTCAGAGATGTTGATTGCAGTTATTTTACCTGATATTTGCATTGTAGTTGCTGCATATGGCAGTTTTGATAATTCTGGAGGCACATAAATTTTTAATTCTTCCTTTTTTTGTTCAGCAAAAGAAAGTGAAAAAACAGCAACAATAAAAATTGAAATGACTAAAAAAATACCTTTCTTCATTTTGGACTCCTTTTGTCTTTTTTTAAAATATAATATATTTACATAAAATTTTCAAGTGCTGAAATATAACCTAAATTTGCCGACAGAAAAAGGAGATTTTTCTCTCATCACGTCATTCTGAGGGGCTTAATGCTCCGAAGCACTGTCCTGAGCCGAAGCGAAGAAACTCTCTAATTAAAAAACCTGTTTGGTGAAAAAAAAGGGGATTCTTCGCTATCGCTCAGACGCTGTCCTGAGCGAAGCGAAGGAATGGCCCCTTTTCAGTCACCCTGAGGCGTAAGCCGAAGGGTCTCCAGTGGATATTCTTCGGTCGCTTACGCTCCCTCAGAATGACAGAATAAGGCGCTGTTTTGAGCCGAAGCCCTGAGCTTATGCGAAGGGTCTGCGAAGGGGAAGATAAGGAACTTTCTAATTGAAAAACACATTTAGTGGAAAGGGTGGAGATCCTTCGCTGCGCTCAGACGCTGGCCTGAGCGAAGCGAAGGAATGACAAAATCACCCGAAAAGAGATTTCAATCAGCAATCTTAGGATATAATCCAATAATTCCATACTGCCTGCCTGCTTTTTCTTTGTGGAATCTATAAGAAGCATACTCTTTATTTTTGCAGTATGTGCAGTCATTAGAAATCCAGATATTTTCTTTTTTAACTCCTGCTGTTATAGCCTGAATAAAATTGGCAATTGATAAGTCAACATGTTTTCGTCCATTTACCCTTAAAATATATTCATCTGAAGGAGTTTCTTTCTTTAAAGCTTCTATCACATCATCTCCTACTTCATAACAACAACCTTTAATATTAGGACCAAAGGCAATTAGGAGATTTTCAGGTAAGGAGTCATAAAATTTAATCATTTTTAGTATGGTCTTTTTTATTATCCCCTGAGCAGTGCTTCTCCAACCAGCATGAACTGCACCTACGACTTTTTTCACAGGGTCATAAATAAGAACTGGTAAACAGTCTGCAACTTTGACGCCAAGGAAGAGCTCTTTTTTATTAGTGATTACAGCATCTGCTATCTCTGGATTTGTATCTTCATTGATTACTAAAACTTTATCAGTATGTTTTTGCAACGGCATATAAACTTTGAAACGGAGAGTTTCTTTTAGTTTTTCTATCTGTATTTTTTTAGTAAAGAAAGCCTGAACAGGATAGCCATAAAAAATATCGGGTATAATTTTTTCCATATTTTTATTATACCTAAAATTGCCATTAGAAAAAGGAGGTTTTTCTCTCATCCCGTCATTCTAAGGGGCTTAATGCGGGGTCCCCAAAAAGTCAATGACTTTTTGGGGTGCCCTGCCCCGAAGCGCAGTCCTGAGCAAAGGAACTCAATTAGAAAATAACGAAGGAGATTCTTCACTCCGCTTACGCTCCGTTCAGAATGACACCTTCCAAGTCACTCTCTTTTACCAGGCAACCTCTTTATTAGCCACCCTTTTTTGTCATTCCGAGGGGTAAAACCCCCGAGGCGTCGTCCTGAGCAAAGCGAAGGAACTCATTCCGATTATAGAAAAAAGCAGGAGATTCTTCGCTGACGCTCAGAATGACAACATTCGAATGAGATTCTTCGGTCGCTTATGCTCCCTCAGACGCTGTCCTGAGCAAAGCGAAGGGATGACAGAATAAAGTGCTCAGAATGACAAAAAAAAGAGGGTCAGACGATGTCCTGAGCCAAAGCCCTGAGCCGAAGCCCTGAGCTTATGCGAAGGGTCTGCGAAGGGATGACAAAATAGTCCAAAACATAATTTTCTATCGGCAATTTCAGGTATTCCTTTTTGTCATGATTTTTTGAGATAATTAAAATATGGCTGTAAATTTTAAATCACAGGTAAAAGAGATACCTCCAAAAGAATCCCTTGTAAAAATTGATATAAGCAGATTACAGATTGGGAAACCGCTTCCCTTTGATGTTTATATTAAAGAAGGCGGGACCGAGAAAAAAATCTTTAATGAGGGTATTATTATATCAAAACTTTTTCTTGAAGTTCTTGAAGAGAAAGGGTTAAACCAAATTTATATAGCTTCATCAAATGAGAAGAAAATTAAAGATTATCTCTCAAAAAAGCCAACATCTGAATCAGTTTTAGATTCTCCTACTGTTTTTAATAATTATTCATTTTTTAAGGAAAAGCATTTTCAAATTGACAGAAAGCTTATTATTCCATGGACAGAAATTAATTTTTCAATCTATAAGCTTGAGGGTTTTAACTTTGATAAAGTGATAGAAGCCACTTCTGACCATCCTGTTTTAATATCAGAAAACAGTATTCCTTCAACGGGTGAGCTTGTTATTGAAGAAAAGGATATACCTCTTTACAAAGAGTATATTGAATCACTTGAAAAAAGAATAGAAAATCTTCCTCAGGAAGAGAAAAAAGAGCTGAAAAATCTTCTTCTTAAAGAAAACTCAAAGGTTATTATTAAAGATATTTTACATGACCCAAGAAGTGGAGAAAAGATTAAGAAAGTAGAAAACCTTGTTAGTGAACTTGTAGAAAATATAATTGAAGACCCTGAATCAATTTATAGTCTTCTTACTTTAAAGGGATATGACTACTATACATATACACATTCTGTTAATGTAGGTGTCTTATCAACAGGTCTTGCTCTTTTCATTGGAGTTGATAAAGAGAAAACCTGCAAGCTTGGACTTGGTGCAATATTACATGATATAGGTAAGACACAGATACCTCATGAAATAGTGAATAAACAGGGTAAACTTACTGATACAGAATATAATGTTATAAAACAGCATGTTGTAAGAGGTTATGAAATTTTAAAACCACAGAAAGAAGTTCCAGAGGCATCATTGATTGCAGTGCTTCAGCACCATGAAAAACTTTCAGGTAGAGGCTATCCCTTCGGAATTAAAGGCAAGGATATAAAACTCTTTGGAAGAATTACTTCAATCGCTGACTGTTATGATGCTCTTACAACAAGGAGGCCTTACAAACCTCCTTTAACACCATATTTTGCCTTGTCAATCATAGTGAAAGAAAAGGGAGATTATGACCCAGAACTTCTTAAAGCATTTGTAAAAATGCTCGGAAAAGTAAAATGAGCAATCTTTTTGAAGAAAAGGACTATAAGCCCGGGTTAGAACCTCTTGCATACAGAATGACACCAAGAAATCTTGATGAGTATGTTGGTCAGAAGCATATTCTTGGAAAAGGTAAACTTTTAAAACGAGCAATAGATTCTGACAGAATTAGCTCTCTTATTTTTTACGGACCTCCCGGAGTGGGAAAAACAGCTTTAGCAAAAATAATAGCAACTAAAACAAAAGCTCACTTTCAATGGTTGAATGCAACAACATTAAGTATTGATGAAATAAGAAAAAATTTAGTCTTTGCAAGACAAAGGCACAGTAAGGGTGAAAAAACAATCTTATTTATTGACGAAATTCATAGGCTTAATAGAATTTCTCAGGATGCATTGCTTCCTGATATTGAAGAAGGCAATATAATCCTTATTGGTGCAACTATTGAAAATCCCTTTTTTTATCTGAATTCAGCATTGCTTTCAAGAAGTCATATCTTTGAATTGAAGCCTCTATCAGAAGAGGAAATTATAGAAATTCTTAAAAGAGCTATTACTGACAGAGATAGAGGATTTGGTAATTTAAATATAGAAATTACCGATGAAGCAATGGTTCATATTGCAAAATCTTCAGACGGAGATGCAAGGAAAGCTCTCTCATCTCTTGAGATTGCGGTACTGACTACTGAGCCAGATAAGGACAATGTTATTAGAATAGATACAAAGATAGCAGAGGAAAGTATACAGAAAAAACATATAGTTTATGATAGAGCAGGAGACCAGCATTATGATACTGCTTCAGCATTCATTAAAAGTATGAGGGGAAGTGACCCTGATGCAACTGTTTACTGGCTTGCAAAGATGATTTATGCTGGCGAAGACCCCCGTTTTATTGCCAGAAGAATAATAATTGCTGCAAGCGAGGATGTTGGTAATGCTGACCCTATGGCACTTGTTGTAGCTGTTTCAGCAGCAAGAGCAGTTGAAATTGTAGGAATGCCAGAGGCAAAAATTATTCTGTCTCACGCAGCAATTTATGTTGCAAATGCTCCAAAAAGCAATGCATGTTACAGAGCAATTGAGGAAGCTTTAGAGGATGTTGAAAAGGAAAGAACACTTCCTGTTCCAGAACATCTTAAGGATGCTCATTATCCTGGAGCTAAAAAACTCGGTCATGGCAAAGGATATAAGTATCCCCATGAATATGGAGGCTATGTAGAGCAGGAATATCTGCCAAAGAAGAAAAAATACTATAAAACTTAAACTCCTCTAATCTCACCGAAGATATATTTATGAATCTGAAGGTTCATTCTTACTGGTAAAGCATCTTCCAAAATCCATCTTGCAAGGTCTTGCGGATTAAGGATTCCGAAAGCAGGAGAAAATAAAATCTCTCTGACATTTATATTGTTTTTTTTAATAAAATCCTTTGCCCAATCATAGTCATTTCTGTCTGTAAGAACAAATTTGACTTCATCGCTTTTTTTGAGAAAATTCAGGTTTTCAAGATAGTTTTTATCACTCATTCCGCTTCCCGGAGTTTTAATATCCATAATTACTTTTATCTTTGAATTAACTTTTTCAATGGACAGAGAGCCATTTGTTTCAAGAAGAACATTATAATTTTTAACAAGTTCATCCATTAATTCATAGACTTCAGTTTGCAGAAGTGGTTCTCCTCCTGTGATTTCAACAAACTTAAGTCTGAAATTTTTTACTGTGTTAATGATTGTTTTTATAGACATTTCTTGCCCTTCTGTATAGGCATATTTTGTGTCACAATAGGTGCACCGTAGATTGCATCCTGTAAGTCTTATAAAAACCATAGGAATACCAATTAGTGAACTTTCTCCCTGAATGCTTGCAAATATTTCACATACTTTCATATATTTAATTTTGCGTTTATTATTTTATAACCTGTAGGGGTTTCTTTAAGCCATACTTTAGCAGTAAATCTGTCATCCGGGATAAATCCATATGAAAGCTCCCGCCAGATGACTATTATTGTATCTCCTTCCCTTTTAATCTCAGCTACTGGATGTTTGGCAAAAGAAAGGAGAGCTTTTACAGCTTCAGTTTCCTTTGATTTAACAATAGCAGGCTCATTTTTAATTTTGTATTTTTCTTCTGCATATACCCGTTTTGTAAAAAGGTCAACAAATCCTGTTATATATTCATCTGAATATCTTGCTACAAACCACCATCTTAAAAAATCATTGGGTAATGGATAAACTCTGTATTGATGGGCTTCAATTTTTTGCTTGAGAAAATCTCTTGCTTCTTCTTTAAGATATGCTTTAGTTCCTATATAAATCGTTATAAAGACCAAAGCAATTATAAACAAAAACCTTGCCTGTTTTTTGAATTTAATTGAAAATATAACTACCCCTAAAAGCGGAAGCAAAACATAAGGGTCAATTATAAATGTAAGAGAAAGACTGTAAGAGTTCCAGTCAAAGGGAGAAAGAATTTTTGTTCCGTATTGATTTGTAAGGTCAAGTAGAAGATGAACAGCATAACTTAAGAATGAAAGAGCATAAATTTTAAAGAACCCATATCTTTTCATGAATATAAATGCAGGTATTAGAGGAAATAAAGCTAAGGCAAGCACTCCATGTGTTATTCCTCTGTGATACATAAGAAAAAGTTCTCTGCTATGAAGCCTTAAAACTATATCTATATCTGCTATAAGAGAAGAGATGATGATTATGATTAAAAATGTTTTATTCTTTGTTATAGTTTTACCTAAAACAAATCCTGAAAGAGTGTGAGTTACAGGATCCATTTACCTTACCTTATTCAAGATTTCAATGTATTTATTTACCATCTCATTAACTTCTTTGTTTATTCTTTCATTTGGTTTGCCGATTGAGACAGGTCCATAGTGTCCCAGATTTGTAAAACCTAAACAAATACATCCATGAATTAGAAAAGCTTTAAGAATATCAAGGCAAACTGTTTCTCCACCACCGCCAATCATCCCTGTTGATGTGAAAGCAGATACAAGTTTTCCTTCAATTTTTCTGTAGTATTTGACGCTTTCATCAATAAATTTTTTAAGCTCAGCTGCCATTGTTCCGAAGTAATTTGGTGAACCAACTATGTAGCCATCGTAATCAGGAAGAGTATTAATGTTAGCATCTTCAACTCGTTTTAAATCAACGGAAACACCCTTTTCAGCAAGTTTTTCGGAAATCATCTTTGCCATCTTCTCGGTATTCCCTGTTCTTGAATAATACAAAACAAGAACTTTTTTCATCCCACACCTCCTGAATATTTATTAACATTTTATCACAGTATAAGGGATTTTTCTAAAAAAGTTTGTGCTATAATTTATCTATGAAAGTTGTTACATCTTATGAAATGGCAAATATTGATAAACTGACAATTCAGAAATATGGCATACCTTCAATTGTTCTTATGGAAAGAGCAGCTTTAAGTATGGTAAAGCATCTGAAGGAGTTTAATCCAGAAAATGTAATTGTTCTTGCAGGACCTGGTAACAATGGTGGTGATGGTATTGCCTGTGGAAGAATACTTAAAAATAAAATAAATAATATTAAGATTTTTCAGCTTTTTCCAAAAACCAAACTTTCTGAGGACTGCAGGGTGCAACTGGAGATAGCTAAAAAGTTTGGAGTAGCTGTAACTTTCGGATATCCTTCTGATGAAGAAATAATGAAAGCAGATATAATTATTGATGCAATTTTTGGAACAGGACTTAAAAGAGTAATTGAAGGTAAACTTGCTCAGTTTATTGAAAAACTTAATTCTTTTAAAAAATTCGTTGTAGCTGTTGATATTCCCTCTGGAGTTTCATCTGATACAGGAGAAATTCTCGGGGTTGCAGTTAAATCAAGCATAACCGTTACATTCGGATTGCCAAAAAGAGGTCATATTCTCTATCCCGGTAAAGAGTTTGTTGGTGGATTATTTATTGAAGATATCGGATTTCCGAAAGCACTATTACAAGCAGATGAATTAAAAGTTTCTCTTATTGAAAAGAATTTTGCCCGTTCACTTATTCCTCAAAGACCTGAATATTCTCACAAAGGCAAATATGGGCATGTTTTTGTAATAGCAGGGTCTGTTGGTAAAACAGGTGCTGCCATAATGACAGCTAAGGCTTCTTTAAGGGCTGGTTCAGGTCTTGTAACTCTAAGTGTTCCTGCATGCCTGAAAGTGGTTTTTCAAAGCAAAGTTTTAGAAGAAATGCTTCTTCCCCTTCCATGTACATCTGTGACTCTTTCAAAACAGGCAATTCCTGAAATAATGAATTTCATAGAAAACAAAATAGATGTGGTAGCCTTTGGTCCGGGAGTTGGAGTTAATGAAGATATAGAAGAAATTCTCAAAGAGTTAATTATTAAATGCCCCTGCCCAATTGTTATTGATGCAGATGGAATAACTGTTTTAAGCAAAATTAAGGAAGTTTTAAAACAGGCAAAATCAAAAATAGTTCTCACACCTCATCCCGGAGAGTTAAGCAGGCTGATAAACCTTTCAGTTAAAGATATAGAAAAACAGAGAGTTGATATTGCTCAACAAGTTTCAAAAGATTTGAATGTAGTGATTGTTCTTAAAGGCGTTCCCACAGTTATAGCAGAACCTGAAGGTGGGGTTTATATTAATACAACAGGGAATCCTGGCATGGCAACAGGAGGCTCTGGAGATGTTCTTACAGGTATTATTTCTTCACTTATTGGTCAGGGTTTAGAGCCTTTTAATGCTTCTGTCTTAGGGGTTTATATTCATGGATTGAGCGGAGATATAGCCTCTTGCTCAAAGGGGCAACATGGACTAATTGCAGGAGACATTATAGAAAGCCTTCCTCAGTCATTTATTGAGCTTTTAAGATGAAATTGATTCAAAGCTTAGAAAATCCCTTTATCAAAGAAATAAAAAAAATCAAGAAATTACCAGATGAAAAAATTTTTATTGAGGGTATTAATCTTGTTGAATCAGCCTTAAATTCTCCTTTTGTTCAGATTGAAAAAGTTCTTATTACAGAGAAATTTATTGAAAAAAGGATAGGTTTTTTTGAAGTTCTTCAAAATAAAAATATATTCATTGCAGGAATATCTGAAAATATTTCAAAGAAAATCTCTGACACAGTTACCCCTCAGGGAATTTTTGCAGTTGTAAGATATAAAGCTCAAAATATCAAAGAGTTATCAAGCAAAAATCCAACTTTTATTGTTATTTTAGACAGAATTCAGGACCCTGGAAATCTTGGAACGATTATACGAGCCTCTGAGGCTTTTGGTGTAGAAGCCATTTTAATCACAAATGGAACATGCAATCCTTTTTCAAGTAAGGCTCTAAGAGCATCTGCGGGGAGTATCTTTTTTATCCCTGTAATAGTAGTTTCAGTTATGGAAATTAAGGATTTTATTTTAAAAAACAGACTTAATTTTTTTATAACCGACCCAAATGGTGAAAAACTTTCTTTTGAAATTGATTTTAGGAAACCTCTTGCAATTGCTTTCGGAAATGAATCCAGTGGAGTAAGTTCTGAGCTAAAAAAAATAAAACACACAAGTTGTAAAATTTTACATGTAGGTAAAACAGAAAGTCTTAATGTGTCAATGAGTTCTGCTGTCTTTCTTTATGAAATCCTTCGTCATCGCAGTTTAAAAATTTTTTAAAATCATCAAAAGAAAAAGGTTTGGGAATAATCTTAGCTTTTTCCCTCAAATGCTTTTCTTCAATCGCACCTGCTGCAACAGTAATTATTACAGGCTTATGAGGCAATATTTCCATTATAGTTTCTACAAGGTTAAGTTGTTTTATTGAAGTATAATCAGCTACAATAAAATTGTAATCGTAATAAGATTTTAAACTGGATGTATTAATTTCGCACTGATAATTACAAAGTTTAAAAAACTCCACTAACACTTCTCTTACGAGCGGATAATTCTCAATTATTAGGACTTTTTTGTTCATCGTAAAATATTATATGCAACTTTTAATTGTAAGTCAAGACATTTACATCTGCTGATTGATAGATTTTTGAGATAATATGAATTTAAATTATAAAACTCATAAGTTATGTTAATAGGTGAAATAATAAGAAAAGTTAGAAAAGCGAAAGGCATTTCTCAGATGAAGCTTGCTGGGGAGATAGGTATAACTTATCAGCAGTTACAGAAATACGAAAATGGAAAATCAAAAATTACTGTGGAAAGACTTATTGATATTGCAAAGGCATTAAAAATTCCCGCCTATTTATTTTTAGTAGAAGAGAATAATGAGATAAGAAAATTTTCCAATGAGGAAGCTATTTTACTGGAACTTTTTAGCAAAGTTACAGATAAGGATATCAGAGAAGCTTTTATTAAAATTCTTATTAAGTTGACTTTAAAATAGATAAAAATGACAAAGAATCTTGACTTTTTAAAAATTTTTCTTATATTTTAAGTATATGGCTAATCAGGAAGTTTATAAAGAATTAAAACTATTCCTGAAATTAATTGTTATCCTATTTAAACCTTACTTTATCCACTACCCAAACAACCCATTAATAGACACAATTCTTATTATACTCCCCTCAAAATGGGATGGGATGGACATTTTGGATTTATTACAAACAACAAAGAAATTACCTCAGAGCAAGTAATAGGGACATACAAGATGCTGTGGCAGATAGAGGAATCTTTCAGAACACTAAAGA
>Ga0068707_1000294_pt1 | contig 30677 bp, 22 predicted proteins | sample YNPNPMetaG_FD_66600 | JGI IMG/M metagenome (GOLD analysis project Ga0068707, IMG submission 66600) | Anoxygenic and chlorotrophic microbial mat microbial communities from Yellowstone National Park, USA - YNP NP MetaG | ecosystem: Environmental > Aquatic > Thermal springs > Hot (42-90C) >... | reverse complement strand
CCTCCGGCAGAAGGAGTACGAGGCCGCCTTCCGGGAGATCCAGTCCTGGGTGTGGGCCAGGCCCACGGAGATCCTCGGCGGACTCCCGCGCCACCTGCGGGGGCGCGTCTTCCTGGCGATGAAGAGGCCCGAGCTGGCGGTCCGGGAATTCGACCGCGCGCTCGCGGCCGACCCGAAGTCCCCCTTCGCCGACGAGGTGCTCTACTTCAAGGGGGAGGCCTGCGAGGCCCTCAGAAGGGCGGACGAGGCCCGGCGCTGCTACGAGAGAATCCTCTTCGAATTCCCGGAATCCGTTCTCGCCGCGAAGGCGAAGGAGAAGGTGAAATGAGGACGTTCGCCTGGGTCGGGATGCTGGCGGCCCTGCCGCTGGCCGCGCAGGACAAGGCGGGACCCTTCGTCGACGGTCCCTGCGGGCTCCCCCCCGAGGCGAAGCCCCAGCGCCTCAAGGGCGGGGAGGGCGTCCCGCCCCTCCCCCTGCCGGCCACGCCGCTGAGGCGCACGGAGCGCAAGCGCGAGCCCGCCCCGCCCACCCTGGTGGGCAAGCTCGTCTGGGGCGAGCACCGCTCCCAGGTCCTCCCCGACGGGCGCAAGGTCGGCTGGTACGACTGGAACACCGACCCCTCCGACCTGCAGCGCCTGCTCAAGTTCGCCAACGCGGCCCTCAACGTGCAGTACCGGCACGTGAACGTCGACCCGCGGACCTTCTCCTGGGATCCCTCCGAGATCCCCGTCCTCTACGTCCAGGGGCGCCGCCCCTTCGTCCTGGACGACGCCTTCCGGCCGAGGCTGCGGGAGTACCTGCTCCAGGGCGGCTTCCTCTGGGCCGACGCCTGCCACGGCTCCCCCCCCTTCGCCGAGGCCTTCCGCGAGGCGATGCGCCGGACCTTCCCCGACCGGCCCCTGGTCCTCCTGGCCCCGGACCACCCGGTCTACCGCAGCCACCACGCGATCGGCCGGGTCAAGTACTCGCCCGCCGCGAACCGCCCCGACGGCCTCCCCGTGCTGGAGGGTCTCTACCTCGGATGCCGCACGGCCGTGCTCCTGACCCCCTACGACCTCTCCTGCGCGTGGGACTCCTTCCACGTCCCCGAGAACGGCCGCTGCGTGGTCGGCGACGACGCCCTGAAGCTCGGCATCAACATGGCGGCCTACGCGATCTCCTACTACCCCCTCGGGAGGTTCCTCGCCCAGCGCCGGACCCTGGAGACGCAGGACGATTCGCTCCGCGGGAACTTCATCTTCGCCCAGGTGAAGACGAACGGCCACTGGGACCCCGATCCCTCCGCCTTCGCCGCCATGCTCAAGCACGTCCTGGCCGTCACCAACACCAAGGTGCACTTCGGGCGCAAGGAGGTGCCGCTGACCGATCCCGACCTGCTGAGCTACCCCTTCCTCTACCTCACGGGCCACGGGGATTTCACGCTCTCCCCGGACGAGGCCGACGCCCTCCGGAGGTACCTCGCCCACGGCGGGTTCCTCCTGGCGGACGCCTGCTGCGGGAACCTCGAGTTCGACCAGGCCTTCCGCCGCGAGCTCCGGCGCGCCCTCCCGGACGCCCCGCTGCGGGAGCTCTCCCCGGAGCACCCCGTCTTCTCGACCTTCCACCGGATCGACCGGGTCGCCTACACCCCTCAGGTCCGCGCCACCCTCCAGGACCTGAACGCCCCCGTCCTGGAGGGCGTCGCCCTGGGGGAGGACACGCGCGTGATCTACTCCCGCTTCGACCTGGGCTGCGGCTGGGAAGGCCAGGAGCATCCCTGCGCGTACGGGGTCCTTCCTCCCGACGCGCTCCGGCTGGCCGTGAACATCATCCTGTACGCCATGACGCACTGAGGGGCCATGGACAAGCTCACCGTCGTCGAAGGACAGGCCAAGGGAACGACCTACCTCCTGCAGGAGAACGAGGTCACGATCGGCCGCTCGCGCGACTGCACGATCCGGCTGCCCGAGACGGACGTCTCCCGCGTCCACGCCCGGGTCGTCCGCCAGGACGGCGACTGGATCGTCTCCGACGCCGGGAGCCGCAACGGGATCGCGGTCAACGGGCAGCCCGCCACCGCCCCCCACCGGCTCCGCCCGGGGGACGTCATCAAGGTCGGCTCCTGCCAACTCCGCTTCGAGCGGTCCGAGCCGGGGGCCGCCGCGGTGGTCCCCGCGGCGGCTCCCGAGATCTCCGAGGAGGCCCTCCGGCGCCTCCGGGCGGCGCGGGACCGCCTCGCCGCCGAGGTGGGCACGGTCATCATCGGACAAAAGACGGTCGTGGAGCAGATCCTCATCGCCCTCTTCTCGCGGGGGCATGCGCTCCTGGTGGGCGTCCCGGGCCTCGCTAAGACCCTGATGATCCGCACCATCGCCGCGGCCCTCGACCTGGAGTTCAAGCGCGTCCAGTTCACCCCGGACCTGATGCCCTCGGACATCACCGGCACCGAGGTCCTGGAGGAGGATCCCAACACCAAGGAGCGCGTCTTCCGCTTCATCAAGGGGCCGATCTTCACGAACATCCTCCTGGCCGACGAGATCAACCGCACCCCGCCCAAGACGCAGGCCGCCCTCCTGGAGGCCATGCAGGAGCACCGGGTCACCGCCTCGGGGTACACCTACCGGCTCCGGGAGCCCTTCTTCGTGCTGGCGACCCAGAATCCCATCGAGCAGGAGGGCACCTACCCCCTGCCCGAGGCCCAGCTCGACCGCTTCATGTTCATGCTGCGGGTGGACTACCCCTCCCGCGGGGAGGAGATCGAGATCGCCCTCCGGACCACCCGCGAGGACCCCCCCACGCCCCGGCACGTCCTCACCGGGGACGAGATCGTGGCGCTGCAGGATCTGGTCCGGAAGATGCCCGTCTCGGACTACGTGGTGACCTTCGCGGCGGACCTCGTGCGGGCCTCGCGGCCCCGGACGCCCGCCGCCCCCAAGTTCGTCAACGACTTCGTCACCTGGGGGGCGGGGCCCCGCGCCGTCCAGTACCTCACCCTGGGGGCCAAGGCCCGCGCCATGCTCGACGGACGGGCCAACGTCTCCTGCGCCGACGTCCGCGCCGTGGCGCCGGTCGTCCTCCGCCACCGCATCTTCACGAACTTCAACGCGGACGCCGAGGGGATCGACTCCGACCGGATCGTTGAGATGCTGCTCCAGGAGGTCAAGGAGCCGGAGGCCCGGGACCTCCCCCCCAAGGGGACCCCGTAGGAGGCCGAACCGTGCGCGCGCTCGGCGAGCTCCTGCCCCCCGCGGCCCTGGCCCGCCTCGCCAACCTCAACCTGGTGGCCCGGTGGATCGTGGAGGGCTTCCTCTCCGGCCTCCACGCCTCTCCCTACCACGGGTTCAGCGTCGAGTTCGCCGAGTACCGCACCTACACCCCCGGCGACGATCTGAGGCACCTCGACTGGAGGGCGTACGCCAAGTCCGACCGCGCCTACATCCGCCTGTACCACTCCGAAACCAACCTGCGGGCCCACCTCCTTCTGGACTGCTCCGCCTCCATGGATTTCGGGGAGCCGGTCTCCAAGTTCCGCTACGGGGCGGCCATCGCCGCGGCCCTTGCCTACCTCATGATCCAGCAGCAGGACGCCGTGGGCCTGGCCCTCTTCGCGGAGGAGACCGTCCGCTACCTCCCCCCCCGCGCCACCCTGCGCCACTTCCGCGACCTGGTCGCCCAGCTCGAGACGGCCCGGCCCCGCGCCCGCACCCGCCTCGGAAAGACCCTCCACCACCTCGCCGAGACGGTCCGCAAGCGCGGGCTCTTCGTCCTCCTCTCCGACCTGCACGACGAGCCCGCGGAGGTCCTCTCGGGCCTCCGGCACCTCCGCTTCAGAAAGCACGAGGTGATCCTCTTCCATCTCCTGGACCACGCGGAACTCGCCTTCCCCTACCGGGTCCTCTCGGACTTCCGCGACCTGGAGACGGGGGAGCGCATCCAGGTGGCCCCCGCGGCCTGGCGCCCCGCCTACCTCGAGGCAATCAGGGATTTCACGGCCTCCCTGCGGCGCGAGTGCTCCTCCATGCTGATCGATTACACCCTGGTGGACACCGAAACCCCCTTCGACCAGGTCCTGGCCCGCTACCTGTTCAAGCGCCAGAGGCTGGGATGACCCCCATGAACCCCGTCCCGAGGACGCCCCCCTGATGCACTTCCTCCACCCGTGGTTCCTGCTCGGACTGGGGGCCGTCTCCGTGCCCATCCTCCTCCACCTGGTCTTCACCCTGAAGGCCCGCGTGGTCCCCTTCCCCACCGTGCGGTACCTCCGGCAGGTGGACCGCCAGGTCACCCGGCGCCAGAAGCTGCGGGAACTCCTGATCCTCGCCCTGCGGTGCCTCACCCTGGCCCTGCTGGCCCTGGGCCTGGCCGCCCCGGTCCTCCGTCCCTCCTCGGGGGGCCCCGCGGGCCCCGGCGGCCTCGCCGCCGCCATCGTCCTGGACGACTCCTACTCCATGGGCATGCTCGACGCCGAGGGCCCCCTCTTCGCCCGCGCCCGCGCCCTGACCCGAACGATCCTCGGGACCCTGCAGGCCGGCGACGCCGTCGCCCTCATCACCTCCCGCCGGCCCCCGGCGATGACGCGCGACCCCGGCGGCCTGGCGGCGGACCTGGAGAAGATGGAACCCTCCGCGGGCGCCGACCCCCTCGGCCCCCGGGTCCGGGCCGCCGCGCGCCTCCTCCGGCAGACCCCCGCGGCCCAGCGCGAACTCTACGTCGTCTCGGACTTCCAGCGGCGCGCCGTGGACTTCTCCGAGTCCGAGTTGCGGGACCCCGCCTTCACCCCCATCCTCGTCCCCGTCTCCTCTCCCCGCCGCGACAGCCTCGCGGTGACCGCCCTCGATCCCCTCTCGCCCTTCGCCACGCCCGAGGCTCCCTTCCGCCTCCGCGTCGCCGTGGCCAACCGGGGCCCCCAGCCGGCCGGGCGGAACCTCCGGATCCGCGTGGACGGCCTGCCCGCCGCCGAGCGGATGGTCTTCGTCCCTCCCCGGGGATCCGTAAGCGTGACGGTGGACCTGCACTTCGACCGCCCCGGATGGAAGACGGTCGAGGCGGAGCTGGAAGGAGACGCCGTCCCCGCCGACAACCGCCGCCTCCTTCCCGTCCACGTCCGCTCCTCCCTCGGAGTGCTCGTGATCCGGGAGGACGCCGGGGGAGCGATGCCGAGGAGCTTCTATCTCGAGAAGGCGCTCAACCCCGGCGGGACAGCCCCCACCGGCGTCCGGATCGCCGCCCTCGCCCCGGCAGCCCTCGAAGGGAGCGACCCGGCCGGGTTCGCCGCCGTCTTCCTCGTGGAATGCGTGCCGTCCACCCAGGACGCGGTCGCGACCCTGAGGACCTACGTCGCCGGCGGGGGGAGCCTCGTGATCGTCGCCGGACCCGACCTGGACCCCGCGGCCTTCAACGAGGCACTCGCCCCCGGGGGCGACCTCGGCCCCCTCTCGCCGGCCGTCCTGGCGGGGGCCGCCGGCGGCGACCGCGACCCCTCGGGTTACCAGTCGATCAAGGAGGTCGATCTGCGCCACCCGATCTTCGCCCGCCTCCGCCGGGGGGACGCCCCCATCGACATCGGATCCGCCGTCTTCTACCGGACGGCCCGCGTCGAGCCCGCGGAGCGCGAGGGGGCCTCCGTCCTGGCGCGGTTCGGGAACGGGGACCCGGCCGTCGTGGAGCGCCCCTTCGGGCTGGGAAGGACGGTCCTCGTCGCCTCGGCCCTCCACCCGGACGTCACGAATTTCCCCTACAAGGTGAGTTTCGTGCCGTTCCTTCACAGCCTGGTGGCCTACCTGGCCCAGCCGGCCGGGACGGCCGGGATCCGGGTGGGGGACCCCCTGCGCCTCCAGATCCCCCGCGAGCGCGCCCCCAGGACGGCCCGGGGGATCCCCCCCGGGGCGGAGCCCCGCGAGGCGGAGGCGCGGACGGTCGGGAGCCTGGCCGTCTTCGATTTCGGCCCCGCGGACTCGCCCGGCACGGCCACCCTCGAATGGGCCTCCTCCGAACGCCTGGAGACCCGCCGGGTCGCGGTGAACGTGGATCCCGAGGAGGGAATTCTGGAATTCGAGGATCCCGCCCGGATCGCCCCCTCCGCCTTCGTGGTCCGCGACGCGCGGGAGCTGACGGCGCTGCTGGGGCGGATCCGCCGGGGGACCAGCCTCGCCGGGGCGCTCCTGGCCCTGGCGCTCCTGGCGGCGATCGCGGAATCGATCCTCTCCAACCGCTTCGCCTTCGGCGGCGGCCGCCCCGTCGAACCCCCGTCGGCCCCGCTCGCCGCCCCTCCGCCCGGGGCGGAGGCGTATCATTAGAGAATCCGAACCATGCTCCCCTTGGCCGCCGCGCTGGTCCTCCAGGGAATGACCGACGGGGTCGTCCCCTCGGCGGAGCCCGGCTGGCCCCAGTGGCGCGGGCCCGGACGCCAGGCGATCTCCGCCGAAAAAGGCCTCCTCCGGGCCTGGCCCCCGGACGGCCCCCCTCTCCTCTGGAAGGCCGACACCCTCGGGCGCGGCTGGTCCTCCCCCATCCTCGCCGACGGTCGGATCCACATCTCCGGCGACGTGGGCGAGGAATGCCTCCTCCAGGCCTTCGATCTGGAAGGACGGCGGCTCTGGAAGACCCCCAACGGGCGCTCCTGGAAGGGATCCTACCCCGGCGCCCGCGCCGCGGCCGCCTGGTCCGGCGGCCGCCTCTACCACATGAACGCCCACGGGCGCGTCGCCTGCCTCGAGGCGGCCACCGGGAAGGAACTGTGGGCCGTCAACGTCCTCGAACGCTTCGAGGGGAAGAACGTCACGTGGGCCACCAGCGAATGCCTCCTCGTCGAGGGTTCCCGCGTGTACGTCACCCCCGGCGGGAAGAAGGCGCTCATGGCCGCGCTCGACGCGAAGACGGGGGAGACGGTCTGGACCTCGGACCCCCTCCCGGGGGACAACACCAGCTACTGCTCCCCCCTCCTCATCCTCCGCGGGGGCCGCCGGATCCTCCTGAACTGCTCCTCCCGCCACGGATTCGCCGTGGACGTCCAGACCGGCAGGATCCTCTGGACGGTCCCCATGGCGACCCCCTACGACGTCAACGTCTCCGCTCCCGCCTACGCGGACGGCCAGGTCCACTTCGCCACCCCGCACGCGGACGTGGGAGCCTTCCGGATCAGCGCCGACGGGACGAAGATCGAGCCGGCCTGGACCACCCCCCTGGACACCTGCACGGGAGGGTTCCTGCTGGTGGACGGCATCCTCTACGCCGGCGGCTACCAGAAATTCCGGCACTGGGTCGGCCTGGACTGGAAGACCGGCGAAACCCGCCACGAGCTCCGGGAACTGACCACCGGATCGGCGGTCTGGGCCGATGGACGCCTCTACTGCATGGCCGAGGACGGCCGGGCGGCGCTGGTGACCCCGGCGGCGGAGGGCTTCCGGATCGCCGGCGAGAAGCGCCTCACCCCCCGCCGGGTCAAGGACGCCTGGGCCCACCCCGTGATCCTGGACGGCCGGCTCTACCTGCGCTACCACGACACGCTCTGGTGCTTCGATGTCCGGGCACGCTGAGGCCGGATGGCACCGATCCCCTCGGGGGAACAGGCGCCGGGCCATGCCGCTCTACGGACTCGTGATCCCTCTCCTCATGGGCCCGGGGGCCCCGCAGGACCCCCCTCCGCCCTGGCCTTCCACCCTCTACCTGGGCAACGGAGGGATCTGGCGACGAAGGATCGCCGTCGAGATCCGCAACGCCGCGGACCGCCCCGCCGCCGGGGACCCTGTCGAGCTCCGCATCGGGAAGGGTCCCGGCGAGGCGGACCTGGCGGGTGCCGCGGCGGAGGCCGTCCGGGTCTGCACCCCGCGGGGAGAGGAGCTCCTGTTCTCCCTCACCGATCCCGGCGGCCGGCAGGTCCGGCAGGGGCCGATTCCCCCCGGCAGCCTCCTCACCCTTCCCGCGGAATGCCCCGCCCGTTCCTCGGCCCGCCTCTACGTCTACTTCGACAATGCGGAGGCCTGGCCGGTCCCCGACTTCTTCGAGGGAGCCGGCGGGGTCCGCAACGGCGGCCTCGAGGAAGGATCGGGAAACACGCCCGAAGGCTGGCATCACGACGCGAACGACGACCGGCACCGCACGTTCTGGGTGGCGGAATCCCCCCATGGGGGGGCGCGGTGTCTCAAGACCGTCGTCGCGGAGGGGGCGGAGCCCTCGTGGATCTCCACCCGCCAGCGCGGTCTCCGCCTCGTCGGCGGGGCGCGCTACGAGATGCGCGCCTGGGTCCGGGCCCGCGACGTCCAGGGATACGCCGGCTGGTACCTCCACGGGGGAACGGAATCCAACCCCATGATGATCGCTCCCCTCCTCAACGGCGGGGGAGGCACCTACGATTGGAGGGAAGTAAGGGTGGAGTTCACCGCCCCTGAAGAGGCCACCACGGCGAGCCTGGGGACCGTCCTTCGGGGGACGGGGACCGCCTGGTTCGACGACGTCCGCCTCACCTGCCTGAGCCCGCCCCGCCTGACCGCCGCGGCCCTCGCGCCGGAGCGCCTCGAGCTGCAGGAGCGGGAAGCGGACGATCCCTGGCCGCAGGACGGGTCGGCCTGGACCCTCCGGGTCCCCCTCCGGGTCGCCAACCTCTCGGAGGAGCCGTGGGAGAAGGTCCTCGTCGCGGCCGACCTCGGGCCGATCCTGGTCCGGTCGCGCCTCAGGCCGGACCGGGTGCGCCTCCGGGTCGCCGCCGGCGGCGCGACGCTTCCGCACGGACGCCTGCAGGAGCTTCTGCTCTTCGAGGCCCGGCTGGAGCCGCGCACGATCCGCACCTTCCACCTGTACCTCGCCGAGGGAGAACCGGGCCCGTCCCGCCCCGCCGTCGACCTTCCCGTCGAATACGCCCCCAATCCGGCCGTCCCGGGGGGCACCGACCTCCGGGCCCGGACCATGGCCCTCTCCGAGTACGCGGGGCTCGCGGCCTCGAAAGCGAACCTCGTGAAGAACCCCGGTTTCGAGGCGGGGGGAACCTCCCCGGACGGCTGGACGCCGACGCACCCGGACCGATCCGCCGCCGAGGAACCGGGGCTCTTCGGCCGGCGCTGCGCCCGCACGACGGTCCCTCCCGAGGGCCGCCGGGACTGGACCGGCTGGAGGCAGGACGTCCCCGTCCGGCCGGGCCGGAGCTATCTCTACGCGGCCTGGCTCCGGTCCGAACACCTCGAGGGCGGGGGGCTCCAGCTCCATGCCCACGTCCGAACCCCGAAGGGCGACCTGGTGCGGGAAGGCGCCTTCCGGGGAGTGGGACCGGCGCTGCACGGGACGCGGGACTGGACCCTGCTGGCCGATGTCCTGGATCTTCCCCCCGACGCGGGAATCCTCCAGATCCACCTGACGATGCAGGCCTCCGGCAAGGCCTGGCACGACGGAGTCGTGGTGGCCGAGGTGCTGTGGGCGACCGCCCGGCCGCCGGAACGCCGATCCCCACCGCCGGAGGAGGCGCTGAGCGTGTGGCCGGTCCATCCCCTGATCAAGGTGTTCCGGGAGGACCTGCCCCCCTCGAGGATCCCTGCCGCGACCCTCTCCTGCGCCCGCAACGAGAAGGAGCCGCTCCAGCTGGCGGTCCGATCGGGCCGCCGCGTCCCGGACGTCCGGATCGAGGTGAGCCCGCCCCGGCATGCCTCCGGACGCGTGCTTTCGGAGATCGACGTGGGAGTCGTCGGATTCGTGCCGGTGGATCACCCGAGCAATTACTACTCGAGCCGTAGCCCCCCCTGGCACCGCCGAGTCCCCTCGGGCCGGGGGGCTTGCGACGGCTGGCCGGGCTGGTGGCCCGATCCGATCCTGCCCCGGGACTCCTTCGATCTGGAGCCCCGCTCCACCCAGCCGGTCTGGATCACCTTCGGCGTGCCCCGGGACGCGCCACCCGGCGAATACGCCGGGACCGTCCGGTTCGCCTCGCGGGGGACCGTCCTGGCCGAACTCCCCTTCCTCCTCCGGGTCCGACGGTTCGCCCTGCCCGAGGAAACGCATCTCAAGGCCATCTACGACTGCCGCCAGCAGGGCCCGGAGTGGATCCTGCCCGGGAAGTCCCCCGAGGAGAGCCGCAAGGCCTTCTGGGCCTTCCTGGCCGCCCGGAGGATCTGCCCCGACACGGTCCGTCCCGAGCCGAAGATCGAATATCGGGACGGCCGGGTGGAGGCGGACTTCACCGACTTCGACCGGGCGGCGGAATACTACTTCAATGTCCTGAAGTTCCCCCATGCCTATACTCCCTGGCGGTTCTACCTCTTCGGCTGGGGCCATCCCCCCGCCGAGAAGTTCGGCCAGAGGCCCTACGAGGGGGAGCCCCCGTACGAAGGGGCGGATCGATCGATCCTGCGGCCCGCGTACCGGAAGGCCTTCCAGGCGTGCCTGAAGGCCTACTGGGACCACGTGAAGGCCAGGGGATGGGACCGGAAGATCACGTTCTACCTCTCGGACGAGCCGTACGACTCCGACCCGAAGATCCGCGCCCAGATGAAGGCCCTCTGCGCCATGGTGCACGAGGTCGATCCGGCGATCCGGATTTATTGCAGCACCTGGCATCACCAGCCCGAGTGGGACGGGAGCCTGGACCTCTGGGGGATCGGGCACTATGGCCTGGTGCCGGTCCCGAAGATGGAGGAGATCCGGCGGCGCGGGGCGGCGATCTGGTGGACCACGGACGGTCAGATGTGCCTGGACACGCCGTACGCCGCCATCGAAAGGCTGCTCCCCCACTACGCCTTCCACTACGGCGCCGAGGCCTACGAGTTCTGGGGGATCGACTGGCTGACCCATGACCCCTACACGTGGGGCTGGCACAAGTTCCTCCCCCACGACTTCGGCCCGCAGCAGGAGAAGTCCTTCGTGCGCTACCCCAACGGGGACGGCTATCTCGTCTATCCGCCGCGCGGGGGGCGTTTCGTCCCCTCGGTGCGCCTGGAGCAGGCGAGGGAGGGGCTCGAGGACTACGAGTACCTGCACCTTCTGAGGGAGCTCGTGGAGCGGAGGCGGGCGGAGGGGAGGGACGCGCGGGCGGGCGAGGAGGCCCTGCGGGCGGCCGCCGCGCTGGTGCCCACGCCCTGCGAGATCGGGAGGTATTCCACGCGGATCCTGCCCGACCCGGACCGCCTCCCGGCGGTCCGCGAGGCCCTGGCGCGGGCGATCGAGGAATTAACCGGCCCCTGAACGGCGGCGTTCAATAATGTTTCCCCTCCCCGGCCGGGCGCTCTATCATCAGGGGGATTCCCGTAATCCTGCCTCCAGGCGGGGAAAGGAGCGACCGATGAGAGCGGCGGCCGTGTTTCTGGGCATGATGGGTCTGGCGGGTCTGGGATGCCGCGCCGGGGCGCCTTCCGCGCGGGCGACCGCCCCGGCGGGCTGGACCCGGGTCTACGCCATGGACTTCAACAACGTGCAGAAGGTCCCGGCGGAATGGGTGGCGATCTCCGGCGAGATCCGCGTCGCCGGCGGGGCCCTGGAGCTCCGGGCCGAGGCGGGCTCCGAGGCGGAGATGGTCCTCAAGACCGTCAAGTGTCCCGGGAGCGTCCGGGTGGAGATGACCGCCTCCGTCGTGGGGGACGAGGTGTGCGACCTAAGCCCCTGGCTGAACGGGGACGAGTCGGGATACGCCTCGGGCTACCTCCTCCAGTTCGGCGGCGGCGGGAACCAGGAGAACCGGCTCCGGAGGGCCGGGGAGGTCGTGGACGAGACCGTCAACACCAAGACCCTGCTCAAGGCCGGAAAGAAGTATGCCGTCGTGGCCGAGAACGACGGCGGCCGCGTGCGCCTCGTGGTCGACGGCCAGGAACTGCTGGCGCTCCAGGACAAGGAGCCCCTGAAGGGCCCCGACCATGCCCTGATCGGCTTCTACACGTGGGGCGACACCCTGAGGATCGAGAGGATCGCGGTCTTCTCCAAATAGGGGCGCGGAACGGCCGGAGGCCGGCCGCCGGGGCGAGGAGCCCCCCGATCATTTCTCCGCCGAGGGGAGCCGGGACAGCATCGGGTTGTAGAAATAGCCCTGCGCCGCGGCCGTGACCGTGGCCCGGTAGACGCGATCCTGCATCAGGCAGACGCGCCGGTCCTCCGCGGGGATGGAAGTGGAGTAGATCCGCAGCTCGCCCGGCAGGGTCATGACCAGCTCCTCCCGCCAGTCCCCCAGCAGGTCCGCGAGGAGCGCCAGGCGGCCTTCCAGCCGCACCGGGAGGGCCTCCCCGCGGTACTTCTCGATCCGGGAGCCGCACACCAGCTCCCGGTACGGATCGGCGTCCCAGTAGACCGGCCGCGAGAACCTCGGGGGCTTGTCGAACGTCTCGATGAGCTCCCCGCGGGCGCTGTAGAGCCACGCCCGGGCGAACTCCTTTTTTTCGCCCGTGTCGAACCCGTAGACCTCGGCCCCGGGATGCCGCGGATCGATGTCCCCGCAGAGGCCGTAGCCGTGGACGTGGCGCGTCGGTCCCTTGTGCCCCCAGAGGAGGGTTCCGGTCTTCGCCTCCGCCACGCACAGGCCGTTGGCCTCCTTCTGGCGGGTCTCCATCCCGTAGAAGACCTCCAGGCCGGGCCGCGCCGGGTCGATCTCCCCCACGTAGCAGTGGTCGGGGTGCCCCAGGCCGGTGCTCCAGAGCCCCTTCCCGTGGTCGTCGAGGACGCACGACCCGACGACCACCTCGTCGCGCCCATCCCCGTCCACGTCGTGGGCCTGGAGGGTATGGGCCCCCTGCCCGCGCCATTTCCGCGGATCCGCCTCCATCTCCGTGTTCCACTCCCACAGCTTCCGGAGCGCCCGATCCCGGTATTGGTAGGCCACGACCTGGATGATCGTGTAGGTCCCGCGCTCGACGATGAGGCTCGGGGTCTTCCCGTCCAGGAACGCCACGCCGAGCTGGTTCCGGCAGTAGTAGTTGTACCCGAGGCTCTTCCCGCCCACCTCGCGCGGGGGCCAGGGGGCCCGGGCCAGCTCCTTCCCCGTCAGGCCGTCCCAGATGGAGACCCACTCGGGCCCGGAGGTGACCCGGCCGTCGGCATCCCGCGGGTCGCCCTCCCCCGTCTTGAGGGCCACCTCGGCCTTCCCGTCGCCGTCGAGGTCGGCCACGACCATCGGCGAATACCAGATCCCCCGCTCGATGGACCAGCCGAGGTCCCGGACCCAGAGGAGGCGGCCGTCGTGGAGACGGGCCTCGATCTTGTAGGTGCTGGTGCTCTTCGTCCAGTACTTCTCGTAAGGATCCACGTTCTCGTCGGGATGCTTGAGGATGAAGTCGTACCGTCCGTCCCCGTCCAGATCGGCCGGCGCGACCTTCTGGAAACGCACGCCTTCCTCGAGCCGGAACCCGACGTAGTCCCTGGCGGGGCCGGGACGGACGGTCGCCGGAGGGGAGAACGGACCTTCGCCCGACCGCGTCACGGCGCGGACGAGGTAGGCGACGGTCCCGTCCTCGGGGGCGGACTCATCCACGAAGTCGGTGGTCTTCCGGATCGGATCGGGGTTGATCCTCTGGGGGGGGCCGTTCCCCGTGGAGCGGTAGACGTTGAAGGCCGTGTCGGGCGGGTCCGTCTCCAGGAGCCGCCAGCCGACGTAGACCTTCGTCCCGCCGCGGGGGAGGGCCAGAACCCCCCGGTCGATCCGCTCCGGGAGGCGATCGTCCGCCCTGGCCCCGGCGGCGACCGCCAGAACGATCGCGATCCCAGCCACGACCTCCTCCGACCGATGCCCTAATCTAATACGCCCCCGCCGCCCGTTCGGGGCGGCCGATGCGGCCCGCGACCGCCCAGGGGCCGATCATGGGGGGGAAGACGCTGCAGACTCCCCAAAATGTGAACGATGGGTTTCCCACGGCTTGGTATTATTCCTCGAAGGGCGGCCAGAGGATTCCCCCCGAGGGAGGTTTTCATGGGGTTTCCCGGGTTCCCGGGGAAGGTCGGCGCGAGGGGGTCGGACCGTCTCCGCGAGGTCCTGGAGCGGTGCGACCGGACGGAACTGGTGGAGACGGCCACGGTCGTCCACGGGCTGGCGGGGCCGAAGGAGGAATGGGAGGGAAAGACCAACGAGGAGCTGCGCCGCCTGATCGAGCGGGAGCTCCGATACCAGGGATCCTCGGCCCTGGCCTTCCTCTGGCGGCGGGCGACGCGGGGGGCGGAAGAGGCGGGGGCGCCGTACGAGGAGATCGTCGAGGAGGTCCTCGAGGCGACCCACCTGAACGAATCGTTCGTCCACCGCCTGGGGGCGATCCTGTCGGATTCGCTGTATGCCGGGGAGATGCTCCTGGCGCTCCTGATGAGCCAGGCGACCCTGGAGGAGCCGGGGGACGAGGCGTCCGCCCCCAAGCCTGCCGCGCGTCTTCTGGAAGAGGGGCTGAAGGCGATGAACGAGGGCGGGGGAGAGGCCTACCGGCGGATCCTCAAGGCTGCCGGCTCGATCGCCCGCTCCGCCGCGGGGGCGGGGCTGGCGCTCTCGGCCCGGATGGTCCTGGGCCGGTCCCTGGCGCTGGTCCTGGGTCCCGTGGTGACGGGGCTCACCCTCCTGGAGGCGGCCCGGGCGGTCTACTCCTTCCAGGGACCCAACCTGCTGAGGTGCGTCCTGGCGGTGGCCGCGATCGGTTCCCTCCGGCTCAAGTATTTCCCGCTGACCGAGGAACGCCGGAAGGCGGCGGCGCGCCTGATCGAGTCCATCGGCCGCGAATGCCGCGGATGCCGGTCCTCTCTGAAGGCGCCCGACGAGGTCTGCCTCGTGTGCCTGAGCGGACTGCACCGGGACTGCGGGACGGCCATGATCCACCTGGAAAGCGGGGCCGCGGGGCACGTCTGCTCGGACTGCCGCAAGAAGGATCTGGAAGGGCCGGGGCTGCTGGTGCCGGCGGCGTCCCCGCTCCGGCCGGGGGAGTGGATGGAGGCCCTCGGCTACATCGTACGGACCCTGAACAACCGGCTGGACCGGACGGCGGTCCAGATGGAGACGAGCCTCCGGGCGATGGTCGACCACGTCCACCAGCTCCGGCGGGACATCGCCGGGGACCTGAGATCCCTTCTGAAGAGCGCCTTCGGCTACCTCTACGCGATGTTCTTCACCACGGTCTTCCTGAGCCTGTTCGGGATCGCCTACTTCAAGACGGCGGGGGGAGGAGCCCCGGGCACCTTCAACCCCGGGGTGATCTTCCGCCTCTCCCTGCTCGTCATGCTGGTGATCCCCTTCGCGATCTGGCTGGTGGGGGCCCTGGTCCGGGCCGCCCGGAACGCGCGCCGGGAGGATTTCGAGCGCCGTCCGGACGGCCGCCGCCTGGGCCTGAAGGATTACCTCCTGGGGTTCCTCTACTACGACCATCCGGTGGAGAACGTCTGGGGGCCGATCACGCTGATCGGCGCGACGGTGCTCGCCCTGATGTGGCTCTTCCTGCTCCGGTAGGCGGGCGGGACCGGTCCACGGGACGGGAGACCGAGGGAAGGACCCGCCGGCAAGGGAATGCCGGGGCACGGCTTCGGAAGCGGAGCGTCGGGATCCGAGGGGGGACGGAGGCCGAGAGGGCCTCAGGGAAGCTCCAGCAGGAGGATGTGGGCGTCGAATTCGCCCTTCTTCTCCGGCTGCAGGGCGTTCACGGCCGGCGTCCTGACGGGTTCCTTCTGGCCGTCGTCCCCCCGGGAGCGGCTGACGACGGCGAATCCCCGGGGCGTCGTCCCGAGGGAAAGGTTCTCGCAACCCGGCAGGTAGCTCGAGAAAAGGAAGTTCTCCATCCCGCGGTCGTACACCACGACGCACTCGCCCCCGTAGCCCCGGCCGTCCCCGGGGTACGGGTAGAAGGCGCCCGGCGTCTGCACCAGGACGCTGGCCGCGCTGCCGACGATCCCCAGCGCCCCGTCCGGGTGGGCCCTGAGGCGGCGGATCCGTGCCCCGTTGGGGGCCCCCCGCAGACGCTCGTCCTGGAAGTTCGCCGGGAGATACGCCACCCAGTGCGCGTGGGCCAGCACGGTGGGCGTCCGGGAGTCGATCCGCATGACGTGGGCGATGGAATTGGCCCCTTTCATTCCCCAGCAGGGCATCTCGAGCGGTGCCTTCGGAACCGGCTTCGAAGCATCCGTGGGCTGGAAGGAAAAGACCGAGTTCCCTCCATCGGACCAGCCTCCGACCCAGAGATCCCCCGCCGGGGACAGGTCCGCCGCCCGCGGCGAGGAATCCGCCACGAGCCCGTCGTAGCCGTCGGCCATTCCGTCGCGCAGGCTCCGGGGGGGCCATTCCCAGAGTTTCCAGAGCCTGTTCCCCGAGCCGTCGAACCTGTAGAGATAGGGCTGCCGCCAGGGTTCCTTCCCGGTATGGGTGTTCCGGTCGCCCCCGTAGTAGAAGTCTCCCCCCGCCGGGTCGGCGGCCAGATAACGGGACGTCCGGGACTGCGTCAGGGGACAGATCTTCTTCGCCTCCCGCCCGTCCGGCGAGATCCGGTACAGGCCGCGGACGTCCACATAGACGGACCCGTCGTTCAAGGTCCAGATCTGCTCGGGCGGGCCCCGGTGTCCCTCGAAAATCCAGGCCCACTCCACGGAGCCCTCCAGCGAAAGGCGCAGGACGAAGACGTCCCCGGGGAGGGCGACCCCTTCGTACTCCTGGGGCCCGGTGTCCCTCTCCGGCGGCCTTCGCCCCGGCTCGGGGGGAGGCGGGGGCGGCTCGGGCACCGTCCGGGCGCCCGGGGCGAACTCCCGGAATGCGGCGGTGCACCGGCCGGCCAGGAGGAGAGCGCGGCCGTCCCTCGCGACCTCGGCGGCGCCGAGGCTGGCGACCCCCCAGTCGAACCGGAGGACGCCCGCGACGGCGGAGAGGTTCGGTGCGTAGAAGACCACCATGCCCGCGATGTCGGGGTTTTCCGGACGCAGGACCCGGTTCCCCTTGGGATCGACCGACGCGGCCTTGAGCCCGAGATGTCGTCCCTTCCCCAGGACGCGGGCCGGCCCGGGGAATTCCGGGCCCCAGGCGTTCCCGAAGGCCGCAATCCTGCCGTCCGGGAGCGCGCGGACGGCGAGGAATTCCTCGATCCCCGGGCCTCCGAAGAAGGTGGCCGCCACCACCTTCATCTTGGGTCCCTCGGCGGCCCGTCGGGTGAACTGCTCGTACCTTCCCTCCTTCTTCTCCTGGGTTCCGGCCGCCGCCGCGGCGGCCCCCAGGAGGACGAAGACCGCCGCCGCCCCCGGTCCGAACATGGCCCCTCCGATCAGCCCCGCCAGGGGCGCGTCCGCCCCACCCGCTCCAGGGCGTGCTTGGCGATCTCCACGTCCTGCGCGATCTGGAAGTCGAAGATCCCCGCCAGGACGAAATCCGCCCCGTGGACGAAGGCGTAGGGAAATCCGTTCGCCGGATGGATCGCCCCCGCCGCCAGCACCTTGTAGGCGATCCACGGCTTCTCGACCGTCTTCATGAAGGCGATCGTCTCCTCGGGGTCGGCGCACCAGAAGTTGTCGGCCCGGTTGTCCACCACCTCCACGTTCTTCTGCTCCGGCCGCATGGCGGACCAGTACTTGTGCGTGTGGAGCGTCTTGACGTAGAAATCCACGGGCAACCTCGCCTCCTCGCAGGCCCTCGGGACCGCCAGGGAATGGCCCGCGACCCCCGCCGGGAGGCCGTTCCTGCGGATGAAGTCCAGCACCGTGCCGAGGACCTCCAGCCTCCCCTTGCGCACCAGGCGGTCCGCGATGTTTCCCTGGATGTACAGGGCGCAGGCGCCCGCGTCGATCGAGGTCTTGATCTCGTCGAGATCTTTCCCTTCCTCGTCGGGATAGACCTGGACGATCCACTGGATCTTCCCGCCGCTTTTCCAGTACTTCCGGATGAGGTCGGTGGCCCTGGGGTTGGTGTTGACCGTGTTGATGCCGTGGGCCTCGGCGAGCCGGAGGGTCTCCATCACCTTGTCCTCGGTGAAGTACCGTTTGAGGAGCGACGAGACGTAGAGGAGATCGCGGCTGTGGGCGAAGCCCCCGATCAGGTTCCCGCCCAGGATGAGGCGGGAGATCTCGAGCTTCCCGATCCTTCCCCGCGGGAGGGGATCCCCCTCCGCCTGGGGGGAGGGGGCGGGCCGGGGACGGATCTCGCGCGCCCGGAGGATCGTCTCCTCGCGGCCGAGGCCCGCGGCGGCCGCCGCCGAGGAGGGCACGACCCTGCAAACCCATTGGCGACGCGTCATCTCCTTCGTCATGGCGATCCCCCCGACCAGTTTGGTCCCCCTATGATACCACGGCGCGGGGCGCGCCTCGATCCCTCCCCCCGCACCATCGTCATTTTCTTGAACGCGGCCCGCCCCGGCGATAGAAAAAGACGGTTCGATCCGGCAGGAGGGAATTCCCATGGCCGAGCTCAAGGTCGGGAATGCCGTGTTCCGGTTCTCCGCGGGCCCGTGGAACCTGCACGAGGGGGCCGATCCCTTCGGACCGCCCGTGCGCAAGCCCCTGGCCTTCGCCCGGAAGGTTTCGATCTTCCGGAAGCTGGGCCTCGATGCCGTCCAGTTCCACGACGACGACGTCTGCCCCGCCGATCTGGACCCGGCGGCCACCCGCCGGGCCGCCCGCGCCGTCCGGAAGATGCTCCACGACCATGGCCTGGTCGCCGAGTTCATCGCCCCGCGCCTCTGGGAACACCCGTCCACCGTGGATGGCGGCTGGACCAGCAATTCCGCCAGGGATCGCCAGTACGCCCTGGACCGCTCCCGCCGCGCGATCGACATCGCCCGGGAGATGGAAACGGACCGCCTCGTGCTCTGGCCCGCCCGCGAAGGCACCTACATCCGCGAGGCCAAGGACCCGATCCTGAGCTGCCGCCGTTACCTCGACTACCTCAACGCCCTCCTCGACTACGACCCCTCCATCCGCCTCCTCGGCGAGATGAAGCCCAACGAGCCAATGGACGCCGCCTACTGTCCTTCCCCGGGGCACTTCCTGGCCCTCGGGGCGCGCACCACCGACCCGCGCCGCGTGGGGGTCCTCATCGAATCCGCCCACTCGATGCTCCTCGGGGCGGATCCCAGCGACGACATGGCCTTCGCCCTGGCGCTGGGAAAACTGTGGGGGGTGCACCTCAACGACCAGGACGGGCTCAAGTTCGACGAGGACAAGGCCTTCGGCTCGGTCAACCTCCGCCGCGCCTTCAACACCGTCTGGGTCCTCGTCCGCGGCGGCTACGGGCGCGAGGGGGAATTCGTCGGCCTGGACGTCAAGGCCATGCGGACCCAGCGCCTCGAATCCTCCTACAAGCACCTCGAGAACAGCCTCCGCTTCTTCCGGGCCCTCTGCGACGTCGTCCGCCGGGTGGACGAGAGGAAAGTCCAGGCCTTCCGCGACGCGCGGGACTACGAGTCGCTGGAGGCCTACATCGTGGGGCTGCTCCTGGGAAAACGGTGAAGAGCCGGGCCCCGGCGCCCGCTCACCGCGGCGGGGCCTTCACCAGCCCCAGGTCCGCGATCATCCGGTCGTCCTCGTCGAAGGGACTCCCCCGCGTGGTCAGGTAATCCCCCGAGATGTATCCGTTGGCGCCCGCGAAGAACATCAGCGGCTGGAGGCTCCGCAGGTGGTGCTGGCGTCCCCCGCACACCTTGATGTCCCGGTCCGGATGGGCCAGGCGGAACAGGGACACGATCTTGAGGAATTCCAGGGGACCCTCCTGCGGAGGCGACACGCGCGTCCCCTCCACCGGCACGAGAAAGTTGAGGGGGATGCTGTCCACGTCCAGGGCCCGCAGCTCCTCGCACAGGTCGATCCGATCCCCCCAGGATTCCCCCAGCCCGAAGATCCCCCCGCTGCAGACCCGCAGCCCCGCCTCCCGGGCCCGCCGCACCGTGGCCACGCGGTCCTCGTAGGAATGGGTGGTGCAGACCCTCGGGAAGAAGGAACGTCCGGTTTCGAGATTGTGGTGGTACATCGTGACGCCCGCCTCCCGCAGGCGCCGGAGCGCCCCCGCCGGCAGCATCCCCAGAGAGGCATGGAGGGGCCCCGCGCCCGCCCGGGCCGCCGCGCAGACCACCTCCACCTCCTCCTCGGACAGGGCCCCTCCGCTGGAAACCACGCCCAGAGCCAGGCCCCGGGAAAGGGATGCCCGCTGGCGCGCCACCATCTCCTCCGCGGAGGACAGCCCCCGCACCTCCACCGCCGCCCGGTTGTGGGCCGACTGGGCGCAGAAAACGCAGTCCTGCTCGCAGCCCCCGCACTTGATGTTCATGATGGAGCAGGCGGCCACGGTGTTCCCCTTGAACCTCCGGCGCACCGCGTCGGCCGCCGCGAAGAGCGCCGAAATCTCTCCCACGGGCCACGACGCCACCGTCTCCAGGTCCGATCGGAGAATCTCTCGCTCCTCCGCCTTCCGGCGAAGCCCCTCCGCCTTCTCCAGCCAAAAGGAACTCATAGGCACTCCCGGATCGCCCTCGCATTCCCCGGATCCCTGAAGAACAGGTGTCCCCCGGGATGCTCAACAAATTCCGCCCCAATCCGGCGGGCGAAGTCCCGTCCGGCCCCGGGCGGCACCACCCGATCGTCCCGCCCATGAAAGACCGTCACCCGCCCCTCGAGCGGAAGCTTTCCTTCCCCCCAGCAATAGTGCTCCAGGAAGATCAGGCCGGCGGCCAGTGCCCCGTCCGGGACGGAGGACGGCCGCTCCTCCCCGGTTCCCCCGCATCGGCGGAGAAAATCGCGGACGACCCCGGCCCGGTCCGCCGCCAGCCTCTGCCGCATGCCCCGGAGCACCCGAGCCGGCCAGCGCAGCGCCCCCGCCGCCGACAGGAGCACCAGCCTGCGGACCCCCAGGTCCGCGGCGATCGAGACCGCCACCATGGCCCCGGTGGACCAGCCGGCCAGGTTCCCCGGGCTCCCCTCCCCGAGGAGACCCGCCACGGCCTCCCTCGCCCGCGACCGCCAGTCCGCCCGGAGCGTCCCGTTCTCCCCCACCAGCCGGGGGGCCAGACCGTTGAGGTCGACGTACGTGGTCCCCTCGGTGCCGAACACGGGATGGAGGACCTCGGGACTCAAGGCCCATCCCCCGATCACCGTCCAGCCCCTCATCCCCGCCCCCTCCACTCCTTCAGCGCCGAGAGGACCAGATCCTCCTGCGCCGGGCCGATCCCCGCGTGAAGGGAGAGGCGCACCCGCTCGGTCCCCCTCGGCACCGCGGGGGAGCGGATCGCCGGGGCCTTGATCCCCCGTTCCAGGAGGTGCCGGGAGAGATCCCGAACCCGCTCGTTCCCTCCGACGATCAGCGGAACGATCTGGGAGGACGACGCCCCCACGTCGAACCCCGCGGCGCGCAGCCGTTCCCGGAACCCCGCCGCCCGCGCCAGAAGCTCCCTCCCCGTCCCCGGATTCCGCCGGATGTGCCCCACGGCCGCCAGATCCCAGGCCAGCACCGCCGGCGGCAGTCCCGTGGAAAAGATCAGCGGACGGGCCCGGTTGACGAGATAGTCCCGGAGGCGCCCAGGACCGGCGAAAAATCCCCCCGCCCCCGCCACGGCCTTGCTGAGCGTGCCGACCCGCACCTCAATGCGCTCCTCGCACCCCGCTTCTTCGGCCACCCCGCTGGCCCGCCCACGCCCGAACACCCCTGCGGCATGGGCCTCGTCGACCACCACAAGGCAGCCGTAGCGGTCCGCCAGCTCGCACAGGTCCGCCAGCGGAGCGACATCCCCGTCCATGCTGAAGACGGTCTCGGTCACCAGGATCTTCTCCTTCGATGACGAGGCCGCCAGGCGGGACTCCAGATCCTTCATGTCGAGGTGCCGGTACCGGATCAGGCGGCCTCCCCCCAGCCGGATGCCGTCGAGGATCGAGGCATGGTTGAGCCGGTCGCAGAAGACCTCGACCCCCGGGCCGCCCAGGGCGGAGAGAATTCCCACGTTGGCGGCGTACCCGGAACCGAAGACGAGAGCCGATTCCGTGCCCTTCCAAAGCGCCAGTTCCCGCTCCAGGCGGCCGTAGAGGTCCGAAACCGTGCCCACCAGGCGCGAGGCCAGGTTCCCCCCAAGCCTCCCTCCCGCCAGCTCCCGGGCCTCCCGGACCACGTCGGGATGATCCTGCAGGGACAGATAGCTGTTGGTGGAGAGATCGACGGGAACCCGGACCGGCTCCGGCAGCGATCGCCAGAGCCCCGAAGAGCGAAACTCCTCCAGCTCCCGTTCGATCCTTTCCAGAATCGGGAGGTCCCGCATCGGAGATCCGCCCCTCCGGAAGTCCCCGGGATCAGGTCCGTTTCCGCGCCAGCCCCGTCAGGACGATCCAGCGGAGCGGAACGCCCTGGGGGGAGGCGAAGCGGCGCTCGTACTCCCGGCAGAAGGATTCCAGCTCCGACCGCCCCATGAGCGGGCCGGCGCACGCCCCCGCCCCCACCGACGAGAGACTCCTCAAGGCCTCCCGGGCCCCCGGGAAATGCTGCACCTCCTCCGAGACCAGCTCCGCCGCCACCTCCAGCCCGGCCTTCCCCAGCATGGTCCGGAACTCTCCCCGCTCCGGCAGGGTGACCGGAACCCCACGGCCCCATTCCCGGGACAGGGCGTAGAATTCCTCCAGGGTGCCCTTCAGCAGGACGGAATACCCCGCCAGGCCGCCCGGACGGAGGCCGCGGGCCACCTCCCCGAGAACCTTCCGGGGATCGGGAGTCCACTGGAGCACCCAGCTCAGGATCGCCGATCCCAGGCTTCCGGTCCCCACGGGCAGACGTTCCACGTCTCCCCGGACCGCCCACCTTCCCTCCGCGACCCGGCGGAACCGCTCCAGCATCCCCCGGGAGAGGTCCACCCCCACGATGCGGCCCCCGCTCCAGGCGCGGTGGAACCGGCCGGTCCCGCATCCCAGGTCCGCACAGGGGAACGGAAGCCCCCCGGCCCCTTCGATCAGGGCGGCCAGGCGCCTGGCGGATTTCTCCTGGAGGACGGCCCCGTCGTCGTACCGCCCCGCCTTGGCGGAAAAACAGGCCTCGATCCTCCTCCTGGCGGGCCGTCTCTCCGACCCGGAAAGGAGGGGGGAAGGTTCCATCGGATCCGCGCTCCCTCGAACGGCGGGCATTCTATCCGGGGAGGCGGCGGAAAGGAAGGCGCCCGGCGGAAAGGCTCAGCGTTCCGCCCCGGGCAGGGCCTCCCGCAGGATCTCGCGGCCGTAATCCCGGCCGTCGACCCACAGGAGGGCGTCTTCCGCCGCCGGCTCGCCCCCCTCCCGGACGAGGCGCTCCCCCTTGCCCACGTCGGCCGCCAAGCGCATCCGGCCCCGGAGCCCCTCGACCGCGACGTCGACCCGGTCGCCCGCCACCTCCACCTGCGCCGGGGCCCCGGCGAAGCGGCGGCGGAATCCGGCGAAGCCCGCCTCGTCAAGCCCCTCCCCCGCGCGGGCCCAGAGCGCCACCGTCCCGCGCCCCTGCGGAGCCGCCTCCGAATGGACACAGGCGAACCGGGAGGCCCCCCGCTCCCGGCCGTCGTCGATCCACCGCACGGGGGCCGGCCTCCCGCCCGTGTCGAGCGCCAGCACGAAGCGCAGTCCCACGGCCGCGTCCCCGAAGCGCAGGAAGACCGGCTCCCCGGCGGGCAGAACGCGCTCTTTCCCCGGGCCCGGCGGATCGGCGGGCGTCTCCCCCACCAGGACCCTCGCGTCGGCGGGAAAGACGACGTCGGAGGCCAGCGTGACCAGCGCCCACTCCACGTTCCCCGACTTCCCCGTCCGGGAGGCGTCCGAAACCAGGAGGAGGACCTCGGGACCCCGCTGGACCGACGCCGCGAAGGGAACCAGGTGATGCGATTTCAGGTGGCCGCCCCCGGTGACCGCCTTGTGGACGCCGTAGGGATCCCCGCGCCCGTCCATCACGAAGTTGCCCATGACCTGCCGGGGTCCCCCGGCGAACTGGAAGGTGAAGATCTTGTCCTCGGGTCCCTTGCAGGCCCCGCTCGAACCCAGGCTCACCGAGCGGCCGCAGTAATGGACGGCCGCCTCCCAGGGACGCCCTCCCCACCGCTGGCAGACGACCCGGGGCACCCTCCCCCGGAGGGACTCCACCAGGGAGGGGGGAGGAACCCAGCGACAGAGGTCGTCCAGGAGAGAGGAAGGACCGGCGGGGGGCAGCCAGCCGGCGGCGCGCACGAAGCGGTCGAGCAGGCCGTGGCCGGTCAGGTAGTCGTAATCCCGGCTGTGCGCCCCCCCGAGGCGTCCGCCGGGCTCGAACCAGTTGGCCGCGATGTCGGTCCAGAACAGGCGCAGCGCCGCCTCGGCCTTCTTCCGCGCCTCCGGCTGTTTCACGTGCCGTGCGATCAGCCCCAGGCACTCCAGATCCACGCCGTAGTAGGTGGGGCTGAGGAACTCCGAGATGCCGTTCCGGGCGGTGTATCGGAGCCAGTCGTCGAAAGCCCGGTATCCCTCCTGGGCGGCCTCGGGACGCCCGGTGGCCTCGCCGATGGCCATGAGGTTCCAGCAGTGCATGAGGAAGATGTTGGTGTAGCCGGGCTTCACGCCGCGGCGGCGCACCCCCTCCAGTCCGAAACGGATCAGCTCGTCCAGCCTCTCCCGCGCCGCGGGAGTGAGGCGCTCCCGGTACAGCATCCACACGAGCACGCCCTGCTGCATGCAGAACTCGACGGCGTTGAGGTCGTCGGGTTTCTCGTCCTTCCAGTACCAGGCGAAGTTCCCGTAGGTGCGGCTCCGGGGATCCCGGTCCTGCTTCCGGGCGGCCAGGTCAAGGGCGCGCTCGACGCGCTCGGGGTGCCAGTTCGCTGCGGAGGCCGACAGCGCGAACCCGAACAGGTCGCGGATGCCGAGCCGCGGCCCGGGATTCTGGATGCCGGCCCACCGGCGCTCGAGCTGCGCCGGATCCTCCTGCGGAGGCGGGAGCAGGAAGAGGACCGTCATCCCCCCGAGCCGGACCGTTTCCCGGAGGCCCCTCATCGGGTCCCCCCGGGCCCTTCCCGGAGGCGCCGGACCTCTTCCCGGGTGGGCATGCTCGGCTGGGCCCCCTCCCGGGTGACGGAAACCGCCGCCGCGGCGCAGGCGAAGGCCCCCGCCTCCTCGTCGCCGCTTCCCTCCGCCAGCGCCACCGCGAAGGCGCCGTTGAAGGCGTCCCCGGCGGCCGTGGTGTCCACCGCCCGGACCTTCGGGGCCGGCCAGAAATGCTCCCGGTCCCGCTCCACCAATAGGGCCCCGGCCGCCCCCATCTTCACGAGCACCCGGCGGGCGCCCCGCCCCAGGAGCCGGCGGGCCAGCCGGCAGGCCCGGTCCCGGTCCAGGGGCGCCGAGGGTTCCGCCCCCGCCAGCACCGCCAGTTCCGTCTCGTTGGGGGTGACGTAGTCGGATTGCGCCAGGACCTCGTCGGGGAGCGGCCCCGCGGGGGCCGGATCGAGGAGCACCCGCGCCCCCGCCCGCCTCGCCAGCCCCGCCGCCGCCCGGACCGTCTCCAGGGGGATCTCCAGCTGGAGGAGCACCACCGACGCCGAAGCCAAGAGATCCCGGGCGGCCTCCAGCCGGTCGGGGGTGAAGGTCCCGTTGGAACCGGGGACGATCACGATCCGGTTCTGGCCGGTGGCCTCGACGAGGATCACCGCCAGGCCGCTGGAGACCCGGTCGTCCCGGAGCACGCCGGAGACGTCGACGCCGACGGAGGCGAGGTTCTCCCGCAGCACCGCGGCCCACGGGTCGTTGCCCACCTGGCCCACCATGCACACCCGGGCGCCCAGTTTCGCCGCCGCATACGCCTGGTTGGCCCCCTTTCCCCCGGGAAACATCGAGAAGCGCTCGCCGGGGACCGTCTCCCCCGCCGCCGGGCACCGCGACACGCGGACCACGAAGTCCGCGTTGAGGCTCCCCACCACCACGATCCGCCCGCTCATGCCGACGCCTTCCCCAGGCGGCTCCGGTAATGGTCCAGGATCACGGCGGCCACGATCACGACGCCGGTGATCAGGCGCTTGGTGGGGTCCCCGGCCCCGACCTGGACCAGCCCCGCCAGGAGCACCGCGAAGACCAGGACTCCGAAGAAGGAATTGACCACGCTGCCGCGGCCTCCCATGAGACTCGTTCCCCCCACCACCACGGCGGCGATCGCGTTGAGCTCGAATCCCGTGCCGATGTTGGGATCCACCGATCCCAGCTGGGCGCTGACCCCCACCGCCGCCAGTCCCGCGAGGAACCCCGCCAGGACGAAGACCAGCAGCTTCAGGGGCCGCGGATCGATGCCCGACAGGCGCACGGCCTCCTCGTTGGTCCCGATGGCCACCAGATAGCGCCCGAGCACCGTCCGGGAAAGGACGAGCTGCCCCAGGATCACCAGTCCCAGGGCCACCAGGAACGTCACCCGCAGCCCCAGCAGGCTCGCCCCCCGCAGCCCCTTCAGGGCCCCCGCCAGGTACTTGGTCTGCGAGCCGGTCACCACGTAGGTGGCCCCGCGGGCCATCTCGAGCATCCCGAGGGTCGTGATGAACGAGGGGAGACCCCACCGGATCGTGACCAGCCCGTTGATCAGCCCGCAGGCGGCCCCGGTGGCCACGCCGGCCAGGACCGCCGCCGCCGGGGGCCAGCGGAGATCCACGATGCAGACCCCCAGGACGGCGCTGCTGAGGGCCAGCACGGACCCCACGGAGAGGTCGATCTCCCGGATGATCAGGACGAACGTCATCCCCACCGCCAGGGTCACGGCGTAGGGGCTCTGGTTGGCGATGGTCTGGAACGTGTCGCGGGAGAAGAAATGGGGCGCGCTGGCGCCGAAGACGACCAGGAGGACCCCCAGGACCGCCACCATCCCCAGGTAGTCGCCCAGCGCGCCGAGACGGGCCGGTTTCAATTCGAGCCTCCCTTCCCCAGGTATCCGCTCAGCGCGGCCTTCATGATCCGGTCCTGGTCCCACTCGCCCCGGCGGAAGACGGCCGCCACCCGGCCGGCCGACATCACGGCGATGCGGTCGCACACCGCCATCAGCTCCTTCAGATCGGAGGAGACCCAGACGACGGCCTTCCCCTTCGCGGCCAGCTCTCCCAGGATCCGGTAGATCTCGAATTTCGCCCCCACGTCGATGCCCCGCGTGGGCTCGTCGAAGATCAGGACGTCGCAGTCCCGGAAGAGCCACCGGGCGATCACGACCTTCTGCTGCCCCCCGCCGCTGAGCTCCGCCACGGGCTGATCGGGGGAGGCGCACCGGATGGAGAGGGCCCGGACGAAGCGGTCCGCCACCTCCCGTTCCTCCCGGGAGGAGATCCACCCCCCCGCCCCGCTCACCGCCTCCAGCCGCGCCAGCGACACGTTCATCCGGATCGGAAGGGGCAGGAGCAGCCCCTGTCCCTTCCGGTCCTCGGTGAGCAGGGCCAGGCCCTGCCGCACCGCATCCCGGGGAGAGCGGATCCGGGCGGGCCGGGCCTCCCCCCTCAGGTACACCGCCCCCCGCTCGGGCCGGTCCGCCCCGAAGACCGCCCGCATCGTCTCGGTCCGGCCCGACCCCATCAGGCCGGCGAACCCGAGGATCTCCCCGCGGCGCACCTCGAAGCTCACCTCCCGGACCGCCTGGCCGCGGCACAGGCCCTCCACCCGCAGGGCCACGGGACCGGGGGGCGCCGGAGGGCGATCCAGGACCTCTCCGACCTCGCGCCCCACCATCTCCCGCACGATGCGGTCCAGCGTCGCCTCGCCCGCCCCGCGGGTGGAGACGACCCGGCCATCCCGCAGCACCGTGATGCGGTCCGCGATCCGCAGGATCTCCTCCATCCGGTGCGAAATGTAGAGGATGCCCACCCCCTCGGACCGGAGCCGGCGGACCTGGGCGAAGAGACGGTCGACCTCGGGATCGGTGAGGGCCGCGGTGGGCTCGTCCAGGATCCACACGCGGCACCGGCGGGAGAGTCCCGCGGCGATCTCCACCATCTGCTGCTGGCCGATGCCCAGCGTCCCCACGGGCCGTGCCGGATCCAGCCCTTCCAGCCCCAGCCCCGCCATCAGCGCCCGCGTCTCCCGATGCAGCCGGGGGTAGTCGACCCATCCGAACCGGCGGGGCAGCCGGTTGAAAAAGACGTTCTCGGCGACCGTGAGGGTGCCGATCACGTTGAGCTCCTGCATCACCATGCGGACCCCGAGCTCCTCCGCCTCGTGGCGGGAGCGGGGGGCATACGGCCTTCCCTCCAGCAGCATCGTCCCGCCCTCGGGACGGAGGACGCCGGCGAGGGCCCGGGCGAGGGTGCTCTTGCCGGCCCCGTTCTCGCCGACCAGGGCGTGGACCTCCCCCCGCCGGAGGCCGAAATCGACGCCCCCCAGCGCCACGGTCGGCCCGTAGCTTTTCCTCAGGCCGCGGACCGACAGGAGCTCTTCCTCGGCGGCCATTGTCGGAACGGGGGAGCCCCTACTTCAGGGTCTCCCGGGTGACCAGGTCCACCGGGGTCTTCTTGTCCTCCGGCAGACGCTTCGTCCGCAGGATCTCCAGGGCGTACTCGATCCCGAAGACGGCCAGCTGATCCGCGTGCTGGTCCACGGTGGCCAGCATCCGCCCCTCGCGGATGAGCTTTTGGACATCCGCCAGGTTGTCGAAACCGACCACGAGGACCTGTCCGCTCTTGCCCGCGGCCTCGAGGGCCGCCACCGCCCCCAGCGCCATGTTGTCGTTGGCGCACAGGAGGCCCTTGAGATTCGGCTGGGCCGGGATCAGCGCGGCCACCACCTGGTTGGCCTTCTCCGTGTGCCAGTCGGCCGACTGCGACTTGACGATCCTCATCCCGCCGGCCTTCATGGCGTCCTCGAAGCCCGCCTTGCGCTGGATGGCGTTGAAGGCCCCCGGCAGCCCCTCGAGGATCGCGACCTCGTCCCCCGGCTTGAGGTGCCGGGCCAGGTATTCCCCGGCCTTCCGCGCCCCCTCCCGGTTGTCCGGTCCCACGAAGGGGATCCGCAGCCCCCGTTCGGCCAGCACCCCCGCATCCAGCTTGTTGTCGATGTTGATCACGACGATCCCGGCCTCGATCGCGTCCTTGCAGACGTCCACGAGCGCCTTCGAGTCCGCCGGGGCCAGGACGATGGCCGCGACCTTCCGCGCGATCATCTGCTCGACGATCTCGACCTGCTTGAGGACGTCCGTCTCGTCCTTGATGCCGTTGGCCAGGAGCTCGTACTCCCCCGCCCGGGCCTTCTGGTGCGCCCGGGCGCCGTTCTCCATGGTGAGGAAGAACTCGTTGGCCAGCGACTTCATGACCAGGGCGATCCGGGGCTTCCCCCCCGCCCGGGGGGCCTCCCCGCAGGCCCCGACGCCCGCGCCGACCAGCACCGCCGCGACCGCCGCCGTCGTTCGCCTCATGGCTTCTCCTCGGAAGCGGGGGCATTATAAGCCCGGCGGGGGAAGGGGGTCAAAAGACCTCGGCGGCCCGGCCGCCGGACCCCACGGGGGAACGGGTCCCGGCGTAATGTATCGGGTCCCTCAGGGGCTCCGGAGGACGAGCATGGGTGTCCGCATGGTCATGGCGTGGGTTGCGCTGGCGGCGGCGGGAGGTCCCCTTGCCGCACCCCCGTGTCCTGGGGACCGCCCTCCCAACGTCGTTTTCATCATCTCCGACGACCACGGCTGGGCCGACTACGGGTTCATGGGACACCCGGCGGTCCGGACGCCCCATCTGGACCGGCTGGCTTCCCAGAGCGTCCTGTTCACCCGGGGGTACGTCGCCGCCCCCCTGTGCTGTCCCTCGCTGGCGTCGATCCTCTCCGGTCGGCATCCCCACCAGCATCGGATCACCTGCAACGATCCCAACATCCCGGTGGGGCGGCCCCGGGCCCAGGCCTGGATGAGCCCCGAGGTCCAGTCCCAGCGCGAGGCGGTTTTCGCCTATTACCGGAAGGCCCCGATGCTGCCGCGCGTCCTGGCTCCCCTCGGCTACGCCAGTCTCCAGACCGGGAAATGGTGGGGCGGCCCCTTCGAAACCGGCGGGTTCACGGCCGGGATGACCCACGGGGACGCCCGGCGGGGGGGCCGGCACGGCGATGCCGGTCTGGAGATCGGGCGCAAGACGATGCAGCCCCTCTTCGACTTCCTCGACGCCACCGGCGGGAAACCCTTCTTCCTCTGGTACGCCCCCATGCTCCCGCACGAACCCCACAACCCGCCGGACCGGATCCTGGCGCACTACCGCGATCGGGCCCCCTCCCCCTCGCTGGCGAAGTACTGGGCGATGATCGAGTGGTTCGACGAAACATGCGGCCAGATCCTGGACTACCTGGACCGGAAGGGCCTCTCCGAGAACACCCTCGTCTGCTACCTGGCGGACAACGGGTGGACCCAGAAGCCGGACGGCCCGGGGTTCGAGCCCCGTTCCAAGCGGAACCACTACGACGAGGGCGTCCGCACGCCCCTCATGGTCCGCTGGCCCGCCCGGGCGAGGCCGCGGCGCGACGACGCCACGCCGGTCAGCGCCGTCGACCTGGCCGCCACGGTGCGGGCGGCCTGCGGACTGGGCCCGGACCCCGAGGGCGGCGGGGGCGTGAACCTCCTCGACGAGGCGGCCGTCGGAGGCCGCGACGCCGTCTTCAGCGCCCGGTACACCCACGATGCCCTGGACATCCACGATCCCCGGGCGAACCTGCTCTCCCGGACGGTGGTCTCGGGCTGGTGGAAGCTCATCGTTCCCCACGCCGCGGCGCTTCCCCAGGAGGGTCTGGAGCTGTACGATCTGAAGGCCGACCCGCGGGAGGAGAGGAACCGGGCCGCCGACCGGCCGGACCTCGTGGAGAAGCTCCGCGCCCGGCTGGACGCCTGGTGGAAGCCGTGACGCCGCGCCCCCTCAGG
>Ga0068707_1000293_pt1 | contig 30695 bp, 19 predicted proteins | sample YNPNPMetaG_FD_66600 | JGI IMG/M metagenome (GOLD analysis project Ga0068707, IMG submission 66600) | Anoxygenic and chlorotrophic microbial mat microbial communities from Yellowstone National Park, USA - YNP NP MetaG | ecosystem: Environmental > Aquatic > Thermal springs > Hot (42-90C) >... | reverse complement strand
AAAGGCCAGACCACCAAGGCGGGCGAGGTGCAAATCCTGGAGCGCAAGGACAGCGAAATAAAAAGCATGGTAAAGCGCCGCACCAGTTATCGGGAAGAAATCATAAAGAGCGTCTTCCCCACTGTGCCGTGAGGTTTTAGAAATGAGCCCTAGCCCCATGTCCGGCCAGGTGGTGTTGCAAGTTTTTATTTTCCGCGAGGGAAGGTTCTGGGGTACGGAGTGTTTCGCCCAGCCGGCGGTCACCATCGGCCGCACCCCGGAAAACGACCTGCAACTGGATGATGAAATAACTTCGCGCAATCACGCCCAGCTGAGCGTCACCGCCGACGGCATAGTTCTGGAGGACCTCAATAGCTCGAACGGCACCTCGGTAAACGGAGAGCCAGTGACGCGCTGTCTGGTCACCAGCCGAGATGAAATTCAAATAGGCTCTTTTCTGCTCAAAGTAAAGTTGCTGAGCCGGGCGCGGCCGGCTGAGAAATTTCATGACCGCACCCGTGTGGTGGAACGTTCCTCGCTGGTCAAGGACGCAGCCACCGAAGTGGTACAACCCGAGCCGGTTCAGGAAGACATGCTGGTCAAAGAACCACCGGCGCCGAAAAAGCCGGCGGCCGCTCATAAAGAAATCCTGGCGGCGGTGGAGGAGGTGCTGGAGCAGCCGGAAGAAGACTTTGAGACCGTTTCCACTTCTCGAATAAAAGGGGCGCAGGAAATAGCGCGCAAGGAATCGGCGCGCGATGATTTCGAGGCCGAGACCCAGGTGGAGCCATCTCCCCAAGCGGTTGAAGAAAAAGTTTTCGATCACGGCACGCGCTGGTTGACTCCTCCGCCGGATGCCGACGAATCCATTCAACTGGCCCAGGAGCCGGCGCGGCCGCAGAAGCAGGAGATGGCTCCTGCCCAGGAAGCGAAAATTTCTGGTCCTTCTTTTTCCGCGGCAGCTCCCTCCTGGCCGGAAGAATTTTCGCCTTCGGTCCAGGTAGCCCCCGAGCTGGCGGGGCAGGCTGCGTCTGGCGAGGATGAAGAAGAGGTTGACGAGGATGAAGTTCCGCCGGATTTTGTAGAGCCGTTTTCCCTACTGAACAATTTGATTCGGGAAAATTTTGCCGAGCCACAGGTAACCACCGAGCATTTTACCGTTCTGGAGGTCATCGGCTACGCCTCGCGCGAGAAGTACGTTTTGAGCTACGAACAGCTTAAGAAGGGGCAGAAATACAAGATCGGGCGCGAACGCATGCCCCTGGTTCGCATGGACGACGAGAATTCTTGTACCGTTACTTTTGGTGAGGACTTTTCCGGGGGCCTTATTGTCGGTGGCCAGACGGTTTCGCTCAACGATTTGAAAACCAGCGCCAACCAGGTGGCCACGCGAAAGGGTCAGCGCATTTTCCGATACAAGTTGCAGAAGGGCGATTACGGAAACCTTATCCGCGATAACGATGGCTGGTTTCTGCGCTTTGTAAATCCTCCGCGGATTCCCAAGGCGCGTATGAAAATAAAATTTGATCCTTTTATGTTGAAGGTCTTCGGCTCTTCGTTCCTAGCTCACGTTCTGCTGATAATCGTACTGAGTTTCTTTTCTAAAAAGGTGGAAGCGGTCAGCGACGCCGATATCGACCGTTTTGCCAAGGTGGCCATGAAGGAGATTCAGGCGGAAGTGCCCGAGCCCGAGCCGGAGGTTCCGCTGGATCAGCTTCCCAAACCCGAGGAGCAAAAACCGGAAGAGGTAAAACAAGAAGAGAAGAAGCCGGAGAAAACCGCCGAGGAAAAGCCCACCAAGCAAAAACCCACCAAGAGCGCCAAGGCTGCCAAAGGAGCAGGAGGAGGAGGGGATCAGGGCGGCGGTGTGGGAATGATGGCCGCGCTGGGTAACATTAGCAAGACCGCCCCTTCGACCAACATCGTGGCGGCGGTATCAAACCTGGATGCGGTGCGGGTGCCGGGGGCGCAGTCGCGCTTCAAGGTTTCGGGCATCGTCACCAAATTGCCCACTTCCGGCCTGGTGCTATCGAGTGGCAGCGGGGTGGGGGTGAAAACAGGCATAGACCTTCTTCGCGGCGGCAAGGGGCAGGGTGGTTTGGCCGGCATCGGGCCAGGAGCGCTCAGCGGCGGGGCCACTGGTAAACGCGGTGTCGGCGGGGTGGTGTTTCAGGCGCCCAAGCGGCGCATGGTGGTTCAGGGCCAGCTGGACCGCGAAGCCATTGCCGCGGTGGTGCGCCAGCACTTGCGGGAAATACAGTACTGTTATGAGAAAAACCTGCTGCTCAACCCCAACCTGCAGGGCAAGGTAGTTATGGAATGGACCATCGCCACCGACGGGTCGGTAAGCATCGTCAAGACCAGCCAGAACACCCTGGCCACGCCCGCGGTGGCCATGTGCATTGCCGCCAACATCAAGGGCTGGCAGTTCCCCCGCCCCAAGGGGGGAGTAGTGGTGGTGTCCTATCCTTTCATCTTCAATACCGTGGGGTTCTAAGGGAGAGCATTTCTTATTGGAGGAAAAAATGCAGCACGACTCCCATCGGACATGGTCGGGCGCTGGTCGGGCGCTGGCGTTTTGCCTGCTGTTAGCAGTGGGTGCTGGGGCGCAGGCCGCGGAAGATTTTCTGGAGCAGGGCAAGGTCTATGCCATCCAACCACGCGCCTTTCGCATGAATCAGGAGTTTTCCATTTCGGCCGCTTTTCTGCCGTTGGATGCCTTTTATAAGTCATTTGCCGTTTCCGGGCACTATGTGCTTCATTTCAACGACCTGTGGGCCTGGGAGGCGGTGCATCTTTCTTTTGCCAAGTATATGGCCATAGACACCGGCCTGAAAAAGCAGATGATGGACGACTGGGACGTAAGCCCCACCGACACCCCAAAAGTAGACTACATGCTGGACACCAACCTTATGATAAAGCCGCTGTACGGCAAGATGTCGGTAATGAACAGCCGCATCATTTTCATGGAGACTTACTTTCTGCTGGGGCTGGGCACTATAAAATACGAGACGGCGTTCTTTCCCGCAGCCAACGCTGGTGTGGGCATGCGGGTTTTTCTGACCAATACCATCTCGCTGCGCAGCGAAGTGCGCTATTACGCCTCGTTCGGCGAGGGATTTGACAGCGTGCTCTATTTTGGTCTGTCCTTCTGCTACAACGCTTTTGCAGAAGACAAACCAACGGCCAAACGGCAGTAAACGGGAGGACCGTCAATGCGGGCGCATGTCATAGAAAAACTGTCCGGTTGTTTGCTGCTAGCGGCGCTGCTGGTAGGGATGGGGGTGCGGGCCGAGGAGAAATGGTACAGCGAACGTTACGGGCCGGTTCAGAAACGGCTCTATGATCTGGATCACGAAATCTCCCTGGGTTGGGCGTTGCTGCCTCTGGACGCCTACTACAAAGGTTACGGGGTGCAGATCGGCTACACCATTCATTTCAACGAGATCTGGGCTCTGGAACTTTTCCGCATCGGCTGGTCCTATAACCTGGACACCAAGCTGAAGAATAAACTTATCGATCAGATTCCCGATGTTTCGCCCTCGGAATTCCCGGCGGTGGTGCTGTGGGAAAACACCAATCTGCTTTTTAAGTTCTTCTACGGCAAGCAGTCCTTTCTGAACCGGACGGTGATTCATTTTGAGCTGTTCGCCACCGCCGGCGGCGCCTTCGTCTTTCGCAATCCTTATCCTCTGTGGGATGGAGATTTCCACAACGCCAACTACGAGTTCGGGGTAAACGGCGGTTTCGGCGCCCGTTTCTGGCTTACCCCACGCTGGTCGCTTCGTGTAGATCTGCGCGATACGGTGGTGCTCCTTACCTTCAACCGGGGAAGTTTTCCTCTGAAAAACATAGCCCTGGTCGGGCTTACCTTCGGCGTCAATCTCTAGGAGAACTAGCATGTTCCGAAGCACAACCCGCCATTTGCTGACCACGGTCCTGTTGTTGGGGGCATTTTCCGCGCCCGCCCAGCAGTCGCCTCCACCGCCGGCCGAAGAGCCACCTCCACCGGCCGCCGGGGCTCCTCAGGGACAGACGGCAGCACCTGCGCCCGCCCCTGCCCCCGCCGGGGGAGCACCGCAACAACCGGCGCTCAGCGAGGAAGAACTCAAAGAGCTTCAGGGAGCGGTGGGCGGCACGGAAAAAGCGGCGGCCGGGCCGGAAGTGTTCGATGAAGGTGTAAAAGCCTATTACGATAAAAATTACGTCTTCGCATGCAAGCGCCTGTGGGACTTCATGTCGGCCAGCCCTCCGGGAGAGAAGAATTACGGCTACGCCGAGTTTTTCATGGCCGAATCCCTGGCTCGACTGGGCTTTACTCATGCCGCCATAGAATACTATTTCAATGTGGCCAAGAACCGTACTCGGCCCGAGTTGTTGGCCGATGCCCTTTCAGCCATCGAAGCCATAACTCGCAAAAATCCCTTCGATGAGGATCTCATCCTCAAGGATCTCATCTACGACACTTCTTTCGGGTTTTTGCGCGACGACCTGAACGACTTCGTAGAGTACTACCGCGGCCTGTTGGACTACCGCAACGGGTTTATCCGCTGGGGTGAAAAGCACTTCGCTTCCATTACCAAGGACAGTTACTATTATTTCAAGGCGCGCTACGTACAGGCGGTTTACGAGCTGGTGCGTCAGCGGCTGGACGATGCCCTGAAAATCTTCCAAGAAATTCTGGAGTCGAACATTTCCCAGCTGGAGCAGGCCGATGTCATCAACAATGCTCGCCAGAGCATTGCCCGCATTCTCTTCGAGCAGAAGAAATACCAGCAGGCCTATGACATGTACGAACAGATCCGTCTGGCCGTGGAAAACCAGGCCTCGGTATTTCTGGAAGAGGCCTGGACTATGTACTATCTGCAGGATTATCGCCGGGCCATGGGCTTGCTGTACGCCCTGGAGGCTCCGGCCTTTTATCGTTTCTTCAACCCCGAAAAGTACCTGCTCAAGGCGCTCATCTATCAGAATCTCTGCCACTACAATGTTTCGAAGGATGCGGTAAGTGAGTTCCGCCGTGGCTACGGTGAGGCCCTGGCGGCCGTTTACGACCGGGTGGATCTGGAAAAAAATGAAATTCTCATGGATGCGGCGCTACAGGATCCGACGCTCGACGGTTTGAGCCGTTTTGCCCGCCTGCTGGATACGGAGATGGGACGGCTGGACGATTTTTCCGCTGCCTGGGAAGAAAACGGTTTGAACAATCACCTGCGCCGCATGTACGATTTGAAACTGAAGTACGTCAACCGCAAGCTTAAGATCGGTCTGGATGAAGCCCTGCGCCAGGTAGCGAACAAGCTGTTGGAATTTGAGGAGCAGATGAATCTGCTGGAATACGAAATTGGCCTGGCCATTTACAAGCGCATTAAGGGTGCTCCCACCAGCCGGGTCGAAGAAAAAAAGAGCATTCCCAAGTCGGGGCCGGAAGTCTATTACGCCTTCGATGGCGAGTTCTGGAACGACGAGCTGCACGATTTCAATTTCTTCATCGAGAACCGCTGCTTTGAAGAAGAGCGCTGGGAGTAAGACATGATGCACAAGAGCGTCAACCAAGGACGAAGTGGACTCAGCAGATCAACTGGGCGTCCACTAGGTCTACTGCGTCCTCTAGGTCCACTTTTTATTTCTTTGTTTCTTACCGGCTTTTCCCTGACCGACGAAGCCGAGGAGAAGGCCGAGTTCGTCGAAGGCCTTAAGCGCGACCTCATCAAGGTGGACCATTCCATCGACGTAACCAAGGATCTCATCAAGAAATCTAAAAACGCTCCTTATTTGCCGGACATTGTCTTTCGCCTGGCCGAACTTTACGTGGAAAAGTCGCGCCTCATTTATTACCTGGACGTGGAAACCAAAGGGGCCGAGCAGGCGCTCAGTTCCCCCGAAGCCAAACTATGGAAGAACGAAGCCATCCAGACCTACAAAGACGTGATGCACCAGTTCCCAGAATACCGCTACAACGACAAGGTGCTGTTCTTTCTGGCCCACGAATACCACGAACTGGGCATGCACGAAGACATGCTCAATTCTTACAAGAAGCTCATCGAGGATTACCCCAAGAGTGCCCTGCTGCTGGAGGCACTGTTCATTGTTGGCGATTACTACTTCAACCGCGACGATCTGAAAGAAGCCGAGAAGTGGTACAACGAAATACTCAAGTACCGCGAATCGCCCATGCACGACATGGCCCGCTACAAGCTGGGCTGGATTGCCATTAACAAGGCCAAGGAAGACAAGAAGTACTGGAAGGAAGCCCTGCAGCTATTTGAACAGGTGGCCACTTCTACCAATACCCCCGACGAGGGCCTGTCGGTGGATACTCACAAGATGGTCAACATCAAGCTGGAGGCTATAAACGGCATAGTCTTCTGCTACACCGAGGTCTATTCGGCAAAGGAGGCGCTGGAGTATTTCCGCAAACTGGCGCCTTCTAAGCAAATTTACATCCATGCGCTGGAGAAACTGGCCAACCGTTACTTCATCAAGGAACAGTACGACAACGCCGCCATCATGTACCGCAAGATCGTCGAGCTCTCCAACGACGTGGAGAAGAACCTGGAATACGCCCAACGTGTCTACGACGCGGCCAGCCTGGCCAAGAACAAAGAGCGGGTGGATGAAGACGTAGCCGCCCTGGCCAAGGCCGCCTCGCTCTACACTTATTCATGGCGCATTGCCGATCAGGAGAAAAAGCAGCTGGAAAAAGAATTTGAAGTCTACGCCCGCGACATCGTCACCAAGCTGCACCTGCTGGCTCAGCAGCGCAAGGAAAAGCACGCCTTCCGCATTGCCGCCCGCGCTTACAAGAATTACCTGAGCTTCTTTGATTATTCAGAAAAGATAATGGAGGTGCGCTACAATTACGCCGAGTCGCTCTACAACTCCCAGCAGTATCTGGAAGCCGGGCGGGCCTACGAGGAAGTGGCCCGCACCATGCCCGAGAGCAAGGAAAGGAAAGAAGCCCTGTATTCGGCCATTCAGTCTTTCCAGATGGCTTTGGGAGAGGCCAAATACCTGGACACCTTTGGGCTGGTCGAGGCCCGCCAGGCGCTCAAACAGCTGGGCGGTTACTACGTGCGCAAGTACCCTCAGGACGAGCACGTGCCCACCATCAAGTTTAACGTGGCCCGCATGTTCTACGAACAGGGCGAATACAAGAAGGCCATCGAGTCCTTCCTGGAGTACATCAAGCAATATCCCACCCACAGCGAGGTGGCGGTGGCCGGTCATCTGGTGCTGGACTGCTACAAACAGCTTGAGGACTACCGTGGCCTGGCCCAGCAGGGGCGGGCCTTCGCATCCGACCCGGCGATCAAGGACGAAAAGTTCAAGAAAGAAGCGGCTGATATCGTGGCCGCCGCCGAAGGGCGAGAAATCGACAAAAAGACCCTGGAGGTGTCCAAGGAAGGCAAGGACGCCGCCCTGGCCCTGCTGGACTACGCTTCCGAAGTGGACCAGGCCCAGGCCGAAAACGTTATCTATCGCTCCTTCGTCATGGCCAAAGAAAAACGGGACATCGAACTGGCTTTCCGCGCTGGCGGCCAGTTGGCCAAACAGTATCCCAAATCGCAGTTTCTGGTGGACGTTTACGCCACCCTGGGCAATTTCTCGGCTCAGATCGTCGATTTCGATCGGGCGGCGGCCCTCTATGAGGATTTTTTCCAGAAGTTTCCCGGCAAACCCGAGGCGCGCCAGGCCATGCAAGCCGCCGCCAAATTCCACACCTACCTGGGAGAATACAGCCAGGCCATAAAAGACCTGCGGCAGCTGTTGGAAGGCGCTCGTGGCGACGAGAAGGGAATGCTTTTGGTGGACATCGCCGATGCCTATGCTCAGATGAACGACTGGAACATGGTGTTGGCGGCGGCGCAGGAGGCGCTTTCCGTAATGCCCTCCAGCATCAAGGGTCAATTGCTTCTGGCCAAGGCGCTTGAGAAAAAAGGCAAACTCGATCAGGCCAAACAGTACTTCATGGGAGCAGCCGGTGCCGGAGGCGCAGAAGCCGATCTGGGGGCGGAAGCGCAGTTCCGCCTGGGTGAGATGCTACTGAAAGAGTACTACGCCATCCGCTTCGGGGCCGGAGAGCCGGATCAGACGGTGTTGCAGAAAAAGATGCAATATCTGCAGATGTTGGAGCAGGTTTACGGCGGGGTGGTGCAGATGAAGAGCCCGGAATGGATCATCGCTTCGCTGTTCCGGCTCTATCAGGCCTACGAAGGCTTCGCCGCCTTCCTGGCCTCGGCGCCGATTCCGCCCGATTTGAACGCCGAACAGAAAAAGCAATATCAGCAAATGCTGGGTGAACAGGTAAAGATCCAGCGCAACACCGCCCAGACCTATCTCGACACCTGCCAGAAAACGGTGCGCGAAAAGAAAATTTTTGGGCCTTACGCCATGGCCTGCATCACCAAACAGGATCCCATCGAAAGAGTAGCCCGCAGCCGCTCGGCCTCTAGCCTGAGCGGGCCCAAGATCGAACAGCTGCGACAGAAGCTGCTAAAGTCGCCCAACGATCTGGGAGCGCTAGACGACATGGCGCGGGAAGCCATCCAGGTGGGCGATATTCATATGGCCCGGTTGGTGCTTTCCAAGGCGCTGGAAATAAACGAGAATCATCCCGATTCGCTGAACCTCATGGGGGTGATAGAGCTCAGCGACAACAACGACATCGAGGCCTACGCCTATTTTAAAAAGTGCATGGATCAGGATAACCGCCATCTGCCGGCACGCCTGAACGCCGCGGCGCTATTTGTGCGCTACGAGGATGAGGTGCGGGCGCGGGCGGTGCTGGAGCCGGTGATGGCCCAGGTCCGCACGGCCGATCTATCCGCCGTAGACATTCACACCACGGCTCGGGAAGCTCTGGGCAGGCTGAAGATTCGCTGAGGCAACGGGAGGAGTTAGCATGAAAACAGGTAGAATCGCGGCCATCGGGTTTATGGGGGCGCTATTGTTCTGTGCCTGCGGTCCGTCGCTTTCACATACCGTACCCGACGATCTATTGCAGCGGCTGCCCAAAAAGAGCCGGCGTTCGGTTTTCCAGGCCGAAACCATTGTAACCATCGCTGTCGACCGCAAGAGCGCCATAAAACGCGATCAGGAAACCACCAGGCGCGATATCGGCACGCTGAAGGAAAGGCTGGCGGTGCTGGAGAAGGAGTCCTCGGGTGATTCACCGGCGGCGCAGCGGGCGCGGGCCGAAATAAAAGTCATCGAGGCCCAGATAGATTTTATGGAGCGTAAGCTGGAACACCTGGAGCTGGCGCTGGAGGTGGCCGACGACGAGCTTTTGCTGGCGCGCGCCCAGTTTGAGTTGGCCAAGCTGCAGCTGGTAAAAAAGCATGCCATTGCTTTCGACGGACAGGAAAAGGATTTCGAGGAACAGATTGCCGACATCCAGCGCTATGTGGACAAGAGGCGCCGCAAATTGCAGGCCGACGCCGCCGAGTTGAAGCGGGAAGAAGACAGGTTTATGGAGGTGAAGAAACGCTATTTCTCTTCGGTGGGTGAGTCGGCCAAGGGCTGGTGGACGGAGTGAGGGCATGAAAATTCTTAATTTAGCCTTTGCGTTTTTACTGGTCCTGGCGCCGGCAGCGCGGGCGCAGCAGGAGGCCTCGGGGGTAAAGAGCAAAGAAGCGGAAAGCGCCGCCAAATTGCGAGCCCAGGATAAATTGGAAAAGGATGCTTCGCTTCAGGAAATCATCGGCGATTATCGCAATCAGTTGAAGCAGAACCCGCAGGACGCCGAAGCAGCCTTCACTCTGGCCCTGGCTTATCATGCGCTCGAGGACTATAAAAACGCCGAGGCTTTCTACAAGAAAACCCTGCAGATCAATCCAGCCGACGGTGACGCGCAGCTAAACCTGGGGGCCCTCTTGCAAAAGCAGGGACGTCTAGAAGAAGCGGTGCAGCATTACCGTCAGGTTATCGCCAAACAGCCGCAGCTGGTGGAAGCTTACTACAACTTGGGCGTCATCTATTCTCTCCAGGGTAAGCTGGATCTGGCATTGGCTTCCTTCCGGGCAGCCGTACAGGTGGCGCCCAATTTCGCGCCGGCCTATTTTCAGCTGGCGCAGATCGCCCAGCGGCGTATGGATTTCGATGGCGCCGAGCAAGCACTGCGCTCGGCCATTGCGGCCGATCCCTCTTTTGCCGACGCCATAAACAACCTGGGTAACATTTATTATGAAAAGGGCGACACCGCTCAAGCCGTCGAGTTCTACAAGAAGGCCATTCAAGTACGTCAACAGGACCCGGAATTCCGTTACAACCTGGGCCTGGCCTATTACCGGCAGGGAAATTTCGAGGAGGCGGAAGCGGCCTACCGCCAGGCCATCAGCCTTGATGAAAAGTACGCCCGGGCCTGGAACAACTTGGGGGTATTGCTGGGCAAAACCGGGCGGGACAAGGAAATGATCGAAGCCTTCGAAAAGGCCTGTAAGCTCGACCCGTCATATGTGGAGGCTCACTTCAATTTGGGGTTGGCTTACTTACACGCCCGCCGCCCGGACGAAGCCATAAAACTTTTCAACGAGGTGTTACTGGTCAAGAAAGACGACGCCGACGCCCATTCCTACCTGGGCGAAGCCTACATGCTCAAGGGTAACCGGGCGCAGGCTCTGGGGCACTTCAAGCAGGCCATCGCCATCAATCCGGGAAAGGCCGAATTCCAGGCCAAGATGGGGCTGGTTTATATCGAAGAAGGCAAGCTGCAGGAAGCCGAAACCGCGCTGCGCCAGGCTCTGGCTATGGATCCCAAAGACGCCGGGGCCCGGCTGCGGCTTGCCGGCACCTACCTCAAACAGGGTCGAAAGGCCGAGGCCCGGGAACAACTGGAACAAGCGGTGCTCCTGGACCCGAATCTCTTTGAAGCTCGGCTGGAGCTGGCCCCGCTCTATCTGGAGGCCAACGACATCGAGCGGGCCTTCCAGCAGGCCAAGGCTGCGGTCGGTCTGCGTCCCGAAAGCGTCGAGGCCCATCTGCTTATGGGAAGTTTATATCAACAGCGCGGGCATCTGGATCTGGCCGCGGCCGAGTTCGAGAGGGTGCTGGAGCTGGATAAGAAAAACGTCCAAGCCTATCTGCAGCTAGCCGAGATTCAGGGTCAGCGGGCTAACATTGACGCACAGATGCGCTATCTGAAAAAAGCCCTGGAACTTGACCCGCGTTCGGCCAAGGCCCATGGCGAGATGGGCGTGGTGCTTTACAACTCTTCTAAACCGGACGAGGCTTTGAATTACCTCAAAAAAGCGGTACAGCTAGATGCCGGTCAGGCTAAGGCCTGGTACTATCTGGCCACTATAAATCTAGCCCGCGCTCAGGCTTCCAAGGTGAACAAAAAACCGCTGCAGGAAGCCATAGAAGCACTCAAGAAGGTGGTGGAACTAAAACCCGCCGATGCCCAGACCCGGCTTTTGCTGGGAAAAGCCCTGCTACAAAATGGGGACAAGGCCTCCGCCCTCGAGCATTTGCAAAAGGCGTTGGAACTTGAACCCGGGCTTTCGGAAGCCAGCAAGCTCCTGCAGGAGAATAAATAAGCCGGCCGTTCAGGCCACCCAGTCGACCGGGCCCTTGCCTTCGCGCACCACGTAGGGGAAGTCGCCGGTTAGGTCGATGACCGTGGAGGGCACATTGGGCAGCGGGCCGCCGTCTATGACTAGATCCAGCACCTTACCCATTTTTTCGTTGATTTCCTTGGGGTCGCAGATGGGCGGGTCGCCGGCGAGGTTGGCGCTGGTGGAAATTATGGGATGCATCAGTTCCTGAACGATGGCCAAGCATATGGGGTTGTTGGGAATGCGGATGCCTACCGTACGCCTTTTGGACATCATGATGCGAGGCACTTCCTTGGTGGCCTCAAGAATAAAGGTGTAGGGGCCAGGGAGGTGCTTTCTCATAATGCGGTAGGCGGCGTCTGGCACCTGGGCGTAGCGGCTTATGTCTTTCAGATCGGCGCAGATGAAGCTGAGCGGCTTTTTACGGCTGCGGTCCTTTATCTGATAAATTCGCTCGATGCCCGACTTGGAGAAGATATCGCAGCCTATGCCGTATACGGTGTCAGTGGGATAGGCAATGACTGCTCCCTGGGCCAGTGCTTCTACCACCCGCCGTATCAATCTCGGTTGCGGGTGCTGGGGGTTGATCTCGATTATCATGTCATACCTCCTGCTGTTCAAAAAAACGGAGGCGTATTAATACACCACCTAAAAAATAATGCAACCATAATCGACATCCAGAACCAACTGGCGATGGATTATATTCCCGGCGCGGACGGGCGATGGTGTTTGCCGGCCAAAGATTGACCCGGCACATCGGCCGGTGTTACTCTGCGCCCGAAGGAGGCAGGCGGTATGGAAGAAAAGGTGATCGGTATCATCGGCGGCAGTGGCCTGTACCAGATGCCTGAACTGGAGCGAATTGAAAGTCGCCGGCTATCCACGCCTTTCGGTGAGCCTTCGGCCGAATACATTTCGGGTTGGATAGGTGACACCCGGGTAGTGTTCCTTTCCCGGCATGGTCCGGGGCATCGCTTCTTGCCTTCGGAAATCAACTACCGGGCCAACATCTACGGCTTTCGTATGCTGGGAGTAAGGCATGTTGTATCCATATCGGCGGTAGGCAGCCTGCGCGAGGAGATCCACCCCGGCGATCTGGTGCTGGCCGATCAGTTCATCGACCGAACCCGATTGCGGCCTCATACATTTTATGGGAACGGAGCGGTCATTCATGTTCAGTTCGGCGACCCGGTGTGCAACCGGTTGAAGAATTTTCTGGCCGAAAGCATTCAGGCGCTGGGCCGCGCCTGCCATTCTCGAGGCACCTACGTGGCCATCGAAGGGCCAGCTTTTTCCACCCGCGCCGAGTCAAATCTCTATCGTTCATGGGGCGCCGACGTAATAGGCATGACGGCGCTTCCAGAGGCCCGCCTGGCTCGGGAGGCGGAGATCTGTTACGCCCTGCTGGCGCTTTGTACGGATTATGATTGCTGGCATGAAGCCGAGGAAGAAGTTAGCGTAGAGACGGTTTTGAGGGTATTGAATCAGAACGTAGCCACGGCACGGAAGATTATCGGTGAGCTGGCCAGGCGTTTTAAGCCGGACGGCGGATGCCGCTGCCAGCACGCACTGGACAATACTCTTCTGACCGATCCGGCGGCGGTGCCGGAAGATACTCGGCTGCGAATCGGGCTTTTGGCCGGTCGGCTCTTTGGTCGGTAATTTGCTTAAGGCTGCCGGTGTGAGCTAACATTTGAAATCACTGGAGGAACAGCCGGCATGACACAGATCCCGGCAGGCATCCGGTACGTCGGCTAGAAGCAGGGTTGGGATAAGTAACGCAAGGAGCTTACATGAGATTTGCCTGTGACAAATGTAATGCTCAGTACGCCATCGACGACGCCAAGATTGGGCCCAAGGGGGTAAAAGTTCGCTGTAAGCGCTGCGGCAATGTAATTACCCTGCAGCCGCCATCAGCCGCCCCGGCTGCCGACGACAAAACCGTCGTCGATCAGCAAATATCATCGCCGCCGCCTCAGCAGGAGGCATCTGAGCCATCCGGCGGTGGTGGGGACGAGATCGGACAGGCACTGGACGCCATGTTCGGGCGCGAGGGAGCGACGGACTTTTCCGACTCTATGGGGGATGATGATGAAGGAGACGAAGATCTCGACCGCCAGGCCACCCGGGTGTTCGACCTGGAGGCCATGCAGCGAGTGCAAAAGGAAAAAGAGCAGGCCAGCCAGCGCGAGCCGTCATCCGGTGGGATAGCGGCGGTGTACTCCGCAGCCGCCGCGGAGGATAAAGCTGCCCAGCTCGAAAGCCCCACCGCCTCTCCGGAATGGTACCTGGCGGTTGACGATCGCCAACTGGGGCCCCTTACCTTTGATGAAGTGCGCGAGCGTCTGGAGCGTGGTGAAATAGACGCCGATACCATGGCCTGGAAGGCCGGCTTTTCCGACTGGAAGAGTATTGAAGATATCGAGGAACTGCGCAGTTTGCTGAAGACAGAAAAGCCGCTGGCGGTAACCGCGCGGTCTGCCGCCCCCTTGGCCCCGGCGGAAGCCGAGGAAGGCGAATTCTCTCCCGGCCGCTTTCCAGAAGAGGAATCCGCCGAAAAGCCGCCCCCACAGCAGCCAGAGGGTGAAGAAGAAGGAGACTTTCTGGGTGGCGGGCGGCAGATAGATTATGATGAAGCCGAAAACGCCGCCCTTTCCGGCACTGGGGTGGATTGGGTTCCCCAGGGGCTTTCGGAACTAGAAAAACTCGCCGAAACAGAGCTGTCTTTCCTAAAACCTAAGGAGGAGGAACCCCCTCCGGAGTCGATTGAGCAAGCTAAAGAATCGCTGGATTCCTCACCCATGGACGACGGCGATTCCTCTATCATCGAAAAGCTGGCTCGGGAACAGCAGGAAGAAGCGGCGCGAGAAGAAGAAAGGCGTCGGGAGGAGCAGCGCCAGGCCGAAGAAGCAGCCCGTCGGGAAAAGGAACGCGAGTTGGCGGCCCAGCGTCAGGCCCAGCTGGAGAGGGAGCGCGAACAAAAGGAAAAGGCCTCCAAACCACCCGAGCAGATTATGCCCCCGCTGCCGGTGCACGCTGGCCTTCCCCGCTGGCTGGTGTGGGGAGGTTTTGGGCTGGGTGCGGTGCTGGTGATTTTGCTGGGAGTGGTGGCTTATAAACTGTTTACCGTGCCGGCGCCAGTGCTGCCCCAGGCGGTGCTCACGCCCGGAATAGCGCAGCCACAGGTGGCGGTCGCACCTCAGCCGGCGGTTGCCCAACCGTCCCTGCCGCAGGCCGCCCAGCCCCAGCCGGCAGTCCAGGTTCCACAACCGGTTCAGCCAGCGCCCGCTCAGGAGTCGGCGCCGAGCCCACAAGCCCAGCCGGCTCAGCCCTTGGTGGCTGCGGCTCAGCCCTCGGCGCCTGCGGCCCAACCTTTGGCGCCCGCGGTGAACGTACCGGCTGAAAAGAAAGCAGCGCCACCAGCGAGGCAGGTTGTTGGCGCTACCGCTAGACCCATCACGGCGCCCAAGGCGCCAAAGGAAAAGCCTGCTGCGGTAGAGGAAAAAGAACCACCACCCCCTCCCAAAGAACCTCCCCGACAGGTCAAATCCAAAGGCGGATTGCTGGACTTCGAAGACGAAGCAGCCTTCGAAAAAGTTACCGGCGGTTCCGCCCCGGCCGCTCCGGCGGTGACGGAAAAGCCAGTTAAGAAGGAACTACCTCCCCTCACCAACGCCGACGTCCTGGAGGTAATGAAGCAGCACCTAGAGGAATTCAAGGCCTGCAACCGCAAGCAACAGCAGGCCGATGACAGCATCAAGGGCAGGATGGTGGTGAAGATTACCATAAAGCCCGATGGCCGGGTGGCTCAGGTGGCCATAGATACACCGGAGTTTCGCAACACCGTCGTGGCCGAATGCATTAGCAACGTAATAAAGCTAGCCCGCTTCCCCGAATTCGGCGGCGGGCCGACCACCGTGCCCTTCCCCTTTACGGTCAAATAGGCTAAATAATCACCGAGCCGCTTTCCGATATGGTGTGGGCGCGATCCAGCGCCGATTGCTGTTCGGCCAGTCTATCGCGGGAGAGGTTTTTCAGCGCTTCTTTGATCTGGGGGTGCTCGGCTACCAGTTCATTGAAGTCCTCGCGCGAGAGGAAGAGAAACTCCCCGCCGCGCAACGCCCGCACCGTGGCGGTAGCCGGGGTGTCCTGCACCAACGAAATCTCTCCGAACACCGACCCCTCGTGCAGCGTGGCTAGGTGTACTTGGGAGCCGGCGTCGGACTTGGTGACCTCCACCTCTCCCCCGAGTATCAGATAGAGCCCCGGCCCAGGCTGCCCTTCGCGGATGATGATTTCGTCGGTGGGAATTCCCACCGAAGTGAATTTTTCCATTATCTGCCGGCGCCGTGCTGGATCGAAATGTCTAAAGACTGGAGAAGAGGTCAGCAGATTGGCCAGAAAACGCTGACGGGTAAAGCGGGCCACCGCCAAGGTTATGTCGTCGAGATCCTCCATGACCAGTTGCATCTCCGGCACGGGCAGCAACAGCACATCGCTCTCGCGCAAGGCCCGGGCCGAGGCCATGCGCGGCCCGTCGGAGAGCAGTGCCATTTCGCCGAATATGGAACCGGAGGCCAGGCGCGCCAGCGAACAGCTTTCTTTTTCCCCCTGGATGATCTCCACCTCGCCCGCCGCCAGTAGGTAGACGGTGGTGCAGGGTTCACCTTCGTGCACGATGAATTCTCCGGGCCGGAAATGCTGGGTTTGCATCAGATCGAGAACCGGACCTATGGCCTCGGCGTGGAGCAGCGAAATCAGCGGAAAGTGAGGCAGGCGCTGGGGGTAACGGTAACCGCCGAAATTCTTGGCCAGCTGGGTAACCTGGTTTACCAGCCGACCATCCCTGGGAAGTACCGCAGGCGCTTCCTGTTCGGGTAGGGCTGGCAGCTCAGGTAGCTCCACGTCCGGATCGGCGAGATCGGAATCCAGTGAATAAAGTTCCATCAGGTTCTGGATGAGCTCGTCCACGTTGGCTAAGATGCTGGAAGCCCGCTTCAAGGCCACCAACCCCACCAGTGGATAGCCGGCCCTCAGGCAATGCAGGCAAAGAGAGCTGTAAACCTCGAAGGCGCGGCCTTTTTCTTTGAGCCCTTCCAGGGCGCGGCCGACAAGCAGGCGCGAGCGGACGTCGGCCGGAGCCCCCTGGATAACCGCTCCTAAGTTAGCCAGTGCCTGAAGATAATTCTTTTCGCCCAGGAGGTTTTCAGCTTCGCTGACGAGATCGGCAAGCTTGGGGGACATAAACTGACGCTCCTTTCTTCAAATGGTAATCTTATGATAATGGTTGCTTTCGTCGTTCATGATTGGAAAATCCGCCGGTCACTTCTCGATTCAGCGGGTGGTTGGAAAAAAACCAGCATGTGGACTAAATTCCCTGGGAATCCTTCTTCATCTTGTCAGCCAGGCGAAGAATGTCATCTCGATCGAATCCTACCAGCAACTGCCCGGCGATGTCCAGCACCGGAACGCCTTCGACGCGAGTGCGGGTGCGCATGGCTTTACAGGTAAGTTCGCGCTGGGCGGCCGGGTCGGCCTCTACATCTTTTTTTTGATAGGGTATGCCGGATTCGCGCAAGAACTTCTCCGCCGCCTGACACACCGAACACCACGCCGTGGCGTACAATATGACCCGGTCGCCAGGCGACTCAACGCTGCGGCAATCTTCGGGCAGTGCGCCCGCCGAAGGTTCGCGCAGCAAATCCCGTTCGAACCGGAAACGACTCACCGGGCGGCAGGGATAGCTACCGTCTTCTCTCTTGCTGCTGAGGTCGGCCACGTAGATTATGCGCGACGACTGTCTTTCTTCCGGGCTCAGGCTGGTGTCGGTGACGATTACCCGGGAGCGAGCCTCCTGGGGAATGTCGGTGAGCTTTTCCACCGTGACAAAGCTACCGTCGGCTTGCAGATAGGTAAAGAGCAAATGCGAAGCATCGTCGGTGACGCGCAGCTCGGCTATTTGCTCTTGGCTTGTGGTTGTTCGGGCGTCTTGGCTTGAGGTAATTCGGCTGCAGGCCCCGAACAAAAAGAACCATGCCAGGACGCCGGCTATTCCAAAACCAAACCGCATCTTTTGTTTTATTAGATTACCACCCTTTGCCAGTCAAGATTAAGGTATCCTATGGAAAAGTCGCCCCCTGGCGCGGGTCCGCTTGCTAAGTGATGCCGTACAGTTCCATCAGCAGGGACGAGGATTCATTAGGCGAGCGGCTTTTCCCCCGGTTTCATGAAACGATCGAGAATGGTGGCGCGGCGCGGCACGGCCATCCAGTCCCCTTGTTTGAGCTCGGCGGGCGAACGGGCCGGCGGCTGGGGATCGTGGGCGGTCAGCGGCAGTATGTGAATGGTCGAACCTTCCCGGGCGAAGGAGCTGTCCAGCAGTGCCAGACCCACCTGACGCTCTTCCGTAGCCACCACCGAAGTAACCACTCCGGCGTACTCATTCTTGCGCCCGGCCAGCACCGGCGAACCCGGCCGCAGCACCTTGCCGCCTTTTTCATCCACTTCAAAGCGCACCACGCGGCGATTTCGCTCCAGATGCCACTTCAGAGCCTGCTTGCGACCAATGAAGAAGGGCTTATGGAGCCTGACGTAAGCGCCGTAACCCGCTTCGATGGGATTGACCTGGTGCGGGCCGGCCAGTTCGTGTCCGTGCAAGGGAAATCCCGCCTCGGTGCGCAACGAATCACGCGCTCCCAGACCGCAGGGCACCAGCCCTAGCTCCTGGCCTTTTTCCAGAAGTAGCCGCCACAGTTCCACCGCCCGGCCGGGATGAACAAAGATCTCGCAGCCCAGGGCTTCTCCGGTGTAGCCGGTGCGGGCCACCACCACCTCCATTCCGGCCAACCGGCAGGAGGCAAGTTCGAATTTGCCCAATCGCTGGAGCCGCTCGGAGTCGTCCACCAGCTTTTTCAACAGGTCTAGCGAGCGCGGCCCCTGCAGCGCCAGGTCCACCCGGCAATCTTCACCGCAAGCTGGATCCTTGAGGTTGCGCATGTTCACCCGTCCCTCGAATTTAAGCCAGGGGCGGTCTTCGTCGATGAGCACGCGTCCCTCGATCACCGAGCGCAACCAGGCTTCGTCTTCGTCGGCGTTGGCAGCGTTTACCACCACGAAGAATTTTTCTTTTTCCAGGCGGTAGATGATGATGTCGTCGATGCAGCGACCATCGGGGGCCAGCAGATAGGAGTATTGCGCCTGTCCCGGGGCCAGCTGGGGCACATAATTGGTGGACACCAAGTCTAGAAAGCGTTCGGCCTGCGGGCCAGTGAATTCCAGCAGCCCCATGTGGCTTACATCGAAAAGACCGGCCGCGTTGCGCACCGCGCGGTGTTCGGCCAGGATGCCCGAGTACATCACCGGCATGCGCCAGCCGGCGAAGGGAACCAAATGTTTGGGAGAGGTCAGCTGTCGATGCTCGCCGATGAGGCAGGTTTCCTTCAGCGGCTGTTCACTGGGCCGCCAGGAAAAGGGCTGGGGCCCTTTCTCCGAGGGGCGCCGTTCTTTCAGCAGGGCTTTCTGGCCTATGAAGAAAACCTTTTCCAGGGCGGGCTCGACCTGTTCGATGCGCCCACTCCGAGCCTCGTCAAGCGTTTTCCAGCCCACGGCCACCGCTCCAGCCTCGCGCAGCCTGGACCACACCGCGGCGGCTCGCCCCGTGGGGGCATACAGCTCGAATCCAGACCCGGTGTTGACCAGCCACAGCCCATCTCTTTCCAGTGCCCGGCCGGCGGGAGGGAGGCTTACGGAGAAAGCGCGCTCGGCCACCTTTTCTGCCTGGGGGCCGAGCAGACCCAGGGCGCACCATTTTTCGCCGTCACCCGATGGATTGTGTAGATCTTCTATCACCACCGGGCCTTCGGCCTTGAGCCAAATGTCTTCGTCCTGCCACCAGTAGCCATCGGAAAGGCCACGCAACCAGGCAAGAAATTCCTCGGGCCGCTCGGCTTCGGCGCGCAGCAGGAAGCGATCGTAACCCATTTCATCGTCGGGCAGCCTCAGCAACCGGGCGCGTGCCAGCAAACGGCCTTCCGGACCGAAGAAGGCGACGACTTTGTTCTCGCCCGCCTGCATGCTCAGCACCGGGGCGGAACAGGCGTTTTCCAGAAACAGCGCCGCCCGCCCCAAGCCGAATTCCAGAAGCAGGCTGTTGCCAAGATCCACCAGCGCTGCTCCCTGAGTAAGGGCACGCTTCTCGGCTCCGGCCTCGCCGAACAACGCCGGCACCCGCCAGCCCTGTCTTTCTTCCAGCTGTACCGCCTGGCTAGCGTGCAAGGCCTTTAGCGGAGTGGAGCGCTCGGCGGGGATGCCTCCGAAATGAGGATAGCCGGTGCTGTCGCTGTCCCGAGGCGGATCCACTTCATCGAGCAGCCGGCGCACCTCAGTGGAAACTTCCTCGGCCACTGCCTGCCTTATCTTACCCCGCCCGCGATCGTGCTTTCCGGAAATGTAGGTGAATGGTTCTATAGATTTCAGCACCCGTCCGATCAGGTTGGCCAGACGCTGCATATGTTGCGGGCCGAAACCTCGTTGAGTCGCCCAGGTGGCGCCGAAACGCAACCCCGATGGATGAATGGCGTTGGTATCGCCGTAGATGGTGTTTTTGTTGCACACAATGCCGCAGAGATCGAGCAGACGGGAGGCGATCTCCCCCGTCAGCGGCTGTCCGTTTGGGGTCTTGAGCTTGCGCAAGTCTACCAGGCACATGTGCGTGTTGGTGCCACCGTAGGCCAGCTCCAGCCCCTCTGCCCGCAGGCCGTCGGCCAAGGCCCGGGCGTTCTCCAGCACCCGCTTCTGCAGGGTGCGGAATTGTTCGCTCTTGGCAAACTCCAGCGCCACCGCCTTGGCCGCCAACTGATTTATGTGCGGGCCGCCCTGCTCGCCGGGAAATACCCCGAAATCCAACCTCCGGGCTATCTCTGGGTCGGTGCAAAGCAACATTGCTCCGCGCGGGCCGCACAGCGTCTTGTGGGTAGTGAAGCTGACCACGTGGGCCACGCCCACCGGGTTGTTCAGCAGACCGGCCGCCACCATTCCGGCCAGATGGGCGATGTCCGCCAGCAGTATAGCTCCCACCTCATCGGCCGCCTCGCGCAATTTTTGCCAGTCCACATCCCAGGGATAGGCGGAAAAACCGCCGATGATCATCTTTGGCCGGTGCTCCCGGGCCAGCTTGCGCACGGCTTCGTAATCAAGCTTGCCGCTGGGAGAGATTTCATAATGCACCACGCGGTGAATGATTCCGGAGCGGTTTACCTCCGAGCCGTGGGTAAGATGTCCGCCGTGGGTAAGAGAGGGCCCCAGCACCACCTCCCCCGGCCGGAGGAAAGCGTTGTAGACCGCGTTGTTGGCGGCGGCGCCGGATAGGGGCTGGACGTTGGCGAAGATCTTATCGGCGCTAGCCCGCGGGTTGGCGAAAAGCTCCGCGGCTCGACGGCGGCAGAGGGCCTCGAGAAAGTCGACGTATTCGCAACCTTTGTAGTAACGGCGGTTGGAATAGCGGCGGTAATAGGCCAGCTGGTGAGCGAAAGACTCCAGTGCCGGCCTGGGTTCGACCAAGGTACGGGGCGACGGATATCCTTCGGCGTAGATGCTAACAAATTCGCAGGCCAGGGCATCGCGCACTGCCTGCGGGCAGATGCTTTCCGAGGCGATGAGTATAATCTTGCGCCGCTGGCGCTCCTCTTCACGGCTGATGGTTTGAAAAACCAGGCGATCCGCCTTTTCCAGGCTATCGGGTAAAAAAACCAAGGGGTCCTCCTTTCGTTAAAGATCAACCTGATACCAGCTATCACCGGCCATGCGGACTGTCAACGACGGGGCGGGCTTGCCGGTGCAAATCCAGCCAGGCTAGATTGATATACGGGACCGGTTGTGATACATGGCCCGCTATAGGCAGGAGGAGCGGAAAATGATTGTGGGCCTGACCTACGACCTGCGAGAAGAATATCTCAAAGAAGGATACAGTGAAGACGAGACCGCGGAATTCGATCGTCCGGACACCATAGCCGCCATAGAGAACAGCCTGCGCGAGCTGGGTTATCGGCCCGAATGCATCGGCCACGCCCGTCAGCTGGCTCAGCAGCTGCTTTCGGGAAAACGCTGGGACATCGTGTTCAACATTGCCGAAGGCCTCTACGGGCTGGGCAGAGAATCCTTGGTGCCGGCGTTGCTGGACGCCTACCGCATTCCCTATGTTTTTTCCGATCCGGTGGTGCTGGGCATCAGCCTGCACAAGGCCTTCGCCAAGCAGATCTGGCGCGACAGCGGCCTGCCCACCCCGGAATTTTGCCTGGTTCGACGAGTCGATGACGTCAGGGAAATTAACCTACCCTTCCCGCTTTTTGCCAAACCAGTGGCGGAAGGCACCGGCAAAGGGGTCAGCGCCGAAAGCCGCATTGAAAACCGCGAGCAACTGTTGCGGGTGTGCGGGCGCCTGCTGGAGAAATATCGCCAACCGGTGCTGGTCGAGCGCTTTTTGCCGGGGCGGGAATTTACCGTGGGCGTGCTGGGAACGGGCGAGCAATCCGAAGCCATTGGCACGCTGGAGATCATCCTAAAAGAACGCGCCGAGAAGGCGGTTTACTCCTACACCAACAAAGAATATTGCGAGGAACTGGTGGAATATCGGCTTCTGAGCGACCCCGTCCTGGATTCGGAAGCCAAGGATCTGGCTCGGCGCGCCTGGCAGGCGCTTGACTGCCGCGACGGTGGCCGGGTGGATCTACGGGCTGACGAAAAGGGAAGGCTGCAGTTGCTCGAGGTAAATCCCCTGGCTGGCCTGCATCCCCAGCATTCGGACCTGCCCATGATAGCCACCGCCGTCGGCCTGAAATACCGGGAGCTCATCGATCGCATAATGCGCTCGGCGCTGTCCCGCTACGGCCTGCAGCCACCGGGGTGAGCCATGCTGGTCTGCGTGCTATATACTCCCGCCCCTCAGGACGCACCGCCGGAAGAGCTAGACGGGCTAGTTCAGCGCGACGCAGTGTCTCAGGCGCTTGAAAAACTCGGACATCGGGTGGAGAAGGTGCCCTTTTCGGCCGATCTTGACCATAACCTGAGCCGGTTGCGTCAGCTCGCTCCCGATTGCGTCTTCAACCTGGTGGAGGCGGTGGCTGGGGAGGATTATCTGCAGGCGGCCGCCCCCATGTTGCTGGAATCTTTGGGCCTTCCCTATACTGGCTGTAGTTTTGAAGCCATGGCCATGTGCGCCGATAAACTCGCTGGCAAACGCCGTCTGCGGCTCGCCAACCTGCCCACCGCTAACTGGGCCGAGCTGAATCGTTCGTTTCCCCGCGATCTGATCGGGCGCACCCTTATCTGGAAACATCGCAGCACTCACGCCTCGGTGGGTCTGGACGAAGACTCGCTGGTCGAATATCACACCGCCAGCGCGCTCGAAGAAGAACTTAGAAAACGTGGTGCGGCCTGGTACGCCGAGGATTTTATCGATGGTCGGGAATTCAATATTTCGCTTCTGCAGGAGGGCACCGGCGCCAGAATGCTGCCGCCTGCGGAAATAGACTTCTCCCATTTCCCGCCGGGAAAACCCCGCCTGGTGGGTTACCGGGCCAAATGGGTGGCCGACTCCTTCGAATACCACCACACCGAACGCAAATTCGATTTTCCTCCCGAAGACCGCCAGCTCATTAAGTATCTAGAAGAGATCTGTCTGAGCTGCTGGCAGGTCTTTTCGTTGCGCGGTTACGCCCGGGTGGATTTCCGGGTCGACAGCGAGGAACGGCCCTGGGTGTTGGAAATAAACACCAATCCCTGCATTTCTCCCGACGCCGGCTTTGCCGCCGCCGCTCTGCGGGCAGGCCTGGATTACGTGCAATTGATCGAGGTGATATTGCGAGCGGCCTTTTCCGGTTAGTCTTCGGCCCGCCGGCCCCAGAGACGCAATACCGCAAACAGCGCCACCGCTGCCAGCGCCAGGCCCAGGCCTGCTCCGTATAACCCCAGGCCGCAGGCCAGGTCGCCGAAGAGGATGCTTATAGCCGCCACCAGTAGTGCATAAGGTAGTTGAGTGCGCACGTGATCGACATGATCGCAGGCCGAGGCCATCGAACTCATCACCGTGGTATCGGAAATGGGCGAGCAATGATCGCCAAAGATGCTGCCCGCCAGAATGGAAGAAACCGCGCCCAGCATGAGGGTTTCATCTCCAGGTGCCAGGTGATGGGCAAGTGGCATGACCAGGGGAAAGAGTATAGCCATGGTTCCCCAGGAGGTTCCGGTGGCGAAGGAAACGGCAGCCGCCACCGAGAAAGTCGCCGCCGGAAGTAGCCCCAACGGAAGCCAGCCGCCCAGTAGCGAAACCACAAAGTCGGCGGTTTTCAGCTCCTTACATACCGCTCCCAGGCTCCAGGCCAGCAGCAGAATCACCACCGCCAGCATCAAAGAACGCATTCCGGCCAACCAGGCGGAAAGCGCCTGGGAAAGGGTAAGCACCCTTCTCGACCAAGACAGCAGCACTGCCATAAGACAACCGGCAAAGGAGGCCCAGAGTAGTGCTCGTATGGCGTCGGCTCCGGCCAGTATGTTGTTGGGGGTAAGCTCCAGGCCAGCCTCTTTGGCTTTGCGTAATCCTTCCCAGACCAGGCCGGCCAGCATTCCCAGGGCCACGGTTAGAATGGGCGCTATCGCCAAAAAGGAGCGCGGCCGGGCGTCTTCAGCTGGCTGAAGTTCCGGATCCTGGAGACTGGCCGCCGGCTGGGCACCGTCCCTGAGCGGCTTGCCTTCAACCAGCGCGCGCCTTTCCGCCCGTAACATGGGGCCGAAATCGCGCCCCAGCACCCCCACCAGAAAGACAAATAGCAGGGTAAGCAGCGGATAGAACATGTGGGGAATGCTTCTTAAGAATAGAAGGTAAGCGTCTTGATTTAGACCAAGCAGCTTTATCTGATCAGCGATGAGCCCCACTTCCATTCCTATCCAGGAGGAAAACAAGGCGATGCAAGCCACCGGCGCGGCAGTCGAATCCACGATATAGGCCAGCTTTTCTCGGCTTATTTTCAAGCGATCGGTAATGGGTCGCATGGTGGGTCCCACCAGCAAGGTGTTGGCGTAATCGTCGAAGAAAATCACCAGTCCCATGAGCCATCCAGCCAGCTGACCACGACGCCGGTTCGCAGCGGCCCGTGTTACCAGCTCAGCTAGGCCGCGGGCACCGCCCGAGCGATTTATTACTCCAACCATGCCCCCCAGCAGCAAAGTGAACAAAATTATGGCGGCGTGATCTGCGTCGGCCAAAGCCGGCAGAACAAAGCTGTCGAGGCTACGCAGAAAAGCCAGCAGCGGATTGAAGCCGTTGGTAAAAAACGCTCCCAGCCACACTCCGGCGAACAACGCTAACACCACCTGACGTAGCAGCACCGCTAGCACTATGGCCGTAAGCGGCGGAAGCAGTGAAAGCCAGCCGGGCAGCTCGGTCATGTAGGGCAATATAACCCGGATAGCGTTGTATACAAAAAGTTTTTCGCATTTGACAAAAAGCGCCGCCGCCGGCTAGAGTTTTGCCGGCCATGAAAAAAGCCAGCCGCAAGCCAGTGGCCGACGTCCAGAACCTGCCCGACTTCCGCAAACTCGAAATAGACAAGGTGGGCGTCAAAGACATTCTTTATCCAATAAGGGTGCTGGAACGTTCAGGTGGCATGCAACACACGGTGGCCCGGGTGAACATGTTCGTTAACCTGCCTCACCGCTTCAAGGGTACGCACATGAGCCGCTTCGTCGAGTTGCTTAATGAAAGCTGCTCCGACATGTCCACCACCAGCATACCTGGCCTTTTGCAGGACATGCGCCGCAGGCTTTGCGCCCAGCAGGCTTACCTGGAAGTTTCTTTCCCTTATTTTCTGGTAAAGCGCGCTCCCGTATCCGGGGCCGAGGGACGCATGTCCTATCAGTGCACCATCCGTGGCTACAGCAATCACGAGGTAATGCTGGAGATAGAAGTCCAGGTCCCGATAACCGCCCTGTGCCCCTGCTCCAAGGCCATTAGCCGCAGGGGAGCCCATAACCAGCGCGGGTTGGTCACGGTGCGCTACCGCCAGAACCGCTTCGTCTGGATAGAAGAAATCATCGAGATGGTGGAGGCCTCGGCCTCCTGCGACATCTTTTCGGTACTCAAACGCGAGGACGAAAAATACGTCACCGAGCGAGCCTACGCTCAGCCGCGCTTTGTGGAAGACGTGGCCCGATCGGTGGCGGTGCGCCTCATGCGACACCCGGGCATTACCTGGTTTTCGGTGGAAGTGGAAAATTTCGAATCCATCCACGCCCACAACGCCTACGCCTATATCGAACGGGATAAGAACAGGCCTGCGGTCTCCAAACATACCGCTAAGAAGAAATAATGGGCGGCGGTGGCGTCGGCTCCACCAGCGAAGGATCGTCGAAAGCGGCATTGTTTACCCGCGGGGAAACCGGTCTGAGCTCCAGTTCACCTTCCCAGGGCTTTAGCAAAGGCATAAGGTTACCGGCTTCATCCGGCGGCGTCTGCAGCCAGGCTGAGTAATGTTGCGGAGCCAAAACTACCGGCATGCGCTGGTGAAGGGGCTGGAGCTGTACCGAGGCCGGGCAGGTTATGATGGTAAAGGTATAGAGCGGTTCTTTATCCTTCAGCCAAACCTCCCACAAACCGGCCAGCCCGAATACTCCGCCGCCAGCGGGGCGGATGAAATAAGGCTGCTTACGCCTTCCTTCGTGCTTCCATTCGAAAAAGCCGTCGGCCGGAATCAAGCAGCGCCGTCTTTGAAAAGCCTCTCGAAAAGACGGCTTTGCCGTCACCGACTCGGCTCGGGCGTTGATGAGCTGGTTGCCGATTAAGGCCTCCTTGGCCCAGCGTGGCACCAATCCCCAGCGCATCAATTCCATCCTTCGGCCATTTTTATCGAGCACCACCGCCGCCGGTTGCAGGGGCGCAATGTTGTACCTGGGCTGCCAGCCGGCGGGTGCCGCCGCCAGACCAAACTGATGAAACACTTCCGGAGTCAGCGAAAAAAACGCAAAGCGCCCACACATGTCTTCAACCTCTCAAGCCACAGGTCATGGTACTCCAAAAGCTTTAGAAACGCCCGATGGCGGTTATCGAGGGCCGGAGCTGATGATAGGAGGCGCAGGGCACATCCACCCGCTCCAGGCAGCGGTGGCGAACGTACTGCGCCCCCAGCCGAATCATGAAGGAACCGGCTTTTTCCCAGTCCAGATATAGCGAGAGCGAACCTTCCCAGGCCTTCTCGGCGCCGGTACCTTCCTCCAGCCAGTCGCTCCACTGCCAGTAACCGCGTAGGGTGAGCCTAAGCAGGCTTTCGAGCCACATCCGCCGCAGCCGCAAGCGCAGCTCGCCCCAGGGGCGCAAGGCAACATCGCTGAAAGTTACCGGAACCAAAAGCACCGGATCGGTGACGTCGTCCAGAACCCGCCAGGGATTTTCCAGCCGTACTTTGCTTACCAGATCCAGAGACCAGCGCCGTTCCCATTCAAGAGCCGGCTGAATCTGGTTAGTCCGACCCCAAATATTGTTTACCAGCTGTTCCAAGCGGCTGAAATCCAAGCGCAGGCTCACCGGCGAGGTGTAGATGGGCCGCCAGGTCAAGCGGTTGATGCTTTCGTAGTATCTTTCGGTGACCTGCTGGCGTTCGTCTTCGGTCACTCGCCAGAATTTTCCCCGTCCTTCGTAGCGCCAGGGGTCGTCGTAACGGCCCAAGGTGAGCCGGCCTTCTATTTGATGCTTCTGTTGGTGCACCTGCATGGCCAGATTGCGCGACTCCTCGGCGTTGGTATAGCCGTAACCCAGGCTGAACATGGTCGGCCCGAGCGCCTCCAACCACTGGCCGGGAAAGACCTCTAGCTGGCCGCTCAAAAGAGACTGAGCGGTCTGCAGTTTTTCGCCCGAGCTCTGGCTGCCGTCGTAAAAGCTAAGCCGGGCGTTGAAAGAAGGCACCAGCCCGTTCAGAAAGCGGCTAGAAGCGCCGGCCAGAAGTTCCCACCATTCCATGGGAGAAAGCGTGCCCGCGCTCTGTTCGGGGCGGAAAGTTTTGCGCTCGAAGCGCACATAGCCTTCCTCGCTGGCGGTGGGTGCCGCTTTCAGCTCCAATCTGAGATTCTGTGCCTGGCCGGGCGTGGCTCCCAGCCTTTCCCATCCTGGAGGCTGCGGCTCGGTGCCCTGGGAAAATTCGTTCTGGGAGTGGTCGAAATAGGCTTTTACCAGAAGCCGACGCATGCCGGTAAAGGCCAGAAGCCACTGGGCGAGATCGTATTCCAGAGAGCCGGCCAGCCTGAGTTTCTCGTCCCGTTGACCGGCCGCATCGAGCACGCTCTGGCCGGCAAGGAACCACAGGGCCGGCCAACGGTTCTTTATGAAACTCACTTTTCCGAGCAAATTCTGGTTGTAGCCGCTTTCGTGGGTTGCGAGCCTGAAGTCCTCGCCCAGGTAGGACCGCTGATAATCGTAAAGCAGCCTCAGGTTGAGAAAATTCCAGGGCAGCCAGTTGATTTGCGCTCCGGCCTGACCGGCCAGGGTGCCCAGCGCCGTCTGGCGGCTACCGAAGTGGGTGTAGTCGCGCGACTGATATTCTCCGTCCAGGCGCAGGTTGAGCGCCTCAGCATTGTAAAGGAGACTACCCGAAGCGGCCTGGCCGTCGTGCCACAAGCTTTCTTCGACCAGCCGGCTCTGGGCGGCCTGAACGAAGGCCTGTAGCTCGCCGCCGTAGGCTCCCTGGCCCAACCGTCCTCCGGCCGAAATATCCGCCATGCCGATTTGATAGCGGGAGGGTCGGTCTCCGGTGCGAGCGGAAAGCTCCGGGTCCTCGAGCTCCTGCCCGCCGAGGTAGGTTCCGCCCAGCACCAGACCTTCGGCCGGAGAGGCCTCCAGCCGCAGGCGGGCGACGAGCTCCCGGAGGCTATCGCGCAGCGTGCCCGAAAGCTCCCCGCGGGTACGCACCGCCTGGGCGAAGAGGGTGATCAAGATTTCCTCGGCACGGCTTTTTCCTTCTATGGAAAGCTCGACGTAGTACCGCCCCAGGCGCATCTTTACCGCGTAACGCGAGGCAAAACTCTGATCCAGCAGAGCGGTCGAGTCGGGTTCGTCCCAGAGCACCAGATAGCTTACCGGCCGGTCGTACTCGAATATGTCCTCGGCGTTTTCGGGGCTGCCCATGTCGTGTATTTCCACCTTCACTCGCTGCGCCCCCTGCACGTATTCCTGAAAGACGCTTTCTACCCAGCCGCGATCGATGTATTTGGGAGCGGCGCCGTCTATCTGGTTGTATAGGCCAGCTTCGTCGGTGACGTAGACCGGAGTGCCCGCCCGGGTGAAACTGCCCAGTTCGTTGTCGAGGGGCAGAAGCTGAAGGATGCTGGCTCCTGCCGCCGCCTTGCGGGGAATCTGTTCGTAGGTGTAGGTGATTTCGATGAGGCTTAGAGCGTTCACCCGGTCGGGGTTGAGGAAGGTAAGCTGACCGGTGGTGTGGCTGATGATGTAGTCCACGCCTCGCTCGAGAATTTCTCCGTCGACGCGCACCACTTCGGAAGCCGGGGTGATGTACTGCTTCTGCAACTGATAGGTAAGTTCCAAAGAGCCACGGAAAAATTCGCGCATGCGCACGCCCCGGTTCAACCCGGCTTCGGCCTTCACCTCCAGAGGGCTACGGCCATCGGCCCGGGGCGTGCCGAATTTCTGGTAAATTTCGGCTCCTTCCAGCCAGGCGTCGTCGGCGAGCTCCCGCCACTTTTCGCTGGCCAAAAGCGGCACTTCGTCCGAAAGCAAAAGCTCCTGAAGACCGTCTTCGGGCCCTCCCCGAAAGCGTAGCTGGGCGTCGTATTCGCGTACACCGCTTTGGCTCACGTCCCCGAAATCGAGCCGCAGCGAAAGGTCCAGGCTGCGGCCCTGGTCCAGCTCGCGCCCTGCTCCCAGCCGAATTTCCGGAATCAACTGGAAAGAGTTTTCCGAGCCGGCCTCGGTCTGGAACTGGCCCTCGCCACTTACGGTGTATTCCAAGTTGTAGCGCCAGGAGCTGGTAGATGGAACCTTGGGGCCGCTCATCTCGTCCAGACGATGGGTGGTCCATTCGTCCCGCTGGATGAAGTAGCCCTGGAACTGGCCCGGCTGCAAAAGCACCAGCTGCGAGCCGGCCAAGGCCAGGCCTTCCAGCCGCCCGCTTTCCAGCCCGTCGCTTTCTCTTTTTTCCTCCCAGCTCTTTTGCAGGGTGTTGAAAAGCCCCAGCCCATTTTCCGTAGCCAGGTAAACCCAGGGCAGGGAAACTTCTATGCCCCGCACCGCGCCAGAGGGCATGCCCCGGGAGTAGACGAACGGGCTTATGGCGTCGGCCGACGGGCTGTAGACCACCAGCCCCCGGTCGGTGCCTATCCATATCTCGCCCTCGACAGCAGCGAAAGCAGTGATGACGGGGCTAGGAAGACCTTTGCCTTCGGAAAACACCGAAACGGCGCGGCTGCGCAGGTCCAGGCGGACCAGTCCCTGACGGCAGAAGAACCAAAGGTCGTCTCCCTGCCGGGCGATTTCCAGCGCCTCGCCCAAGGTAAAGCCTTCCGCCGGCCCGAAATGGCGCCAAGAGCCGGTCTTTCTTTCGTAGAGAAAAACACCTTCGGCAGTAGCGAACCACACGCTCAGCCCCTGGCTGTAGATGTCGTATATGGGCTGGCGGCCTGGTCCGCCGGGGTCGTCGACCAGGGAAAATTCGCGGGTGAGTTTATCGTAGCGCACCAGTCCCGCCGCCGTGCCGGCCCACAAGTAGCGATCGTCCATGGCCACGCTCAGTACATTGTCCGAGGGCAGGGGATCGGGCGCGAAATAAGCCGTCCAACGCCGCGAGCTTCGATCCATGCGTCCCAGGCCCCGGGGAGTGGCCGCCCACACCTCGCGGGCGTCCGCCGCCACCTGGCGCACTCGGTCCGAGGGAAGCCCTTCGGCCGAGGTATAAAAAGTCCACAAGTCACCGCTTATGTTCACCAGGGCCCGGTCGGTGCAGATCCAGTTGCTCTGACCGTCGGAAAAGACCCTGGGATAGCGGCCCGCCCCGGCTGGAGTAGAAGCCAAAAAAGCCGCCACCAGCACCAGCCGCCAGCTTCCCCTTTTCAAACCGCCTCCTTGATCATTTCCACTTGGTCGGATTCGATGGCGCCCAGGCCTGCTTC
>Ga0068707_1000286_pt1 | contig 31001 bp, 25 predicted proteins | sample YNPNPMetaG_FD_66600 | JGI IMG/M metagenome (GOLD analysis project Ga0068707, IMG submission 66600) | Anoxygenic and chlorotrophic microbial mat microbial communities from Yellowstone National Park, USA - YNP NP MetaG | ecosystem: Environmental > Aquatic > Thermal springs > Hot (42-90C) >... | reverse complement strand
GCCTTGTATTCGATGCAGGAACGAAGTTGATAAAACGACCAGTTAGCGTGCCTGCTTCTCTGCTTGCGACGAACCGCTGCCTCACGAATGCCCTTCAGATTTTCCAGAGCAATGCCTCGTTGAGTGTCTTGCGCCTTTTTACAAGCCGCTTACTAATTACGTGGTTGACGTTAGACTGAAATCTGGCCTGCTTCCCGGACAGTCTCTTGAGTTTGCGCTTGGCAGATTTCGTACCTTTGCGTTGAAGGCTGCGGCGGCGATGCTCGTATTTCCTGCGATTTTCCTCGACTGCCTTGCCGCTAAAAATCTCTCCGTCACTATCAGCTGCAAGATTGACAATGCCAAAATCAACGCCGAGGACATCTTCAACATCAAGAGGAGTTGGTTCCTCAACATCGCAGTAGGTGAACAGATAAAACTGACCATTTACAAATACCAAATCACTTTCACCGCGCTGGCTTTTCAAAAGTTCCAATTGACGCTCTCCACAAACGAACGGGATACGCATTCTCCCGTTGATTGTCCAAATAGAGACTTCGGAGCGGCTGATATACCAGCGGAGAATGCGATTGTCAAAAGCGATTGCCCCATGTGGTTTAAAAACTCGTTTGCTCTTCCGATCCGCTTTATAAGCATCCGCGACTTTCGATATACAGCGAACAACAATCTGGGCAGTAAGCGGAAATTTACTGCGAGCATCATGATAGGCAAGCTTATGGAGAGGAAACTGGCGAAAAGTCTTTTTCTCCCACGCAAGTTCAGAGATGTAATTACAAGCGGAATTAGCCATCTCAAGCGTTTGCTTGAGCGATTGCGCCTGTTCTGGTGTAGGGAGAAGTTTGACCTTTGCTGTAAGTTTCATGTTACAAATATAGTACATGCATTCTGTAACGTCAATATATTGAAGAAAAGAGGTATGCGCTTTCCTCTGTCTCCTAAAGGAGACAGTCTCCAGCAAGGAGACAGTCTCCAGCGCTATGTTTTTTATGATTTGCTTTGCGTGAGATGATTGTTTCGCGTAGCCAAAAACACTTAACAACCAGTAATAACAATTTCATAGAACATTGCTCTTTTGCAACCTTACAAATTTGTAAGGTTGCAAAAGGTTACAACGCCTCATCTAACAAATCCGTTAACGTTGCCGAGACGAGCTGTTTCTATAATCGGGTTGGATTGGAGAAGGGATGTCAGTCCAGTATCAGTAAAAAATTCAGAGGAGGTTCTGTCTTTTGAAAGCATTACCAATGATGAAGTACCTTTGTGTTTGTGCGACATTTCTTATTTTGGTGGGATTGGCGTGTAATCTACCAGTGTCAGCCAGTTTTGCAGAATCGCCTGGTGATAGCTCCGTGATATTGCTCAATGATCCGGGACAGGAATTAAGATCTGATAAAACAGGGGTTACCAAAGAGGTGTCACAATCTGAAGATGTTCTCTTTCGAACTTCCCTTCAGATTGTTGATGCGGATATGCAATTTAAAAATGAGACGCAACCAACAGCATTTTTCACTCCAACCTCGCAATATCCCTGGGATACGAGCACAATATTGCAGGGTGGGGCAACAGCACGACCGAATGGAACACCCTATATGTCAGCATTTGAACCCACTGCCACCCCAGCGGTCATTGTTGATTCTCAGATTTCATTATCTACCCAACAATCGGCTGTTGTGGTGCAAGCGTCTCCCACGTTACAACCAACTGTTACGCAGCCTACCCTGGTGACGCAGGCTACAGTTGTAAAGATGTCATCCTCGATTAACAGTAGCGGTTTGTTTTCGGCCCTTTCCCACTGGCTTTCCCGGAAAAAATGGCCAAAGCCGACGCAGGTTTCACCCACTGTAACCCCAAGGTTGCCAATTGTTGCTACGCTTGAGCCAACTGTGGTTTTATCTCCTTCGGCTCAGCCAACAGGTGTAACTCTATCGCCAACTGAAACTCCTGTGCTTCCGAATCCTACCCAGCCTCCGGCGACCGCCACACCCTTGTTGCCTACACCAACACGATTGCCGCTAACTGCAACGCCCTTGCCGCCTACGCCAACCTCTGTGCCGCCCACAGCAACGCTTCCGGCTTCTGCACCTGCGAGTGATGGTTTCTACTGGTCTACGGGTTTTGAAACTGGTAACCTTAGCGAGCTTGAAGCCAACAGCTATGGCGGTTTTGTCAATCAGGGTAATGGTACCTACAAGCTGATGAATTCTCCGGTGCATTCTGGCAAGTATGCTGCCGCATTGACCATTGATACCAGCCAGTCTTCCCCGACCGGTGCCCACGCTGCTTACATGTTCTTCTGGAAGGAATTGCCCGGTGAGGCTTACTATTATTCAGCCTGGTATTACATCCCATCCGGTACAGTTCCAGCTGAGTGGTGGAATATCTGGCAGTGGAAATCAACGTATGATGGCAATTCTAATAACAGTCAGCGCATCTTTTCCATTGGCGCTCGACCACTGAATAGCGGCTTAGGGCTGTATATGGTGCAACGGTTACCAGATGGGAGTAAAGTCAATTACAATGCAGCGCGCAATATCCCGCTTGATCAGTGGTTTCACATTGAAGGATATTATCGTCAGGCGTATGATGCCACCGGTCAGGTAACTGTCTGGCAGGATGGCATTGAGGTTTTCAATATTACGAATGCGCAGACTGTGCTGAGCGACCTGACGGTGGACTGGAGCGTTAACAACTATTCCAATCAGATTTCACCCAGCCCTTGCACGATTTATGTGGATGATATTGCAATCAGTTCCAGTCGCATAGGGCATTAGAATTTTTAAAGGTTATAGCTTTCGACAGTGCCAGTTGAGGGGCAGATAAGCTCTCTCAACTGGTTTGTTTTCTCTATATTTGCTGACTCAGCAGGTTCGTTACAAAATCGCAACACTTTGTTTTGCCGCAATTGAATGAGGGCTAAATTCGTGTAAAATGGTATAAATCGTGTCACTTGAATTTTATTCCCAAGTGATATTAATGTAATGTTTGGGTTTTTTTAATCACAGAGAGGTGGGTTACGACTGGCTTTCTCTTTGAATACAGGCTAATTTTCCATGAAAGAGAAGTTTTTGATGATGTGCTCTCTCCGCTGGATGTTCTTAATGGCGTTTCTCATCCTGCTAACTGCGTGTCAATCTGTTTGGCAAACGCCGATAATGTCATCGCCTTCACCGCAAAACACGGTTAGAGCAACGCCAAATTATCTGGAGACACGCACGCCGACCAGTACAATGAGGGCTACTGTGTTCCATACCGAAACCCCTATTCTGCCTTCAACAGATGAACCGACACGAGGCGGTTTTTTTTGGTCCACTGGTTTTGAAACTGGCGATTTGAGCGAGTTGCAGGCAAATGACTTCGGCGGTTTTGTCCGTCAGGGAAACGGCGCTTACTGGTTGACCAATTCACCAGCGCATTCGGGCAATTACTCGGCTGCATTAACCATTGATACCAGCCAGTATTCACCTACTGATGCCCATGCGGCTTATTTGTTCTTTTGGAAAGAATTGCCCGAACAGGCTTATTATTATTCAGCCTGGTATTACATTCCTTCGAATGTTCGTCCAATCGGTTACTGGAACCTCTGGCAGTGGAAATCCACCAATGATGGTAATTCTGACAATAGCCAGCGTATTTTCTCGGTTGGCGCCCGAGTACAGGGCAATGGGCTGGGGTTGTACATGGTGCAGCGTTTACCAAATGGAGAAAATTTCAATTACTATCAGGTGCGTAATATTCCACTCGACCAATGGTTTCACATTGAAGGTTATTACCAACAGGCTCTTGAACCTGCAGGGCAGGTGATTGTGTGGCAGGATGGCGAGGAAGTATTTAGGGTTGACAATGCGCAAACGGTTCTGAGTGACTTGTCAGTGGATTGGAGCGTCAACAATTACTCGGACCAGATTATGCCTAGTCCTTGTACAATTTATGTAGATGATATTGCCATTGGTAAACAGCGTATTCTCAATTGACCAGTGAGGAAAAAAGATGGGCTTGCGATTTCGCGATACACCTTATACGCTGCCCCAGTTTATCTTGAAGCGCACGATGGATTGTGTAGGCACAATCTTGGGGATGGTGGTTATCCTGCCCCTGATGGCTATCGTTGCGCTGGCGATACGTCTGGACTCACCAGGCCCAATTTTCTTCAAGCAAAAACGAGTTGGGTTGAATGGCGCACTCTTCGACATGTACAAGTTTCGTTCGATGTACCACAATGTTGATGAAACTCTTCACCGGCAACATATTGCGGCTTATGTTTCGGGGCAGCTTGATGTGCAATCTGGGGTAAAGCTTAAGGACGATCCGCGTGTTACGCGCGTGGGAAAGTTTATTCGCCGTCTGAGCATAGACGAGTTGCCGCAGTTATTCAATGTCCTTCGAGGGGAGATGAGTCTTGTTGGTCCGCGTCCGCTTCCGGTTTATGAGGTGGAGCAATTTGATCTTTGGCACAGTGAACGGTTGAAGTTCCTACCTGGGATGACCGGACTCTGGCAGGTTACGGCACGCAGTCAGGTTTCTTTTGACGAACAATTGCGGCTTGACATTCGTTATATTCAGAATTATTCCATCTGGTTGGATATCAAAATTCTGTTAATGACAATTCCAGCGGTGTTTTCCAGACGCGGGGCGGGTTGAAGAAATCTATGCCTGATTCGCTGCTTTCCCGCTTTATTTCCGGTACATTTTTCATCAGCCTGGCAAAATTTGTGACGGTTTTTCTCGGTTTCGCCAGCATGATCATTTATGCACGCTGGATACCCGAAGCGGAATATGGCAGCTTTGTGCTTTTGCAGGTGATTATCGGTTTTGCGGTTAGCTTGAGCAATCTTGGCACCACCACCGCTGCTATCAAGTTCATTGCCGGCAGTGAGGATGAGAGGGAACGATACACACTAATTAACTCTTTCCTCATGTTCGTTGCCGTGATGTTGATAGTTTCCAGTGTGCTGATCCTGATTTTTCGTAATCTGATTTTTCAAGCTTTGGGATCAGCGCTGGACAGCCGTTTTCTGATCTATTTGCCATTGTTGTTGTTTATTGAAGGATTGCTCGCAGGTTATGGTTCTGTTGCTAGCGGGCTGTTCAAGTTCAAGCTTGTCAGTGGGGTTGAATTGACAAGCAGCGTTTCGAGCATTGTCATTACGGTTGTGTTGGTTATCTGGCTTGGACAGGGTATCATGGGCGTTGTCTGGGCAAGGGTGCTTTCCAGATTACTTTCGCTGTTGTTGGGTATTTGGGGGCTTGGGTTGCGTCCTACCTTGCAGGTCAGTTACCAAAAACTGAAGGTATTGTTGAAGTTCTCGTTTCCGCTGTTTCTCAATCGTATCCTCAATTTTCTTTTTTCCCGTGCTGACACAGTAATTATTGGGATTCTATTAGGTCCGGCAGATATCGCGTTTTACGAGTACGCCCGCAAAATTCCGGAAAGCGTTAATATGATGTTTGAGTCTCTGCTGGATGTCTATTATCCTTATCAATCAAAGTTATATGCTAATGGCGAGTACAAACGCGTTTCTTCGCTGCTGAATCACACTAACAGGCTGGTAACTTTTTTGGGTGCTTTGGGCGCGTTGGTTGCTTTTGGTTTTGGGACTGTGATTTATCGTACGCTCTTTTCTGAGCGTTATCTCCCCAGTGTCCCCATTTTCTGGGTAATGATGGTTGGCTTGATTTTCACTATGCTTGATTCAATGTTGGGGTATTCACTGGTGGGGTCAGGCGCTTCGGATAAACCACCGATTATTAATGTGTTGCGAACAATTATTAGCTTTGCGGCATATTTTTTGCTTATTCCCAAAGTGGGAGCAATTGGTGCGGCGTTAGCAGGGCTGATCAGCACCATGGCGGTCAATCCTGTCAATGTTTTGTTTCTACACAGACGATATATTGTTGTGAATGTACTGGACTATGTTAAACCCCTGCTAATTTTGGGCGCTTGTGCTGGGGTAATGCGTCTTCTGGATTCTTATGGCTATCCACTATATACGGCGGTTATTGTGCTGTATTTTGTCACCAGCTACGCCTTTTCTGTTTTCACTCGCGGCGATATTCAAATTGCTTTGCATGAAACCTGTAATCTTTGGGCGCGGGTACGTGCCATGTTTCAGAGTCGTAAAACTTCTTCACTATTAGTAGACAACAAACTAGTGTTTGACTCGTATGCAAATGATAATTCATCCGAAGGCCATTATTTGAATGTTCTGTTTATTGCCCCCTATTTCCCTTATCCCCCAACAGCGGGCAATCCGATCCGCAACTATAATTTGCTTAAGCGTATCGGGCGTCTGCATAACGTTTGGTTGTTGACCTTTGATGACCAGAATATCCACTCAGAGTATATCGAGCACTTGAAAACTTTTTGTCAGGATATTATTCTGGCTAAACCACCTGTTGTTTATGGAGCGCTGGATAGACCTTGGGAGTTTGTTGCTTATCTGGCTTCGGGTACACCACCCGATTTGCGTCTTTATCACTCTGAAGATATGGCAAATGCTATTCGAAGTCTCTGCCAGCAGATTGATTTTGACATTGTTCAAATTGAAGATTCTTACATGGGACTTTATCTTAACCAAGTCCCTAAGGCTCTGCACCCTAGAAGTGTCCTGACCTTTCATGATATTGTTTTCGAGAAACAGGAGCGCATGGCGAAAATCGAGCGCAGATTGCTTCGCAAACTTCGCCTGTGGTTTGATAGCCGGGTAATGCGCCGTTGGGAGCCGTTCTTTGCAGGGCGTTTTGGGTGTTGTGTAACGGTTTCGGAGCGTGATCGGGAAGTTCTCCACTCATTGAATCCCGATCTCAAGGTGGTCACGATCCCCAATGGCACTGATACTCACCTGCTTCAACCGCTTGCTGGGCCCCTTGGACCGCCTGCTATTATCTTTGTTGGCAGTATGGGCTATCCCCCTAATGCTGACGCAGCTATTTATCTTTGCCGGGAGATTCTTCCAATCCTGTGGCGCAGGGTGAGCGATTTACAGACCTGGATCGTTGGCAACCGCCCCGGATTAGAGCTGCTGAAATGGCAGAGTGATCATATTCACGTTACTGGATTGGTTGACGATGTTGTGCCGTATTACCAAAAAGCTCATGTGTGCGTGATTCCGCTACGAGCAGGCGGGGGTACACGCTTGAAAATTTTGGAAGCTATGGCGCTTGGCAGACCGGTCGTCTCCACAAGTATTGGTTGCGAAGGACTGGATGTGGTGGATGGCCGTCATCTTTTAATTGCGGACACCGCCGAAGCGTTTGCGGATGCAGTTCTGCGACTGCTACAAGACGATGTTTTGCGCAGCCAAATTGTCGCTAACGCGCTTGAGCTGGTGCGCAATGTCTACGATTGGGATATCATTGCTGACCGGCTTATGAGGCTCTATTTGGAACTTACGAACCTTCCTGATGGACAACAGCCTTTTCAAAGGGGTGGAAAATATGGACGAGTCTAAAAAAACCTCTTCGCAGACACCTCATGTTTATTGGATTGTATATGATGATCTTACGCAGAAACTTTCCAGCGCCTCGCGTCTGGAAATCACCCGCGAATTGCGCGAGATGGGTTGGAAAGTGACTCTGGTTTCGATTGGGGAAGATGGTTTACGGACGATAGAGGGGGTTGAGAATTATTGTATCAGCGCGCCAGCGATTTATTTGCTAGGACAGGTGATGTTTCATATTAAAGCCATTCTCCACATGCGGCACGTCCAACCGTCTCCTGATGTGGTCTTTTTTACGCAGGACTCGTTGCCCTATATGTTGCTGTTGCGATTCTGGCGAAACCTTATCGGCAAACGGCGTCCAATTTATGTAATGGATACCCGCACGCTGCACATGCCGGATATTAAGAACGAGACGCTGCGCGGCAGGTTGCGCCGCTGGTTTCTCGAGCTGATGAATAAAATTGCTAATTACTGGACGGACGGTCAAACGGCGATTACAAGTCGTATGGCTGAAAGCCTCAAGATCCCTGAGCAGAAATTATGGGGGGTGTGGACATCAGGTGTTCACCTTGACCAGTTTGCGCCGGCGATTACTGCCCGGCAATGGCCTGGGCAGGGAGACCCAATTCGCTTGCTTTATGTTGGTTCACTCAGTCTGGAGCGGAATATTCACAGCCTGTGTCAGGCAGTCATCCGGGCTAACCAGATGGGTATGAAATTTATCTTTACTGTTGTGGGTTCAGGCGAAGCTCAGAGTTATCTAGAGCAAATTGCCCGCGACTCCGCCGGCGGTGTGATTGTTAGAGCTCCTGTGCCACGTCATGAGGTGCCGTCTGTGCTGGCGGAGGGGCATCTCGGCGTATTACCTTTCCCAGATGAGGAAAAATTTCGTGTTAGCAGTCCGATCAAGCTGTTTGAGTATATGGCTGCCGGGTTGCCGATTCTTGCCACGCGTATCGTTTGCCATACGGACGTGGTTGGTGATGAACCGTTTGTTTTTTGGGCAGATCAGGCTGATCCGCAGGGTTTCTTAGCTGTGTTACAGCAAATCTGGAACAATGCAGGTAGTCTATCGCAGATGGGGCAGCAGGCATCCGTTGCAGCTCAAAACTGGACTTGGCGCAGTTCTGCACTGCGGTTGAAAGCTGCCCTTGAAAAAGGTTTGGAACTTCACACTTCGTGATATTTGGTTGAGGTTTTTTTGATGCGCGTTTTAGTGATCACCAATCAATTACCTACCCCTGAGCGACCGGCGACAACCACCTCGATTGCCCGTCAGATTGATTCGCTGCGTGCGGCGGGTGTACAAGTGGATATTTGCGAGATTCGCGGCGTAATGATCTTGAAATATTTTATTTCCTTGCCAGAGATATGGCGTAGGGTTCGATATGTTGATCTGCTTCATGCTCATTATGGTTATTGTGGTTGGGTAGCGCGACTGCAGTTTAGTCGCCCTGTTGTGGTGACCTTCATGGGGTCGGACGTTCTGGGCTCCAGAATGGAAAATGGTCGGATGAATTTTTGTAGCTATATCGAAATATTTCTCAACAAGGTTTTGGCGCGTCTGGTAGACGCAGTGATTGTCATGACCACACAAATGGCGCAACGGCTTGAGCCTGTGCATTCGCATGTGATTTCCTACGGCATTGATACAGAACGCTTTCGCCCGATGGATAAAAGGCTGTGCCGCGAACAGCTTGGCTGGCACCAGGATCATCGGTACCTTTTGTTTCCCGCCAACCCGAATGATCCCAATAAAAATTTTTCAATGGCTTGGAAGGTTTTTGAACAGTTGAAGGAGCGCATAAATGAGCCGATGGAATTGGTAGCTTTAAAAGGCGTTGCGGCTGATCAGGTGCCGCTTTATATGAACGCCTGTGATTTGATGTTCATGGTTTCTCATAGCGAGGGTTCACCGAATGTTGTTAAAGAGGCAATGGCATGTAATCTGCCGGTTGTAGGGGTAGCGGTGGGGGATACGGCAGAGCTCTTGAGCGGTGTGTCAGGCTATCGCGTGGTTGAGCGGGATGTAAACGCCCTGACAGACGCTGCTTATCAACTCCTGATGAGTCCTGAAGATGTGGAAGGACGGGAGGCTTTGTTACAAAAGGGTCTTGATCTGGCGCAGGTGGCTTCTAAACTGATTGAAGTATATAGAGAAGTGTTACAATGAACGTTTATTGGTACGAACAAAAAGGGATGTTGGGCGATCTGCAGGATTTTGAGATTTTGGTGTCGGAGTCAGCGAACGATCCGATTTGGGACTCATTTGTCGAAAGTCACCCACATGGTCAGTATTCACAGACCAGTCTGTGGGCGCAGGTCAGAGCAGAGCAGGGTTGGCAGCCAGTGCGGATACTGGTTAAAGTGGAAAACCGCATTGTGGCTGGAGTGCAGATGCTTGTCAAGCCCGCGCCGATCGCTGGCAAAGTTGGTGCAGTCTGGCGAGGATCCCTGTACAGTTGTGGTGAAGCGGGACTGATCAGAATAGTTTTAGAAGTCATGATCAATACCTGTAAACATCTTGGCATTCGCTTTTTGACGATTAGTTTGCCCTCTGAAGATACCCATCTTGTAGGGGAGGCAAGAAAATTTGGCTTTAACGAGAATCTACTAGGAGATATTGATTCCCGATGTGAAATTATGATTGATCTTTCATCTAGCTTGGAAGATATTCTTGCACGGATGTCATCTAAACGCCGCAAAATCATCAGGTGGGCTGACAAGCGTGGTATTGAGATTCGCGAAGGTACAGCCGGCGATATAGATACTTTTTATGAATTGCACCTGATAAGTGCGGAACGACAGGGTTTTTCCCCTTATCCAAAAAGATTTTATCAAAAGTTATGGCAGGTTTTTGCACCATCTCAGCGCGTTAAGTTATTTATTGCCGAACACGAGGGACAACCGGTCAGTGCGCAAGTCAACATCCTTTTTAGAGATACGGTAAGCGCTTATAAGATTGGCTGGAACAGACAACATGCCAATCTATATCCGAACGATAAGCTTGACTGGCACACAATATGTTGGGCAAAGGCGCAGGGATATCGCTGGTATAACTTTTTGGGTGTTGAGATACCGGTTGCCGAAGCTTTGCGTAAGGGATTGCCGATTCTGCATGATCACAAATATACCTACAGCCACTATAAACTTAACTTTGGTGGGCAGCCTGTTTTTTATCCTCCGTCGTATGAGCGCGCACTTATACCGGGCGAGAGATGGTTGTATTGGATCCTTTTCGACAGGCTGATCAAAACCGCAGTTATCAGATGGGCGGTCCATCGTTATAATAAAGATAGCTATTGGATAAGATGAGACTATCAGAGAAGATAGACTTTTTGAGATGGAATTGGATAAATATGATAATTATTATGTTGAAACATGGAAAGGGTGTTAACTTGGCTATCCGCGCTTACAAGGGAGGAATCTGGTGAGTTTTGATGTATCGTCTCAAATTTCTGAAGGATTGGAAGATCCTGAATGGGATAACTTTGTTTGGAACGTGCCGGACGGACATTATACACAGACAAGCTTGTGGGGGCAAGTTAAGTCCATTCAAGGCTGGCGATCTTTTCGTCTTTTACTTAAGAGGCGTGGCGAGATTATTGCGGGGACACAAATTTTTGTTCGTCCCATGCCGCTTTTTGGTTTGATCGGCTATATCTCAAAGGGTCCACTTTTTAGGGAAGATGATCAGGCATTGTTCGGACACTGTCTTAGGGAGATCCAGCGGTACTTATGTGCCCAGAACGTTCAATATTTTGTTCTTCAGCCGCCTGATCATGGAGATAAAGTCGTTGAACTGCTGATCGAGATGGGCTTTCAAAAGAGTTCACAGGGTGACATTGAGAAACCCGCTACAATCCTGTTAGATATCAGCCCTGACCCTGAAATTATCCTCACCACTCAGATCAAATACAAAAAGCGTAATGCAATCCGCCGTTCACAAAGAACCGGCTTGTTATATCGTCGGGGTACAAAAGCAGACCTGGAATTCTTTGCCAGACTACACCAAATGACTGGTGAGCGGAATCAATTTCAGGTGCAGTCGAAGGCATTTTTTGAAAAATTGTGGGATGTGTTTGAGCCGCGTCAGCAGTTGGCGTTACTGATAGCAGAGTATGAGGGAGAACCATTGGCTGTCAGTCTTGTCCTGGCATATAAAGACACCGCTTACGGTTATCGGATTGGCTGGTCTGGCAGGCACAGCAATCTGCGTCCCAATGAAGGTGTAATCTGGTCTTCTATACTGTGGGCAAGGGAACAGGGATACCGCTGGTTTGATTTTGGCGGTATTGATACAGAAGCAGCTCGAGCAGTCTTAAATGGGCAGGAGCTACCCACTCATTTGCTGAATACTTATAGTGAGTATAAACTTCATTACACAGAACAGATTGTAATGTATCCCGAAACATATGAGTATATTTGCAGCCCGTTCTTCAGATGGCTATATGTAAGAATATTTTGTTATTTCCGTCCTGTGCTGATGTTCGTTTATCGTCTCTATCGAAGGAGGTAAAGTGAAGCCGGGGCGATAGTTTATGACCCTCTCTAAATTGATTGTTGAGATAGGTATATTCTGTTGTTTTACTTCGTTACGCGTTATTTTTATAACTACGACTATTGCAGACGCTGAGGATGCTGGAGAGCCTTACAGGTGGCTGAGAGAATGTTCCAGATTAGCTTTTCGAACGTAACACCCGATTCAGAATGGGATCAGTTTGTTGAAAGAGTGCCATACGGTCAATACTCCCAAACCAGTCTGTGGGCGCAGGTTAAGGCGGTGCAGGGCTGGCAACCAGTACGGATACTCGTTAAGGATTCGAACCGAATTGTGGCTGGCGTTCAGGTACTGACCAAATCACTTCCTGTTGCAGGTAGGGCCGGGGTTATCTGGCGAGGACCGCTGAGAGAAACGAATAATCCAGAGCTTGACAGAACATTGTGGCGGGCACTGGTGCACCTTTGTCAGCGCGCTCACATATACTATCTTGCTCTCGACTTTCCTGCGGATGATAACTCATTCATTCGTTCTGCGGAAACTCATGGTTTTCGCGAAACCCTCCTGGGTGACATAGACAGCCGGGCAGAAGTTGTCGTTGATTTATCTCTTGATTTAGAGGAGGTTTTTCATCGGATATCCAAGAACCGACGCAAACTGATCCATCGCGGTGAGGTACGCGGTGTCCATGTTCGAGAAGGTAATGAAAAGGACATTTCGCTTTTCTATCAGCTTCATGCCCGTAGTGCCGAAAGGCTCGGTTTTGCGCCGTATTCTCAGGCGTTTTTTGAGAAGCTCTGGCAGGTTTTTGCATCCTTGCAGCAAATTAAATTGTTTGTTGCCGAGTATGAAGGGCAACCGCTTAGCGCGCAGATCAACCTTCTGTTTCGCGATACGGTGATCGCTTACAAAATTGGGTGGGCAGGGGAACATTCTGAGTTGTATCCAAATGATGAGATACACTGGCACGCGATTCGCTGGGCGAAGTTGCATGGGTACAGGTGGTTTAACTTTATGGGAATTGAGACCCCGGTCGCTGACGCTTTGTTGCATGGCCGTCCGATCCCGGATGAATACGCACATACCTACAGCAGTTACAAGCTCAGCTTCGGTGGTCAGCTCGTGTTTTATCCGCCAACGTATGAAAGAATTTTCTTGCCGGGCGGGAATTGGTTGTATTGGACGCTTTTCCCACGCTTGAAGGAAATTTCTCTGGTGAAACGGGCGATTAAAAGTCTGAGAGGCGCTTCTGCCATGTGACAGATTGAACCTGTTGGTTTACAATCAGGTAGAGGGCATTACAAATGTTGCAAACTTTGACGCTTGACGACCTGCGCTGGATGGATTTTATTCATTCCAGACGAGAGGCGCATATTTTTCATCATCCTTGCTGGCTTAAAAATCTGGAGCAGGTTTACGGGTATCGCGGGTTTTTCCTGGCGCTATTGAACAAAGAAGGACAAGTGAGCGCAGGATTGCCGATGATGGAAGTGAGCAGCCCTTTAACTGGGAGACGATGGGTTTCTGTACCTTTTTCTGATCACTGTGCGCCATTGTATGAGAGCAAAACAGCGCTGGAGGAATTAACCAGTGGATTAGTGGATCTTGCAGCGCAAAAAGCAATTCCCCGAATGGAATTGCGCTGGTCATATCCGGCGCGAGAAAAGATTTACTGTGAGGTCCAGCATGTATGGCATACGCGCCAATTGGATGCAAATGCCAATCCAGACATACTTTTTGAGGGATTATCAAAAAAAGTTCGCAAGTATGTCCGCTCCTCGATTAATCGTGGTGTTCGAGTTGAAATCGGCTCATCTGAAGCCGACATGCGTCGTTTCTATACGCTGATGGTACAGACGCGTCAGCAACATGGCGTTCCAGTGCAACCCTGGCGGTATTTTGCTGGATTGCAAAGGAATTTGCTGGCACAAGGTTTGGGGTTTATTTTGCTTGCCTATCATGAAGATACCTGTCTTTCCGGTATTGTGGCTCTACACTGGCAAAATACACTTACGCTGAAGTATGGGGCGTCTCTTAAGCAAAGCGAGGAAGACCTGCGAGAGCTGCGTCCCGGTTATCTTTTGGAGTGGGAAGCGCTTCGTTGGGCTTGTGAAAATGGGTATACAATGGTGGATGTGGGAAGAAGTGGATTGCAGGATGAGGGTTTACGTGACTATAAAAATCGCTGGGGGTATCAGGAGCAGCCGCTGGCATATTGCAGTATTGGCGGCAAATTATCTTATACTGCCCCTGGCAGGCTGATGCGTCTTATGAATGGTGTGATTCGCCATTCGCCTGCTATTGTCTGCCGGGCAGCGGGCGAACTCCTCTACAGGCATTTTGGATGAACAAGAATCTCTGGTCAGCTAATCATCCTGCAGCTTTTTGGCGCTGCCTGTCCCCGGTTTCTGAACAGGAATGGGAAGAGGCGATTCGCTGCGCCGCGCCCGTGCTTGGACTTTCGTCTCAGGCTGAAGATATCCATGCTTTGCTGGAGTGGACCCTGGGAGAGGGACAATTTGGCGTGGACCGCTGGAGGTTAAGCTCTGTCAAACGTCTGTATTATCTGCTCAAGCCATTGCTCCCGCGCAAACTAACGCGCGTGATGCGCCGTTTTTATGGGGAAAGCAAACAGCGCCGTTTTCCGCTTGGTTGGCCAATTGAAGACCGCTATGCCCGCTTTCAATGGTCTATAATGCGCCGCATCATTGAGAACAAAGGTGGCTACTCACTTCCTTTTCTTCATTTCTGGCCTGAGGGGCAACATCTGGCACTGGTGCTAACCCATGATGTTGAGACTGCCGAAGGACAGCGCTTTGTCTTGCGTGTAGCCGATCTGGAACAACAATTTGGATATCGTTCTTTATTCAATTTTGTTTCAGAACGATACCAGTTGGATCGAACAACCATACAGGAATTGCAAGAGCGCGGATTTGAGATCGGAATACATGGTCTTAAGCATGATGGTCATCTTTTTTCTTCTTACACAGAATTTTCCCGTCGCGCGCAGAAGATCAACCAATACTTAAAAACGTTTCATGCCGTTGGTTTTCGTGCACCACTAACACATCGGCAACCTGAATGGATGCAAATACTCGAGATCGAGTATGATCTTTCTTTCTTTGATACTGACCCTTACGAACCATTACCCGGTGGGGTGATGAGTATCTGGCCCTTTATGATTGGACATTTTATAGAATTGCCGTACACGCTTCCACAAGATTACACCGTGACCAATATTTTGAGCGAAACAACGCCTAAAACGTGGTTGAACAAGGTGGATTTTTTGGAAAAGTATTACGGTATGGCGCTGGTCAATACCCATCCGGATTATCTTATTCGTCGTGAGAATTGGGTTGTGTATACCCGTTTCCTGGAGGTAATGAAGGAGCGGTCAAATTACTGGCATGCGCTGCCTCGAGAGGTCGCTTCCTGGTGGCGAGGCAGAATGCGGGCTAAGACAACAGATGACCTTCCACAAGCGGTCGAGGGTGCTCTACACTTGAGCGATGGTAGTCTGGTTGTCACAGCTAAAAACTGATGGGCTTATGGCTAAACAGAAACCATTTCGGGTGTGTATGCTGGTGCATCAAAACTACTATCTGGATGCGCGGGTGATTCAATATACGGAAGGGCTTGTACTTTCGGGTATCTCTGTGGATATCGTTTGTGTGCCGGAGAAAGGAGCTCACCATCCGCGGTCTGATGAACGAATTCGCGTGTACTCTATTCCAGTCAAGAGAATGCATGGTGGTCTGATTTCTTTACTTGCCGAGTACGTTCTTTCTCTTTTCTTTTACAGTATCTGGTTGATAGTTCTGCATCTTCGAAACCGCTATCAGGTGATCCATGTTCACAACATGCCGGATTTTTTGGTTTTTGCGGCTTTGATTCCGCGATTGCTTGGCGCCCGACTGATTCTAGACATTCACGATCCGACGCCGGAATTTTACCAATCGAAGTACCGTGAACGAGAAGAGCATATCTTGATTTCTCTATTGAAGCTTCAGGAGCGTCTGTCCATTGCGCTGGCGCATCATGTGGTTACTGCTAATCCCCACTTCAAAGATAATCTCGTCTCAAGGGGTATTCCGGCGGAGAAGATAACGGTGATCACCAATCAACCCGACCCGCGCGTGTTTGATCGTGCAGCTTTTCTGGCGGAGCGTCAGAAAGTGCATGACCGTTTTACGCTCATCTATCCGGGGACGATTGCACCGCGTTATGGTCTGGATGTGGCGATTCGCGCTGTCCCAGAGCTGGTAAAGTATATTCCTGAGCTTCGTCTTTTGATCATCGGTCCACTTTCAGATCACGCAGTTGAGTTGATGCAACTGGCGGATACGTTGGGCGTATCAGATTATGTTGAGTTTCGTCATCCGATACCTCTGGAAGAAGTACCGCATCAGATGGCGCTGGCAGACGCGGGGATATATCCTGCATTGCCTGACCCCCACATGTCCATTGCTATTCCCGGCAAGGTATTGGAATATGCGGTGATGGGGCTTCCAATTGTCGCTTCACGTCTTCAGATATTGGAAGAACTATTCCCTGACGAATCCACTTTGTTTTTTGAACCGGGAAATGTTGAACAGTTTACCGCCTGTGTTTTGAGGTTGTACCGAGCCCCTGCTTTGAGGTCCGAGCTGGTTGCTCGTGCAGATCGTGTGCTGGCAGAAAGCCAAAGCTGGGAACGCGAGCGTGAACGTTATCTGGCGCTTATTCGCCAGTTGATTAAGTACGATGGAGATTTCAGGAAAGGAGAACAGGGTTATGGCTAATCCATCCTATTATGTGCATCCGACCGCCCTGGTCGAAACAACACAAATTGGAAAAGACACTCGCATCTGGGCATTTACACATGTTATGAATGGCGTCTATATTGGCGAGAACTGCAATATTGGCGACCATTGTTTTATTGAAAAAGGCGCTGTTATTGGCAATTGCGTGACCATCAAGAACGGCAATATGTTATTTGAGGGCGTTACCCTTGAGGACGGGGTTTTTGTTGGTCCACATGTATTTTTCACCAATGACCTGTACCCGCGTTCTCCGCGTTTACCTGAGGCGCATGAGCGCTATGAGTCTCATGATTGGTTCAAACCAACTTTGGTTAAGTATGGTGCCACGCTGGGCGCCGGCGCGGTCATTTTAGCAGGTGTTACCATTGGTGAGTTTTGTACGGTTGGGGCAGGCGCAGTCGTGACACGTGATACCTTGCCCTACTCTTTGGTTACCGGCAACCCTGCACAGCAGCGTGGCTGGGTTTGTAAGTGCGGCTTGAAGCTGCGGCTGGTAGAAAATCAGGCTGTATGTGCTTCTTGTGGACAGAAGTACCGGCTGAGTGACGGACGTCTCTCGCCTGTTTGACAGTATATCGTTAAAGCCTTATAAACAAAACAAAGGCTGCCCCACTAGTGGGCAGCCCTGCTTTGTAGTCAGTGGCTAACTTCGACGCCCGCCTCTAGCAGTTTGAATGGCCGCCAGGATCAGAATAATCACACCTATACCAAGCAATCCATAAAGGACATAGGTAATCACCCCTCCTCCAGTTTGGGGTTTAGATGTTGGAACATAAGGCTCAACTGGAGAGGCGCTTGTGGCGGCTTGGGTCGCCTGCACGGTTTCAAGTGGCATCTGAGTTCCTGTGATGGCTCCTCCGACACGTTCAAGAGCAATAGCCAGCGCAAAGGAGCGATAGGCGCGGATGGTGGTTTCGCCGATAAATACCACATCACCAAAGAAATCTCCTAGAAACTCGGAACGCGTTGCTTTGTCCACTGCCCATTGATAACCCTGCTCTGACGTGCCAGAAATCAGAGTAACACCTGCGAGCTTGTTCCAAGGAGCTGAAAGAACTTCAACCACACCGATATTTGCGCTTGCTGGCAATCGGTAAACCGCGCCGTTAACTTCCTGTTTCAGTGAGTCTTCACCTTCAACGAAGGGTTGAGGCAGTGCATCGTTCAAACGGGCTATTTGCGGATTGGTGCTTGGTCTTCCGAGGATCACTACATTCAAATCGCTGCGGTCGCGGAAATCAAAGTTTGCATCCTGGGTGACTTTGAAGTCAAAGTAGGGAGCACCAATCTGACCCAACAAGCGGCTCAGGTTCGCCAGTGCCCGTAAATCCAAATCGGTGGATTGAGGGGGCATGGAGAATAAAACATCGGGTTGAAATGCCAGATAATAAAAGGGATGGGAAAGCGGTTGAATAGCATCCGGGTCAGTCACAATTGTGTGGGGCAGATTGAGCCAGCTTGTATCGCGAATACTGACCCAAAACGAGCGCGGGCGGTAGTGACAAATTAGATTGGAAGCGCTGATAACCTCAATTCTCAAGAAGTTAGCACTGCCCACGATCAGGTCTTGTTTGTTGATAGGAAATACAATTTGTTTTTCTCCGCGTCTGGCATCAATCACGGTTGAACTGATTGGTCGCCCATTGAGGTAAAGTGCAATGCTCGAAGTTGCCTGATCGAGGTTATCCGAATTGGTAAAATTCATGACGAATTGCTGACCATCCTGCATTTCCCAGTTGCGCGGAATGTAAAATGCAAAGGTCAGGGTTCGATCACCGATGCCGTAGACTGGTCGTTCCACGTATCCCAGATCTTTGAGGGTGATAACGTCAGAGAGGGGTTTGGGTTTTGGAGGTAAGCTGCCCTCCTTGATAATGGACAGGAAACCTTCCTGTCCGATGGTCTGACCACCCAGACTTTGTGCTGCCAGCAAGACAGCTTCATCGGTACTCCCGGTGATGGCTAGAACGCTGTTATACGGATTGAAGGGCGAGGCTGCAATTTGCAGAATGCCGTCGCCAGCAGGTATAGGTTGTAATGTGCTGTTATTAATGATACTTCCGCCCCCATAACTGGTTGAGAAGATATTCGCTTTGTAAAGGGATTGCAAGAATGTGTTTTTGTCTGGCCTGCCAATCACAATGAAACTCGAGTTTGACAACAGATTGCGCGTGGCTTGTGAGGCACGGATGAGTTCCAGCTTTAGATTAGTGCCAGCGTTCTTACCGAACAAACCGGAGACGATGGCTGCTGTGCTCAGGTCATTGTCGGTGGGGGTGTCAGGCACGATAACATAGAGTGTTTCAGGCAGAAATGAATTTTGAACCAGCGGCGCCGGGAAGAAACCCAGATCCAGTGCGGGAACAATGGGCGAGAAGTTTAATTTGATGTTTGAGTCGTCTTTGATGGTGAGGATACCATTATAGAGGCAATAGGGGTCACGATCGTTGACGTATTCCAGGCGAATAAAATATTCGTTGGTGGGGTTGGTGCGCAGAGCAGAAGCCGCGCTGGGAATGGGAAATGTGTAATAGTTGTCGTTACCCGAAACTGGTGAGAAGGAAGTAGCGTAAAGCTCATTCACATAAACTACTAATGAAGCCCTGTAACCTGCGTACAACTCCGGCGACAAATAAGAGCGGCTTTGGGGAACACCTGTTGCCGAGCCGGGAGGGCTACTGTAATCATCTACCAGGTCGTAGTGCAAAGTAATATAGTTTTCACCTTTCAATTCCCATTGTGCAGGCAGGCGAAAATAAATCTCGGTGATGGAAGGATAAGTCATGACAAATGTCGGCTGTTCAATATCACTAAAGGTAAACTGTGCCGTATTGCTGAATTTGTTCACTTCTGGCAAAGGCGTGACCGTTGCCAGTGAGGAAATGCTCGCTTGTTGCGTCGGTGCGACAGTTACTACCTGCGGATTGCCTGGGGCGGGGGTTGGGGTGACGGGCTGACTGCCCTGCGGCTGGGGTCCAGCCAACGTAGAAGCCGCTTGCCCCAAAGTGATGTTTGCAATGAATATCAACGTCAAGGCTAAACAACTGATTTTGATGATTGAGAAAATTGTCCGTTTCATAATTATTACCTCTCCATTCTTCATAACTAAGCAAGGCAGCGTGCTTCTTATTTTGGCTGCAAGGATTGTTTTTTGCTTTGACTACTGACTTCCCGTTCTGTTTTCATTTCCGTTTTTATTGTGGCGGACAGTTCACCTTCTGCTTTGTTTAACACTGCACGGAATGTCAGAGCATCTTGCGGAAATGATGCGATGCCGTAAGTGAAAGAAATCCCCAGTTCTCGAATAGCCCTTTCCTGAAGACGGTTGGCAAGCATTCTAGCATTTTCTGGTGGCGTTTCAGGAAAGAGCACTAATACTTTTGAGCCTTTGTCCAGACTGACAACCATATCTGACTGACGAATTTGCTCACTGATGGACTTGGTCAATCGTGCAGAGAGATATTTTGTCTTGATGCGCTGAGCAATGTCTTCGATAGCTCGATTGGGGCTTGCATTGATTTGTCCAATAATGTCCACTTTCGAATCGATAACCAAAGCCGAAATTGGGTAGTTGTACCGCCGGCCGCGATTGAACTCACCCTCGACCATATCTGAAACTTGATTCAAGTCAAAGATTTGACGCTTACTTTGTCCCAATATCGAAATATTGATCAAGTCTTCGAGCTCGGATAAATATTGTGTAAATCGGTGTGTCAGGTAGATGCCGAGATTTAGTAGACCCAGCTCAACGATCACCCCATAGAGCCGGTCGCTTTCATTTGGGGAAACAGTATTCTGTCTGATAATAAGCCTCAGGGCGATATAAATGATGCTGAAGGTCAACATCAGCAACAATTGTGGCATCTGACGCAAAGAAGAAATGATCAAGCAAAGTATCACAACGGTGCTAATGAAGAAGTAAACCAGAGGATGAAGTTCAAGCCAAGTCTGACCATTGAACCCGATCTGATCCAAATTAAGAGCGATTGCCAGATATAGCAAAATCCACAAGAGCAAGCTGGTTATCTTATTCATGCTGGACCTCCCGCGCGATTAGAATGACGCAGGATGATTACTTCACTGGTTCCGATGACAAAAGTCAATACCGGGATCCAATACAGGGACATGGTGATTGCATGGGCATTAGCGCCAATAACAATAGCCAGGATGGATAAAGCACTTCCCAATACCATGCCACGCAGAGATACATCCGCAATGGACCGCCAAGACCGCAATCCGTGCCAGACAAATCCCAGAAGGAACCAGAGATAGAAGAAAAAGCCTACCAAACCAGTTTTCATTGCCACCCAGAGATGGCTGTTGTGAACAAAATGTCGTCCATCAGACCAGTAACCGTCCACCTCCATTAACAAAGGGCGATAATTAGCCCCCAATCCAAGCCCCATAACCGGGTGAGACCAGACCTGTGGGAGGCCATATTCGTATTCAAAGCTGCGCCAGAGCAGCGTACTGGTGTTGGGGTCGCGGTAAAGTCCGCTTGCTGTCACCGAGAAGAGGCGGCCCCCGAAGGCGCGCAGGAAAGTCGCTGGTCCGGATTCGGGCAAGAGGATCAGTATCGCACTGATCAAGAATACGCCCAATAAGATAACCGCCAAAGACCAGTAGAACAGTTTTTGCCGCTCCTGTTTCCCGACCAGAAGGGCTGTCATTCCAATGACAAAAAACGCCATCAGCCAGTGTGTACGGTTGAAAGTCATCAAAAAACCGGTGCCAATGATGCCCCACTGGATCAAATCGGTTATCTTGCGAATGCGTAATCGGTCAATGAATAGCATGACCGATTTGAGCATGAACGCCATTGTAATTAAACCTTCGCCAGAGGTGTCGGTGATACGGGTGACTTCTTGGTAGATGCGCCCCTGTTCTGACGTGACCAACACCTCAACGCGCCCGGCTAAAATTGGGGAGGTATAGCCCAGAAAATACTGAACAATCATCACCACGCCAACCAGAGTTGCCAGAATGAAAAACCAGCGCAACAAGAAACGCAAACTGCCCGGCGTGCGTAACAGGTTGGTGAACAAGAAAAACGAAATGTAATACTCCGCCATGCGCAGCTCTGGGATCATGCGGTAACGGGGGACATCATTCATCCAATATCCATACAATGCTGTCACAGCTGCCCAAACACAGAATGCCAGGAATGGTACGTCTAGCGGGGTGCGTATCAATGGATAGTTTCGATCCACCAGCCAGCGGAGGATGATCAATAGCAGGAAGACGGCAATCAGGATATCCGTGATATAAAGATTGAACGCAATCAAATTGATACGAGGAAAAGCCGTGTCCGGAAATAGACTTGAGATGATAACCAGTAAACCCAGTAATGCTAATTCTGGCTTTTTGATTGCCAAAACAGCTAGAAAAGCCACACCAGTCAGCAAGGCAACCGTCAGTGGCGGCAGGAATAGGAACATCAGTCCTAAGATTGCCCCTAAAATGCCGGCGATGATAAGCTGGGTAGTTTTATCGGAGAACTTGGACTGTTGCCATGGTGCCTGCATATAATCATTCTCCTCGCTAGCAAAAAAGCATCTTACCAACCGTGATTAACGCAGTTTCAATAAACGAGTACGTGCTCCAAGATCGGTGCGGTTGGATACAATACCAATAATGTTTCCATTTACTGCGGTCAGGTGTCGAATAGTTGCTTGCAGTGCTTCCCGTCGCACCCAATTATGGCGGACAACTAACAGTACCCCATCCACCATTGGTGTCAATACAGTCGGATCGGTTACTGATATGGATGCCGGTGAGTCAACCAGTACCACATCGTATTGTTTTGCCGCTTGGGAGATAATTTCAGCCATCCGTTCCGAATCAAGCACTTCTACTGGGTTCTGAATGGGAGTGCCGCTGGTGATGACCCGGATCTTTGGATAATTGGTCGTCTGCACCGCGGATGAAAAATCGACCTCGTTGGATAGAATATTTGTCAGACCCACTTCCTTAGACACTGCGAAATATTTATGAATGGTAGGGGCACGCAGATTGGCGTCAATGATCAACACAGAGCGCCCGCTTTGTGAAATGCTGACTGCCAGATTGGCAACAATGGCTGACTTACCATCCTTGGGAACAGCGCTGGTCACCAACAGGGTTTTGAGGTTTTTGTTGCGAGCGGGAGCAAAAATGTTGGTGCGCAGGCGTCGGAAAGCCTCAGCGTGAATCGTACGTTCAAAGAGCTGGTCTGGGGTTGGCTGATCTTCTTCTGGAATGTTACCGATGACCTGGTAACCAGTGTGTAGTTCAATTTGTTTGTCTGTGTATAAGCGGGTATCCAATCCCTCAAACAGGAATGCAAGTCCCAGACCACCTAAAGCACCAACTACCAGCCCAATTACCAGTATCAGATAAGGACTGGGACTGGAGGGTTTGATCGGGAGAGAGGCGGGTTCGGCAATATAAACATTAACCAAAAGCGTCTGATCACTTAATATGCTTTTGCCCTGCTCGATGAGAATTTCCGCTACCTTGTTGGCGACAAACTGTGCCAGAGCCGGATCCGGATCTTCTACGCTGATCTCAAAAAGCTCGGTATTAACAAGCGCCTGTGCTTTGATGGACGGGTAGCCCGAGCTTCCAGCGGCTGGGATAGCTCGATTTACATACTTGCTCAATTCCTGTCTTACACTATTGCTGTTCGCCAGCTCAACGTATGTTCCCTTGATTCGTTCACCCAATTCAATATTATATTCCACAAATTCCGCACTGCCCGAGCGGGGATTTGTTACGCGGACAACCGTTTTGGCTGTGTAGAGAGTGGGCGTATTAAGGATATAAATTACAACTATAAGCAAGGCAAATAACAGAGTTGTTAAGATAACCCATTTCCGGCGACTAATTACCATCAGGTAATCAACCAGTTCCATACTTTCCTGCCCGGTTGTCTCCCGGTCGAGTGGGGGAGAGGTTGGCACTTCGCTTGAGGCTTTAACTGGCACAGGAGCAGGCGCTGTTTTGGGAGATTCAAAACCTGCAGCAAATGCTTCTGATTCTTTAGCTACGATTTGATTAAATCCGTACCAGCCGGTTAGCTTGCCGTTCTCGTCCAGGCGCGGGTTGATATTCATGTATACCGAGCACCAAGCCCCTGCCGCATTTTGAAACTGCACCAGCAATCTGCGCGCCATACCCTCAGCAAACACATCACGAAGCTCTGCAGTGCTTTTAGGTGCCAGTTTGAAAGCCAGCAATGGTTGTCCGATGAAGGCATGAGGCGGAAGATTAAGACAATCTTCTACCTCGTTGGAGCATTTAATATAGACTCCGTTTCTATCGGTTTCCCAGGACCATCCGCGTGCAACGGGTATTTGACCCATTGCTGGTGCCCCCTTATCCTTCTCCGAAAAGGAAGCCAGGCGATCAACTAAATCATCAATATGGTCATCAAGGTTTTCTTTGGACATAATTCAATACCTCCTGCGCCAGCGCACGATATTGCAAGGACGCCCTGGACTTTTTGGCGTGAACCAGGACCGGCTTGCCTAAAATTTGACTCTCCCGCACTTTGTTATCTACGCCGATAACAGTTTCAAAGAGCTCTTCCCCCAGTCTTTGGCGGAGTTTTTCCGCGATCTCAATGTGAGAGCGGTTTCTTTTGTCATACATTGTAATCAAAATACGATAAATTAGATAGGGATTATTGTCATTCTTTGTGTTGATGACCCATTCTCGCATATGGTGCATTCCGGCGATAGACAGCATTTCTGGCAGGGTTGGAATGATTAACATGTGAGCTGCCACGATTGCATTTAGCGTCACCGCACCGAGGAATGGGGGACAATCCAGCAAGACAAAGTCGTAAATTGGCTCTACTTCCCGCAGAATACGGCGAAGCTGGTACTGATAGTTATGATGAAGCGGCAGGTATTGTTCTGCCATGCTCAACTCATGACTGGAAGGAATGATGTCTAATCCAAGCACGTCTGTGTGCCGAATCACTTGTCCAATTGAAGCCGAATCGTAAAACACCTGGGCGATAGACCGATGTGGATCAGACATTCCCAGTCCCAGTAATGGGGACATCCCTGCCTGTGGGTCCAGATCGATCAATAACACCCGTTTCATGTGCTCAGTTAGCGCCGTGCCAAGCGAGATAACCGTTGTGGTCTTGGCAACCCCTCCCTTGCCATGAGATAATGCAATGACATACATAGATTCACTCGTCTTTCTTCATGAATGAAGCGCTTTTAGTTCCTCTACTACGTATGTAATCATCTCGTCTGTCAGTTCAGGATACATCGGCAGTGAAAGGATGTGATCTGCAGCCTGCTCGGTGACAGGAAAATCGCCCTTTTGGTATCCTAGGCTGCGATAGGCTTCTTGCAAATGAATTGGGATAGGGTAATGAATGCCGGTGTAAACGCCCTTTTCTGTCAGTTTTTGCCGTAATTGATCGCGTCCCTGTACCTGAACGACGTAAAGATGCCAGACGGGTTCTGCGTAGTCTGGAACAACAGGAATTCCTATACCACTGTCAGCCAGCAACTGGCTGTATAGGGCGGCATGTTCTCGCCGCGCCTGGTTCCAGGCATCCAGATATTTGAGCTTGACCCGCAATACAGCCGCTTGAAGGGTGTCTAGTCGGTGGTTGTAGCCAATTTCGGCGTGGATGTATTTCTCAGTCTGTCCGTATTCGCGTAATTTGTGTAGCTTATCAGCAATTTGTGGGTCATTGGTTGTGATTGCGCCACCATCGCCATAACATCCAAGGTTTTTTGCTGGATAAAAGCTGAAGGCGGCAGCCTCTCCCAACGCTCCACACCGTTTTCCTTTATAACGTGCGCCATGCGCCTGACAGGCATCTTCAAATACCAGTAGAGAATGTCTACGTCCAATCTCCAGGATTGCATCCATATCGGCGGGTTGTCCATAGAGATGAACGGGCAGTAAAGCTCTTGTCTTCGGCGTGATGGCAGCTTCGATTTTTTCGACATCTATATTGTAGGTTGTTGGGTTTGCATCCACCAACACTGGCGTTGCCCCTGTGAAAGAGACAGCCAATGCTGTGGCAATGAAGGTGTTTGCCGGAATAATTACCTCATCACCTGCTCCAATTCCATAGGCGCGCAGGATGAGTTCCAGCGCTGAAGTGCCTGAATCTACGCCAACAGCGTATTTGACACCGCAGTATTCGGCAAACTCTTCTTCAAACTTTCTTAAGTCTGGACCAGTAATAAAAGCAGTGCTTTTCAATACGCCTGCAATTGCTGAATCCACCTCTTCCTTTATTGCCTGATACTGTGCGCTAAGGTCAACAAATGGCACTTTGGTTATCTTCTGTGTGGTGATCATCTTGACTCCGCATAAGTTTTTTGTAAAGTAATCTCTGTCCTGCCGTTAGTATTCATCTGGTAAGGTGTCCAGTTGATTTTGACTGGTGCACCTTGCAGTCGCATTGAAGTGTCAACAGCTTCCAGGATTTTGACAACCTGCAATCCATTTACTCCATCGCTTAATGGGTGATGACCGTCCTGAATGCATTCCAAAAAATGTGTCACCTGATTGCGAAGTGGCTCCTTGATGTTTAGGCATGGGCTGATGATGTCCCCATCGCGCAATGCAATTTGCTGATAGTCTGCGTAACTTAGATAGGGTAATGAGGAAGCTGCAATACCTTTTTTATAGATGGTTACTTTTTGTTGCGGTACTGTGTCGTTAAACACAACGCGCTGTTCGCTGCCAATCACCACCACTTCGCGCACTTTATGAGGATCTGCCCAGCTAACATGAATATTCCCTAGCTTTCCGTCTGGATAACCCAACACAATGAAACTTGCATCTACTTTTCCCTCGCGCAGGAAGTTAGCGCCAACAGCGCTAACCCATTCCGGCACATTTCCCAGCAGATGATTGAATATAGCAATGTCGTGAGGTGCCAGATCCCATGCTGCGTTGACATCTTGACGCACTGGACCCAGGTTGGTACGTCGGGCATACAGATAGTAAATTTTTCCCAACATACCCGAGTCAATATAGCCCTTAATTTCCTCAATACCAGAGTTGAATAAGAAAATATGACCAACCATCAAGATCAGGTTTTTGTTCCGTGCCATTATTACTAACTCATCCGCCTCGGCTGACGATGTGGTAATAGGTTTCTCGACCAGGACATGCTTATCCATCTCAAGTAGACGGCGAGTAATGGCATAATGGCTACCTGGATTGGTTGCCACAATGGCAGCGTCAAAGTTAGAGACGTGCGCAAAGAGTAGTTCCTCAAGCTCCCGATATTTTTTGGCCCCCGGGGCAAACTTACCAGCCTCGCTCAGGTGTTTTTGTGATTGATCACAGATTGCGACCAGTTTACTCCTAGGTAGTTGGGTGAGCAATCGCACATAGTTTTTCCCCCAGTACCCACACCCTATGACGACCACCCTGATAGTTTCCTTCATCTTTTCCCTTCCTGTTTTTGATGTGCAATGTTTTGTTCTTCAATAAAAATTTTAGAAACATTTTTATGAAATATATAATGCAAATATACTCCAAGAAAAACCAAAAATCAACCAACGGCATCAAAAATACGGTAATTTAAGCCCAATAATTGCAGAATTGCAACATTTAGTACTGTAATTCAAGCGGTTGTCCCAGAACTTTTCTTGCATGGTGTCCGCATATTTCTGCCCCCAAGAGAAAGGGAGAAGATCATTGCTGATCAGTTCAATTGCCATGTTCAGAACATCCGCTGAAACATGGACAGCGCCCAAAACAAAACCGCAAAAGTAACTTTGTATTAATAGTATACAAACAAAAAAGTCTGATTTGTGTTGCAATTTCGTTACAAATTTTTGTTTGTAATTGGCCTTTTATGAAAAAAGTTTGTCTTAGCGGGCGAGTCCTTTAGGCTGATATCAGGACAACTGTGTTGCAAGATAAGCTTTACACAGTTAGAGAACAGATACTCTGACGAACCTTAGGGTCAGTTGTAGGATCTCTGATACCATTTCGGATTTTCTACTACCCAGCCCTCAGTGTCATCGTATAGCTTTATCTTCCACCACCGATAGCCATCGGCATCCACTGGTCCATCCACAATGGGAAAGCGTAAAACCCTGTGCAAAGGGTTTTTTCTAGCTTAACGTTGAATATGTTTTCGTCAACATGTTGAATGGGTTTTGTGGTTGGGACAGCAACCGTATTGTCCATTTCTTCTTTCCCGGGCGGCGCTGCCGATTCAGCAGGCTGATTTCTGCTACCAAAAGGCAGGTTACATGCCAGCATGACCAATAAAACGATGATCCCCCACAGATATCTTGTTTTAGCCGACATTTTTGCTCCATCTCATAGTGAGTTACAGCGGTTGTTTACTCGTGACACCGTAAACCCTTGTAGCAGTTTTAATATTTTGGGTGTAAATAGGGAATAGAGTTGTGCCACGCGCCAGAAAGCCACCGCTGCCATACCATGAGCAAAGACAGCAAAGACTGGTGGAGTTTCCAGTGTGTAGTAAGTCCAGCATTGGCGTGTGGTTCCCCACCGTTCCAGAAAATATCCGAGCCCGCTGCCAGCCAGGAAAATCAACACCATGGCGCGCCGGTCGGTGGGGGTCAGGATAAGAAAGGCGCACAGCAGTAACGCCATGACCGTCAGGGATTTGTCAAAGGTCGGTAAGACAAAAAACCACATTATCAGGTAGAATGATAGAAAGGTCAGCCAATAGAAAATGACAAACACTGACTCCGGTAAAACTTGCGTCCAGCGGCGCAAAAGGCGGTACAGACGATCAATGGAAAGGCTGGCAACTGGCCAAGCAGGAATGATCCACAGCGGGGGGCGTTCATAAGTATAGTAGCTCCATAACCAGGTTTGTGTTCCCCAGCTCTCAATTACCAGACCACCAAAGAAGCCTACAATAGTAATCAACCAGTCTGTTTTGATGTTGGCATTCGCCATGATGAGCAGTGTCATTACCACCCAGATGCCCAACAAAAGCCAGTCCACTTGATACCAGAACGGAATTGCCGGGTTGTAGGTTGCCAGATAAGCCTCCAAGAGAGGCCGCCACACATATCCGATCAGCAATAAAAGGGCGAGAAAGCCGCTTAGCAAGGCATAACTGGTTCGGTTCCACCCCAAAAGCACAGGTAGTCTTTTCAGCATCAATGACATGTTCCCATTCCTTCGTCGCGAAAGTCCCCTTCAGTCGGGATGAATTCCCAGCGGTAATGATCGGGATACAGTAATAATTTCAACACGCCAAATGAGCCGGCATACCGCACTTCGCTGGCAGGATGGACTTCGCCAAAGCCCAATAAATTGACCCCGCCCGTGCCAACCACAAATTGACGGGTGCCGTTCTTTTCGTCAACCTGTCCCTGTTCGTTCATCGGAGCAAAGCGCTCGTAATGGTGTTCATGCCCATTGATAACTACATCCACACTGCCCTGATTGATCATGCGCCAGAGTGGGGCAATCCGCCCATCGTTGCCGGCAAAACCCGAACTCCAGCGCGGATGATGCCAGTATGCCAGCGTGCAAGGAACTGGATGTTGTGCTAGGTCAGCCTGCAACCAGGCGGCTTGAGCTGAGTCGGGACCGCATCCGATATAGGCGCAGTTGCTGTTCAGCGAGATAATGTGCCATTCTCCCAAATCGAAGCTGTAATATCCCTTGCCGGGTTCGCCTGCTGCTTCGCCAAAATACTCAAAATAAGCACTACCGTCGCCATTGTTGTAGTCATGATTACCTGGACTTGGACGAATGCGATCCAGAAAACGCCCCCAGGAGGGCCCAAAGCAGTTTTGATACTGTTCCTGCGTGCCATCTTCATTGGAATTGTCGCCAGCCGTGAAGATCGTTCCGGTAATGCCTTCCAGCAGGGCAGCGGTTTGGTCATCGCCTTTCTGCCCACAGATGACAATGTCGCCGGCGCCGATCAGTACAGCGGGTTCTGGGGTTGGAGTGGGTGTTGGTATAGGCGAGGGTGAGGGGGAAGGAGTGGGGGTTGGCGTGTTGGGAAGTGGCTGAAAGGGTGTCTGGCTGATGGTTGTCTGCAGGGATGAAGTCTGGGTTACAAACGGGGTATTCGATGGTAATTTCCCGCAGCCCGTTAGAAAAAAAATCAGCAAGAGGACACTAGAGAACCTCAGTTTTCCGGGCATTGTCACCAGAAATTCCTTCCGCTATTGCCTGAATTTTTCAAAGCGCCTTGGTTGGAATCTGCAGCGGTTCGCCTTTTTGTGGTGCGATGATCAAAGAGAGCGCCCCTTGAGAACAATGCGAAACGCAGACGCCGCAACCCATGCAACGTTCTGTGTCAACTTTTGCGTAGCCGTTCTCTAAACTCAATGCCTCGAACTGGCAATAGTCATTGCACGTGCCACAACCAATACACAGGTCTTCATTGACATAGCTTAAGTAGCCGGATGAAGCCAGCATGGGCGTCCCGTAGCGATGTGCCTGAATAGCGCCGCAACAGCATGAACAGCAGTTACAAATGGCGTAAAATCGCCCCAGCACAGCTTGTTTAAAGAAAGCATGATGCACATGACCGCGGCTCTCTTCAGCCTCAAGGATATTCAATGCCTCTTTCTGACTGATCCAGCGCGATCGTTTTGGGTGGTGTTCAATAACCATGCTGGCGAACGGCTCACCAATGATCAGGCAGACGTCCAGCGGCAGGCATGGGTGCTGGCGCGATACCCGGCATGGACAATCCAGGACAACGATGTGGTCGGGATTTTGCAAGATCAGATCGCGTGCCAGTTTATAGGGAATAACCTGTTCTGGATAAGAGACGCGAATTTCTTCACGGATGCTGACTAGTTGACGTGCTGTTTCAAGAGGAATCACCTTGCCGTGATATGTATCAGCGAATTCGGGACTACCTGGACTGGGTGGAAACAACCGTGTCACCAGTGAAGCGATAAGGCGAAACAGCGGTGCCAGCGGGTGCTCACCAGTGCCGATGCCAATATACAGGTAAGGGAAGCGCATGTAGATATAACCATGCAGCCGCTCGAACAATGGGTAATTCGGGATTCGGTTAGCTTCTTTTAAGAATGTCTTGACGGAAGGACGCAATAGAAACATACTATTAGTTTAGCATCAATCTTGCTCAAATAGGTAAAATCAGTCCAAATCCAAAGCTGGTCAGGTTACGCAGCAGACTTAACAGCTCACCTTACGCAGCCAATTGAACGGGATTGAGTTCCCGAAGAGCAGCGTAAGCCGATTGGATAGCGCGTACGTACAATTTTGATTTGAGAGCAAAGTGATTGAGTTTGGTGTTGCCTT
>Ga0068707_1000284_pt1 | contig 31055 bp, 20 predicted proteins | sample YNPNPMetaG_FD_66600 | JGI IMG/M metagenome (GOLD analysis project Ga0068707, IMG submission 66600) | Anoxygenic and chlorotrophic microbial mat microbial communities from Yellowstone National Park, USA - YNP NP MetaG | ecosystem: Environmental > Aquatic > Thermal springs > Hot (42-90C) >... | reverse complement strand
TACGCGTACGTCCGACAGGCGGCCGAGGGCATCCCCGTCGACCCGGTCGTGCTGCTCGAGGATGCGCGCTTCGGGACCTTCACGGGAGGGAGCTTCCGAAGTTCCGGTCCCGTGTACGGCAGACTGCAAGAGGACATCTCGGAGGCCACCTGGGGTCTCGGCTTCCGCTGTGCGTATCCCGCAAGGTAGGGTGCGCACGAGGGACGTTCGCCCCGGTCAGGCGGTCGGATCGTCCCAGTGCGGTCGGCGACGGGCGCGGCGGCGGACAGGGCAGGCAGTTCGACGGCGCGTCGGCGGGAGGCCGTCCGGGTCGCGGCCGGGGACGAGTCCGTCCAGGCAAGAGCCGGTGGTTCCACGGCGTGTCGGCCAGGAGAGGACCATCGCCCTCTCCCGCGCGCCGGAGGCAACCTGGCGCGTCGCAGGCCACCCCGACGGGAACGTCGCCCGCACGGGGACCCGCGGCGCTTTCCCCCGGCCGTCTGTGGGCCGACGGCCCCGCGACCGTTCGACAGGGCGGCGCGGGTCAGGCCGGGGGCGCGGGCGGCAACGAGGCCGACCGCTCGTCCGAGCGGTACACCTCGTGCTCGACGAACAGCCGGACCAGGTCGGCGTCGAGGCGTCCGTCCTTGACTTCCAGCCACAGGATGTCGAGCGCGCGGGGGGTGGGGACGGCGGGCTTGTACGGGCGGTCGGAGGCGGTGAGCGCGTCGTAGATGTCGGCGATCGCCATCATCTTCGACTGGATCGGGATATCGTCGCCCTTCAGGCCGCGCGGGTAGCCGGAGCCGTCGAGCTTCTCGTGGTGCGAGGCGGCGATGAACGGCAGGCGGTGAAAGCGACGACCCCACGGGATGCGCGAGAGGAAGTCGAAGGTGTGCTGGGCGTGGGACCGGATCTCGCGGACCTCTTCCGCCGTCAGGCTGCCGCGCGCGACCCGCAGGCACTCGATCTCGTCCGCCAGCAGCAGGGGCTGGGGCGTGCCGTCGGGAGCCGGGTAGGTCAGCCGGCCGATCTCGGCGATGCGGTCGGCATCCTCCCGCGCCAGCACGGTCGGTTCGTTCGAGGCGCGCACCAGGCGCAGCGACTCGTCGAGAAGCCGGATCCGCTCCGCCGTCTCCCGCTCCACCGCCTCGAACTCGGCCCGCGGCGCCCCCCGCTCGAGCAGTTCGAGCTTGCGGCGGTAGAGCTCCTTCTCGGCGGCCTGCCGGGCGTTCTGGAAGCGGGCGAGGATCAGCTCGAGCGTTCCGGGGTAGAGCTTCTTGGCCTTGAGCAGCACCGCCTCGCGGACGCCCACCTTGCCGAAATCATGGAGCAGGGCGGCGTAGCGCAGCTCCTGGAGGTCGTCGGACGAGAAGCGGACGTCGGCCAGCCAGCCGCGGTCGTGCGCGTGGACCTGCTTCGCCAGCCCGACGGTGAAGGCGGCGACGCGGAGCGAGTGGCCCATCGTGGTCGGGTCGCGCTGCTCGATCGCGTGCACGGAGGCCTGGACGAAACCGTCGAACGCCCGCGCCATGTCCTCGTAAAGCATCGCGTTCTCGATCGCCACGGCGGCCTGGGCCGAGAGCGCCGAGACGAGCGCCTCGCTGCGGGCATCGAACGGCAGGACCCGCCGTTCGAAGTCCTCCGAGCTGCGCAGGGGGCCGTCGCCCTGTTTGCGGTTGATGAGCTGCAGGACACCGATGAGCTCGTCGGCGTGCGAGACCATCGGCCAGACCAGCATCGAGCGGCTCCGGTAGCCGGTGCGCTGATCGAACGACCGGTCGAGGTGGAACGGTGCGTCGGCGGGGGGATGGTAAGCGTCGGGCAGGTTGAGCGGCTTGCGGGTGAGGGCCACGGCACCGGCGACCGATTGCATCGAGATCGGCACGGTGAACTCGGCGTTGGCCGGGAACGACACCGAGTCGTTGCGGGACAGCTTGAAGCGCAGCGTCGCCGGCGCCTCCCCCCGCCCGGGCCGCTCGACCACGTACAGCGACGCGGCGTCGGCCCCGGTGATGCGACAGGCGTAGGTGACGATCCGCCCGAGCAGCACCCCGAGGTCCCGCTCCGCGGACAACGCCACGCCGATCGCCAGCAGGTCCCGCAGTTCGGCGTCCCGCCGCGCCAGCTCCGCCTCGAGCTCCCGGATGCGGTCCTCTCGCCCGTCGCCCCGAGCGTTCACCGCGACTCCTCTTCCCGGCGGCCGTTGCGGGGGATGCCGTTCGGCCGCGCGGCCTCGTAGGCCAGGATGATCTTCTGCACCAGCGGATGCCGCACCACGTCCCTTTCCGTGAACGTGCAGACCCGGATCCCCGGCACCTCGGCCAGCAGCTCCCGCGCCTCGACCAGCCCGGAACGCACGCCCGCCGGGAGATCGATCTGCGTCACGTCGCCGGTGACGACGGCCTGGGAGCCGAAGCCGAGCCGGGTGAGGAACATCTTCATCTGCTCGTGGGTCGTGTTCTGCGCCTCGTCGAGAATGACGAACGAGTGGTTCAGCGTGCGGCCGCGCATGAAGGCCAGCGGGGCGACTTCCAGGCAGCCGCGGGCGATCAGCTCCTGGGTCTTTTCCAGGCCGAGGATGTCGTGGAGCGCATCGTACAGCGGGCGCAGGTAGGGGTTGACCTTCTCGACCAGGTCGCCGGGCAGGAACCCGAGCCGCTCGCCGGCCTCGACGGCCGGCCGCGTGAGCACGATCCGCTGGTAGCGCCGGGCCTGGAACGCCGCGATCGCCTGCGCCATCGCGAGGTACGTCTTGCCGGTGCCGGCGGGGCCGATCGCGAACACCAGATCGTGGGTCCGCATCGCCTCGATGTACTTCTGCTGGTTGACGCCCCGCGGGGTGACCGGCCGGCGACCGACCGCCACGACGACGACGTCGGCGTGCAGGTCGCGCAGCCGCACCTCCTCCCCGCCCGCCACCAGCGCCACCGCCTGTTCGACCTCCTGCGCGCGGACGGGCGCCGAGGTGGCGGCCAGCTCGAGGAGCTGGAGCAGGCAGCGGCGGGCGCGCGCCACCGGCTCCTCGGCCCCCTGAAGCTGAATCCGGTCGCCGCGGCTGCCGGCCGTCACCCCGAACGCCGCGGCGACGTGGCGCAAGTGGCGGCCCTGCGGCCCGAGCGCCTTGCGCAGGGTCTCGGGGTCCTCGACGGTCAGCTCGGCGACCGGAGCCCCGGGCACGCACCCGTTCCCGCAGCTTGCCGATCCGTCGCCTTCCTCCTGCGGCCTCTCCACGCGGTGCTCGTGCGACTCCCTCATCCGAACCGCAACCTAGCCCAAAATCGGCCGGCCGACAAACGGCCCTGCCCGCGATCCCCCGGACGACGGGTCGGGACCGGTCCGCCGGACCGCACTCCAGCCTCCCGCCTCCGATATGCCCGCGCGACCCGCGTGAGCCCGCCCGCGCCTCCCAGAAACACGGGGCAAGATCGCCGCGCTCTTGACGCCGCGCGGCGGGGGAGGCGTACGATGCGCGCGTGGGATCGATCCGGCGTTTCCTCGCCCGGCTGGGACCGGGGTTCCTGCTGGCCGCCGCCGCCATCGGGGCCAGCCACCTGGTGATGTCGCCGCAGGCGGGGGCCTTGTACGGCCCGGCGCTCCTGTGGCTGGTGCTGGCCTCGCACGGGCTGAAGTACCCGGCGTTCGAGTTCGGGCCGCGCTACGCGGCGGCCACGGGGGAATCGCTGCTGGCCGGCTACGCCCGCATCCCCGGGCCGCGCGGCTGGGCGCTGTGGATCACCCTTGGCGGGACCGTCCTCCAGGGGGTCGGCGTTCTGGCCGGCGTGACGATCATCAGTGGGGCGGTGCTGCACGTCCACACGCAGGTCCTGTCGGTCGCGGCCTGGAGCCTGGTCGTCCTCGGTCTCGTGGTGGCGCTGCTCGTCCTCGGTCGCTACCGTTGGATGGACCTGCTCAACAAGGGGATGATGCTGTTCCTGGCGGCGACAACCGCCGTGGCCTTCGCCGCCGCCGCTCCGCCCGTTGAGAACTACGCCGCGCTCGTGATCCCCTCCTTGCCGGCCGGCTCGATCCCCCTCGTCGCCGCGATGCTCGGCTGGATGCCCACCGGCATCGATGTCTCGATCTGGCACTCGATGTGGACCCTCGAGAAGTTCAAACTGCTCCGGATCCCGGCCGGTTCCGGCGCCGCGCGCGAGCGCCTGCGCACCGCCCTGCTCGACATGCGCCTCGGGTACGCCCTGTCGCTGGTCACGGCGATCCTGTTCCTGCTGATCGGCGCGACGTACCTCGGCGGTCGCGGGGCCGAGCTGCGGGGGGCCGATTTCTCGCGGGTGCTGGCCGGCGTCTACGAGCGGACGCTGGGACGCTGGATGTACCACGCGTTCCTCGTCACCGCCTCGTTCGCGATGTTCTCCACGGCCTACACGGTGATGGACGGCTTCTCGCGGGCCTTCGAGGGTTCCCTGGCGCAGCTCCGGCGGCTGTGGGCGGAACGGGACGCGACGACCTGCGAGGAGCGCGCCGCCGGTTGCGGCCCCGCCTACTGGGCGTTCCTCGGCGGTTCGGCGCTGGTCGCCGCCGCCTGCATCACCGTCTTCCCGCAGCCGGTGGCAATGGTCACCTTCGTCGCCACGGGGACGCTGGTCATCACCCCGGCGATCTACGGCTTCAACGTCTGGTGCGTGACGCGCCAGATCTCCGACCCGGCGCTCCGCCCGCCGCGCGCCACCGTCTGGCTCGGCTGGACCGGCGTGGCCTTCATGGTCGGCGTCGCCGCGCTCGCCGTCGCGAACGCGGTCCGGTAGGCGCCCCGCCCCCGGGATCGCACCTTCCCCCGGCCCGGGGGCGCCCCGATCTCGACCGCCCGCCGGTCCCGGGCCGCGCGCGACCGCCCGCGTGGCTAGGCCCGTAGCCTGCCGAGAAGCCCGACGACGATGACCAGCGGCAGGTGGATCGCGGCGACGAACGCGAGGACCAGCCCGACGGCGAGGCCGGCGGTCCAGGCGATTGCGACCAGCCGCGCGCCCACGCCCGCCGCGAAGCCGACGGCGGCCGCGACGACCACCAGCGCGAGGAAGACCAGGCCCCCGGGGAGGCTGCCTTCGAGGTCGGGCCGGCTGGGGGAGATGTGGCTGCCGACGCACAGGGCCAGGTAGAAGAAGACCCACGGCCGCCACGAGGCGAGGCCGGCGGGCGAGAACATCGCGCGTGCGGCGTGCGCGGCGGTGTCCCGCAGAGCGCGTCCCATCGTCATCCAGCCCGCCTCGTCACCCGGCCCCGCCGGCAGCGCGACCTCGGGCACACGGATCGCCCCCGGCAACAGGAAATGGAGCGACGCCAGGATCGCCGCCGCCCCGCCGACCAGCGGGGCGACGCCGATGAAGAAGGTGCCGAGCACCTGCCACGGGCTGCGGCCGTCCCAGGAATGGTTCACATAGCCGAGCGTTCCGGTTCTCGGGTCGGGCTGGAACAGCACCAGCCGATCGATCCGGTGGCGGAACACGACGCACAGGACCGCGTGCGACAGCTCGTGGACCGGCACGCCAAGCCAGCCGGTGACCAGGACGGCGCCGCGGCCGAGAAGTCGCGTCAGGCCGACCGCCAGCCGACGCCCGGTCGCATGGAGCACCAGGCTCGCCAGGACCGGGGGCCCGACGAGCAGGCCGACCACGGTCAGGACGACCGGGGCGCCGGCGAGAACCGCGCGAATCATCCGCATCCGCCGCTCCGCGACCCGCGCGACGTCGCCACCGGGCGTCCGGCGGCGGTGCGTCGCGGCCGCCGGAACGGGTTGTCGAACACCAGCGTCTCGGCGCGGCGCGCCCCCACCGACAACAGCGACACCGGCACGCCGATCCACTTCTCGACCAGCGCCAGGTAGCGACGGGCGGAGGCGGGCAGGTCGTCGGCCGAGCGCACGTCGCGCAGCGGCTCGGGAATCCCCTTCACCGTCTCGAAGACGGGCCGGGCCCGGTCGAGCCGGTCGATCGGGATCTCCGGCTCGACGACCCCGTCCACCTCGTACCCCACGCAGACCCGGACCTCGGGGCCGAGGACCTGGAGTACGTCGAGCTTGGTGAGAGCGACGGAGCCGACGCCGTTGACGCGAACCGACCGCCGGATGGCCGGGACGTCGAACCAGCCGCAGCGCCGGGGGCGGCCGGTCGTCGCGCCAAACTCGCCCCCCGCCTCGCGCAGCTTTCTCGCCGTCTCGGGGTCCGCCTCGGTCGGGAACGGCCCGTTGCCGACCCGGGTGGCGTAGGCCTTGCAAACCCCGAGCACGCCGTCGATCGCCGAGGGCGGCACGCCGGCGCCGGTGCAGGCGCCGGCGGCGACGGTGGTCGAGGAGGTGACGAAGGGGTAGGTACCCTGGTCGAGGTCGAGCAGCGTGCCCTGGGCGCCCTCGAACAGCACGTGGCGCCCCCGCTCCAGCGCCTCGTGAACCGCGCGCGATGCGTCGCCGACGAACGGGGCGAGCCGGACCCAGGCCGCTTCCAGCGCGCGGCAGGTCTCGGCCGGGTCGGGCACGGCGATCCCCTGTCGTTCGAGCAGCGGGGCACGGTAGGCGGTGGCATCCTCGACGAGGGCGCGGAGGCGGGCGGGGTCCCCGAGATCGGCGACGCGCACGCCGCGGCGGCCCGCCTTGTCCTCGTAGCACGGCCCGATCCCCCGGCGGGTGGTGCCGATGCCGCGCTCCCCCCGGCGCCGCTCCTCCGCCTCGTCAGCCGCCACGTGCAGCGGTAGCACCACATGCGCGCGCCCGGAAACCAGCAGGCGGGACGGGTCCAGGGGGATGCCGCGCACGGCGAGCGCGTCGATCTCCTCGATCAGCTTCTCGGGCCGCACGACCATGCCCTCGCCGAGCAAGCAGCGGCAGCCGGGCCGCAGCGCGCCCGACGGCAGCAAGTGCAATACGATCTTCTCGCCGCCGACGATCACGGTGTGCCCGGCATTGTCGCCGCCCTGGTAGCGCACCACGAGGTCGGCAAACTCGGTGAGCAGGTCGACGACCTTGCCCTTCCCCTCGTCCCCCCACTGGGTCCCGACCACGACCAGCGCCGACATGCCACGCCCCTCTCGGCGGACCGCAGCGCACACCGGGGAGCGGGTCGCTGTCAAGACCAGCATCCGCCTTCGGCGGAGCCCGAGGGACGGACCGCACGCGGTCCGACGATCCCGGTGACTTGCCGTCGTGTTCCTTGGCAGGGGAGAGGGCCGGCCGACAGCCGATCAGACGCGGGAGATGCGGCCGGGCGGGGCGGGCCGGCCGCTGCTGCGCTTGGCGATCGCGAGTAGTTCCTCGAGCGAGAACGGGACGCCGAGCTGCGGCTCGAAGACCGGCACGCCGGCGCGCTCCTCCACCGTGCGCCGGAACGCCTCGACGTCCGCCGCGCTCGTCAACGGAGGCAGCCAGTCGTCGTGATGATGCACCAGCACCACCCGCGGCCGCAGCAGCAGCACGAGCCCGACGGCGTCGTCGAGCCACCAGTCGGAATGCTGGGTCAGCGGCAGGGCCAGCACGTCCACGCCGGGCGGCGGGTCGGGCAGCCCCCGGACCTGGCGGGTCAGGCCGCCCAGGAAGAAGATCGAACTGCCGGTGGCGGCGTGGGTCACGTGCAACGCCACGGCGTCGGCCCACGGATGAAAGGCCGTCACCCGAATCGCCTCGAACAGCGCGCGCGGCGGGAGACGTGCCCGCAACCCCTGTTCGGCCAGCCGCCGGAGCCAGGAACGCTCCCGCTCCTCGCGGTGCACGGCGTACGACTCGACCACCAGACCGGCGATCTCGAGCCGCGTACGGCGGGACCAAGGACGCCAGCGCGCCTCCTCCTCGTGGCGGCCGCGCAGCCGCAAGAGAAGTGACCGCCCGGCGTGCAGGTCGCCCGGCAGATAGACCGCTGCCCCGAGCCGTTCGGCGAGCGCGGGAACGTCGCCGTAGTGGTCCCAGTGACCGTGCGTCACCAGGATCGCGTCGGCATGCTCGGGACGCCGCAGACCGGGCGGAACCTCCGGCCGCGCCGCCGCGGGACGCGATGGGAACGGGTCGAGCAGGAGAACCCGGCCGGCGTGGGACAGCTCGAAGGAGGAGACGCCGAGCCAGCGCAGCGTCACCCCTTCCCGGATCGAAGCCAGCCGCCGCACCTCCCCGACCATCCTTGTCCCCTCCGCCGCCCGGCGAACCCAGCATAGGAAAGCGCGACGCGCGGCGCAAGAGTCGGCGAACCGCGGGGGGTTGACAAGCCGAGGGGACACGACTAGGTGCCGAAATGCCCCGTTGGGGGGGGCCGATCGACAGGAGGAGGAACCGATGGCGTCGAAGTACGTGACCGATCTGATGGCGGAAGTGAAGGCCAAGAACCCGGCCGAGCCGGAGTTTCATCAGGCCGTGCAGGAGGTGGTCGAGTCGCTCGCGGTGGTGCTGGACAGGCACCCCGAGTTCCGGGCGGCGAAGATCGTCGAGCGGATCGTGGAGCCCGAGCGGGTGATCCTGTTCCGCGTGCCGTGGGTCGACGACCAGGGCCAGGTGCGGGTCAACCGCGGTTTCCGGGTCGAGATGAACAGCGCGATCGGCCCGTACAAGGGCGGCCTGCGGTTCCATCCCTCGGTGAACCTGGGCATCCTCAAGTTCCTGGCCTTCGAGCAGGTGTTCAAGAACAGCCTGACCACCCTGCCGATGGGCGGCGGCAAGGGCGGATCGGACTTCGACCCGAAGGGCAAGAGCGACAACGAGGTGATGCGGTTCTGCCAGGCGTTCATGGCCGAGCTGTTCCGACACATCGGGCCGGACACGGACGTGCCGGCGGGCGACATCGGCGTCGGCGGCCGCGAGATCGGCTTCCTGTTCGGGATGTACCGCAAGTTGCGCAACGAGTTCACCGGCGTGCTGACGGGCAAGGGGCTCAACTGGGGCGGCTCGCTGATCCGTCCCGAGGCCACCGGCTACGGTTGCGTCTACTTCGCGGCCGAGATGCTGTCCACCCGCGGCGAGACGCTCCAGGGCAAGACCTGCCTCGTCTCCGGCTCGGGCAACGTCGCCCAGTACACCGTCGAGAAGATCAACCAGCTCGGCGGCAAGGCGGTCACCCTCTCCGACTCCAACGGCTTCGTCCACGACCCGGAGGGGATCACCCCGGAGAAGCTCGCCTGGGTCATGGACCTGAAGAACAAGCGGCGCGGCCGGATCAAGGAGTACGCGGACCACTTCCCGGGGGTCACTTACCGCCCGACCGACCCCAAGGCGGATCACAATCCGCTGTGGGACATCCCGGCCCAGTGCGCCTTCCCGTGCGCGACACAGAACGAGATCAACGGCAAGGACGCGCAGAACCTGCTCCGGAACGGCGTCTACCTGGTCTGCGAGGGTGCGAACATGCCGAGCACGCCGGAGGCGGTGCGCCTCTTCGTCGAGCACAAGATCCTCTACGGACCGGGCAAGGCGGCCAATGCCGGCGGCGTCGCGACCTCGGGCCTCGAAATGACCCAGAACTCGATGCGGCTCTCCTGGTCCCGCGAGGAAGTCGATACCAAGCTGCGCGACATCATGAAGCGGATCCACAAGTCGTGCGTCGAGGCCGCGGCGGCCTACGGCACGCCGGGCAACTACGTCAACGGCGCCAACATCGCCGGTTTCCTCAAGGTCGCCAACGCGATGATGGATCAGGGCGTGGTCTAGGGCCCCCTTCGTCCCGACCCCGTCGAGACGTCCCTGCCGGTCGTCGGGGCCCGCCGGCGCCGGCGGCTTCGCCCGCCGTCCGCTGGCCTGCCCCCGACCTGCCCGGCCGGTCGGGAGCGCCGGCACGCGGAAACCGGTCGCGCGCGGCCCCCCTTCCCGACCGGCCGAAGAACCGCGGCCGTTTCCCCCCTCGGGCGGCCGAAGGGCCCTACCCGGCGCGCGCGGGTTCCGTGTAGGATGCTCGCCGGCCCGGGGACGCGGGGTTCCCGGCCGGGAGCCGACCCGATGGTGGAGTTCCGGGACTTCCTCGATCGGCAAACGGAGGCGGCGCGGCTGTCCGGGTTTCAGAACCTGATGCAGCGCCGCGTGCGCGAGATCCTCCTCGTCTCCAGCCCCTACGACTCGTTCGTGCTCGCGGAGGATGGCAAGCTCCACGAGATGCTGCTCAGCGAGTTCCTCGAACACCACCTCTCGTACGCTCCGGGGATCACCCGGGTGGCCTCCGGCCGTGAGGCGCTGGAACTGGCGGCGGACCAGCGGCGGTTCAACCTGATCATCTCGACGGTGCATATCGACGACATGCCGGCCGACCGCCTGGCGGAGGCCCTCCGCAACGCCGGCATACCGACGCCGCTGATCCTGCTGACCTACGACAACCGCGAGCTGGCCGAGCTGCTGCGACGTCCGGGCGCGAAGCAGTTCGACCGCGTCTTCAACTGGCAGGGCGACTTCCGCATTTTCCTCACGATCATCAAGCACGTCGAGGACCGGATGAACGTGGAGGCCGACCACGCGGCGGTCGGCGTCCAGGTCCTGATCCTCGTGGAGGACTCGGTCCGCTACTACTCGTCCTTCCTGCCCCTCTTCTACTCCGAACTGATGCAACAGTCGCAGCGTCTGATCGCCGAGGGGCGGAACCTGTCGCAGAAGCTGTACCGGATGCGGGCGCGGCCGAAGGTCCTGTTGGCGACGGAGTTCGAGGAGGCGTGGGAGTTCTACGAGCGGTACCGGGAGGACGTGCTGGCGATCATCTCCGACATCCGCTTCCCCCGGGGCGGTCGGGACGATCCCGAGGCCGGGATCGAGCTGACCCGCAGGGTGCGCGCCGAGCGGCCCGACCTGCCGATCGTCCTGCAATCGTCGGAACGGGCGCACGAGGCGCGGGCCCACCAGGCGGGGGCGGCGTTCCTGTGGAAGGAGTCGCCGACGCTGCTGCACGACCTGCGCCGTTTCATGCTCGACCACTTCTCCTTCGGCGATTTCGTCTTCCGGCGCCCGGACGGCGGCGAGGTGGCCCGCGCCCGCGACCTCAAGCAGCTCGAAGAGGTGCTGGAGACGGTTCCCGAGGAGAGCCTGCTGTACCACGCGCGCCGCGACCACTTCTCGCACTGGCTCAAGGCCCGCGCCGAGTTCCTCCTCGCGGCGCGCCTCAAGCCGCGCCGGGTCAGCGACTATCCCACGACCGCCGAACTGCGCCGGTACCTGGTGGAGCAGCTCCGCGAGAACCGCCTGGCGAACTACCGGGGCGTGGTGGTCGACTTCGACCCGCAGGACTTCGAGACCAGCGTCAACATCGCCCGGATCGGGCAGGGCAGCATCGGCGGCAAGGCGCGCGGCCTGGCCTTCGTCGCGATGCTGGTCAAGCAGTTCGGCCTGCGCGACTGGTTTCCCGACGTCCGCATCCTCGTGCCCGGGACGATCGTCCTTTGTACCTCCGTCTTCGACCGCTTCATCGAAGACAACCACCTGCAGGAGTTCGCGCTGTCCTGCGAGGACGACGACGAGCTGGGGCGGCGGTTCCAGGAGGCCTTGCTCCCCGAGGACACCCTGGCCCAGCTCCGCGCCTACCTCGCCGGCATCCACTACCCGCTCGCTGTCCGCTCCTCCAGCCTGCTCGAGGACTCGCTGTACCAGCCGTTCGCCGGCGTCTACCGGACGCTCATGATCCCGAACAACGACCCCTCGATCGACCGCCGCCTGCGCCAGCTCGCCGCCGCGATCAAGGCCGTCTACGCCTCGACCTTCGCCCGCGCCGCTCGGGACTACATGCGCGCCACGAACTACCGCCTGGAGGAGGAGAAGATGGCGGTGATCGTGCAGCGCGTGCTGGGGAATCCGCACGGGCACCGCTTCTACCCCCACTTCGCCGGCGTCGCCCGCTCGCACAACAGCTATCCGGTTCCGCCGCAGCGCGCCGAGGACGGCGTGGCCGCCGTCGCCGTGGGCCTCGGCCAGGCCGTCGTCGACGGCTCGCCCGTCCTCCACTTCTGCCCACGCTACCCTCGTCAGGTGCTCCAGCTCTCCGACCCTCGCTCATACCTCCGGCAGAGCCAGCGCGAGTTCTATGCGCTCGACCTGTCGCCCCGGTCCACGGACGACCCCGCCTCCTTCGAGCTGCTCCGCCTTCCGCTGGAGACCGCCGAGGAGGACGGAATGCTCGGCGAACTGGTCTCGACCTGGGACCACCAGAACGAGGTCCTCTCCGACGGAACCTCCCGCCCCGGCGTGCGCCTCGTGTCGCTCGCCCCCCTGCTCAAGTACGATACCTTCCCTCTCGCCGAGATCCTGCGCGTCGTGATGGACATGGGCCGGTGGGGGATGAACTCGCCGGTCGAGATCGAGTTCGCCGCGAACCTCGCCCCCGCCGGCGGCGGCCCGCGCCAGTTCGGCATTCTCCAGCTTCGACCGCTGGTCCTCCAGTGCGAGGCGGACGACCTGCAGCTCGACGGTCTCCCCGACGCCAACCTCGTCTGCCGCTCGCCCCGCGCCCTCGGCAACGGCCGTATCCGGGACGTGCACGACGTCGTGTTTGTCGATCCCGGCGCCTTCGACCGCGCGCGGACCCGCGAGATCGCCGCGGAGGTCGCCGCCTTCAACGCCCGCCTCCAGGCCGACGGCGTACCCTACCTGCTGCTCGGCATGGGCCGCTGGGGCTCCCGCGACCCCTGGCTCGGCATCCCGGTCGGCTGGGGCCAGATCGCCGGCGCCCGCGCGATCGTCGAGGCCGGCCTGCCCGACCTGCACGTGGAGCCGTCCCAGGGCAGCCACTTCTTCCAGAACCTGACCAGTTTTCGGGTCGGCTACCTCACCGTGAACGCCGAACAGGGCGAGGGCTTCGTGGACTGGGACTGGCTGTGCGCGCAACCGGCCGTCGCCCGCGGAACGTACGTGCGGCGCCTCCGCTTCGACGAACCGCTGGAGATCCGGCTCAACGGCCGCACCCAGCAGGGCGTGGTGCTCAAACCGGGCAAGGAGGGAAGAGCGGAAACCCGCTGACGACGCGGCGCGGCCGCCGCAAGAGGCCCTCTAGCAGCCGGGAGCCTCGCGGTAGCAGGCGTCGATCTCCCGGCCGCACTGTGCCAGGACGCAATCGTTGCAGTCTTCCGAGGTCCGGTCACCGCACTCCGCGGCGCAGTGGTCACCGACGCACGTCAGCACCGCCATCAGTGCCGCCTCGTCCGGCGCGCAGATCAAGCCCCGGCACTCGGCGAGGCACGCGCTGTCGTTGCCACAGGCGCCCATGCAGCTCACCACCCCCCGCCCGGCAGCTCGGTCACCTCGCACGTCGCCGCCGTGCAAGCCACGAACACGTCCCCGCATCTCGTCCTGATGCAGGCCGTGCAGTCGGGATCGAACGGCGACGTGCATTCCCTGGTGCACCCGGCAGCGACCGCCCGCCCCTCCTCCGGCGCGAGGCGGGCGGCGTGCCGACCGACGGTCTCGCCGACACCGACCGGCTCCGACGTTCGCCCCACGCCCTCGCCAGCGGTCGCATCCGCAAGGTGCGGCCCGCCGGGTTCGTCGATCCGTCTCCCCCCGCCTCATCCCTCCGTCGGGGTGTCCCCCAGCGAGGCGAGCAGGCGACCGGACTCCTGCAGCAGGCGGCGCTCGCCGTGCTGCCGGGCCATCTCGGCGCAGCGCCGCAGCGTCTCGCGGGCCTCGGCGGGCCGGCCGAGCAGGACCTGGGCGTGTCCGAGCAGGTAGAGTTCCTGCACCTCGTCCCACGTCCAGTACCGCTCCCGCGCCAGCCGCAGCGATCGCTCGATCTGTTCCGCGCCCAGCGGGTCGCGTTCGCCGAGGACGAGCAGGTAGCCGAGGAACGCCTGGTTGATGCCGATCAACGTGTCAATGCCGTGCTCGCGGGACAGGGAGGTCGACTCGCGGAGCGCCTCGAGCGCTTCGCGGTGGCGTTGCCGCAGAGCTTCGATCGAGCCGACGTTGGACAGGTTGATCGCCAGCTCCTGGGGCCGCCGGAGTTCGCGGGCCATGAGCACGGCGCGCCGCGCGGCTTCCACCGCCTCCTCGTCCCGACCGGCGAAGTAGTGGAGGATGCAGCGGCCCTTTTCCAGCTCGCAGGAGCCCAGGCGGTCGCGAGTCCGGCGGGTAATCTCGGCGGCGCGGTCGAGATAGTCCAGGGCCCTGGCGTCGTCGCCCTCTGCGGCGCAGCACTGGGCGAGGGCCTGCAGGACGCGCCACTCCTGATCGGGACGTCCGAGCGACCCGATGGCGTGCAGGGCGAACTCGAGGTGCCCGCGGGCCTCGCGGAAGCGGCCGGCGCGGGCCAGCGCGCGGCCGATGCCGGCGCGGGCCAGCGCGTGCAGGTTCGGGTCGCCGGCGCGGTCGGCCAGGCGCGACGCCGCCTCGAAATACCGCTCGGCGTCGCGACAGGCAAACCGCTCGTGCGCCGCCTCACCCGCCCGCAGCCAGCTCGCCGCGGCTCGCATCCAGTCCTCGGCCGCCTCGGAGTGCCGCGCGGCCAGGATCCGGCTCTCCAGCGTGTCGCCGCCGCGGGCTTCGAGCCACTGGCCGACGGCCCGATGGACCCGTCGCCGCTCCTCGAACGGCAGGCCGGCGTAGGCCACGTCGCGGACGAGCTTGTGGGAGAAGGCGTACTCCAGGAAGCCGGCGAAGCGCGAGGTCGGCTGCAGCCGCACCAGTTCGCGGGCGACGAGCTTCGGCAGCACCCGGGCGGCCTCCGGCTCCCCCACCGCCCGCAGCGCGCCAAACCAGAACGTCTCGCCGATCACCGCGGCCTTGCGCAGCACGTCGCGTTCCTTCGGTTCGAGGCGGTCCAGGCGGGCCTGGATCACCGCCTCGACCGTCAACGGCAGGTCCTCCAGGTCCATCTCGCGCGTGGGAATCCACGCACCGCCCCTCGGCGCCAGCACGCCCCGCTCCGCCAGCCCGTGCAGGATCTCCTCGATGAAGAGCGGCACCCCGTCCGCCCGTTCGGCGATGGCCGCCGCGGTGGGGCCGTCCACCCCGTCGCCCGTGATTCGCCGCACCAGTTCCGACCCGTCGGCGCGTCCCAGGGGCCGGAGCACGACGCGCGGCCGGTCCGGCCGCTCCGCCAGCCGCTGCAGCCATCCGTCGTCCGGCTCGGGCCGCGCGAGCGCCAGCACGAACACCGGGCACGGGCCGAGCCGTTCGAGCGTCCAGGCGAGGACTTCGAGGCTGGCCTGGTCGGCCCACTGCAGGTCGTCCAGCACCAGGAGCACCGGGCTGCGCACCGCGACCCGACGGAGCAGGTCCACGAGGGTGGAGCCGGCCTGCTCCACCAGCGGCTGCGTTCGCAGCCCGGCGGAGGAGATCCCCAGCAGCAGGGCCAGGGCGCGCGCGACGTCGGGACCTTCCCCTTCCGCCGAATCCTCGACCGTGGTATCCACCGTGGCATCGACGAACCGGCGAACCTTGTCGACGGAATCCTCCGACGGCTCGTCGGCATGGATGCCGATCTTCGCGCGCAGCAGGTCGGTCCAGAGCTGGAGCGGTGCGGCGGCCGCCATCTCCTGGGCCTGCGCGGCGAACGTCACGACGTCGCGATCCGACTCCTCGACGTGGCAGCGCACCTCGTAGGCCAGCCGCGTCTTGCCGACGCCGGCGGGGCCGACCACCGTCGCCACGTCCGGGGTTCGACGGTCGAAGGCGGTCTCGAGCCGTTCGATCAGCGAACGGAGTTCCGCGTCGCGGCCGACCAGCGGCGCGCGGCGGCCGAGCACCTCGCGGGGCGGCACCAGCAGCCCGTGGGGGTACTCCTCGAGCGCCTGATAGACGACGGAGCGGGCGCCGTCCCGGCCGAACAGGTGGCCCGCGGGGCGCACGCGGAACCGGCCGCGCACGTGCAGGTACGTCTCGGGACACAGCAGGACCGCGTCGGGCGGGCCGAGCCCTTCGATCTGGCGCGCCAGGTCAACCGCCTGGCCGACGACGCCGTAGCCGGTGCTGCTGACGCCGCGCATGCGGCCGGCGACCACGCGCCCCGTGGACAGGCCGACCCGGATCCGCAGCGGCTCGCCGGGCAGGTCCAGCTCGGCGGGGAGCGCGCGCAGTTCGAGCGCCGCGCGGGTGGCGCGCACCGCCTCGTCGCCGGTGGCGGACGGCACGCCGAACACGGCCATCAGGCCGTCGCCGAAGTCGCGCTGGAAGACCGCGCCGTGGCGTCGCAGGATTTCGCGGGCACGCACCGAGACCGGGTCCCGCCGCGCGTCCGTCCCCGCGGTGCCGGAGGCGTCCCCCGCGCTCCGCGCCCGCCCCGGGAGGTTCGCGAACAGCACGGTCACGACCCGCAGCTCGTCGCTCCACGGCTCGGCGGCCCGCCCTGGCCGCTCCGCGGGAGGCGGCGGGGCCACCGTCTCGTCGCGACGGGCCAGCACCTCGGCCAGCTCCAGCGCCGACCGGAATCGGGCGTCGGGATCGCGGTTCAGGCAGCGGAGCACGATGCCGGCAAGCCAGGACGGCACTTCGATCCCCCACCCGTCGATCGGATGCGGCGGCTGCGTCATCAGGCGCGCCAGCACCGCCGCCGGCGACGGCGCCTCGAACGGCGTGTGCCCGGTCAGCATCTTGTAGAGCAGCGCGCCGGTCGAGAAGACGTCCGTGCGGTGGTCGATCGAGGGGTCCCCGCACGCCTGCTCGGGCGACATGAACTGCGGCGTGCCGAGGATCAGGCCGACCTTGGTGGCGCTCGACGTGTCGGCGATGAGCTTCGAGATGCCGAAATCGAGCAGTTTGACGTGGTCGAGGCCGTCGCCGCGGTCGACGAGGAACACGTTGGACGGCTTGATGTCCCGGTGGATCACCTGGTGGGCGTGTGCGGCGGCCAGCGCGAGGCACACTTGGCGCGCGATCTCGACCGCCCGATCCGGCGGCAGCGGCCCGAGGCGCCGGAGCAGCGACCGCACATCGGTGCCCCGCAGCAGCTCCATCGCGATGTACCAGAACCCGCCGGGTTCGCAGTTCACGTCGAACACGCGCACGATCCCGTCATGCTCGATCGTCCCCGCGACCTGTGCCTCCCGGCAGAATCGCACGACGTTCTCCTCGTCGCCCGCGTAGCTCTCGCGCAACACCTTCACCGCGACGCGCCGCCCGAGCCGCACGTGCTCGGCCTCGTACAGCACGCTCATCCCCCCCTTGGCGACCGGCGCCAGCAAGCGGTAGGTTCCGCCGAGCACGCAGCCCGGACCGATCGCGGGCGCCGCCTGCGGCGGCCCCACCTCGACCACGCCCGTCGGACACTCGTGCTCCCCCTCCATCGGACGGCCGCAGATCGGACAGGTGTCAGGCACGTCGCTTCCCTCGTTCTCCCTCACGCCCCGGGGGACGCGCGTCTCGGTGCAGGATACGCCGAATCGGGGCGTCGAGTCACCCGCCGGAAGCGCCGGCGCCGGGAGGGCGCCTGCCGGGTTGGCATCCGCGACGAGAAGCACTAGGCTCGCGTCTCGATGCGGGAGACGTGGCTCGCCCGGCGGATCGCCTGGTTCGTGGGGCTGCTCCTGCGGCGGGTGCGCATCGATCCGGGCTGGATCGCGGAGGTCCGGTCCGCCGCGGCCCGCGGCACGCCGGTCTACGTGCTGCGCCATCTGTCGCTGATCGACTTCCTGGCGCTCGACCACCTGCTCCGCCGGGCCGGGCTGCCCCCGATCGGCTTCGTCTACGGCCTGGAGAAGTGGTTCTACCGGCCGTTCCGCTGGATCTTCCGCGCCTGGATGCGGCCGCCGGAAGGGGTGTCGGCGGAGCGACACCTGGCGCACCTGATCCGACGCGGCGTGCCGGTCTGCATCTACCTGCGTCGCCGGCCGCGCACCTTCCGCCGCCGCACCCTGCGTCTCGGCCCGCGCCCGCTCTCGGTGTGCGTGCGGCTGGCCCGGCGCGGCGTCGCGGTCACGATGGTCCCCCAGATCATCGTCTGGGGCCGTCGTCCGTCCACGGCCGAACCGGGCATGCTGTCCCAGGTGCTGGGGCCGCGGGAGTGGCCCGGCCTCGTCCGCTCGGTGCTGCAGGCGATCAAGGGCCACCGCGCCCTGGTCGTGCGGCAGGGGGAGCCGTGCGAGCTGGGCCCCTGGCTCGCCGCGCGCAAGGCCGACCGTCCCGCCTTCCGCCTCGCCCGGGCCCTCGACACCGCCCTGCTGCGCGGCCTGGAGCGGGAGCGTCGGGCGGTGCTGGGACCCCACGTGCGCAGCCACGCGCGGCAGGCCGCCGAGCTGTTCTCCTCCGCCCGGTTCCAGCGCGAGCTGGCCGACCTCGCCCGCCGCCGTCGAATGCCCCGCGAGCAGGTCCGCCTGCAGGCGGCCCACTACCTCCGGGAAATCGCCGCCCGCTTCCGCGTGGAGGTGATCGAGTTCCTCGCCATCGTCCTGACCCGCGTCTGGAACCGGATCTACGACGGCATCGAGGTCGAGGCGGCGAGCTTCGAGCGCGTGGTGGCGGTGGCCCGGCGGGGGCCCGTGATCCTGCTGCCGAGCCACAAGAGCCACATCGACTACCTCGTGCTTTCCCATATCTTCTGGGACGCGCACCTGGCGGTACCGTACATCGCCGCGGGACGGAACCTCTCCTTCTGGCCGCTCGGACCCCTGTTCCGCCACGCGGGGGCGTTCTTCCTGCGCCGGCGCTTCGAGAACGACGAGCTGTACGGGACGGTGATGCGGGCCTATCTCCGCCGCCTGCTGCTCGACGGCTGCCACGTCGAGCTGTTCATGGAAGGGACGCGCAGCCGGACCGGCAAGCTGCTGCCCCCTCGCATCGGGCTGCTCGGCATGCTCGTCGAGGCCGCCCTCGGCCTCCGCGGCCGGCCAATCCACGTTGTCCCCGTGGCCATCACGCACGAACGGGTCGTCGAGGAGGAGGCGCACGTGCGGGAAACGGCGGGCGCCGAGAAGACGGCGGAGAACCTCCAGGGACTGCTCGGCGCCCGCCGCGTGCTCCATTCCCGCTACGGCCGCCTCCACGTCCGCTTCGGCGACCCGATCGACCTCCATGCCTTCGCTGCGTCGCAGGCGCTGCGGCCGGAGCACGTCGCCGATCGTCCCCGCTGGCGCACCGCCATCCGCCGACTCGCCTTCCGCGCCGCGTTCGCGATCAACCGACAAACCCCCGCCACTTCCACCGCACTCGTGGCTACCGCGCTGCTGGGCCACGAGGCTCGCAGCGTCCGCTTCGTGGAACTCGCCGACGACGTGGCGCGCCTGCGCGATGCCGCCGCCGATCTCGGCGCCCCCCTCGCCGACGCGCTTGGCCCCGCCTACGCCCCGCACCCCCCCTGGGAGGCCGTCCGCCGCGCCGTCGAACTGTTCGCCTCCGACGGCACGGTGACCGTCGCCGGGTCCGGCGACCGCGAGCTCGTGGCCGTCGAGGATGTCCGGCGCTGCCGTCTCGACTACTACCGAAACGGCGTCCTGCACTGGTTCGTCGAGCCCGCCCTGGTCTCGCTCGCCCTCCTCGAAGACGACCACCGCGCGACCCTGGCCGATCGCGTGGGTCGCCTGGCGCGCCTGTGGAAGCACGAGTTCATCTACGCCGCCGACGAGGACGCCTTGCCCGGCGTCGCCCGTGGCCTGGAGTTCCTCGAACGGCACGGCGCCGTCGCCCGCGGTTCCGGCCCCCGTTTCGAGATCACGTTCCGCTCGGTCCTGCGCCGCGTCGGCCGATTGCTGCTGGCCTTCGTCGAGGCCTACCGCATCGCCTTCGGCGTGCTGGAACGGACGACCGGCCGCCGCCGGAACGCCGAGGTCATCTCCCGCTGCCTCGCCGAAGCGGAGCGGAGCTACCTGCGGGGCGAGCTGCGCGTCTACGAGGCGCGCAACAAGGTCACCTTCGCCAACGCCCTGGTCGCCGCCCGCGACGCGGGACTGCTGGAATTCCCCTCGCCCGACGAGGTCCAGGTTCCCGCGATCGTCCACGGCTCCGAACGACTGCTCGAGGAACGCCGGCGGCTGGAACGCCTGTCCCGGGCGCTGGCCTGACCGCCTCCGGGGCGGGAAATTGAATCGGCGGCCGGTCCGCCGTATGGTCCGATTCCGTGCGGACCCCGGCCCCCTGGTTTGTCGCCCTGCTGCTGTCGCCGGCCGCCGCGAACGCGCAACCGCCCGCCGACGCTCCGGCGGATCTGGAGTCCGGCCCCGCCGCGAGCGGCGGCGGTCCGGCGCAGGCCGGGACGGCCACGGACGCCGCCCATCCGGCGGCCCCGCCGACGGGGGAGGAAACGACGCCCGACGCTGGCTCCGTCGAATCGCGGGGACCGCTGCCCGCGGCCGCCGACCCGGGCGCCGCCCCGCCGCCCGCAACCCCCGATTCGGACGCCGCCCCGCCGCCCGCCGCCGCCCGCCCACCACCACCGGTCCCCGAAGACCTGCCGGGTGACTGCCCGGCCCCCGCAGCCCGTACGATCGAGGACCGTTCGGCCCGCTCCGACGCGGGCGACGCCGGCGCCGATCTGGACCTCGCCGCGTGCTGGCGCCTCCTCGGCCACCCTTACCCGGAGTCGGTGGCGCTGGCCCGCGCGCTGGCGCGCGGTCTGGACCCGGCGGCCGCCGCGGCGGCTCGCGCCCGGCTCGAGCTGCTCGGCGGCCCGCCCGCGCCCGCCGGAAGGGAGCGGATCGACGTCGCCCCCGGCGGCGCCGATCGCCCGTCGGCGGCCGGTCGCCCCGCCGTTCCCGATGCCCCCCGCACCGGGATCGCCGCCGTCCTGCTGGCCGGCGTGGCGGGAGCCGGTGGGATCGCCGGCACGGCGTTCGGGCTGGCGGCGTTGCACGAGTCGTCGCGGGCCGAGCGCGAGCTGGCGGCGGACACGCGGGAAACGGAGTACGGCGTGGCCGCCGCCGTCTGCCTCGGCCTCGGACTCGCGGCCGGGATCGCCGCGATCGTGCTGTGGCCCGACGCGACCACGGGTCCGGTGCCGGGCCCGGGCGAGGTGGGGATGGGCTGGGAGGTGCGGTGGTGAGCGGGTTGCCGCGGGGCTTGCTGGAGGCGCTGCGCGCCGAACGGCTGGAGGTGGCGGAGAACGTGCCGTTGGCGCCGTGGACCACGTTCCGCATCGGCGGTCCGGCCGCCGCAGTGGTGACCGTGCGTTCGCCGGAGGAGGCGGTCCGCGCCGTCCGCTCGATCGCCGCCGTCGGCGCCCGCTGGACCGCGATCGGCGGCGGGAGCAACCTGCTGGTTCCGGACGAGGGGTACGACGGGGTGGTGCTGTTGATGCGCGCTGCGCGCGTGCAATTCGTCGAGAACGACCTCGAGGCCGAGGCCGGGGCGGAGCTCGGGCGACTGGTCAGTGCCTCCGCCTGGGCCGGTCTGGGCGACCTCACCTTCGCCGCGGGCATCCCCGGCACGATCGGCGGCGCCGTCGTCGGCAACGCCGGTGCGTGGGGCCGGGCGATCGGCGAATGCGTGGCCTCGGTGCGCGTCCTGCGCGCCCGGACGCTGGAGACGGCCGAGCTGTCGCGGGAGGCGCTGGGGTTCGACTACCGGTCCAGCGCGTTGCAGACCACCGGCGACCTGGTCCTGTCGGTGCGCCTGGCGCTGCAGCCGGCGGACCGCAGGACGCTGCTGCGTCGGATCGACGAGGTCCGGGCGGATCGGGCACGGCGCCTGCCGGAGGAGCCCTGCGCCGGGTCGTTCTTCCGCAACCTGCCGCCGGTCCGAGCGGGCGAGCCGCGCGAGCCCGCCGGCCGGCTCCTCGAAGCGGTCGGCGCCAAGGGGTTGCGCGTCGGCGACGCAGCGGTCTCCGAGCGGCACGCGAACGTGATCGTGAACCTGGGACATGCGCGTTGCCGCGACGTGCTGGCGCTGGCCGAGGATCTGGAACGACGCGTCGCGGAGAAGTTCGGTGTCCGGCTGGTCCGCGAGGTGCGCCTGCTGACCTGAACTTCCGCCCGGCTCGCCGCGCCCCCGGAAACAACACCCGTTCCCGCGCGACGACGGCGGCCCGCCGCGCCGCCGCGCTCAGCGCAGGCGCACCCCGACGTAGCGCGTGCCGTTGCGGCTCCGCACCAGCAGCCGGACGACGTCGGCCTTCCCGCGATCCCGCAGCAGGCGCCGCAGCGTTGCCGCGTTCGCCACCCGCTCGCCGTCCAGCTCCACGATCACGTCGCCGGGCCGCAGGCCGTAGTCGGAGCCCGCGCCGTGCGGATCGACCCGCACGACCAGCGCGCCCCCCGCCTCGCCGAGCTGCCGCGCCAGACGCTCGGGTACGTCCTCCACCTCGATCCCCAGCCCCGACGAGGCGCCCCGGTCCTCGGGCGTCGGGCGCGCCAGCGCCCGGAAGCCCCCCGAAACCTCCTCGGGCATCCGGCCCAGGGTCAGAGTGACGTCGCGCTTCGTCCCGTCGCGAAACACCTGCAGCCGCACCGTCCGGCCGACCCCCGCCGTCGAGGCCAGCCACGGCAGCTCCGCCGCGTCGCCGATCTCCTCCTCGTCGAAGCGCAGAATGATGTCGCCGGGGCGCAGCCCCGCCCGCGCGGCGGGCGAACCCTCCTCGACGGAGGCGACCAGCGCGCCGCGCGGCGCCCCCGCCAGCCGGAACGACTCGGCGAGCTCCGGCGTCACGGTCTGGATCGTCACCCCCAGCCAGCTCCGCTCGACCCGGCCCCGCTCCCGGAGCTGCGTCAGCACCGCGCGGGCCATGTTCGACGGGATCGCGAAACCGATCCCCTGGCCCGCCGCGTTGATTGCGGTGTTGATTCCGATCACCTCGCCCCGCAGGTTGAACAGCGGCCCGCCCGAGTTCCCCGGGTTGATCGAGGCGTCGGTCTGCAGGAAGTTGCCGTAGCGGTCGCGTGGTCCGCCCGTCCGCCGCTCCTTGGCGCTCACGATGCCCGTCGTCACGGTGTGCTCCAGGCCGAACGGGTTGCCGATCGCCAGGACCCAGTCCCCGACCTCGACGGCGTCGGAATCGCCCAGGGTCGCGGCGGTGAGCGGACCCGCGGCCGGGATGCGCAGCAGGGCCAGGTCCGTCGGCTCGTCCACCCCCACCACCTCGGCCGGGTAACTCCGACCGCCCGCCACCTGCACCGTGATCTCGCTCGCGTCCCGCACCACGTGGGCGTTCGTGAGGATCAGGCCGTCGGCGTCCACGATCACGCCGCTCCCCGACCCGCGGTTCTCGAACTCGGGCGGTTCCTCCCCCGGTCCCCCGCCGAACGGGAAGGTGCCGAAGGGGCTGCCGAAGAAAAACGGCAGCACCATCGATCCTTCGCCCAACCGCACCCGCTGGATGACGTTGATCGACACGACCGTCGGCGCGAGCCTTTCGACGATCGGGGCGAATGAAGGCAGGCCCGGCGCCACCGCGAGCCCCGCTGTTGCCGGGACCTCCTGGACCGCCGCCGGCGGGTCGTTCCGCGCCAAGGCGGCGGCCGTCCCGCACAACCCGAGGAGCGCGAGCCCGCCCGCCGGCCACCACCACCAGGTTCGCCTGGAATTCCGCGGTCCGCCGTCCATGTTCGTCCTCCTTGCGTCGGGATCAACGTTGCTCGGGGCGGCCGTATTCCAGCCCGGCCCGAACTCCCCCCTTGCGGCCCTTCCACCGGCGGGGGATCGCACGGATCGCCTCCGCGCGCAAGGGCTCCCCTGGCGTCCGTTGCACCGCTCGGCGAAACCCGCGGGCGCACGGGCCGGGTGCTTCGCTTCGGCGGTGCGACGCGCCGGCGACGTTCCGGAGCGCGGCCTCCCTCGCGCCGGCGGCCCAGACCGGGCCCCGATCCCCGGCTTGCGCCCCTGCCGCCGACGGGTGTACGGATCGACCGCCATGGGGAACGCATTCCGGACGCTGGTTGTCCTCAACCCCGGCGCCGGCGCCACGCTCGGCCCGCGCCGCCGGCGCGCCCTCGAGGCCGCGATTCGCCGCACGGTGCCCGACGTCGAGTTCGTCGAGACCGCGGGGCCGGGCGACGCGATCGGTCGAGTCCGCGAGGCGCTCCGGGCCGGTGCGGAGCAGATCGTCTCGGTTGGAGGCGACGGCACGCACCACGAGGTGCTCAACGGCTTCTTCGAGGAGGACGGCCGCCCCGTGCGCGAGGGCGCGGTGCTCGCCCCCCTCCCCGGCGGCACGGGCGGCGACTTCCGCAAGACCCTCGGCTATGGCCGCAACCCCCTGGAACTCGTCGCCCTGCTCGGCGACCGCGCCACCCGCCCCTGCGACGTCGGCCACCTGACGTACGTGGACCGCGACGGCCGGCCGGCGGCGTGCTGGTTCCTCAACATCGCCAGTTTCGGCCTCGGCGGCCTCGTCGACGACCTCGTCAACCGCTCCTCCAAGGCCCTCGGCGGCTTCCTCTCCTTCGCCGTCGCCACCGCGCGCGCCCTGGCGCGCTTCCGCCCCCCGACCGTCCGGCTGCAGCTCAACGACCACGCCGAAGCAATCCGGACGATTTCCGTCGTCGCCTGCGCCAACGGCCGCTGGTTCGGCGGCGGGATGAAGATCGCACCCGACGCGCGGCTCGACGATGGTCTGTTCGACGTCGTCACCCTTCCCCCCCAGTCGCTCGCCGATTATCTGGTGCGGGGTCACCGCGCCTATGCCGGGACCCACGTCGACCTGCCGGGGGTGATCGTCGAGCGGGCGCGCAAGGTGGTGGCCGAGCCCTTCGACCCCGACGAAGCCGTGCTGCTCGACGTGGACGGCGAAGCCCTCGGCCGCCTCCCGGCGACGTTCGAGGTGCGCACCGGTCTGCTGCGACTCAAGGCATGAGCGGTTCCGGGGACCGGAGGCGGGACCCGCCGGTCGGGGAGGCCGCACCCGCGATGCGGGGCGAGCCGTCGGCTTCGGCCTGCGCCGCCACCCGGGACCGGGCGGTGGGGGAAACCGCGTCCGCGGGCGGGTCGTCCGTCGAGACACCGCCCGATCGGCCTCCCGGTTCGTGCCGCCGTTCCCGGCCGCCGGCGCGCCTGTCCGGAGGGTCAGCCTCTCTCCTCTCCCTGCTCTCCGGTGCGCTGCTCGTCCTCGGCGTTCCCCCCTTCGACTTCGCCCCGCTCGGCTGGGTCGCGCTGCTGCCGCTTTTCCTCGCGGTGGACGGCGCCTCCTACCGCCGCGTCTTCTGGTGCGCGTGGCTCGTCGGGCTCGGGACGAACATCGGCGGCTTCCCCTGGATCCCGGAGCTGCTCGTGAACTTCGCCGACCTACCCCTTCCCGCGGCGGTGGCGCTGCACGGCCTGATGGGGGCCTACCAGGGGCTGATGTTTCCGGCGGCCGCCCTGACGGCGACCTGGCTGCGGCGATCCGGCGTTCCTTTCACGGCGGCGTGGGTCGGCGGCTTCCTGGTTTCGGACTACCTCTTCCCGATGATCTTCCCCTGGTACCTCGCGATGACGCAGTACCGGATGCTGCCTTTCGTGCAGATCGCCGACGCGGTCGGCGTGGTCGGCGTCAGCGCGCTGCTGGTCGCCTTCAACGCGGGGCTGTACCGGTCGCTGGTCGCGGTCGCGGCTCGCTGGTCCCGCCGGCCGGCCTGGCTTCCGCCGCCGGACGCTCACCCCGCCCGCGCCGCCGCGCGCGCCGGCGCCGTCGCCGCCGCCCTGGTGATCGCCTCGCTGGCCTACGGCGTGATCCAGCAGCGCCGCTACGAGGCGCGTCGCGCCGGGGCGGAACCCGTCGCGTTCGGCCTGGTGCAGCCGAACATCGGCATCCGCGAGAAGCGCGACCCGCTGCGGCATCTGGAACAGCTGCACAAGCTGCAGGCGCTGACGGCGGACGTCGAGCGGCGCGGCGCGCAGGTCGCGGTCTGGCCCGAGTCGGCCTACCCGTGGGGGCTGTCTCGCGAGCCGCCCCCGGGTGGGCACGATCGGCGCGATCTTCCCGAGCGACACCCGATGCGCATCCGGCGCGGGTTCGACATCCCGTTGGTCTTCGGCTCGATCACCCGCGGTTCCGACCCGCCGCGACGCTACAACTCCGCGTTCTTGCTCGACGCCGAGGGCCGGCTGCACGGCCCGGCCGACAAGAACGTGCTGCTGGTGTTCGGCGAGTACATCCCGCTGCGCGACCGGCTCACCTTCCTCGACCGCTGGTTCCCCCGCGCCGGGTCGCTCGCCCCCGGCACCACGCCCGGCATCCTCCCGCTCGGCAACCTGCGGCTCGGCATCCTCAACTGCTACGAGGACATCCTTCCGGCCTACGTCGGCCGGATGATGCGAGCGGGCGAGCCGCACGTGCTGGTGAACGTGACCAACGACGCCTGGTTCGGTCGTTCCGCCGAGCCGTACCAGCACCTGGCGCTGGCGGTCTTCCGCAGCATCGAGCAGCGTCGCGAGATGGTGCGGGCGGTCAACACCGGCGTCTCGGCGCACGTGACCGCCACCGGCGAGATCCGGATGCAGACGCCGATCTTCCGGGAGGCGGCGCCGGTGGTGAAGGTGGTCCCCTACGCCGGCCGCACGCTCTACGGCCTCCTGGGCGACGTCCCCGGCTGGCTGGCCGTGGCGGGTCTGGTCGTCTGGGCCGCGGTGCTGCGCCTGCGCCGCCGGCGCCGGCGGGCCGTCCCACTGGACGCCGCACCACCGGCCGCGGACCCGTCGGCGGCGTCCCGCTACCGCCGGGGCACGTGGAGGGAGCGCGCCCGATGCCGGGGGTGGTGCCTCGTCCACGTTGGCATGGAGGGACTTCGTGCTGTTGTCCGGAGACCGTGCCCATGCTAGGTAGCTTCGCGGAATGACAGGTCCGCAGGGCAAACGCCTGCTTCGTCCGGTCGATCTTCCTGCGCTGGCGCGAGCCGGCGCGGCGCTGGCGCGAGCATCGGGCTGTACCTGCGCGCTGATCGGGGGCGGTGCAATGCAGGCATTCGGCCTTGACCGGGCCACGAAGGACGTCGATTTCGCGGTGCGCCAGGATCAGGCTGCGGCCGTGGAGCGCGCGGCTCGCATGGCCGCACAGTGCGCCATGGAGGGAGTCGAGAACCTCGGCCTGCCGGACCTGATGGAACGCGCGGCTCGCGCCGGGAGACTGACGGTCCGGCCGCTGAGGATCGGCGGGTTCTCCATCGAGCTTCCCGAAGGCCGGATCGACTTCATCGACCGCCGGTACGGCCCTCGCGCGCTGTTCGAGGAGGCGGTGGAGGAGGCGCGGCGAGCCGGCTTCACGGTGGACGCAGACGGCCTCGAGGTGCTGACGGTCCCGCTCGAGTACCTGGTCGCCCTGAAAATGGTCGGCGCGCGCCCCCGCGACGAGGCCGATCTGGACTTCCTGTTGCGTTCCGCCGATCTCGACTACCGTTCGGCGCGAGAGATCGTCGTGCGGCACCTGGGCGAAACGGTGGCCCGTTACCTCGATCGAGCGGCGCGCCTGGCTGGGCGGCAAGACGCGCGGCTCGACTACAACGACGATTCCTGACCTGGATCGCGGCGACCGGCCACCAGCGGCCCGGGGGAAAAGCAGGCCCGCGTCGACGCCCACGCCCACGCCAACGTGGGTCAGGCAAGTGAAGGGACGGGCTCCTGGTCCGCGGCGGCGAGAGGGAGATCGGGGAAGTCGCTCGCCCGGTCGCGTCGCCCGAAAGCGCGCGGCCCGCTGCGCGTCTTGATGCCGCCGGGGCACGAGACATCGAGACCTGACCCGCCGTGCAGGAACGGTCCGGCCCGACCCACGTCTTGATGTCGCTGGGGCGTGAGGCCTTGAGATTCACTCGTGGGTCAGATAGGCCACGGCCCGGACCAGCGCCACCACCTTCTCGCGCTGGGCGGGGGTGAGGGGGTCGAAGGCGATGCCCATCCCGGGATGACGGCCGGTGGGCGGGTTGATCCAGCGCACGACACCGCCGAGCGTCAGGGGGCCGACGTCTCCGCGGGCGGGAAACTGGAGCGTCAACCTCGTGCCGATGGGCAACGGCTTCTCCATCGCCACGAAGATCCCCAGCTCGCTGATGTTCTCGACGTACGCAAACAGGAACGATTCCTCGGAGCGGAGATCGATCTTGAAGTCGCGAACCGCGAACCGCCGCGCCCCCCGCCGCTCGTCATCCTTGCCCTTGGCCCTCGCCCTGCCGTCGCGACCCGTCATGCGGTCCTCCCTCCCCCGCGGCGCCCCCCGGCGGCGCGGGCCTCGCCTAGCGCACCCGGAGCACCCCGCCGTACAACCGGTTGTCGTTCCCCTCCCCCGCGGTCAACGGCAACCGCGACTCGCCGCGGAACAACCCGACGTACATCTGGTACGCGGTCGGCTCCCGCGACGGCCGGGCGAAGAACGGAATGCGGAGCTTCTGCCGGTCGACGATGAAATCGCCGGGCCGCCAGTACCGCGTCGGATACAGCCCTTCCGCCGGGTCGTGGTCGCCGTTGATCCGGTCGCCCATCCCGTCCACGTGCACGAACACCTGGTAGTCGCCGTTGATCTTCCCCAGGCACTCCCAGTAGTGCGTGATCGTGACGTTCTGCAGCGCGGCGACCGTGCCGTCCGGGTACGAGCTGAGGTCGTAGCCGAGGTAGCGCACCTTGTTGTCGAAGTTGCCCTCCAGGATCGAATAGCGCGGCGTCGGCCGTTCGCGCAGCACCACGCGCGCCAGCGGGTTCCGGTTCTCCACCCCCGGCGGCAGCTCGCTCACCCCGAGCAGGTAGCGGCCGTCCGGGTCGGAGATCACCGGCAGCAGCGCGCCACCCCGCCCGTCCCGGAACTTCTGGTTCACCTCGTTCAGCACCTGGTTGCGCGACGGGAAGACCAGGTAGCGCGGCCGGCCGGGCGGCGCCTCCGCGAGCCACGCCGCCGCCGCCTCGATGTCTGTCACCAACTTGCCGCCGGCCAGCGACGGGTAGTACCGCGTCGCCGCCGCCTCCACCTGCAACAACTGCAGCCGCCCCGTCAGGTCGCCCTCCCGCGCCGCGGCACGCGCGGCGGGTTCGAGGGAAAACTGGGCGTCGAGCGCGGGAGCGACGGCGAGCCCGACGGTCAGGGCGACCAGCACCCCCCCGGCCAGCGTCAGGCCGCCGCGCAGCGCGCCCGAGGCCTTGGCGACGAACCGCCGCACCACCCGCCAGCCCGCGTCGACCAGCACCACGCCGAACGGCAGCGCGCCCACCGCGAGCAGTACCTGGAACCCGAGGTGCGAAACCGTCCATCGGGAGACGTCGGTGTAGCGCGCCACGAGCGCCGTGCCGACGACGGCGGCCCAGACCAGCGCCCCGACGACCCACGGCGCGAGCGTCGCCACCGCGGCGGGCCGGACCTGCGCCGGACCGGACCACAGCCGCCGGACCGCCTCCCGCAGCGCCCCCACCTGCCGCCGATACGGCCCGAACACTCCCCCCTCCTCGTTCCCGGCCGCCGCGGCCGGCACCAGGTGCATGAACAGCACGATTACCAGGAACACCACGGTCGCCGCCGTCATCGCGATCGGGTACGTCGGCGTCTCCGTCACCACGTCGCCCGGCTTGGGAAAACCGATGATCTGCAGGAAGTCCTTCTGGAACGCGAAGGAATCGCGAAGCACGAGCACCACGAGGATCGCTGTCACCACCCCTGCGAACCGCAACCCCCGCCCCTCGCCCAACGCCCGCGCCAGGTACTCGGACAACAGCACCGCCAGCGGGAACGCGAAGACCATCGGCGGCGAGTGGAAGCGCCAGTGCCAGTACGCGACCAGCACGTAGCCCAGGAACAGATGCACCACCGCATGCCGCACCGGCGCGACCGGCGGCGCCGCCCCCGCCGTCGCCCCGCCCCGCGCTTCCTCCGCGTCGTCCGACCGCATCGCCCAGGCCAGCGCCAGCGGCACGAACGCGCACCACGGGAACAGCGCGTAGGCCAGCCGGCTCAACAGGAAGTCGAAGGTGTCGAGCGGCAGCAGGGCCTTGGTGCCGCCGAGCGCCAGGGTGAAGCGTTCCGTCTCCTCGACCGGCCGGTGCACCACCCCCGCCGCCACGAACCAGGCGGACAACGCCAGCGCCGTCAGCACCGCCGCCCAGCGCGCGGCGAAACGGACCCACGCCGCCTTGTCCCGCTCCGGCGGCTCCTGCGGGCGCCGCAGCCCCCCGCCCAGCGCGGAGGCGAAGGCCGAGGCCCCGACTGGCAGGGCGACGCCGAGCACCGCGCCAAGGGCGAAGTACGACAGCACCAGGCCGACGATCGTCGCGCCTCCCCCAACCGCCAGGTCCGCCCGTCCGGCGGCCCGCGCCTCGCTCGGAACCCCCAACAGCCGCACCAGCCCCGCAAACGCCAGGGCGTACGCCCCGAACGCCACCCCGTCGCCGCCCGCCGACGCGCCCTGGAAGAACACCAGGGGCAGCGCGAAGAAGACCGCGAACGCCCCGAGCATCCGGGCGAAGTCGAGCCGCGGGCCCAGGACCCACAGCGCCGCCACCACACACAGCAGCAGGAATGCCGCCACCGCGAGCTTGCCGTTGCCCACGTCCGGACCGCCCGCCCAGAAACCGAGCGCCGTGACCCAGGTGGCCAGGGGCGGCCGCTCCCCCTCCCCTTCGATCTCCGGCACGCTCCAGACCGGAACCTCGCCGTCCGCCACCGCGCGCGCCGCCTCCGCGCGGTCCAGCTCCCAGGGCTCCCACAGGCCGCCCCCGAGCATCCGAAGCAGCGGCAGCAGCGAGGCCAACGCGAGGACGAACAGGACCGCGCGCTCGGTCCTGGAGGTTGCGATCCGCATGGCTGCGCCTAATAGCACGTTCGGTCGGTGGGTCAACAACGATCTCCGCACGCCTCCACTCTCAATCCCCGTACCGGCCCGCCGTCTGGACATCCGTGCGGTTGTCGTTTCATCGGAGAAGGGTCATCTCGCGGGAATGCAAGGTCCGCGCCCTCCCGACCCGCCGCTCTTGCGCCAGGACCAGCGGGATCGCTGCGGCACCGTTTTCTGGGCTTCCGGCACGATTCGCGCTAACATGCGCCCTGTTTCTCGGGGGAGCGGCGCCGGGCGCCGCGCACGGAGGAACGCCGGATGCCTCGTTGCCCGTTCGACAAGGTGGTCGTGGACGGCCGGTCATACGTGTACCGCGACTGCCACTGGACGACCCCCAACGGCTACCGCGTGAGCACCGCTGACGCGCAGAAACTGACGTTCGCCTTCTACGAACAGCACGGGCGGGTGCCGGGCGCCCCGGCGCCGGCCAGGCCCCGGTCCAGCCCCACCCGGCGCTCCCGCTGAATCGTCGGCCGCGCCCCGCCACCCTTCCCGTTCCGCGATCCCCGGTTCCCTCTTGGCGGGCTTCCGGTCGCCTTCGCCGGTTCGGG
>Ga0068707_1000283_pt1 | contig 31063 bp, 27 predicted proteins | sample YNPNPMetaG_FD_66600 | JGI IMG/M metagenome (GOLD analysis project Ga0068707, IMG submission 66600) | Anoxygenic and chlorotrophic microbial mat microbial communities from Yellowstone National Park, USA - YNP NP MetaG | ecosystem: Environmental > Aquatic > Thermal springs > Hot (42-90C) >... | reverse complement strand
GTGCCTGTGGCCATGGCCAGCTTGGCCAGGGCGCCGGCGGCCGCATAGGCGTCGTAACCGGCCGTCACTGCCAGCAGTGCGCCCCAGATGTCGGCATCAAACTCGGGATTCGGGTGGAATTCCTGCCTTCCCGTTCTTTGCTGGTAAATGTGGCCCAGCTCGTGTCCCACCACGTATGCCAGCTCGCTGTCGCTGTCGCCCAGAAGCTCGGAAAGGCCGATGTAGATGCCCACTTCGCTCCCCCGGGCTGCATAAGCGTTTACCTCGCGCTCGTAGCGGATCCTGAGCTGAGGATCGCTGGAAAGCACGCTCAGGTTCCTGGCCGCAGAAAGAACCCGTTGATATACATTCCATATCCTGTCCCAATGCGCGACCGGAGGCGTCACCCCGCCGGGGGGCAGGCTCGAAAAAGTCCCGCTGGGGTCGGCATTCATCGTCCATGCCAGGAATTCATCGGCGGGCCGGTCCACTGCCGCCAGCGTCAGCAGCGAGTCATTGAAATCAGCGCCGGGAAAGCGGTCCCTGACGTTGAATGCCGTGTGGCCGAAGGGCGGGAGCACAATCAGCGAAGGCCCAAGGAGGGTCCCGTCTTTCAGCCTGAGGTAAGCTTCCACCCCAAGTATGCGGTTGTTGGGGTTGGCTACGGCCACGCCGAGTTCGCGGTTGGCGTAGGACACGTAGTCAATCACCGGCAGCGTGGGAGGCGCCGTGACCTCCTGAACCGCCCGCTCGCCCAGCCACAAGCGGAACGAGGCGCTGCCGACCAGCGGAACGTCGGAATAGACGCGCGCCCAGCCCGAACGGACCGGCAGGTTCGTCGGACGGCTGGACAGAGTGAGGGAGCCGAGAGCGGGAACTCGAGCCGTATGGCTGGCTTTCGGGCCGTCGCCGAAATCCACGGCCAGCTCGCCGCCGTTGCTGTCGAAAAAGCGGATGGAAGCCACAGCCTCGGTCTTGTTCGTGTTCACCAGCGTCAACGCCGTCTGCCAACGTCCGCCATCGAATTGCCCGTCTGCAATCTGGGCGAAGTACAGATTCACGTGGGCCGACGTCGCCTGCCGCTGCGCTCGCGCGCACCAGGGCAGGATGAACAGAAGCAATAGCGCGATCTTCGAACTCTTGTTGGGGAGAACAGACAACCTCATGCCTTTTGAATAGCTGTTGTGCGGGCTCACGGAATGAGCCTGAGACACGAACTCCGCAGTCCAGCGGCCTGCTCTGCGGAGCGGGTTCCGCCGCAGCGGTTCCGGTTCCGGACCCGCTGATCCTTCAGCGCGGCAAACGATGCACTGTCGGAGCCGCGAACGGGGCGGGCCCGCGAGGCCTGCGGGAGCGAGCGGTCGCAACGGGCCGCGCCAGACTTGGACCAGCCGCCCGGCGATGACCGCTCACTCCGGCCGGCGTTCTCGCGAACGCCGGCACCCCGGCGCGCGGCTCCGAACCAATCCCGGAACGCTCCTTCGGCTTGCGAGCTACGGGGGTGGCCCGCTCCCTCGCTCCACTTTCGCGGCACCCCTCCCACGCGGCCCGGAAATGAACGAAGGAGTCTGGTGCCATGCGGCCCCGCCACGCCGGGACGAACGAAAGTGCCGCAGGCTGAGCACGACGCTGACGGCGCAGGCGCCTGCTGGCGGGAGGGTTCAGAGCATCGCCCCGCGCCGGGGAAGTCGTCGCCCTGCAAAAGGCACCGCACCCTGGATTGGGAAAGAGCCCGCTTTCCGATACAGGTTCGATCAGGATCGGGGCGGATTCGACCTGCCGGGGAATGTCATGCCGTGCCGGGAACGTCCCGGACCAAACGAATCGGACTCAAGGCGCGAGATCGGAAGGCAACTGCGGAAGAGGCTGGCACAGGGGCGGTTGAGGGAGAGGAGGTGGGAAGGGAGAGAGGATCGAACCTCGCGCCTTGAGTCCACCCTGTGGCCTTGTGTCTTCTCACACGCCATGTCTGAGGCACACCGGGGGCCAAACCGAAACCGCCTTGAATAACAATCAGATAGACCGGGATCCCAAGGCCTGCGGTACTCCCCGCCCGCAAGCCGTGCCGTTTCGGTGCACCGATGAGGGACGGCGGCTCAAGGTGAAACGGGCGCCAGCGGACGGCGGCTTCTTCCCTCTTTTGCTTCCTCGATCGTCACCCCGTATTTCTCAAGGATTTGTGCGGTCTGAAGATCCAGTTGGGTGCGTGCCCGCTGGTAGGCGGCCAGAGCGGCCACCTCGCCGGCCTGCGCCTGGGCCAGATCCCGCTGCGTCTGCACAACCTGGAAGGCGGTGGACGCCCCGAGGGCGTACTTCTTGTTTTCGGCGTCGAGCGTCTGCTCTTGCAGCCGGCGCTCCTTGACGGCCGACTCGTAGCGCGCCTTGGCCTGGATGACGGCGATGAGCGCGTTCTGGACATTGACGCGGATGTCGTTGATCAGCCGCTGGTGGTTGAGCTCCGCCTGGCGGAGGCTGATCTGGTCGCGGATGTAGTCGGCCTGCGCCGTGCGGTTGCGGATGGGAATGCTGAGGTTGAAGCCGATCGAGTAATCGGGAAAGTTCCGGCGGAACAGCTGGGCCAGTGCAGTGCCGTAGCCGCCGATGAAGAACGGGTCCGGCGCCAGCGGGCTGCCCAGGGGCAGCAGTGCGTTGCGGCTGCCGGCCAGTGCGTTGTTCTGCACGGTGGCGGTGACGTCGAGCGAGGGCAGCAGCTGGCTGCGCGAGCCGGAGATCAGAATCCGGTTGTTTTCCAGCCCGATTCGCGCCTGCTCGATGTCCGGGCGGGAGCGAAGGGCGAGCTCGATCAGCTCGGGGAGCCGGTCGAGCCGCTCGGGCTCGGGTTCGCCAAGCCGGTCGGTGGGGATGATGCGGGCGTCAGCGATGGCGGGGCTGGCCACGCCGGTGCGGCTGAGCGCATTTTTGAGGATCGTCTCCTGCTGCAAGAGGGCGGTTTCGGCATTGGTCAGGTCCTGCTCGGCCTGGGCCACGCGCGCTTCGGCGCGCACGATCTCGATGGGCGCCAGCGTGCCGATGGCCACCTGCTTCCTGTTGTCCTCGTAAAACTTCTGCGCCACTTCAAGCGCCTTGCGCTTCACCTTCACGTCCTCATAAAGGCTCACCAGATCCCAGTAGAGGTTCACCACGCCGGCGACGGTGACCATCACCTGCTGCTTGAAGGTCAGGTCGCTGACCCGGAGGTTGTTTTTGGCCACCCGGATGTTGCGGCTGTTGACCGCGAAGCCGAAGCCTTGCAGAAGGCGCTGGGTGATCTGGATCTGGGCGTTGGGGTTGTAGCCCGGGTTGATGACGGAGTTGCGGTTGTTGGACCGGAAATAGGGGTTGTTCCAGGCGAAGGTCAGGCTGGTGCCGGAGAGGAAATTCTGCTGGAAGCCGAAATTGATCTGGCGCGTGTCGAAGACCAGCGCGGTGGTTCCGGTGGTGACGGTGTTGGATTGGGGTGAAGAGCGGTGGGCGAGGGTGCCGCTGGTGAAGAAGAACGGGTCGAGCGTGGGCACGGCGACGCCGGTTTGCGTGATGACGGCGCCGCCGACGCCGCCCGTGTCGCCTCCGGCCGCGGCCTGGGCGCTGGTGATGCCCGCGCCTCCGGTGGCGCCGCCGGTGACCTGGGTCTGGACGCTCTGCGCGCCGGCGCGCACCGTGGTGGGCACGCCGCGCAGCAGGCCGCCGGCGCGGGCGCGGAGCAGGTCCGCCTGCGCGATCAGCGGCGTGTAGCGGCTGAGCTCGAGATCCAGGTTGTTCTCGAGGGCGACGGCGATGGCGTCCGACAGGCTGAGATACAGAATGCCGGCCCGCAGGAGCGATTCCAGCCGGTTGGAATTCTCCAGCCGCACGGGCGGCACTTCCGCCCTGCGGTAAGGACGGAGCCACCGGGCCCCGCCCGCGCGGGGAAGCTCGAAGCGGTTTCCCTGCGGCGCGGGTTGCGGCGGCGTCCGGGGAGAAACCGGAGGAGCAGCGAGGAGAACCCAGCAAAGCGAGAGGGCCACCGAAGGCCGAATCAAATCACGCACGTTTTGTTTCCGCATATCGGGCAACCAGGCCACACCACCCACACCAGGAGAAGCGAGCGCATTCGGGGCGAAGTTACCCCCGAAAGAACCCTTCATCGTATCGCAGGCCGACGGCGCGCCGGCCGGCAAGCGGCTTGCGGAGAAGTTTTGCCCTGGTTTGGCGGGGCGGGATATGTATCCTGATAAAAAGAATTCTATGGCGGCTGCCGAAGGTGAACGGCTGGAGCAGGGACGGCTGCTGGGGTGGAAACAGATCGCTGCCTATCTTGGGGTGTCCCGGAGGACGGCCCAGCACTGGGTGCGGACGCGCGGCTTGCCGGTGCGCCGGCTGCCGGGCGGGCGCGGCGGCGTGTTTGCGGAGACCGCGGAGCTCGACGCATGGATGCGGAGCGAGCAGGCGGAACTGCGGCAAGAGCAGCTGGAAAAGCAAAAGCGGCGCGCGCAGCTGACCTTCGTCAGCCTGGCGGCGCCGGTGATTGTGGCGGCGGTGGTTTTCGGTCTCTGGCGCTTTGTCCGCTCGAAGGCCAATGCGCCGGCCTCCGTCGCCCTGGAACAGGAGATTCTGATTGCAAAGGATGACGATGGGCGGCCGCTCTGGCGCTACCGGTTCGAGCCGCCCGCCGAGACGCCTGCCGCCCGTCCCGAATTGGGGCAAAGCCAGGCAATCCTGGCGGATGTGGACGCAGACGGGAGGCAGGAGGTCTTTGTTTCGCTCTTCTGGCGGTTTTCCCCGCTCGGGTCGCCGGAGGCGCTGGTCTCGGCTTCGATTGCCTGCCTGTCGCCGGACGGGGCGTTGCGCTGGCGGCGCGAGCCGGTTTCCAACGTCCCGGATGCGAATGGCGTGCCGTTTCCGGCGCACTGGGCGGTCGGGGCCCTGACCAAAGTCCGCGCCAAGGCGCGCGACCGGATCTGGCTGTCCCTCAATCACCGGGAGCGATTTCCTGGAGTGCTTGTCGAGGTTCTCCCGGATGGGTCGCTGCGGGAGCTTTTCGCCAATCACGGGCACATCAACTCGCTGGCGGTGGTCGAGCGGGACGGCCGGCCCGCGATTCTCGCCGGCGGGGCGACGAACGCCTTGCGGGGCTCGTGTCTGGCGGTGATCGACCCCGAGGCCGGTTTCAGCAAGGCGCCGGAGGCGGGGCCCGCGCGGTACCGGTTCGCCCGTGCTGCCAGTGCGGCGCCCGCCGCCTATTACTGGATTCCTCCGAGCGATATGACGGAGGCGAGCCTGACGGACGTTGATTACATTTTCTCGTTCTGGATAGAAGCGGGCAGCCCGGTTGCCGTCGTGAGGGTTGGCAACACGGAGGCTTGCAAGATCTTCATCGAGATGGATCGCTCCGGCCGCCCGCTGCGCGCTCGCCGGTCGGCTGCTTGCGAGATGGAACACCGGCGGTACGAGCGGCAGGGCATGATCCGGCACCCGTTCGAGCGTTGCCCGCATTTTCAGCAGCCGCTGGAGTCGCGCCGGTGGACGGAGAGAGGGACGTGGGAAATGACAAGGATCCCGATGGCGACGATGCGAAACACGGTTTAGCAGGCCGTTGAGACGAGGCCCAAAGCCGGCTGCATCCAGCCCGGAGCGAACCGGTGGCGAGAGGATTTGCGCCGCCGGGCAGGCGGTTTCAACGGCTCGCCGGTGAAGTTGGTTCCGGCGCCCGGCCCGCCCGCCGACACGCCAGGTTGAGGGCCGGAGAGCGTGCGCCCTCCGGACACGGCAGCCGAAGAGGCGGCTTTGAGCGCCTCAGGGAGGCCTATCCCCTCGAAGGCGACTGGCAGAGTAGAGATCTTGACCGCTGATGCCGATACTTGAAGGGAGCGGGGATGCGGCGATGGCTGCTGGGGCAGAATCCGGAGGGAACTTGACAGCTGGCGCCATGAGGCGGCTGAGGCTGATGAGTCTCGCCCGGCGCCTGCGGGGACTGAGCTGGCCTGTGATTGCAGGCACGGCCGCCGGCCTGGCGCTGAGCGCTCTTGTCTTCAGGCTGGTGATCGAGCGGGAGGAACACCTGCTGCTGCGCGACCATGAACGCGTGGCGCAAAGCCAGATCGCCGCCATCCACAGCCAGCTCGCCGCCAGCCTGCACTTTGTCACCGCCCTGCGGGCCTATCTGGAGCGCGACCCGGAGATGGAAGGGGCCGACTTCCGGCGGTTTTACGAAGCGATGATTCCCTCGCCGGAACAGAACCCGTCCGTCCGGCTGATGGAGTGGCTGCGGGAGGTGCCCTCGCGGGAGCTGGCCGCATATGAGGAGGCAACGCGGCGCAGGCGGAAGGATCCGCTCTTTTTCGTCTGGCATCCGGATCCGGTGAAGGGGCGCCGGCGGGCCACGGGGCGGCCGTATTTTCATGTGATCGAGTGGATCGAGCCGCGGGAAGAGCACGGCGCGATGGCGGGTCTCGATTCGGGGTACTCGGCGGTAACCCAGCAAGCGATCTGGCGGGCGCGCGCCAGCGGGGGGCTGGCGGCCACGGCCGGGTTCCGGCTGGCGCAGGATCCCCCCGGCAGGATCAGCATCATCATTTACGCCCCCGTCTCTGCCCCGCGCGGAGGGCTATCGACACGGCTGCCGGGTCTGGCGGCGATTGCCATTGGCGTGCAGCCGCTGCTGGATGCTGCCATGTTGCCTGCTGTGCGTCCGGGTTTTTCCGTGGAGATCTTCGACGAGGGCATTCACGGCGACGAGCGCGTCTTGCTGGCATCACGGCGGGCGGTCGAAAGGGCCTCCGGGGCATGGCTCCGGGTGCGGGCGGCGCCAATGGAAAGCATCCTTCCCGTGGCCGACCGCCGCTGGCACATCGTCTGCTCGGGTTCTTATGCGTTGCCTTTGGGCCGCACCTGGCCGGCCTGGCTGTTGCTGGCCGCGAGCCTGCTGATCACGGCTGCCGCGCAGTATTTCATCGTCAGCCTGCAGTGGCAGAACCAGCGGGTGCGCGCCGAAGTCCGGAGACGCACCCGCCAGCTCAGGGCCGCGCTCCGGCTCGCCAAAGAAGGCATGGAGGCGAAGAGCCGTTTTCTGGCCAAGATCAGTCATGAAATCCGCACACCGCTGAACGGCGTCATCGGCATGACGGAGCTGCTGATCGACAGCGGACTCACGCGCGAGCAGCAGGAGTCGGCGAGGCTGATTCTGAGCGCGGGCCGCCATCTGCTGGCGGTGGTCAACGACACGCTGGACCTGTCGAAGATCGAGGCCGGCAAGCTGGTTCTTGCCGAGGAGCCGCTGGAGCTGGCCGCGCTGCTGCGCGAAAGCGAGCGCATGTTCCGGCCCGTGGCCGAGCAGAAGCGCCTCGCATTGCGCTTCAGCGCCGAGGACGGCCTGCCCGGGCTGGTGAAGGGCGACGCCACGCGCCTGCGGCAGATCCTGTGGAACCTGATCGGCAATGCCGTGAAGTTCACCGAAACCGGTGCGGTTGCGGTTCATGTCCGGCGCGGTTCGGCCCCGCCCCGGCTGCGCTTTGAAGTGCGCGACACCGGGCCGGGGATCGCCAGGGAAGACCTCAAGCGGCTGTTCGAGCCCTATTCGCAATTGAGCAAGCCGGGCAAGGCGGCTGAAGGAACCGGATTGGGCCTGGCGATCAGCCGGCGGCTCGCGGAGCTGATGGGGGGCGAGATGGGGTGCGAAAGCCAGCCCGGCGCGGGCAGCCTGTTCTGGTTCGAGGTTCCCTTGCCGCCCTGCGAAGCCAGCGGGATGGCGCCGGCCGTGGACTCTCCGGGGGCGACCGATGCTGCGGGAGTGTCCGTGCTGTTGGTGGAGGACAACGAGGTCAACCAGAAGGTTTCGCAGCGTCTGCTGGAGCGGTTCGGTTGCCGGGTGACGGTGGCCTCCAATGGCGCCGAGGCGCTGGAGGCGGTCGGCCGGCAGGAGTTTGACGTCATCTTCATGGACTGCCAGATGCCGGTGATGGACGGCTTCGAGGCGGCGCGCCAGATCCGGCGGCTGGGCGGGGCGCTCGCCTCCACGCCGATCGTGGCCCTCACCGCCCATGCGATGGAAAGCGAGCGGAAGCGCTGTCTGCAAAGCGGGATGAACGACGTGGTCACGAAGCCCATTAGCCTGGACTGCTTGCGGCAGGCGCTCGAGCGCGCACTGGGCAAGGAGTTACAGGACGCGTCGCGGCGGGCCTGAGCCGTTCGGCGAACCCGGCAGCCCCCGCCGTGGATGCGGCCTGCGATGGATGCCCGGGCAGGGGGCCTGAACCGTCAGGACGATGCAGTGGCCGGCTGCGGTTTTGTTACACTCAACGCGAAGCCATGCCGCTGTCCGAAAGCGAAGTTCTGGAGCTGTTTCGCCAAACCGGCGCGTTTCTGGAGGGCCATTTTCAGCTTTCCAGCGGGCTGCACTCTTCGAAGTACCTGCAATGCGCGCTGGTGCTTCAGTATCCGCGCCATGCCGAAGCGCTGGGGCGTGCTCTGGCTGCGAATGTGCGCTTTGAAGCCGACGTGGTGGTCAGCCCGGCCATGGGCGGCCTGATCATCGGACATGAAGTGGCGCGGGCCCTCGGCCTGCGGCACATCTTCGCCGAGCGGGATTCGGCGCGGAAGATGACGCTGCGCCGGGGATTCCGCGTGGCGCCGGGCGAGCGGGCGCTGATCGTGGAAGACGTGATCACCACGGGGGGCAGCTCGCTGGAAGTGGCCGAACTGCTGCGCGGGCTTGGCGCGCAGGTTGCCGGCGCCGCCTCGATCATTGACCGCAGCGGAGGCGCGGCGGATCTGGGGGTTCCCCGGGTGTCGCTGGCCACGCTGGCCGTCGAGGCGTGGCCGCCGGAACAGTGTCCCCTGTGCGCGCAGGGCTTGCCGGTGGAAAAGCCGGGCTCGCGCGCGTTGTGACTTGCCATGCGGCGAATCCGGATTGTCGTCGCCTATGACGGCACGGAATTTCACGGCTGGCAGATCCAGCCCGACGTGCCGACGGTGCAGGGCTGGCTGGAAAGGGTTGTTTCGGAGATCGAAGGCGAACCGGTGAAGGTGCACGGCAGCGGGCGCACCGATGCCGGAGTGCACGCGCTCGGGCAGGTGGCGGCGTTTTCCATCCGCAACCGCATTCCCTGTCCCAATCTCCGCAAGGCGATGAACCGGCTGCTGCCCCCGGCCATTCGCGTTCTGGAGGCGAGCGAAGCGCCCGGGGACTTTCACCCGCGCTACCAGGCGCGCAGCAAGACTTACGAATACCGGATCTGGCGCGACGAGGTGTGCCCGCCGCTGCGGCGGCTCTACCTGTGCCATTTTCCTTACCCGCTGGACGAGGAGCGGATGTTCGCCCTGGCGCCGCTGTTCGAGGGCGAGCACGACTTTTCCGCTTTTGCGGCGGCCGACGAGCGCGACGCGCTGGGCGGGTCGAAGGTGCGGACGATTTTCGAGTCGCGGCTGTGGCGGGAGGGGCCGGAGCTTGTCTTCCGCGTGCGCGGAAGCGGGTTTCTCAAGCACATGGTGCGGATGATGATCGGGACGCTGGTGGAGGCGGGGAAAGGCAACCTGGACCGGGCGGGGCTGGAGGCGCGCCTGCGGCCGGGCTTTCCCGGCAAGGCGGGGCCGGCGATGCCGGCCTCGGGGCTCATCCTGGTGAGCGTGGAGTACGGGTCGTGAAAAAACAAATCGCACTTGCTTTGTTTCTGGCGGCCGCCGCGGCCGGCGCGCCGCCGGCGGTGGTTTTCGACACCGACATGGGCAACGACATCGACGACGCGCTGGCGCTGGCCATGCTGCATGCGCTCGATGCGCGCGGGGAGATCCGGCTGAAGGCGGTGACGGTGACGAAGGACAACCCCTGGGCGGCGCGGTACGCGAGCGCCGTGAACCGCTTTTACGGACGAGGCGACATCCCTGTCGGGCTGGTGCGGGGCGGGGCGACGCGCGCGGAGGGCAACTACGTGCGGCGCGCCGTGGAAGCGGGCCGCTGGCCGCACGACGAGGAGTTCGGCGACGCGGTGGAACTGCTGGCGCGCACGCTGGCGGCGGAGCCCGACGGCGGCGTGATCGTGATCCAGGTGGGCTTCTCCACCAATCTGGCGCGCCTGCTCGGCCGGCCCGGCGGCAGGGATCTGGCGCAGAAGAAGGTGAAGCTGCTGTCGGTCATGGCGGGAGACTTCGCCGGGGGAGGGCCCGAGTACAACGTCAAGGAGGACATCCCTTCAGCGCAGACGTTGGCCCGGCAATGGCCGGGCGCGATCGTCTGGAGCGGATACGAGGTGGGCAAGACGATCCGCTTCCCGGCCCGCTCGATCGAGCGCGATTTCGCCTGGGCCGGGCGCCACCCGGTGGTCGACGGCTACAAGCTGTACATGAAATTCCCCTACGACCGCGAGACGTGGGACCTGACATCGGTGCTGTACGCGGCAAGGCCCGACGACGGCTACTTTACGCTGTCCGAGCCCGGACAGGTGGTGATCGACGAGCGAGGCATGACGCGGTTCGAACCCGCGCCCGGCGGGCGTCACCGGTATCTGAAAGTGAACGATTTGCAGCGGGCGCGGGCGCTGGAGGCGATGATCTGGCTGGCCTCGCAACCGGTGCGGGGCGGCGTGCGAAACTAGGGAAAGACATGAGCGAAAAGCTGACAGCGCCCCTGCCGCCGCTGCCGCCGGTGAAACAGTGGCTTCCGCCGGTGTTGATCGCGTGGCTGATCCCCGGCGGCGGGCATTTCTACCTGAAACGCCATTACCGGGGAGCGATACTCGGCGGCTGTACCATCATCCTGTTCTTGCTCGGGCTGCTGATGCGGGGATATCTGTTTGAGCCGATGACGGGCGATATGCTGACGACCATCATCTATGTCGGCGGGGCGATTGCCGACCGCGCCACCGGCTCGCTCTACATTCTGGCGCGCATCTTCGGCTACAACGCGCCGGACGTGGCCGGGCACTCGGTCGACTATGGGACGAAATTCATGGTGATCGCCGGCCTGTTCAATATCCTGGCCATGGTGGATGCCTTCGAGATTGCTTCCGGGAGGAAGGACTGAGCCGCGATGAAGATGACGCTGACCCATTTCGAGGCCACGCTGATCCTGGCGATCTTCATTTCCGCGGTGCTGGCCGTTGTGACGAAGAAGACCGATGAAGAACGCTGGCGCTACGGGCTCCGGTCGCTGGGCTGGTTCGCCGTCACGGTCTTCGGACTGGGGTGGCTGATGTATCTGGGCCACCGCTGAGGCGGCGGCGGGTGCATCCCGGGGCAACTGCTACTTCTTCACGCGCGTCACCGTCTCGCTGACCGTTTCCGGGCGCCCCAGTTCCTTCGGGCTGTTCAGGCTGGGCCGCTGCACCGCGAACACGGTGACCACGCTGCCGTCCGGGCTCTGGCGCGAGCGGTAGATCTGCCGTTCGCGCAGTTGCGGCGCGGCGCCCGGTTCGATGACACGGCCGGGCGCGGCGACGCCGTAGACGTCCACCACGGTGTCTTCCGTTCCGTCCGGGTTCTTCCGCGTCACGCTCATCTGTTGCCGGCTGAGGCGGAGCGAACCGGACGTGGCCGCTTCGTACTCCTCGGTTTGCTCCTGAAGCGTGCCATCCGTTTCCCGGGCCCGCACCACCTTGCGTTGCGCCGGGATCAGGCGGCCGTTGGCGTCCGGCACGAAGACGGTTTCATCGCGCTCACGGCTCTTGCCGGCCTCGCGCACCACCTCGGTGGCGGTCCGCTTTTCTGCCAGCGTGAAGCCGCCACTGAGCGAGGCCCGCTCGATGCGCGTCTCGGTGACGGCTGTCTCGCCGGCCTTGCGTGTTTCCGACAGGATGCGCTCCGCCGGCCGCAGGTTGCCGTTCAGATCCCCGCGATAAACGACGGCCGTCTCCGTCACGGAGCCATCCGGGCGCGTCACCGTTTCGATGCGGACCTTCTCCGGCGGCAACGGCGCGCCGTTGGCGTCAAAGCGCCGGATGATGCGCTCCACCACCTGGAGGCCCTCTTCTTTCCTGAGGATGCGTTCTTCGGTCTGTTCGACCGGCACCTGGCGCCCGTTCAGGTTGCGAATGGTCTGCGAGCTGAACCCGTCGCCCTTGCTCGAGGAAGTCCACTCTACGCGGCGTCCGTTGGGATCATACACATATGTCCGGGACTCCCGCTGCTGGGCGGCGAGGGGGATCAACAGCACCCATACGGGCAGAATGCGCCACATACGCATTTCTTCGGCCGAAAGGCCCCCGGAGATTAGACCGGCCGTCCGCCGGAAGACGCCCTACTGGTAAACACTGAGCGGCGGCTGCGGCGGGTTCAGCTTCACCTCGATGGTGCGCTCTTCCTCGTTGACCTCGAACGTCTGGCCAAAAGTCTGGTAGCCCTTGGCGATGACCTGCACCAGGATGTCCCCCTGGGGCAACGGGGGGATCTTGGCCACGCCCTCCTGGTTGGTTCGCGTCTGCCAGCTTGTATAAATCTTCTTGCCCAGCTTCAGGTAATTGCGGCCGCGAACGAACTTGACCACAACGCTGGCCTGCGGGATCGGCCGGCCGGTGTGGCTCTTGACCTCGATGCGCAGGTTCGTCATCGGCGGGTCCGCCCGCAGCGGGCCGACGACGAGCGCTGCCAGCAGCAACAGCCGGATTCTGGCTCCCATGCTTTCATTGTAGGGCGGTTGATCACCGGCAGCATGCCTGGCGCGGCCGTACCGTCAGCCGATGTCGGGCAGAACGAACGCGCGTTCCTCGCCCAGAAAGCGGCAGGCGGCCTCGGCGGCGCGGTAACCGCTGCGGACGGCGCCCTCCATGGTGGACGGCCAGCCGGTCCGGGTCCAGTCGCCGGCGAGGAAGAGGTTCGAGTAGCGGGTTTCGGCGCGGGGACGTTTGTCTTCCAGTCCCGGGCGTGCCGAAAACGTGGCGCGGATTTCCTTGACAACGTGCGAGCGCTCCAGACGCGCAGTACGCACGGCGGGCAGATAGCGCGCCAGGTCTTCCACAGCGCGCGCCACGACCACCTGCCGGGGCCAGGTCTCGAGGAACCGCGCGGCGCTGACGACGAGCTGGAGGTAGCGGCCTTCGCGTTTGGCGAAGAACCACTGGAAGGGCGAGTCGAGCAGCACTGCGTGGGGGAGCTCCGTCACCGGGCGGTCGAACCAGAGATGGATGCCGGCGATGGGCGAATGCTCAAACGGCGACCAGTCGTCGAGCAGGTCCGGGAGAAGCCGCCGCAGCGGCTCGAAAGGAAGCGCCGAGATGAAGGCGTCGGCTTGCACGGCGCCCTCCTCCGTCACAAACGCCGTCACGCGGCCGCGTTCGGCCGGGATGGCGGTCACCTTTTGGCGGAGGCGCAGCTCGATGCCGGGCAGGGAGGCGATGCGGGCGGCCGAACAAAGATCCCCCAGCGGGACCCGGGCCACGCCCATCTGGCAGGCGTCCCGCGCGGACAGGAAGGCGAGGCGGAAGACCAGGAAGCCGTGGCTGGCGGCCATGCGGTCCAGCTCTTCATTGACGGCGCTGGTCAGCACGGGCGCCCAGAAGCGGGCGATCGCGCGGGGGCTCTGGCGCTTCTCCTTCAGCCAGTCACGCATGGTGATCGATTCGAGGTCGCTCCGGCGGCCGTGCTCGCGGCGCAGGGCGAGCAGGGCGCGGGCCGCCTCGAGCTTCTCCCGCAAGGAAAGGAAGCGGAGCGAGGCGAAGCTGCCGGTGAAGTGCAGCGGGGCGGGCAGCAGGCCGGCGCGGAACACGGACAGGCGGCCGCCCGGCTCGAGATAGTGGAATTGCCGGTGGAATTCAATCTGGCCGTCGACGCCGATGCGGCGGTAAAAATCGAGCAAATTCACGCAGCATTTCAGCAGAATATGCTGGCAATTGTCGATGATTTCGCCGCTGCCGCCCGGGAGCGGCCAGGAGGAGGCGCGGCCCCCGAGGAAAGGGCGGGATTCGAGCAGGACCGCCTGATGGCCCGCTCCGGCCAGAGCGACGGCGGCGGAAATGCCCGCCAGCCCGCCTCCGGCGATCGCGACACGCGCCATTCAGCTCTTCAGCGGCACGCGCGCCCGCTTGCCGCCGCCGCCCTCCGAATCCGAGGCCAGGGCCAGCCAGGCGCAGATGAGCAGGAACAGGATGTAGACGGCGTCGGAAAGAGACATGCCTGAAATTCCAGTCTGCACGATGCCGGCTCTCCGCACAATGGAGGCCCTGTACCAGTACCCGGGACAAGATGCCGGGCAAAAGCCGGAAACCTGCCCGAAACCCTGGCGCGGAATTCCCTTATTCGCACGCCCCCGCGCGCGGGGAGCGGCGCCGGAATTGCCGCACCATGTTCTCGATCATCTTCAGCCCGTGGCCGCCGTCCTGCGACAGCAGGCTTTCGGGGTGGAACTGCACCGCTTCGACGGGCAGCTCGCGGTGGCGGACGCCCATGATGACGCCGTCGTCGCTTTCCGCCGTGATTTCCAGCACCGGCGGCAGTTTCTCGCGAATTGCGTACAGCGAGTGGTAGCGGCCCACCTTCAGGTCCTGCGGCAGTCCGGCGAAGACGCCGCGGCCGTCGTGGCGGATGCGCGACGGCTTGCCGTGCATCGGCCAGGGCAGCACGCCGAGCTCGCCTCCGAAAGCCTCCACGATGCCTTGCAGGCCCAGGCAGACGCCGAAGACGGGCAGGCCCCGGGCGACGCAGGAGCGGACCAGCTCCGGCACGCCGAAGTCCGAGGGCCGGCCCGGCCCGGGCGAGATCAGCACGAGATCGGGCCGCAATGTTTCAAACAATTCCGGTGGAAACCCGGCGCGCCAGGTGGAGACCTCGGCGCCGGTCTGGCGGACGTAATTGGCCAGCGTCTGGATGAAGCAGTCGTCGTTGTCGACCAGCAGGACGCGCATGCCCTTGCCCGGGGCGGGGCGGCGCGCGGGCCGCGCCGCCTGCGCCTGCGGTTCGAGCGAGCGGAAGAAGCCGGTGGCTTTCAGACGCGTCTCGCGCTCCTCGGCCGCGGGGTCGGAGTCGTACAGGATGGTGGCGCCGGCGCCGTAGCGGGCGAGGCCGCCCTTCAGGTGGACGGTGCGGATCAGGATGCCGGTGTTGATGTCGCCGTTGAGGGAGAGCATTCCCACTGCGCCGCCGTACCAGCCGCGCGCGTCCTTTTCCAGGTCCTCGATGGCCTGCGCGGCGGCCTTCTTCGGCGCGCCGATCACGGTGACGGCCCACATGTGGGAAAGGAACGCGTCGAGCGAGTCGTAGCCGTCGGCCAGCTCGCCTTCGACGTGGTCGACGGTGTGGAAAAGGCCGGCGTAGCGCTCGATGAGGCGGCGGCCGATGACGCGCACCGAGCCGGGCTTGCAGACGCGCGACTTGTCGTTGCGGTCGACGTCGGTGCACATGGTCAGCTCGCTCTCCTCCTTGGGCGAGTTGAGCAGTTCGCGGATCAGGTCGTGGTCGCGCAGCGGGTCGCCCGTGCGGCGCACGGTGCCGGAGATCGGGCAGGTCTCCACGCGGCGGCCCTCGACGCGCACGAACATCTCCGGGGAGGCGCCGGCCAGCTGCTCGTCGCCGAACTGGAGGAGGAACTCGTAGGGGCTCGGGCTGCCCTTCTGGATGCGGCGGAACAGCTGCGCGACGCTGCCCTCGAAGCCGGCGGAGAAGGTCTGGCGGAGGACGACCTCGTAGTAGTCGCCGCGCTTCATGCCTTCGCGGACCCGCTCGACCTTGGCCATGTACTCTTCCGGTTCGTGGTCGCTGACGATGTCCGGCGGCGCGGCCGCGGGCGGCGCGGAGACGTCCTCGCCCGCGCGCGGCAGCCCGAGCGTGGACAGCCCCTCGAAATCGAAGTCGTACTCGAACCGCTCGATGATTTCCTTCTTGCGGTCCATGAAGCAGATGTCGTCGCAGAGAAACAGCCGCAAGTCCTTCTGTTCGGCGCGCGGCAGCCGCAGGCGGATGGGGTCGAACTGGAACAGCAGGTCGTAGCCGAAGGCCCCGACCAGCGCCAGGCGCGTGTCGCGCGGGTGGCGGAACTCCTCCACCAGCGCGCGCAGGATCGAGAAGAAGGAGGGTTGTTTGGAGCGCTCCTCTTCGGGGAACAGCGGCGGAAGCGGTTTCAGGCGCCCGCGCAGCGCGCCCCCGGCCAGTTCCAGCGACTCCCAGTGGGGGTGCGGGCGGAGGACGTGAAAAAACATTTCCGCCAGCATTTGTCCGCGCAGGTTGAGCGGGCGGAATTCGATTTCGCGGCCGGCGCCGGAGATTTCCAGCGGAGGGTTGACGCTGGCGATGTCCCAGCGCGAATACCGTTCCGGGTACTCATAGCCGGAAGAAAGGTAGAAACCGCGGCGGCGGTCCAGCTCCCACAGCAGGCGCTCCAGCCCCTTGCGGAAGGGCAGGCGGGAGCGGGTGCGCGTGACCGCAATGCCGTGCGGCGTGGTGTAGCGAAGGGTGGCCATCCGGAAATATCAAGGGTAACATCCGCTCATTGCGTGGCGCGCAGGCGGCGCGCGGCCTCGGCGTAGCGGGCGGCTGCGGGGTGCGAGTCGACCCAGGCGGGGGCGGCGCCGCTGTTGGCGGCCCGCCAGACGGCGAGGGCGCAGGTGCGCACGGCGCGCTCCATGTTGGCGTAGTCGAGCTTGTGCCACTCGTCGCCGGGGCGGTGGTAGTCGGGATAGGTCCAGGCGACGGAAACGGTGATGGCCGGGACGCCGGCGTCGGCGAGGGCCTGGTTGTCGCTGCGGGAGTAGAAGGCGTCGCTGTTGGCGCCGTCCTTGGCCGCTTCCACGCCCGTGTCCTGGCCGGCAACGCGGAGCAGCTCGCCCAGCGTGGTGTAGTCGAATCCCGAGGCGGTGAGCTTGCCGGCGCGGGAGCCGGAGTTGTCGTCGGTGCGGCCCATCTGCTCGAAGTTCAGGTTGGCCACCGTGCGCGCCAGCGGAAACAGCGGGTTGCGCGCGTAATAGCGGGAGCCCACGAGGCCTTTTTCCTCGCCGAAGTACAGGAGGAAGACAAGCGTGCGGCGCGGCCGCCGCGGGTGGCGCGCGAAGGCCTCCGCCAGCGCGAGCACGGTGGCCGTGCCGCTGGCGTTGTCGTTGGCGCCGTTGAAGATGCGGTCGCCCTCGCCGCCCTCGCGCACGCCGACATGATCGTAGTGGGCCGTGAGCAGGATGAATTCCTCGCGCAGCTTCGGGTCTGCGCCCTCGAGCACGGCGACGACGTTGTGCAGGCGGGCCGGCTGGCGGTCCGGCGCGGGAATGCGAAGAGAGGCTTTGGCGGCGCCAGCGATGCTCTCGACGGCTTTGGCGAAGGCGGAGTCGGAGATGGTGACAACCGGTGGAGCGGGCTGCCCCGGGGCGGGTTTGTCGGCCAGCCGCGCGCGGGCGCGGAAGACCGGCCCCGTGGCGACAACCGCGGCCGGACCGAGCGCGAGCAGCTGCCGGCGCTTTTCCGTCATGCCCGGCATGCGCGCCGGGGCGGCCAGCAGCACCACCTTGCCCGCCACGGCCTCGCGCGGCGGCAGCGGGTCGCCGGCGGATTGCCAGACGATACGGACGGCGGGCGCGTCCCGCAGTTCGAGAGGGGCTTCGGCGGCGACCGAGACGCGCTGCGCATCGGCCGCATAGCTGCCGCCGTTCCATTGCAGTTCGAACGAAAAGCCCTCCATCGGCTGACGCACCAGCTCCATTTCGGCCGTCTGGAAATAGCTGCCACCCGCGCCGGGCTTCAGCCCGAGGCGGCGGAACTGGCTGGCGATGTAGTCGGCCGCGGCGTCGAGGCCGCGCGACGGCGAGTCGCGCCCCTCCAGCGCGTCGGATGCGAGGAAGGCGACGTGCGCCTCGAGCAGGCCCGCGCGGATCGTGTCCAGCAGCCGGGATTCCTCCGGCGCCACCGCGGCCGGGGCGGCCAGAGCGGCCAGCAAGACAGAAAAAAGAGAAGCCGTTCGCCTGAAATTCTTCATGAAGTTTCTTCCAGGGCCGGAAATGTCCACTCCATATTCCAGCCGAATCCTCTCCGGTTGTCGATGAGCCGCATCCAGCGCGGCTCGAAACAATACAGGCTGCTTCGGGAAATCACGGAGTCAAGCTCGTCCCCGAGGCCGAATTTCGCCTTGTATTTCTCGATCAGGTCCCGCGATTTTCTGGCGCGCGAGGCGATGCCGCGCATCTGCACGCCGCGCAGATCAGCCCAGCGGCGCGACGGGCGGAAGACCGCCGCCGCGGCGGCCGCGCCGGCCCGTTCGATCTCCCGGCTGTGCAGGCTCTCCCGCGAGGAGAGCCAATAGAGGCGGAACCCTTCGCCGCGGACGAAATAGAGCGGCGCCGCGTGGGGCGGGCCCGCCTCCAGGGCCACGGCCAGCACCATCGTCCACTGCGAGTCCAGCAGCCGCGCAGCCTCCGTGAGCGGATCTCTCATGCCGCTTTGTATCCGGCCACTTCGTCAAACAGGGCGAATGTGGCTTCGATGTCAGACATGCGCAGGTGAATCGGCGTCGAGATGCGCAGCCGCTGGCCGCCATAGAGCCAGATGCGGCGCTCGCGCGCCTTGCGCCAGAGCTCGTCGAAGCGGAAGTTTTCGGGGAAGGCCATCGTGACGAGCGCGCCGTAAAGGCGGTCGTCTTCGGAGCTGAGCAGGCGCAGGTACGGCCGCTGCTTCGCCATGGCGTAGACCCGCTTTGCGAGCTCGTGGATCCGCCGGCAGACGGATTCCGGGCCGAGCGCTTCGAGAAACCGCTTGCCGGCCATCATGCCGGCGATGGTGGCCCGGTTGTTGGTGCCGATTTTCATGAAGCGCGCCGCCTTCAGGTCCTTTTTGTCCCAGTCGCCGGTGACGATCACGGGCCAGTGGCGGTCGAGGTGCTCTTCGCGGATGTACATCAGTCCGCAGCCGGCGGGGGCGAACATCCACTTGTGCGGGCTGCCGGCGAAGTAGTCGCATTCCAGCTCGCTGAGGCGGAACGGCACCTGGCCGTTCATGTGCGCGCCGTCGACCACGGTGAGCACGCCCTTGGCCCGCGCCGCCCGGCAGATGTCCCGCACGGGCATCAGCACGCCGGTGGGGCTGATAATGCCGGAAAAGCTGAGCACGCGCGTGCGCGGGCCGATGGCGGAAATCAGAATATCGGTCAATTGTTCCGGGCTCCGCGGCGGGTGCGGGATTTTCACCTCGCGCACGGCGATCCCGTGCCGCTGCGCGCGCAAGGCCCACGGCGCGATGCCGCTCGGGTGCTCGTGGTCGGTGAGGAGCACCTCGTCGCCCGGCTTGAGATCAATGCCGTTGGCGATGACGCTCATCGCCTCGGTGGCGCAGTGGGTGAAGGCGAGCTCTTCCTTCTTGCAGCCCACGAAGGCGGCCATTTCGGCCCGTTCGGCGTCCAGGTCTTCATAGCCCCAGCGCGGGTATTCGTCGTGGATGAGGGCGGCGGCGGTTTCGACGTATTCGGTCACCGCCTTCACCACCGGCCGCGGCGCCACGCCCAGGCTGCCGTTGTTCAGGAACGCGCGCCAGCCGGGCAGCAGGAACTGCTCGCGGCGCACCTGGAGCCAGTATTTCTCCGGATCCTTTTCGCGCAGCGCCGGGTCGGGCAGGGGGCGTACGTCGCCGGCCATGCCGCGGGCGGGAATCCCGAACAGCGACAGCGCGACTGCATCGCGTCGGTTCATGCCCCCAGAATAGCGCAGGCGCGCGCGATCACCGCTTCGGCACGCGGACCGTGATGTTGCGGAAACGCACGCCGCCGGCGTGATCGCCCTGGATCAGGAACGGGCCGGGCAGCTCCTCGTCCGCGTCCAGCGCGCCGCCGGTGATGCCTTCGATCTCCTGATGGTCGATCGTGACGACGCCGTTCTGCACGACGGTGAGCGTGCGGCCCACCAGGGTGACGTCGAAGACGTCCCACTGGCCGGGGCGGTTGGCCGGCGCGGGTTTCGGCGCGATGCGGCCGTAGATTGAGCCCATGCGCCTTTCAGGCGGGCTGTTGCCGCCGGGTTCGTTCTCGAGCTGGATCTCGTAACGGCCGCGCAGGTAAAAGCCGCTGTTGGTATGTTCGGGCAGCATGACCTCGAAATGCACCTGGAAATCCTCGAATTTTTCCGTGGTTTTCAGGTTTGCGCCGAGTTTTTCGTTCACCAGTTCGCCGTTGAGCGCTTTCCAGCGGCTGTTGGCGGGGTTGCCGACCGGCTCCCAGCCGGAAAGGTCGCGCCCGTTGAACAGCGGCCGCGGCTCGCTCCACTGGCGCGATTCAGGCCGCTGCAACGCGGGCGCGGGCTTGCCTTCGAGGGGCGTGACCATGTCGCCGCGCCGCGCCTGGCCGACCAGGCGGTCGCCGCGCCGCTCCAGCTCCCACACGACGGCGGGGCGGTTGGGGCCGGAGGCGGCGATGTTCAGGATGAGTTTGCCCCCTTCGATCTTCACGTCCTGCAAGCGAAACACGTTGCCGCCCGTGGGCTGGTACCAGACCTCCAGCGTTCCGCCGCGGTCGTAAATGCCGAGCCAGCTGGCGCGCTGGCCGGCGGGCGTCCGGATGTTGAAATTCCACCTGCCGAGAAACGGGCCCGGTTGCGCCGACAGGCAGGCGGCGCCGAGCAGGGCAAGCGTCCAGAATCTGACGTGAGTCCGCATGCCGAGAGTCTATCGCAATGGTCCCGGACGGCGGCGGCGCGCGAGGCCCGCGGCGGTTGCCGGGAGCGGGCGGCCGCTATAATCACAGATGTGAAGACACCCGCAACCGTGCTCGCCCTTGCCTTGGCCGTGCTGGCCGGCTGTTCGAAGAACATCCAGACGAATGAAGCCGTGCGCCAGGGCGTGATCAAACACCTCTCGCAGAATTCCGGACTGAACCTGGCGTCGATGGACATCGAGGTCACCAGCGTGACGTTCCGCGACAATGAAGCCGACGCCGTGGTGGGCTTCAAGCCCAAGGGCGGGGGCGCCGCGAGCGGCATGTCGATGCGCTACACGCTGGAGCGGCAGGGCAACGAGTGGGTGGTGAAGAAGAAGTCCGATTCCGGCATGGGGCACGGCATGATGCCGCCGGCGGCTGACGCGCCGAAGGAAGGCAGCGGGCTGCCCGCGGGACACCCGCCCGTGGGCGGGACGGGCGCGCCGGAGCGCAAGCAGTGAAGCTGGTGGCGGTGCTGGGCGGCGGCCCCGCCGGCGCCATGGCCGCGGCGGGACTGGCCGGTGCGGGGGTCCGCACCATTCTGCTCGACGAGAAGCTCGCCTGGGAGAAGCCCTGCGGCGGCGGCGTCACCTACAAGGCGTACCGGCAATACCCTTTCCTGCTGGACAACGCGGCGGCGAAGAAGCAGGTGAAGGCGGCGCGCCTTTCGGAGCCGCGCGGCGGCAGCGTGACCATGCGGCTGCGCCACCCGCTGCTGATTTATTCGCGCCGCGAGCTGAACCAGATGCTGTTGGACCGGGCCGCGGCGGGGGGCGCGCGCATCGAGCGCGAGCGCGTGGTGGCGGTGGAGCGGCGCGAGGCCGGCTGGCGCGTGCGGACGCGCCGCGGCGCCATCGAGGCGGACTACCTCGTCGTCGCCACCGGGGCGCGCAACTCGCTGCGGGATTTCGGCACGCGCTGGACGCCGCAGGATGTGATGTGCGCCCTCGGCTACTTCGTCCCCGGGACGAAGGACCAGGTTGACATCCAGTTTTTCCCGAATTTCGAGGGCTATATCTGGGTGTTCCCGCGCACCGACCACCTCTCCGTCGGCATTTGCGGCAAGGGCGTGCCCTCGCAGAGAGCCCGCGATCTGTTGCACCGCTACATGGACGAGCACGGCATCCGCCGCTCGGACGCGGTTTTCTACGCCCATGTGATTCCGGCGCTCGAGCGGCCGTCGTGGCGGTCGAACCGCATCAGCGGCCCGCGCTGGGTGGCGGCCGGCGATGCGGCCGGGCTGGTGGACCCGGTGACGGGCGAGGGCCTGTTTTACGCGATCCGCTCGGGCGATCTGGCGGCGCAGGCGATTCTGCACGACCGGCTCGAGCCGGGCCGGCGGCACACGGTCTACGACTCGCTGCTGCGCGGGGAGTTCCTCGAGGATCTCGCTTTCGGCGCGGGCCTGGCGAAGCGGTTTTTCATCCAGGAGATGATGTTTTCCAGCGTGCCCGCGCGGATGATCGAGCTCATGCGGCATTCGGCGCGCATGCGCGACATCGTGCAGGACCTTTTTGCGGGCACGCAGCGATACCTGGATCTCAAGCAGCGGATCCTGAACAATCTCAACGGCACCTTGCGCGAGATCGTCTACGGCGCGATGCTGGGCCGGCACGTGGTGAAGGAGGGTTGACGGGCATGAAGACGACGCGCAGCGAGGAATTGTTCCGGCGCGCGCAGGAGCGGATCCCCGGCGGGGTGAATTCGCCGGTGCGCGCGTTCCGCAGCGTCGGCGGCACGCCGCGTTTCATCCGCCGCGGCAGCGGCTGCCGCATCACGGATGTCGACGGCAATGCCTACGTCGACTGCGTCGGCTCGTGGGGGCCGCTGATCCTCGGCCACTGCATTCCGCCCGTGGTGGAAGCGGTGCGCGAGGCGCTGGAGGACGGGTCGAGCTTCGGCGCGCCGACCGAGCGCGAGGTGGAGCTCGCCGAGCTGATCGCGAAGGCCGTGCCGTCGGTCGAGATGGTGCGTCTGGTGAACTCGGGCACCGAAGCGACCATGAGCGCGCTGCGGCTGGCGCGGGGCTACACGGGCAGGACCCTGACGGTGAAGTTCGAAGGCTGCTACCACGGCCACGTGGACTCGCTTCTCGTCAAGGCGGGCAGCGGCGTGGCTACGCTGGGCATCTCGGGAACCGCAGGCGTCCCGGAAGAGTTCGCGCGCACGACGATCGCCCTGCCGTACAACTCGGTGGAAGCGCTGGAAGCGGCGTTTGCAAGGCACGGGGCGCAGATCGCCGCCGTCATTGTCGAGCCGGTGGTGGGCAACATGGGCTGCGTGCCGCCTGCGCCGGGCTTTCTGGAGGCGATGCGCGAGCTCTGCACCCGGCACGGCGCTCTGCTGATTTTCGACGAGGTGATGACCGGCTTCCGCCTGTCCCTCGGCGGGGCGCAGCAGCTTTACGGCATCCGCCCGGACCTGACCACGCTGGGGAAAATCATCGGCGGGGGGCTGCCGATCGCCGCCTACGGCGGCCGCGCCGACATCATGCGCCACGTCGCGCCCGCCGGCAACGTGTATCAGGCAGGGACGCTTTCCGGCAACCCGTGCGCGGTGGCAGCCGGAATCGCCGTGTTGCGGCACCTGATGGCGCACCCGGAGATTTACACGAGGCTCGAGGAAATAACGGCCCGCGTCTGCGCAGCCGCCCCGCCGGGCGTCACCGTGCAGCGCGCGGGCTCCATGTTCACCTTCTTCTTCACAGACCGGCCGGTGCGCTGCTGGGAAGACGCGGCGACCTGCGACACGGGGAAATACGCGGCCTTTTTCCACCATTTGCTGGAAAATGGAGTGTATTTTCCGCCTTCACAATTCGAGGCGGCGTTTCTGTCGGCGGCCCACGATGACGAGGCCCTCGAACAGACGATCGAGGCAATCCGCGGCTTCCAGGCGTGAGGCCCGCGGCAAGGCCCGCCGGCGATTTAACATTTCATTCTGAAACTTCGGGCTTCCAACCGGCGTCATGTCAGGCGTGGGTACTGCCGCGCCCGAGAGGAGACGTGTGGCCGGTTCCCGCCCCTCAGGTCAGCGCTGCCGCGGGGCGATGGTTTTCCCCTTTCTTCTCGCGGTGCTCGCCGCGCCTCCCTCGGCGGCGCAGCCTGATCCCCGCGATTCACTGAATATTCATTCCAAAACGCGCTTCACGCTGAAATATTATTCGGACCTCCGCGAATGGGAACAGCGCCGCCAGGAGCTCCGCCGGCAGATTCTGATTGCGGCGGGACTGTATCCGCTGCGGCCCCGCGGCCCGGTTCCCGTGCACCGTTTCGGCGCAATCGACAAGGGCCCGTATCGGGTGGAAAAGATCGCGCTGGAGACGCTGCCGGGCTTTTTTGTCGGGGCCAATTTGTACAGGCCGGCCAGGCTTTCGCGGCCCGCCCCGGCCGTGCTGGTGGCGCACGGCCACTGGAAGCACGGCAGGACGCATGACGCGGAGGATTATTCGGTGCCCCGCCTGTGCGCCAATCTGGCCGCGCAAGGCTACGTGGTGCTGGCGTGGGACATGGTGGGCTACGGGGACACGCAGCAGTTGCCTCACAATTTCGGGCAGACGGCGGAGGAGCTCGTCTGGCTCTTCTCGCCCTTCAGCCTCCAGTTGTGGAACGCGATCCGCGCCCTGGACTTCATCGAGTCCCTGCCGGAGGTGAACCGCTCTTTCATCGGGATGACCGGCACTTCCGGCGGCGGCACGCAAACCTACCTGCTGGCGGCGGTGGACGAGCGGATCCGGGCCGCGGCCCCCGGGGGCATGGTGTCGGCGTTTTTCCAGGGCGACGACGTTTGCGAGATGGCGCCGGGGCTGCGGATCGGGACGAACAACGTCGAGCTCACGTCGCTCATCGCTCCGCGCCATCTGATGCTGGTCGCGGCCACGGGCGACTGGACGCGCGACACCCCGCGCGTGGAGCTGCCGGCAATCCGCGCCGTCTACGCGCTCTACAGGCAGGAGCGGCGCGCCACGGCCGCGATGATTGACGCAGGACACAACTCGAACCGCCAGAGCAGGGAAGCGGTTTACGCGTTTTTCCACCGCACCCTGGCCCGGCGTTTCTGGATCTCCTCCGCGCCCCCGGAGAATCCCGGCCTGCCATTGCCCGCGCGCGAGGAGCTGCTCATCGGGGATGCGCTGCGGGAGAGGGCGAAGGCGGGGCACGCCGAAATCCTGGCGGCATGGCGCGCGATGGCGAACGAGCGAACCGCCTCGATGGACGACGAGCAGCTGCGGGAGCGGCTGGCGGCGCTGTTTCATGTCTCGTGGCCGCCGCAGGTGGTGGCCCCGGCGGGCACGCCCGGGCTTGTGTTGCTTCGCACCGACACGGGCACGCCCGTCCGGGCGAAATGGGTCGCGCCGCCGGTGCCGGAGGCGAGCGCCATCGAAATTGCTGTCAGCCCGGAGGGGTTCCAGTGCAGCGACTGCGCAAGCCCGGACGGCGGGCAGCGAGGCTCGCCGGCCCGGCTCGTGATCGAAGTGTTTCGGGCTGCCGCGCCGCCGGAGCCGTTTCAGCTCGAGCGGGCCACCTTTCACCGAAGCGCGCTGGCCGAGCGGGTTCAGGACATTCTCGCGGCCGTTTCCTACGCTTCCGGGTTCGCCGGCCGAAGGCCGGTGGTGCTGTCCTGCGACGGGCAGGCGAACGCGTGGTGCCTGCTGGCTCTGGCCGTCGCGCCTCCGTCGTTGCGGCTGGAGGCAAACGAATCGGTGAGGGACAGGATCCCGGAATCGCTGGCCGATTATCTGAAGCGGCCCGGCATCGCTTACGCCGGCGGGCTGTCCACCGTGCTGCGCCTGGCGGCGCGCAATGCCCGGCCCGCGGAGGCGCCCGTTACAATGGGCAAGTGATCCGCGCGCTGATTTTCGACCTGGGCCGGGTGATTGTGCCGTTTGATTTCCGTCGCGGCTACGAGAGGATGTCGCGCCATTGCGGGCTGGCGCCCGAGGAGATCCGCGCGCGGCTCTCCTCCGACGGCCTGGTGCGGCAGTTCGAGTCCGGCGCCCTGGGGCCCCACGAGTTCCACCGCCATGTGGAGGCGCTGCTGGGGGCGCAGGTTTCCTACGAGGAATTCCGCGAAATATGGTTTTCCGTTTTCTTGCCGGAAACCCTGATTGCGGATGAATTCCTGGAAAAATTGCACGCCAATTACCGGACGGTGCTGCTGTCGAACACGAATCCCATCCACTTTGAAATGATCCGGGAGCGCTACCCGATCCTGCGCCATTTCGACGCGATGGTGCTTTCCTACGAGGTCGGCGCGATGAAGCCCGACCCGCGCATCTATGCCGCGGCCGTGGAGGCGGCGCGCTGCGCGCCTGAGGAGTGCTTCTTCACGGACGACATCCCCGAGTATGTGGAGGGCGCGCGGCGCGCGGGCATCGACGCCGTGGTGTTCGAGGGGCAGGAGGCGCTCGAGCGGGAGCTGGCTGCCCGCGGCGTGCGCCGGGATCAGTAGGCCAGCAGCCGCTCGGCCTCGCGCTGGATGTCGGCCGTCTGCGGCAGGATGGCGTCTTCCAGATCCGGGTGGTAGCCGACCCAGGTGTCCAGGGCCGCGACGCGAGCCACGGGCGCGTCCAGATACTCGAACAGCTCGGCCGCAATGCGGGCCGCGATCTCGGCGCCGTAGCCGAAGCTGAGCATGTCCTCGTGCACGATCAGCGCGCGGCTGGTTTTCCTGACGCTCTGTGCGATGGCGTCCCAGTCGTAGGGCGCGAGCGTGCGGAGATCGAGGATCTCGATGGAACGCTCCGGGTGTTTCTGCTCGATCCAGGAGGCCGCCACCAGCGACTTCTGCACGGTCATGCCGTAAGTGATGATCGTCAGGTCGTTGCCCGGCTTGACCAGGCGGGCGCGGCCGAACGGGATGGTGAAGCCGGGGCCCGGGTGCGGGCTGCGGTTGTAAGGCTCCCGGTACAGGCGCTTGTGCTCGAGAAAGAGCACCGGGTCGTCGCAGCGGATGGCCGTGCGCAACAGGCCGCAGGCGTCCAGCGCGTTGGACGGGAAGACGACGCGCAGTCCCGGGATGTGCGTGAAGGCCACCTCGCCGCACTGGCTGTGGTAGATGGCGCCGCCGTTGAGATAGCCGCCGATGGCCACGCGAATGACGACGGGCGCCTTCCAGCCGTTGTTCGAGCGCCAGCGGATGGTGGCCAGCTCGTCGCGGATCTGCATCATCGCCGGCCAGATATAGTCGAAAAACTGGATTTCGACCACCGGCTTCATGCCGCGGCTGGCCATGCCGATGGCGCGGCCGACGATGGCTGCCTCCGCGATGGGCGTGTTGAAGACGCGGCGCGAGCCGAAGCGGGTCTGAAGCCCGTGGGTCGCCTTGAAGACCCCGCCCTTGCCTTTCACCTCGCGCAGGTTTTCCTCGCGGCTGCAATCGGCCACGTCTTCGCCGAAGACGACCATGCCGGGATTGCGCTCGAGCTCTTCCGCCAGCGTGAGATTGATTTCCTCCACCATGGTGCGCGGCTCGCCGTCGAACTGCGGCTCGGCGGCAAACGCTTCCGAGCAGGGATCGACGTCGGGCGAATACAGGTAGAGGAGGGCAGTGGAAGGATGCGGCGGCTCGGCCTTCAGCACCTTCTCGGTGATCTGTGCGATCTCCAGATCCACCTCGTGACAGATGCGCTTGTAGGCCACCTCATCCAGGAGGTTTTCCTGAATGAGCCAGCGGGGGAAGTTGATGATCGGGTCGCGCGCCGCCTCGGCGGCCCGCTCGGCCTCGGTTTTGTAGAGCCGCTCGTCGTCGCTGAGCGAGTGCGAGTAAGGGCGGATGCAGTGGGCGTGGACAAGTGCAGGCCCTTCGCCGCGGCGCGCCCAGGCGGCGGCCTCCGTCATGGCCCGCCAGGAGGCGAGGAAATCGGTGCCGTCGCATTCGATCACCTTGAGGTGCGGGAAGCCGGCGACAAGGCGGGAAATGCTGGCGCCGGGCGTCTGCTTCTCCACCGGCACGGAGATGGCCCAGCCGTTGTCCTGGATGAGGAAAATGACCGGCAGGCGGTTCAGGCACGCGGCGTTGAGCGCCTCCCAGAACTCGCCCTCGCTGGTGGAGCCTTCGCCGCCGGAGGCCAGCGTCACCTCGTCGGAGTGCGCGGAGAAATAGCGCGAGGCCTCCGCGCAGCCCACCGCATGAAGAAACTGCGTGCCGGTGGGGGACGAGCCGGTGAAGATGTGCAGTTCCGGGCTGGACCAGTGCGACGGCATCTGGCGGCCGCCGGAGGCGGGCCCGGCGGCGGCGCCGACGCTTTCCAGCAGCATCTGCTCCGGCGTCACGCCCAGGGCAAGCGCGAGCGCGCGGTCGCGATAGTAGAGATGGAACCAGTCGTGGCCGGGGCGCAACGCCATGCCCGCCGCCGTCTGGATGGCCTCGTGCCCCGCGCCGCTGATCTGGAAGTAAATGCGGTTCTGGCGCTTCAGCATCACTTCGCGGTCGTCCAGCCGCCGCGACATCTGCATGATGCGGAAAGCGCGCTGGAAGGCCTCACGGCCGAGGCCGCAGGAATCGGGCGCGGGCGGAGTCACAGCAACAGTCACAGGCTTGGCGGTCGCCATCGGCTTGCTTCCCTTTCCCCCAGTTTACCTGTTCGCCGCGCGTTTCCAATGCCATCAAGGCGCTACAATGTCAATTTCCATGTACGACCTGGCCTGGTTTCGCACCAATCTCGAAGCGATCGCCCGGCGGCTGGCCGACCGCGGCTTCCACCTGGATGTCGAGGAGTTCCGTTCGCTCGATGCGCGGCGGCGCGCCGCGTTGACCGAGGCCGAGCAGCTCCGCGCGCGGCGCAATGCCGAGAGCCAGGAGATCGGCAAGCTCAAGAAAGCCGGCCAGGACACCTCGGCGCTCCAGGCCGAGGTGCGCGCGCTGGGAGACCGTATCGCCGGGCTCGAGGAGCAGGCCAAGGCCCTCGACGAGGAGTTCCGCGCGAAGCTCGCCGCGGTGCCCAACGTGCCCCACGAGTCCGTGCCCGCGGGCGCGTCGAGCGACGACAATGTGGAGATCAAGCGCTGGGGCGCGCCGCGCGAGTTCCCCTTCGAACCCAAGGCGCACTGGGACCTCGGGCCGCAGCTCGGCATCCTCGATTTCGAGCGCGCCGCAAAGATCACCGGCGCGCGCTTCGCCATTTACATGGGCGCCGGCGCGAAGCTCGAGCGCGCGCTCATCAATTTCATGCTCGACCTGCACACGCGGGAGCACGGCTACACCGAGGTGCTGCCGCCGTTCCTGGTCAATTCGGCGTCGCTGTTCGGCACCGGGCAGCTGCCGAAGTTCGCCGCCGACCTGTTCAAGTGCGAGAACTTCGATTTCTGGCTGATCCCGACGGCCGAAGTCCCGGTGACCAACATCTACCGGGACGAGACGCTCGACGGCGACGCGCTGCCCATCCGCTACTGCGCTTTCACGCCGTGTTTCCGCAGCGAGGCGGGCTCCTACGGGCGCGATGTGCGCGGCATCATCCGCCAGCATCAGTTCCAGAAGGTGGAACTGGTCAACTTCACGCGGCCGGATCAGAGCTACGAGGAGCTGGAGCGGCTCACCGAAAGCGCCGAGCACGTGCTCGAGCGGCTCGGCCTGCCGTACCGGCGCGTGGTGCTGTGCACGGGCGACATGGGCTTCGCCTCGGCCAAGACGTACGATCTCGAAGTGTGGATGCCGGGGCAGGGGACGTTCCGCGAAATCAGCTCCTGCTCGAACTTCGAAAGCTTCCAGGCGCGGCGGGCCGGCATCCGGTACCGCACCGGCAAGGGCAAGCCGGACTACGCCCACACGCTGAACGGCAGCGGGCTGGCCGTGGGGCGCACGTGGGTGGCGGTGGTGGAGAACTACCAGCAGGAAGACGGCTCGATCGTGATCCCCGAGGCGCTGCGCCCGTACCTGAACGCCGAGGTGATCGACGCCAAAGGACAGTTGCGCTAGAGAGGCGCTTCAGGGCAGCAGGACGATCTTGCCCACGCCGTCGGCGTAGGCCTCCAGCATTTCGAAGGCCTGTTGCGCGCGTTCGAGCGGCCAGCGGTGCGTCACCATGTGCGCGAACAGCGCCGTGTGTTCCGCCAGCAGCCGCAGGGCAAGCTCGCTGCGGTGGTTGGAGCGGCGCACGGGATAAAACCACTGTTCCTTCCGGCGCAGGGCAAAGAAGTCGATCGGCAAACGGTCTTCGCTTGGCAGCGCCGTGATGACGATGCGCGCCGCCGGGGCGCCCATGTGGATCGCCTGGTTGTGCGTGTCGCCTTTGCCGGCGCAGTCGAACACCATGTCGACGCCGCGGCCGCCCGTGTCGCGCAGCACTTCGCGCACGGGGTCGGCCTCCTGCGGGTCGATCACCGCGTCGGCCCCGCAGCGGCGGGCCATTTCGCGGCGGTGCGCCACGGGATCAACGGCCCAGATGCGCGCCACGCCCGCCAGGCGCAGGCAGCCGATGGTGGCCAGCCCGATGGGGCCGGCGCCGATGACGGCGGCCGTCTCGCCAAGTTTGGGCGCGCCGAACCGAAACGAGTGCAGGGCGATGCCGATGGGCTCGAACAGCGTGCCCTCCGCCAGCCCGAGCCGCCCGGGCAGCGGCAGAAGATTCACGGCGGGCAGATTGATGTGGTCGCGGAAGAAGCCGGGCTCGCCGGGGTTTGACAGGAAGCGCACATGGTGGCACAGGTTGTGCCGCCCGCTCATGCAAAACTCACAGTGGTAGCAATAAAGGGGCGCTTCCAGCGCGACGCGGTCGCCCGGCGCCCATTGCGTGACGCCGGGGCCAACGGCGCTGACCACGCCGGTCGGCTCGTGTCCCAGCACCATCGGGTAGACGCACGGCAAGCCGCCCACGCTGCCTTCGGCGAAGTTGTGCAGATCGCTGCCGCAGACGCCTACCGCGGCGACGCGCACCTGGACCTCGCCAGGACCCGGCGGCTCCGGCTCGTACGGGCGGATTTCGAAGCGCCGCAGGCCGGTGAGCAGTGCGATGGACATCGGAAGGCGGGATGCTTACTTCTTGAACAGCCGGTCGAAGGCCAGACGCGCGTCGGCAGCGCTCTTCGGAGTGGCGACGTCCGGCCGGTCGCTCATCCGCACGACCGACGCCGGCGGCGCGCTGTCGCGGGCCACGGTGACGCGCGGGCGGAAGAACGTGCAGTCGTTGGCGCGGTCCTTGTAGGGAATGCGCGCCGGAATCGGCTTGGTGCACTGGAACCGCGTGGAGGGCTCGAAGAAAGCGCACTGCTTGCAGCAGTGCAGCTCAGCCCCGCACTTGGGGCACGTGCCGGAAAAATCCATGTCGGGCGGGAAGGGAGTGGCGCAATTGTAACAGCGCGCCGCCGTCACCGCCTCCACCATGCGCGGCAGGCGCGGTCCGGTGACGTCAATGGGCGGTCGCGGGCCCCGCTCTTTCGGCCGCTCGCGGTCGCGCTCTCCGCCTGCGGGGGTTTCGTAGTCCATATAGCCCCGCTGTCTGTATTTGCGGTCGCCTTCCATGTGGAAGTGAACTCCTTCTGGATTGATCGTCGTTTGACCCGGTGCGGATTGCTTCGTTCAAGGAGCAGGCTCTGC